>Ga0214473_10000333_pt1 | contig 66676 bp, 55 predicted proteins | sample RVTome_7_FD_203509 | JGI IMG/M metagenome (GOLD analysis project Ga0214473, IMG submission 203509) | Soil microbial communities from uranium-contaminated site in the Upper Colorado River Basin, Wyoming, United States - RVT98D197 | ecosystem: Environmental > Terrestrial > Soil > Contaminated >...
CAGTGATGAGTGGCTTTTGAAGTCAGCGGGGGCGGCGGCAGCCTGAAAGTTGACCCTTTCCTTACTTGAAGCCTGCCTTGCCCCCTTCCCAACCTGCAACTAACTAAACTAGCTTCCTTCCTCTAGCCTGCCTTGCCCCCTTCCCAACCTGCAACTAACTAAACTAGCTTCCTTCCTCTGGCCTGCCTTGCCCCTTACCTACTGGGAGTTTCTGAAGAGCTGCTTTGCCTGAGAGGTTCCTGCAGTTGGGTGATTCATTGAATCTTGAGTGACTCTTGAGACAGCGGGGGCGGCGGCAGCCTGAAAGTTGACCCTTTCCTTACTTGAAGCCTGCCTTGCCCCCTTCCCAACCTGCAATTTATTTAAGAGTGCCCCTCCCTCTCCAGAATCTAGAGCGCGTCAGCACTGGTCAACCCGCCAATCGCTTTTTGGCAAGCAAAACCTCAGGAATGTCGCCGTCGTCTTCGTCCCAAACTTGCAGAAATCGTTGATACTCGGCGCGTGCCTCTTCGGCTTGGCCTTTGTGTTCGTAGGCTTGAGCCAGATGATAATGCACCAACGGGTGAGGCAACCGTCACGGTCAAGCCCTGACCATTCCTGATACTGCGGTTGCTGAGGAGCGCCAAAATAATGAGGAGTGGCCTGACTCCATTTTTCTTTCCCCGCCCGTTTGTGGGGAGGGCGCCAAAACAAAAACGATCCACGAAATATCACTAAATATCACGAAACAATTTTTGTGTTGGTTGGTGTGTTTTCGTGGATCGTTAATCTTCCAACAAGCCGACTCTCAGATTAGGACACATCGGACTGTGCGCCCTTGACTTGGGTGCGATTGCAGCTCTATCATATTCGAACGAACGTTCGAACGGGCTTGATCACAAGCACAGTCCATGGAGCCAGGTTAACGAGTGTGATGATTAACTTTCAAACGGCCCCTGAAAAATATAAGCATTGGAAACTCCAAATAGACGATGAGGTCGCAACTCTTTCAATGGACGTGCAGGAAGATCTCACAACAGCCGACGGATATAAGTTAAAACTGAATTCCTACGATCTAGGCGTCGATATAGAACTCGCCGACGCCATTCAACGCATTCGTTTTGAGCATCCGGAAGTTCGCGTGGTAGTAATTACTAGTCTCAAGCCGCGGATCTTCTGCGCAGGCGCGAACATCTACATGCTGGGAACGTCCTCACACGCGTTCAAGGTAAATTTCTGCAAGTTCACAAACGAGACTCGGTGCTCAATTGAGGATGATTCCCGGCATTCTGGAAGACGTTATGTTGCCGCCTTAAACGGCACAGCCTCCGGCGGCGGGTACGAATTGGCAATTGCCTGCGACGAGATCTACCTGGTGGATGATGGCAATTCCGCCGTTTCTCTTCCCGAAGTGCCGCTCTTAGGTGTACTACCTGGCACTGGTGGTCTGACTCGCCTTGTTGATAAACGAAAAGTGCGACGCGATCGTGCCGATGTTTTCTCTACTCTGGCGGAGGGATTAAAAGGGAAACGCGCCAAAGACTGGAACCTGATCGACGACACCTTTCCCACCAGCAAGTTTCAGGAAGCCCTTGATGCACGCGTTCGCCACGTAGCGCAACCTGTAACGCATGCTGTTAGCTTGCGCGACGATGTAGGGATCAAACTCAATCCACTCGCAGTCGAGAACGCGGCCAACTATCGTGACTACAAGCATGTCAATCTGAGTCTCAATCGTGACAAGCGTTTTGCTGACCTCACCATCCGCGGACCGGAAGTGGATCTCCCAACCACACCGCAGGAAATTCAGAAACTTGGCGACTCCTATTGGCCATTGCAAGCATATCGAGAGTTAGACGATGCCTTACTACACTTGCGCGTCAATGAGCCGGAAATTGGTTTGGTTTGCCTCCACACTCAAGGAAGCATCGAGAGTGTACTCGCGCTGGATCAGACTTTGGCCGCCAACCGCGATCACTGGCTGATTCGCGAGATCATTCTTCAGATGGCGAGGGTTTTGCGCCGCCTCGACCTAACGGCTAAGAGCTTCTTCGCAATTGTGGAGCCCGGAAGCTGCTTCGCCGGGAATCTTCTGGAGTTAGTGCTCGCCTCTGATCGCAGTTACATGCTGAACGATCCCGACCAGAAGGTCGAACTCGCACTGAGCGAGCTCAACAAAGTGGCACTGCCAATGAGCAATGGCTTGACCAGATTGCAATCACGCTTCCTGGCAGAGCCACAAAGAGTTGAAGACGTGCTTGCGCGCGAGAAGCGCTTCGCTACAGAGGAAGCGGAAGAGGCCGGCTTGATAACTTTTGCTCCCGATGATCTCGACTGGGAAGACGAGATTCGCGTGGCCATTGAGGAGCGCACGTCACTATCGCCAGATGCCTTAACTGGTATGGAAGCTTCACTCCGCTTTGCCGGGCCCGAAACGATGGACACGAAAATTTATGGCCGGCTGACGGCGTGGCAAAACTGGATCTTTCAGCGACCAAATGCTGTTGGTCCTCAGGGAGCACTGACTAATTACGGCAAGCCCACGCAGGCACAGTTTGATTACAAGAGAACATGAATATACGCACTAAGTCGCAGTCAGGAAGGGTTGCTTGCACCCGCCTGATACATAACCACCCAACTGCCAGGGTTTGGCGGGTGCGAGCAACCCTTCCTGACTGCACTTACTAGAGTTGAATCTATATCGCTGAGATTTGGATCCTGAGGAATTGAAATGGAGTTATACGAGCGCATACCAAACAACGTTAACCTTTCTGAGGATAAGAAGCTGCAGCGAGCCCTCGAGAAATGGCTACCTGACTACCTCGAATGGTGGCGAGAGATGGGTCCAGAGGGCTTTCAAGAAAAGGACGTTTATCTGCGCACAGCGATCAGTGTCGAGCCGGACGGGTGGGCCAATTTTGATTACGTCAAAATGCCGGATTATCGCTGGGGCATTTTTCTAAAACCCTCTGCTCCAGATGCCCAGATCGGCTTCGGCGACAACTACGGCAAACCAGCATACCAGGAAGTACCGGGCGAGTTTCGCAATCCACTCCGCCGGATCATTGTCACACAGGGCGACACTGAACCTGCTTCTGTCGAACAGCAGAGACAATTGGGCAAAACCTGTCCCTCTCTTTACGATCTTCGAAACTTGTTCCAGGTGAACGTTGAGGAAGGGCGCCATCTCTGGGCCATGGTCTACCTGCTGCAACGTTACTTTGGCCGTGATGGACGCGACGAAGCAGATGCATTGCTGGAACGACGCAGCGGCAATCCCGACAAACCACGCATCCTCGAGGCTTTCAATCAGCCCTGTGACGATTGGTTGAATTTCTTCTGCTTCACCATGTTTACAGATCGCGACGGCAAATATCAGCTTTCGGCGCTGGCAGAGTCAGGCTTTGAGCCTCTCGCCCGCACCTGCCAGTTCATGCTGACCGAAGAGGCTCATCACATGTTTGTCGGCGATACAGGTATTGGACGCGTGGTCAAACGCACAGCCCAATTGATGAAGGAAGGCGACCCACGCAAATTAGGCGGCATTCCGCTCAACATCATTCAGAAATACATCAATTTCTGGTTCAGCTATTCGCTTGATCTCTTCGGGGGAGAGATCAGTTCCAACTCGGCGGACTTCTTCGCCGCAGGCCTGAAAGGGCGATACAAAGAGCAGGAGCAATATGAGGACCACTTGGCGGTTGACCAGGGCTTCACGATGACTGTCGTTGAAGATGGCGAGCTGAAGCAACGTGAGGTTGCGCTCCGCAATGCGCTGAACGAGATCTTACGTGGCGAATACGTCAAGGACTGCGAGAAGGGTCTGGCCCGCTGGAACAAGATTCTGGCTGAGGAAGGATTAGCCGATCGCTTGTTTCTACCTTCGACGCGTTTTCACAGGCACGTGGGCGAATATGCTGGTTCATGTTTCAACATTCAGGGAGACCCCATTTCCGAGGAGCATTTTGCACAGGGACAGTCAGAGTGGCTGCCGAGCATCGAAGATCGCGAGTATGTTCGCAGTTTGATGCGACCGGTAACCGAACCGGGCAAGATTGCCAACTGGATCGCGCCTCCCTCTGCAGGAATCAAGGGCAAGCCATTTGAGTTTGAATATGTGAGGTTGTGAGTGGGAATTGCGGATGCGGATTGCGAATTGCGAATTGCGGATTGCGGATGCGGATTGCGAATTGCGGAATGTAAGCGTGATTAGGAGTTGATGTGGTATGAAACGGAAAGGGATCCGTGAAGTCGAGCAGTCAATCCGCAATCCGCAATCCGCAGTCCGCAATTCTCAATCCGCAATCCGCAATTCTCAATCCGCAATCCACAATTCCGCTCCATCCGCAATACGCGCCCGGCACCGACACGATCAAAAGCTGGAACTCATTCTGCGGACGTCCGCCCGTATCTTCGCGAAAAAGAGTTATCATTCCACTTCTATGCGTGACATTTCGCGCGGCACAGGCGTAAGCCTGGCAGGCTTGTATCATTATTGCCGCTCCAAAGAACAGCTCCTGTTCCTGATTCAAGATAACTGCTTCGGTCGCGTGCTCGAACGGTTGGAAGAACGGCTGAAAGCTGCCACTGATCCCGCAGAGAAGCTACATATTTTCATAGGGAATCACCTCAATTTTTTTGCCGCTAACATGGCCGAAATGAAGGTGCTCTCGCATGAATCAGGTTCCCTGGCTGGGAAAATGCACGCCCGCGTCGCCGGCAAAAAACAGAAATACACAGAAGTTGCGCGAAGTATCCTCGCTGAACTACAGGCAGAACAGGCTCTCAATAACACAATCGACCTGACTGTAGCTACCTATGCTCTATTTGGAACCATGAACTGGATCTACAACTGGTATGATCCACGAGGCAAGCTCAAGGTCGGCGAGCTGGTTGATAATGTATTTCAACTGTTCCTGAACGGCTTTGTTGGCCACTCGAGTGTGAGACAATCAAGCTCACAGAACAAGAGTGAATTCCTAAGTGTCTGGCAAGAGTTCCGACCAGGTAGTGAATTCCTGAGCTCACCCGAATAGAAATGGCCGAGAGAGCTAATTACTTTCAGATGACGGAATTGACCCAGAACCTGGTGCGCTCAGCGAGCAGTGATGGCATTGCGCTGTTTACCCTTAACGACCCGCCGGCAAACACTTATAGCTATGAGATGATGCAGGAGTTGGACCGGGCCATCCTCGCCGCGCGCATGGATGAGAGCGTTCACGTCATAGTGATTACCGGCGCCGGAGAGAAGTTCTTCTGCGCTGGAGCTAATATCAATATGCTGGCTACAGCGACGCCCGAATTCAAATACTATTTTTGTCTCCACGCCAACGAAACACTGTTGCGGTTGGAGCAAACAGCCAAACTGGTAATCGCTGCCATCAACGGCCATTGTGTGGGGGGAGGCCTCGAAGTGGCCCTGGCGGCCGATATTCGAATTGCCAGGCGTGACGCCGGAAGAATGGGACTTCCGGAGGTTAGCCTGGGAGTTTTGCCAGGCACCGGCGGCACACAACGGTTGGCACGCCTGATTGGAAAATCCAAAGCTATCGAACTTATGGCCAGCGGGGGGTTGTTCGACTTTGAACGCGGGCAAGCGCTAGGTATCATCAATCATATTTACGAAGCCAACGACAACGCGGCGTTTCTTAAACAAACTCTTGAATACGCTCGCCAGTTCACAACTCCAGCTAAGGCGACACGGGCCGTCGGTCACATCAAACGAAGCGTGCAAACAGGGATCGAGATTCCTCTCGAGTCTGGGCTCGCCCTGGAACGTGAACTTCAACAGCAGCTATTTCAGTCAGAGGATGCGCGCGAAGGTATTGACGCCTACCTCAACAAACGGAAGCCTGAATTTAAGGGAAAGTAAAACATTGCCGATTTGCGATTGCCGATTGCCGATGGTTGATTGCCGATTGGCGATTGTTGATTATTGAATGCATTAGTGTAGGTTCGCGTATTTTGGTGGATCATTAATGTGGCGTTAGACCGGAATCCACGAAGTCACACAAACCTACAACAACGGCCAATCGGCAATCGAAAATCGGCAAATCCGCAATTCAAAATTCCGTCATGCCCGAACATATCAACATCGCTGAACAGTCCGGGATCGTAACGATCACTCTCAATCGTCCAGAAAAGCTGAATGCTTTTAGTGGACATATGCGACGTGACCTCGCGGAGGCGCTAGAAGCAGCTGCGAGTGATCGCAGCGTTAGAGTTGTAATCATAACCGGGGCCGGGCGAGCGTTTTGTGCCGGCGGCGACGTTACTCTCATGGCGGAGTTGATTGAACGGCAAGATACAGAGGAGTTTGCGCGGCTACTAGGATCGGCTCAACGCGTTATCACTTCAATAAGAGAGATGACCAAGCCCGTTATAGCGGCAGTAAATGGACCTGCAGCAGGGGCCGGTTGTAATCTGGCGCTGGCATGTGACCTGCGCATTGCTTCCACTAATGCAAGTTTCAGCCAATCGTTTGTGAAGGTAGGTCTACATCCCGATTGGGGCGGGACATACTTTCTGCCACGTCTCGTTACTCCGAACAAGGCTTGCGAACTGTTTTTCTTGGGCGAGGTGATCGATGCGGAAGAAGCCGCGCGTTTGGGCATAGTCAACCGCGTAGTCAACCCTGACGAGTTGGACATTGCCACGCGCACTTTGGCAGAGCGGTTGCGCGACTCGCCGGCGGCTTCTGTGGCAGCAGCCAAGAACGCGGTCTACCTTAGCGGTTCGTCCAGCTTGGAGGAGATGTTGCGTTACGAGACCGAAACGCAGATGCGTTGCTTCTCATCGCATGACGCGCGGGAGGGCGTGCAGGCGTTCTTAGAAAAACGGCCACCCAAATTTACCGGGCATTGAGAATTGAGAATTGCGAATTGCGGATTGCGGATTGAAATAAGCTGTACGAATATCAAGGGTTAAGGCACTTCGCAATCCGCAATTCGAAATTCCCAATCCGCTTTATGAAACTTAACGACAAGCTGACACTAGTCACCGGTGGTGGCCGGGGCATCGGCAAGGCCATTGCGCTCGAGTTCGCGCGCGAGGGCGCGCAGGTCATAGTGAGCGCGCGCACCACTCAGGAGATAAAACGGGTTGCAGAGGAAGCCGGGCGACGCGCGCTGGCCCTGGAATGTGATGTTAGTAAACCCGAAAGCGTACAACGGCTCTTCAGCGCCATCAACGAAAAGTTTGGTCGAGGTCCAGATATTCTGGTGAACAATGCCGGTGTTGCGGAGAGTGCTCTGATCTCGAAAACCAGTGACGATTTTTGGAACCGGCATCTCGCAATAAATCTCTCGGGCACGTTTTACTGCCTGAGAGCAGCATTGCCCTCAATGCTCGAGCATGGCTGGGGCCGCATCATCAACATCGCCTCAATTGCCGGCAAAACCGGCGCTCCTTATACGGGCGCTTATGCGGCATCCAAACACGGAGTGCTCGGCCTGACGCGCTGCGCCGCTCTCGAAGTGGGTGGAAAAGGAATAACAGTAAATGCGATCTGTCCCGGCTATGTGGATACTCAAATGACTACGCTAGCAGTGGAAAACATTACTGCCAAGACAGGACGCTCAGCAGCCGAAACTTTAGACTTCATCAAGTCGATGAGTCCACAGCAGCGGCTGATTACCCCGGAGGAGGTTTCTGCGGTTGCGTTGCTTCTGGCTTCAGATCGGGGTCGGGGCATAAATGGCCAGGCGATCAATGTTGATGGTGGCGCCGTGCTCTTCTGATCTTTGATTATCGACCTCAATGAGAAGAAGAAGCTTGCCGACGTTCAAACCGAAGAGGGAGCGGAAGGGATCGATATTTCACCTGACGAAAAGGAGGTGTGGGTTACAAACCGCTCTGCGAACACGATATCCATTATTAGCACCAGCGAATTTCAAAGTAGCCGCTACTCTGGAATCAAAGAACCCGACGATCTCGGCTACTCGCGGGAACTAGTCCAGTGACCGGCGGCGAGCAATTTTTTCTCGCATCTCGTAGATCAGCCGTATCGGTAGTCCGACAATATTGAAATAATCTCCGTCAATTGCCTCAATGAACAGCGCCGCCCTGCCCTGGATTGCATACGCGCCCGCCTTATCCATCGGCTCACCAGTGGCCAAGTATGAGTTGATCTCTTCGTCAGATATCTCGGCGAACTTTACCCTGGTTCTCTGGTACTCGACGGCGGAATCGAAACCTTCTCCGGCCCGAATAAGCGCAACACCTGTCAACACTTCATGCCACTTTCCGCTCAGCAACTTGAGCATGCGCCGTGCATCTTCCTCGTTTTTTGGTTGACCTAAGATCTCACCATCAACAACTACTACGGTATCAGCGCCAAGCACCAGACCCGCATCAATCCTATCCATAATTGCCATAGCTTTCTCGCGCGCCAGACGTTTTACATAGTTATCAGCAGCTTCTGAAGGCCGTCTTGCTTCATCAATTCCCGCAAGCATGATTTCAAAGGGCCAGCCCACAGCTTGTAGGATCTCGGCGCGTCTTGGACTTTTTGAAGCTAGCCAGATTTTCTCATGCAAATGCGCTGAAGAATCCAAAGCATTTCTCCCCAATTGGAACTGACGGGATATGTTCGTTACACTGCACTGTGATTCTAAGTTCCAAACGGCAGAAGGCAAGGGGAAATGCGGATTGCGGATTGTGGATTGCGGATTTTGAACCTAGAATTTGTTGTTCGAAATCCGCAATCCGCAATTCGCAATCCGAAATTCGCTATCCGCCATGGACCAGTTGATCAAGACACTACCTGCGCTGATTGCTACGGCTCCGGCCTCGGCCGAGCTTCTTGAGGCAGCAGTGATCGCCGCCTGGAACTACTCAGTGGGAGCAGGCCTGCGAGAACATACAGAACCTGTTCGCTTTGCGGAAAAAAGATTCACTGTCGCAGTTCGAGACACAGTCTGGCAAAAACAACTCGAGGGAATGCGGGGTGAGTTGCGTTCCCGCATCAACGCGATACTGCGGCAGCCGGTGGTGGGCCTTATTGAATTCAAGGTGGAGCCCGACCGGCTAGCTCCGCCTCAGCTCTCGACTGGACAAAGTATCGCCGAGAAAGGGCCGATACCCCTGGAACTGCTCTCTGCAGCGAGTGCCATCGAGGACAATCACTTGCGCACGTCGTTCCTTAAGGCTGCGGCAAGCAGTTTACGTAGATTAGAGAACAAACGTAACGCAAACTGTTAGTTTGCGCGCACTGTAAACTGTTAGTTTGCGCGACTGTCGGGTTTTACTGCTGCGCAAGCTAACAGCATGCGTTACATTGAATCATGCCAATTACTAAAGCTGATATTGAGAAGGTTGCACAACTTGCTCACATTGAGATGTCTGCCGAAGAGCTCGACATATTCGGACCGCAAATGGCGGAAATCGTCAACTATGTCGAGCAGTTGAACGAGATCGACACGAGCAATCTGGAGCCTTCGATTGGTGGCCTCACACCTGAGGGTGAACGCACTGAGGCCTCACGACCGGATGAGGTCATGCCTTCACTTGGGCAGGCAAAGGCCCTGGCTGAGGCGCCAGATCCGGCGGACGGCTATTTTCGCGTGCCCAAGGTTCTCTAAGCCGGAACTCAGAAGAATGTTCCAGCCAAATTCAATTGAGACTTTGAGGTCGTTGTTGAGCAGCGGAAAAACTTCCGCGTCCAGAGTGGTGGAATCATCTCTGGCCGCCGCGGAGCAGTTTAACGAGAGGCTAAATGCCTTTCTCGAAATCGACCGGAAGGGAGCTGCGCAGCGGGCACGAGAGATCGATACAAGTAAAGCGGAAGACAACAAACAACAGATCCTCAGAGGTGTTCCAGTTGCCATAAAGGACAACATCTGCGTTGAGGGACTCCAAGCGTCATGTGGCTCAAAAATTCTGGGTGACTACCACCCACCCTACAATGCCACCGTTATCGAGCGACTCCTTGGAGCAGGTGCTGTGATCATCGGCAAGACGAATTGCGATGAGTTTGCCATGGGTTCGTCGAATGAGAACTCAGCCTTCGGAGTAGTCAGAAACCCTTGGGATACCGCGCGCGTGCCGGGTGGCTCTTCGGGAGGATCAGCTGCTGCCGTTGCTGCAGGTATAGTGCCGGTGGCCCTCGGTTCCGACACAGGCGGCTCGGTACGTCAACCTGCGGCCCTGTGCGGCGTATTTGGCCTTAAACCTACTTATGGCCGAAACTCCAGGTATGGACTGGTAGCTTTCGCCTCCTCGTTGGATCAGGTGGGTGTGTTTGGTCGAAGTGCGACTGACGTGGCAACAGTACTGGGTGTAATTGCCGGAAGAGATAGTCACGACTCTACAACCGCTGATGTGCCCGTACCGGATTACGCTGACGCGCTATCAAAAGACATAAAAGGGCTCCGATTAGGCCTGCCGCGGGCCCTATATGGTGAAGGACTTGATAGTGAAGTGCGGGCGGCAGTCCTCGGGGCGGTGGATGCGTATCGGGAGCTTGGGGCTGAGATTATAGATATTGAACTACCCAATGCTCGCTATGCCATTGCGGTCTACTACATCATTGCTACCGCGGAGGCTTCTTCAAACCTCGCGCGCTACGACGGTGTGCGCTACGGCTTCAGGGCAGAAGAAGCTCCTGAACTGCGGCAGATGTACCGCAAAACACGGGAAGAGGGCTTTGGTCCAGAAGTGAAGCGACGGATTATGCTGGGTACGTATGTTCTATCCGCTGGGTATTATGACGCTTACTACAAGAAGGCTCAGCAAGTGCGGTCCCTGATCAAGGAAGATTTTGGCCGGGCATTTGGGAGATGTGATGCCTTCATTACGCCGACCTCGCCCACTCCGGCGTTCCTGATAGGTGAGAAGGCTGATGACCCGCTGGCAATGTACCTGAACGATATCTATACCGTCACTGCCAACCTCGCCGGTGTTCCAGGTATGAACGTCCCCTGCGGATTATCTTCAACCAAGCTGCCGATCGGCTTTCAACTGCTGGGCCCGTACTGGTCTGAGTCTACTTTGTTTAGACTGGCCCACGCTTATGAAACAGCATATCCCTTTACTGATCGACCACCGATTTTCGCGACTCAGGACTGACCATCGATACTGTTGGAGTTGCCGCTGAAGGATGGTTTCCATTCTGCCGCTCGGCCTTGTCAGGAATCAGATCGCCCGTGAAGATCTCGACCACGTTTTTGGCAGTGCCAACAACAGGCGTCACATCGAGTCCGACATGAATCGCGCCGGGAAGCCACCCCTTTTTTCTAATCTCATAACCCGCCAACCCGACAGCGAATAAGGACCCGATCACCGGCACTGGTTTGATGATTCTCTTTACCAGTCCCCAGCCCCCGGCTCGCATGATTCGTCTTTTGATGGTCATCCTTGCCACTCCGTCGCCTTGAAGCCAATATAACAGGCTGCTGTTCCCAACACTAGATGAGATATCACGACATTTGGTTGTGTGCTAGCATGTCGACTCAATCAGTTAACCATAGTTATCCTTATGGGTCTTAGAAGGATCTTAGTTGCCCTGTTCTTGTTGACGGGCATCGGCATTTCTTGCCACCAGGGTTCTGGACCAGCACAACAACGACTCTTAATCTATACGCCTCACGGGCAGGATCTGTTGCGGGATTTCATCGGCCGTTACCAGCAGCAGTACGGGCCTGTAGACATTCAATTTTTGGACATGGGCTCGCGAGAGATACTTGAGCGAGTTCGCGCGGAGCGTAACCGGCCCCAGGCGGATCTCTGGTGGGGCGCATCGCACATCACCTTTCTAACGGCAGCTGAAGAGGGTCTGCTGGCCCCCTATAGGCCGTCATGGTCGGCGAAAGTACCTGCCACAAGTCATGAAAAAGGGGATCTCTGGTACAGCGTTTACCAAACTCCTGAAGTTATCGTATATAACAGCGATGCGGTTCCGGCTGCCGCAGCGCCCCGCGATTGGGACGACGTGCTGGATCCCAAATGGCGTGACAAGGTCTTGATCCGAAACCCGAACCCTTCGGATTCGATGCGAGTAATCTTTGGGGCGATGATTCTCAGGTTTTATTCAGCGTCAGGTTCTCCCGAAGGCGGATACGACTGGCTGCGACGGCTCGATGCAAACGTTCATGAATACACCGCCGACGGAACTCTGCTAATGCAAAAACTGGCGCGTCGGGAAGGTCTCATAAGCCTATGGGATTTACCGGATGTTCGACTCTACAAAGAGCAGAAAGGCATGCCTCTCGGTTACAGTATTCCCGCAAGTGGCACACCCATAGTAAATGAAGGAATTGCGATCCTGCGGGGTGCACCCAATGAAGCCGAGGCGCAGAAGTTCTACGAATTCGTGACGACGCAGGGAAGCCTCATCCATGCGGCCCAACACTATTACCGTATTCCCCTGCGAACAGATCTCGATAGAGCTCAATTGCCTTCTTGGATGAACGAACCTTTTCCCTCACTTAATTTGGATTGGGATCTGCTTCGGAAAGATGGCGCTGAGTGGCTCCGGTATTGGGACACCGAAATACGCGGTCGCGCTCACAAGTGAGGGAGCCAGTTTTCACACTATGTCGCTATTGTCCATCAAGGAAGTTTCAAAAGCGTTTGGCCAAACAGCGGCCGTTGTTAACGTGTCGCTCGATATAGAGCGAGGAGAATTCTTTGGTCTTCTTGGTCCATCGGGTTGCGGCAAGACTACGACGCTGCGAATAATTGCGGGTCTGGAAGAGCCAGACAAGGGTACTTTCGATTTTGACGGTCAAGACATCACCAGGCTTTCGCCTGAACGTCGTGGCTTTGGCATGGTATTTCAAAACTACGCTCTTTTTCCACATCTTAACGTCACTGAGAACGTGGCCTTCGGTCTGCGCGCTCGGCATAGACCAACCACAGAGATTGCCGACCGTGTTAATAGAGCATTGGAGATGGTCCAACTCCCCGGATACGAAAAACGGCGTGTGGAGGAGCTCTCCGGAGGGCAGCAACAACGAGTGGCCATTGCGCGGGCAATAGCAATAGAGCCAGTGTTGCTGTTGTTCGACGAGCCTCTGTCAAATCTTGATGTGGCGTTGAGAGAAGAGACCCGAAGCGAGTTACGTGAACTCGTGACGCGGCTTGGCCTAACTGCAGTTTACGTTACCCACGATCAGGAGGAGGCATTTGCACTTTGCGACCGCATCAGCGTTATGGTGGGCGGTCGCTTGTTGCAGACAGGGAGACCGAGGGAGTTGTATGAACACCCGGGGCAAGTTTCGGTGGCTCGGTTTCTTGGTCGAAATAATTTGATTCAGGCAATGCGTCTGAGTTCCAGCAAAGCGGCACTTGCAGAATTCAAGACTCTCAAAGGAGGTCACATCATCCGGCTCAATCTTCGAACCGAAGAACTGCCGCCCTTGAATAAGCCGTGTTTTCTCGCAATTCGACCGGAACATGTGCTGCTGGCAAACGGCATGCAGCATAGCGAGAATATTCTTGAAGCGAACGTTCGCGAGTTAAATTTTGCGGGCGCCACTTCGACGGTAAAGCTGGACGCAAACGGCTTGCTTTTAGAAGCCTTAGTCCTCGAGTCCGATGGCATTGCAGCCGGCGACTCGATCACTCTCACTTTGCCGGCCGATCGAATTTCGCTCCTCAAAGATGGCTGAAAGACAAAGGGTAACGGGTGAGCTGAAGCGGGATAAATGGCCACAACCAGCTCGCCTTCGCGATCTCTTTTCGCCGCGTTTGCTCCTGCTAGTTGCTGTAGCTGTTGTGCTGCTGTACGGAGTAGTGTACCCGGCGTTACACATCCTGGTTGCCTCCCTTCAACAGAACAACTTGTGGTCGTTCGAAAATTACCGTCGGGCGTTTGTCCAGCCTGCTTTGTTTGAGTCGGTTTTCACTAGCATAACAATCTCTGCTCTCACCGTTCTGTTTTGCGCACTGATAGGTATTCCCCTCGCTTTCCTCTTTGAACGCTATACCTTTCCCGGAAGAGACATATTTGCCGTTTGCGCTGCTTTACCGTTGGTGCTCCCTCCCCTGGTAGGAACAATTGCTTTCATCTTTCTTTGCGGTGAATCTGGAATCCTTGCTCGAGCCGTGCAACGCCTGTTTGATCTGCCTCGGGCTCCCTGGACACTGCGAGGTTGGCCCGCGTTATTGCTTTTCCATACATATACGATGTATCCATTCTTCTACGTGCTTACAGCGGCAGGATTACGTCGCATCGACGCAGGATTGGCGGAAGCCGGTCGCAGCTTGGGTGCGACGGGGGGACGGGTGATTTTTAGGGTGCTGCTACCACAACTCACTCCCTCTCTGATAGCGGCTGTACTGTTAACGTTTATGACCGCCATGGCATCTTTTAGCGCGCCACTGCTCTTTGGCGGTAATGTGCGAGTATTAACTCTCGAGATCTTCACAGCCAGGCAGCGTGGTGACATCGCAGCTGCCACAACTGAAACGGTTATCCTGGCTATCATCTCATTAAGCACGCTGCTTCTGTTTCAAAGATATGAAGGGACTCGTCGGTTTGCGGCAGCTGCCATGAAGGGCGCTCCTCGGCTGCGTAAACAGGTAAAAAGAGGACGAGGCCGCGCGCTCGCCATCGCAGCTGGCATCGTTTTCTCAATTGCGCTCGTACTACCAATTGCTACATTGATTCTGGTGAGCTTTGCCCGCCATGGACAGTGGACCACCCAAACGTTACCTCCTGCTTACACGACAGACAACTATTTGCGCTTTGTGAAAGATAGAACGGCGAGTGACGCATTCATAAACAGTATTTCGATGTCTGCAATCGCTTCTTTGGCGGCTCTTGCATGGAGCTTTTGTGTGGCCACTTTAGTCATTCGCAAAACACGGGGCAGACGTTTAATCTCCTTTTTGGTCCTTATTACATGGGCACTCCCCGGAACCGTAGTCGCGCTTAGTATTGCCGAGGCATATGGTAAACCGAGTGTCCTGCTCGGCTCTTTCGTATTAGTGGGCACTTTCTGGATATTGCCGGTGGTCTATTTTCTTCGATTCATGCCACTTGTAGTTCGGGCTGTGCAGGCCAGCATGGAACAGATCGATGTGTCGCTCACCGAGGCTGCAGCAAGCCTGGGAGGAAACGGCTGGCGCCGGTTCTCACGCGTCACTTTTCCATTGGTGCTGCCGGGGGCCATTGCCGGAAGTCTGCTGGCATTTGTAATCGCGTTGGGAGAATATGTGGCGTCAGTGTTGGTCTTTGTGCCAAGGAATCGCCCCGTGTCAATCGCAATTGCCTCTGAATTGCGAGACTTCAATTTGGGCTCCGCAGCGGCATACGGTGTAGTCCTGATCACTATCATTGCTTTTAGTATGATCATTGCCAGCAAGCTGGAGAGATCGCACTGAGTCTTGACGAGATACGATTTAGAGAGTTTCCGTCAGTTATAGAGCGCCGGTAAGGAACCCGGCGGATCGCGTATGTGCAAAACTGAACCAAAAACTCTCTGGGCCACCCTCCTCATTTCGACGATCGTTACGAGCCTTCTTCCGATCGAAAAGAGTTACAGTCAGCAAACCCTACCTCTTTCTCCCACTCGCTCATACCCACGTCGACTCGTCTCTCCCGTTGGGCCTTTGCAAGTCAATATTGGTCCCGTTGCCCTTCATCAGGCACTCTTGGATCTTTCCAACCCCTGGACAGTGATGTGCGTAGCCGCGCACCCAGACGATGAAGATGGCACAACGTTGACGGTGCTGAGGCGGAAACACGGTGTCCATACTGTTTCCATCTTCTCCACATATGGTGAAGGTGGACAAAATGCAGTCGGGCCGGAGCTATATGAGGATCTGGGCGTGATTCGCGCGCGCGAAACTCAGGCGGCTGCTGACATCCAGGGCTCAGAGCCATACTTTCTGGGCTTGAAAGACTTTGGATATTCAAAATCTGCTGAGGAAGCTTTTCGAGTCTGGGGCCATGAGGAAGCGTTGCGTCGTCTGGTGTTGAAAATTCGTGAGTTACAACCGGATGTGATCATCACCAACCACGATACAACGAGAGGACATGGGCACCATCAGGCCACTGGTCGCCTGGTTCTGGAGGCTTTCGACGCCTCTGCCGACCCTACACGCTTTTCCGAGCAGTTGAGCAAAGCCGGCACGTGGCAGCCACAGCGACTCTTCGTCCGAATCTTCTCGCCGCGCTCAAGCACAGCCGAAGCGACGGCGCAGCCGGCAATTACGGTTGATCCGAATGAGAAGGATGAAATTAGCGCGAGCTCTTTTGCGGAGCAGGCATTGAAAGCACTTCAAGAACACGCCAGCCAGGGCCCCTGGCCAAAAACCATCCACGACTGGCTGCGCATGCAAAATAATCAGACAGGGAAGCTAAATCTAATTAGATACCGTCTGGCGAGAGGGGCAAAGAAGGCGGCACCACTTCCGTCCAGGGCGACAACCTTCTTTGATGGATTGGAGGTTCCACGCAACATTTCGGCCCGCTTATTGCCGGTCGCTGATGTAGAAAGATTGAGCGAGCACTTGAATGATCCGTCTTTAGTTCTAAAGGCCTTAATCAGCTGGAGAAACGCTCAGCCGTCTTTGTCAACCGCTTCCCCAAGCCTGCTTGGATCGTTGAATGCCAGGGCTGATCGGGCCCTTGCTGTGGCCGCCAAGGCATCACTAACAATCAACCCTCAAACAGCTCATTTGGTGGCGGGTGATACTGCAAAGTTTTCGATCGGCGTCGCAAATGCAGGCGCTGAAACAATTCAATTAAGGAGGTTGGTATTTGAAGGTTGGGGAGAGACAGTCCCGCTGCAAACCGCCGATGTACTGTTACCTGATACTGCGACCAGTGTAGAGGTGGAACGCAAGATTCCGCTTACTGCCCCGATCACGGTTCCCAAGGATGAACACCTTTATGACGGCTTACTTTGTGGCCCGCAGTTCACGACTCGGGCAACACTTGCGTTTGAAGATGCCACCTTCTCTGTAACCGCTGCGACACGGCTCGATATCACGCCGCCGGTTGAAATTCTTGAAGTATCGCCGTCTCCGTGGGTGCTGACGCCGGCGACATCGCGCACAAACCTGAATTTCGCCATCAAATTAAGAAACAACCGGATGGTTCCGTTTACTGGAAAGCTCAGGGTTAGTAGCGGCGATACCCCTTTGCAGCCCATCGAGCAAGCTGTTACGTTCAAACCACGTTCGATAGACAACCAGAGAGTCTCGGTGAAACTGGCGCCGAGGGGCCGGCTGCCAGAATCCGGTCGAGCGCTGTTTTCGATCGCAGACGTCAAAGGTTTTCCGCTTACACGGTCAGAGGTGCCCGTTGTTTACAGCGATGCTCGAGTTGCGCCAAACCGGCGCGTTGGCTACCTCTCCAGCTTCGACGAAACGCTCCAGCAATCGCTTGCCGCCCTCAAGGTCAGCGCAACCCCACTGAGTACTTCAGGAATTGTCCAATCGCGCTTGCGCCGGTTCGATACGATCATCATCGATAATCGCGGGTATGAGGCCCATCCTGAACTTTCAAACCTGAATCGGAATTTGCTGCGGTTTGTCGAGCAGGGTGGCACACTCATTGTCTTTTACCACAAGGACAATGAGTGGAACGGCCGTTCTGGGATTGCCCCATATTCAATTGTTCTCGGAGAAGAACGCGTAACGGATGAGAGCGCGCCGGTCAGATTTCTGGTACCTAATCACCCGCTGCTGACGAACCCAAATCGTATTGGCCCTGCCGACTTTGATGACTGGATTCAGGAACGCGGGCTCTACTATCCAAACTCCTGGGACAATCATTACGTTGCATTGCTCTCCTCTAACGATCCAGGAGAGAAACCACTCGATGGAGGATTGCTGGTAGCGCGATACGGGCGGGGCAATTACATCTACACAAGCATGGTTTGGTATCGGCAGTTGCGCGCTGGTGTGCCGGGAGCGTATCGGATGTTAGCGAACATGGTGAGCTATGGTTCGCGGCACAGCCGCTAGAGGCTTTGACTCTAATCGTCGACTGTAGCGCGCGTCGTTCCGGATGTGCCGCGGTGGCTTTGCCTCGCGGATAACAGCAACAACAGTCCCTACGGCTGCGCCGCCTGATGTGTCGCGGTGGCTTTGCCTCGCGGATAACAGCAACAACAATCCCTACGGCTGCGCCGCGGTCACTTTGCCTCGCGGATCAGCTGCTGAGAATCGAACGGCTTCGCCGCTATCGCGAATACCCACCGAGCATCGAGAAGCCATGAAAGGGCGCAGCCCAATTGCAGAAACCCAGCTCATCCACGAGGCAGAGCCACCGCAGCACACCAGGCGGCATAGCCGTTACTTACGGAGCGAGTTTTAGTTGGATCGATTGCTGGCGAGAAGACTTAGATTTGCTCAGGGTACTGTTTGCAATGAGCCTTCCGGTTCGCCTGACTCTCCCTCAAGCTTCACTCGGGCGCGCTCCAGAAAGGTCTTGATCATTGTGCGGATGCGTTTCTGCATCTCAGCACTGATGGTAGTCTCGCCTACGAGCGCTGCGAAACGATGAAGATCTCTAGCGTGAGGGCGCCGCAGCTCAACATGCTGAGCTATGCGAATTAGAACCTTATGGCCACGTTCCTCAAATGCTGCTGCATAACGCAGGTAGTTCTTCATCTCGGATCTGGCCGGCGACCACTCTAACCGTTCCGGACGATCATCAGTCTTCTCGACTGCGAAGCTTGCATGTACTGAACCAATTACAGGAACGTCTGCACGCACAATCCACCGCATAATGCCCCCAGCTTCTTTGCGGATGCCTTCTATCCCAGGCATTAGGTCGACGAAGTTTTTCAATTCGCCGAAGAATTCGCGAGCCCGTTCCAGCGTGGTCCTCAGTTCAAATTGTTCAGAGTATGAGGCCTTTATACGAAACATCTAATCTTCCTTCGATCGCATCCGCTGAGTCTAAAAAGCCGCCAGGCAAATCTGCTTTTCCGGAGTTTCGCCCCATTTGCTAAATTACACGATGCGACAAGCTGAGTAAATACCGAAGTTGTCACGAAAGGAACAAACGTGAACAGTGAGAAGCAATGTCCGCGTTGCGGCGCGTTTCCCTTGAAAAACTGGCAAGAGTTGGATGAGGAAGAACGAGCAGTAGTCAAGCGCTTACCAGAATCGGCCGATTACTCTTCAGAAGAGCGACAGACGCATCGTTGGTGCACCCGATGTTGGTATGAGGAAAAAGATCACTTGACTTTTGACGCTTGACATATGCCATTTGACATACTCCGACAGCGACCCTTCTACACTCAAACCGCTAACTCTAGGCGGAAGCTGGCATTTCAGTGATTCGCTGGTAAGCCTCTCGAATCCCCCGCATGCGGTCGCGCAGTGCTTCCTCAAGCGCTGCCGATGAAACGAAACCAGCCTTCCGCGCAATGTCTTGCAGCGCAGGATGATCCGTAGCCGGTAAGCGGGCTGATTTCCCAAATAGCAATCTCACATGGTGGTCCACAGAACGCAACAGCGCGTAACCATCACTCAAAGCCTCGTAATCTTCCCTTCCCAATGCTCCAGTCGATGCCAAACGGTCGAGTGTTGAATGTGTCGAGCGGTCATCGCCCTCATCCGGAAGATCCGACGCCAGCTGCAAATACCGGGTTGCGAAATAAGCATCAAGCATCCCGCCTGCCGCGTACTTGATGTCGATACCTCCGTGGCGACCTACTCTTCCCCTCTCCACCTCGAGCCGATCGCGCACTCTGCGCGTCTCCTCCTGCAGTTGCTGGCGCTCCGATTTTGAAGCGCGCTCGTGAATAGCGTGCCGCGAATGAGTCTCTATCATCTTGCCAAACTCCAGATCGCCTGCAATGGCTCGCAATTTTACATACGCCAGCCATTCCCAGACATCGGCGCTGCCCTTTACGTAATCTAGAAAGGATTCAGAACTACTAACCAACGGCCCATTCTTTCCGTTAGGACGGAGGCGCAGATCGATGCGATAGAGATAACCCTCGCGCGTGATGCTGGAGAGGGCCGCAATCATCAATTCGACGAGTCGAGCATAAGCCTCATCCGCGGTGATGGCAGGGAGCGGCGACGAACACAAACTGTCATATGCGACAATGATGTCAAGATCTGATCCATAGTCGACACCACCGCTCCCAAGCCTTCCCAAGCCGAAGATCGCGATGCGTGGGCCGAAGGCAAGTTTTCCGTAGCGACGTGCCAGCTCGCGGCGAGCAATGAGACAGGCAACATTTAGGCTGGCGACGGCCAGTTCTGTTTGCAAGCGATTAGATTCAAAGACCGAGAGCTCTTCCACCAATTCGCACACGCCGATCTCCAACAACAGCTTTGACCATTGACGTCGAAAAGAAGAGAGTTCCGCCGCAAAGGTTTTGTGTGGTTCAATTGCCGCGCGTAGTGTGCCGCGAAAGTCCCGACGGTCCAGAATTTGGGAACTACTGCTCAGACACAGAATTAAGGAAGGGTTGCTGGCAATCATCTCTGCAAAGAATTCGGATGCGCCGCAGAGGCGCACCAGGACATGCAGACTATCTTTACCAATATTGATTACGTCGGTTGTTTTTTCCAGAGACGAGGCTATTCGCGACAGCAGCGTCAGGGCACGGTGAGAATTCAAAGACGTGTCAGCCGTTCGCGATAGTAATCCTGCCAAAGCCTCAACGCTAAGTGGGGGTTCGCCCTCGCTCAAATGTGGCAGAAGTATGGCTGCGGCTGCTCGAGCTAATGCTGCATCGTGGTTTGATGACGAGCCTGCGGTGCGCATCCCATGGTTATCAGTTTTGCTGTACGACATCGGGCTGGCGCCAAGTAAGTCTGCGTCCGCAAAGACACGCTTGTAGGCTTTCTTCACATTGTTGGCATGGAGGCGTAAGGCAGACTCAAACTGGGCAAGTGCTTCTTCGCCCTTGAAATTCATCCGCTTCGCAACCAGCAAACGCTGTTGATTTGGCTGGGGCACAACGTGAGTCTGGAGACCATGTTCCATTTGCAGGCGGTGTTCGAGAGTTCGCAGAAAGACATATGCGTCAGAGAGCTCAGTTCTCTCCTGTTCGGAGATAAGGTTTCTGTCCGCCAGCCGGCCTAAACTGACTAGAGTATGAGGGACACGGAGCCACTCGTCTCGGCCGCCGTGCGCTAGTTGCAACGCCTGCGCAATGAATTCGATCTCCCTAATACCGCCTGGACTCAATTTGACGTTGTAGCCACCTTGGGAGCGCTCCACATGACGATCAATCTTTTGCTTGGCCAGCCTGACGCTCGCCAGGGCTTCGCTTACAGAGACATGCTCACGAAAAACGTGGTTGCTTACCGCGCTCTGGAAACGGGAGAACAGGTGCCCTGAGCCCGCTGACGGGCGCGAGCGAATCAGCGCCTGCAATTCCCACCTCTGGGCGCTGGTTCGGTAATATCGAACAGCCTCGTCGAGTGAACAAGCCAGGGCGCCGTCACGTCCATGCGGACGTAGGCGCAGATCCACTCGGTAGGCAGCGCCCTCTCCAGCAGGTTGACCGACGACTTTGACGATCGTTTCGGCCAGTTTAATAAAGTATTCTCGATTGGTTAGCTCACCCCGCTCTTGAGAACCTGCAGTCGTTCCGTCATCCGAATACAGAAACAGTAGATCAATGTCAGAGGCGTAGTTGAGTTCGAGGGAGCCGAGCTTACCCAAAGCGACGATGCAAAACTCGGCGCTGGCAATCCGTCCGCGTTCATCCTTACGTCGGGGTGGTCCATAGCGATTGTCCAACTCCTGGCGCTCCAGGTTCAGTGCGTACTCCAGAACTGCATCGGCAATGTTCGATAGCTCTTCTGTGGTCTCGACGAGAGTATGAGTTCCCCGTATATCGTGGAGGTAGGTGCGCAGTAGCTCGCGACGGCGAAAGCGTGCCAGCAACACTTGTGGATTCAGAGAGGAATTCGTGAGTGCGAAACGAGCAAGGGACTCCTTCAGATCCTCGCTGGTTCGTACTCGCGGGTTGGCGCGCTCCCGGGAAAGCCAGGAAATGTAGTCTGGATTCTGCTCTAGCGTAGTTGCGAGCAGCGGACTCCAGGAGCTCAGCGCCAGGGCATCGGAAAGGAGCCCGGGGTCACGGGTGAGCGATTGGTAGGATCGCGGTTGTTCCTGGCTTAGTCTTTGAAGGAAAACCCGCGCGCCATTCTGGTCAGGAAGGTCCCTGAAGAGAGAGTCGGGAGCCTGGGGTCTGGAGTCTGGAGTCGGAAGTCTGGAGTCTAGAGTCAAAGCCGAATGCCGTCTGTTGATTGCCGATTGTCGATTGCCGATTGTCGATTGTCAATTGTCAATCGGAAATCGTCAATCGCTAGACTCCAGACTCTAGACTCTAGACTCCAAACTCTAGACTCCTTCCTCTCTTCAGATGTCGAAGTAGAGCGCAAACTCGAGTGGATGTGGCCGCATCCGCAACTGAGTTATCTCTTTGTCACGCTTGTAAGCAATCCAGCGCTCCAGTAGTTGAGGACTGAAGACGTCACCCTTAAGTAGAAAATCATGATCTGACTCAAGCGCCTTGAGTGACTCATCAAGCGAACCCGGCAGCGTTGGCACGTCCTTCAACTCTTCCGGCGAAAGATCGTAGATGTCCTTTTCTAACGGCTCGCCCGGATCGATTCGATTCTGAACACCATCAAGGCCAGCCAGCACCATGGCAGAAAACGCCAGGTACGCGTTACAAGAAGGATCGGGCGGGCGAAACTCCAGCCGTTTCAGCTTCGGGTTGGTAGAGAACATCGGGATACGAATTGCCGCCGAGCGGTTCCGTGCCGAGTATGCCAAGTTCACCGGCGCCTCAAAACCAGGGACCAAACGCTTGTAGCTGTTCGTTGTTGGCGCTGCGAAAGCCACCACCGCCGCAGCATGCTTTAGGAGACCTCCGATGTAGAAGCGTGCCATTTCCGATAAACCCGCATAGCCATCGCCGGAAAAAAGCGGCTTCTCTCCCTTCCACAACGATTGGTGACAGTGCATTCCCGAGCCGTTGTCGCCAAACAGCGGCTTGGGCATGAAGGTGGCCGTCTTGCCATATTGATATGCTGTATTGCGAACAACGTACTTGAATATCTGCAGATTGTCGGCCGTGCCCAAGAGTGTCGAATAGCGGAAATCGATCTCACATTGACCAGCCGTGGACACCTCGTGATGGTGACATTCCACAGAAATTCCACACTTTGCAAGGGTCAAAGAAATTTCGGACCGCAGATCGCTCAGCGTGTCAGTCGGCGGACAAGGCACATAACCCTCTTTGGCGCGAATTCGGTATCCGAGGTTTGTCCCCTGAAACTCATTTGCATCACGACCGGTGTTCCAGTGACCCTCATCGGAGTCGATTGCATAACCAGCCGATTGCTGGTCATTGTGGAATTTAACCGAATCGAAAACAAAGAATTCAGCTTCCGGTCCAAAATAGGCTGTGTCTGCGACGCCAGTAAATCGCAGGTAACTCTCAGCCCGCTGAGCTACAGAACGGGGATCAAACGGATAACCTTCTTTTGTGATTGGATCGACAGCACTACCAATCAAGCAAAGGGTCGGCTGCTCGGCAAAGGGGTCCATCCAAAATCGGCTAGCGTCCGGAACTAATAACATGTCTGATTCGTGGATGGCTGCCCACCCGCGAATCGAGGAAGCGTCGAAACCGAAACCGTCTTCGAACGTATCCTCACCCAGTTCTCCGATTGGGAAAGTAAGGTGTTGCCAGGAGCCCGGCAGGTCGGTAAATCGAATGGAAACGAATTTGGCGCCTTGATCAGAGGCATATTTCAGCACAGTTTTAGGGTTCATCATTTCTCCTGAAGGATAGATGGAGCGTTAGGGGTACTCTTCGCGACCCCGGTCGATTTTTGGTGCGAAGTGTGGCGGAAGTCTTTCGGCGGAAAAAAGCGAACGTCATACAGCGACGCGCGTAAAAAAGTAGGCATTATAGTTGGGTGGTCGCCCATGTCAAGTCTTCACGAACACGTAATACCTGCACTTAAGGCGGTTTTCCGAATAACTCCTTTGCCGTTCAGGGTTTATGGCCGGTGGAAAAGCGGGCGTACCACGACCCTCGACCAAAAAAGTTATAGACCGTCCTGCCGTTTTCTGTTACATTGCGCAGCAAAGCGTTCCATTCGGGCTATTCTCCACTGTCGAATCTTAATGATATACAGCCGTGTTTTGGTTATTGGCGTGAGGGGATTACAGGCTTTTACGCAGGTTGAGCAGGAGACCGCGAATTGACGACGGTAATTGAGCAATCGCTCGAAACTTATGGAATTGAGAACTGGGGCGCTGGATACTTTGACGTTAATCGCAAGGGAAATCTAATCGTCCGACCCGCCGAAGGAGATCCTCGCTCAGCAGACCTGAAAGAGATTATTGACGACTTGGCGCGACGCGGAATCACCGCCCCCGTGCTACTCCGATTTCCGCAGCTAGTTGTTGCGCAGGTTAGAAAGCTCCAACGCGCCTTCAGCCGGTCCATCCGAGAATTCGAATACCAGGGGACGCATATGTGCGTCTATCCGATGAAGGTGAACCAACAGCGCGCAGTGGTTGAAGAATACCTGCGCGAGGGTTCGCGTTACGATTTCGGCCTGGAAGCAGGTTCTAAAGCTGAGCTCTATGCTGCCCTGGCGCTGGAGCAGTCTCCTGACAGCTTGCTCGTGCTTAATGGCTTTAAGGATCAGGAATTTATTGAGCTGGCTTTTGCAGGCGCCCGCTGCGGTAAGCGAGTCGTGATTGTAATCGAGAAGCTCAATGAACTAGATCATGTCTTGAATGTCGTGGAGCAACATGAGGGTAATGTGCCGCTGCTGGGAATGCGCGTGAAGCTCTACACTAAAGGTTCCGGACGTTGGGAACGCTCAGGTGGAGAAGCAGCCAAGTTTGGACTCACAACGACGGAGATGCTGGAAGTCATTCGTCGCCTTGAAGAGGCGGACCGGCTCAACATGCTAAAGCTACTTCACTTTCACATCGGGTCACAGCTCACTGATATCAAGCGCATCAAAAATGCAATGAAAGAGGCAGCGCGCGTTTACGCCAAGGTTTATCAGATGAAGGTACCTGTGGACCTCCTTGACGTCGGCGGTGGCATGGCTGTCGATTATGATGGTTCCAAAACTGCTTTCGATTCTTCGGCGAACTACACCGCACAGGAGTTCGCGAACGACGTGATCTACACGATCAAGCAGGTCTGCGATGATGAAAACGTGCCGCATCCAACCATTATTCAGGAGTCTGGCCGTTTTCTTGCTGCTTATCACGCGATTCTCGTGACCAATGTTCAGGATGAGATTGAAACAGTAGTTGAAGACATTACGCCTATTGAAATTGACGACGATGATCCTCAGGCTGTAACTGAACTCGGCGAACTCCGCGAATCCGTAACTGTAAAAAACTATCGCGAGTACTACCACGACGCCTTGGAACATCGTGAGGAGCTATTCACGCTTTTCAACCTGGGTCTAATCTCTCTAGAAGACCGTGCCAAGGGGGAAGTACTTTTCTGGGACATCTGTGAACGCGCAGACAAATATGCTCAACAAGCGAAGTACGTGTCAGAGGAGTTTGACGATCTGCGCCGGCTGCTTTGCGCGAAGTATCTGACCAACTTCTCAGTCTTCCGCTCCGTGCCCGATCATTGGGCTCTTGACCAACTGTTCCCTATCGTGCCCATTCACTGGCTTAACAAACCGCCGACTGAATACACCACCCTGTGCGATATCACCTGCGACTCGGATGGTATTGTCGACAAGTTTGTCGATTTGCACGACGTCAAGCAGGTACTGGAGCTTCATCCCCTGTCGCCAGGAGAAACTTATTACATCGCTTTCATGCTCGTCGGCGCCTATCAGGAGGTGATGGGAAACAATCACAATCTATTCGGCGCGCCTCACGAGGCGCACATCTACGTTGATGAAGAGGGTTATCTCATCAAGAAAGTGATTCGCGGCACGACTGTTGGTGAGGCTGCAGAAGGCGCCCGTTACGAACGAAGCCTCCTGCACGATGGTTTTCGCCGCTTAATCAATCAGCGCGTTAAGGACGGGGATCTATCGGAGGCCGACGGCGCCGAGTTGGCCCAATTCTACGAGTCGAAATATGACGCTTACACCTATTTATCAGTAAATGGTCCCGAGACTCGACGTCGGCGCACCGATTACTAAGTATCTCTGATTCACGGGTCGCCTTAGGGTTTCCAATCTCCCATCATTTGAAAGGGTCACCACCTTTATGGTTACTCAGCGAAAGCCTAAAGCCTCGAAATATCTTGTAGCTCCCACTCGTCCTGTCCAGGTGGACCGAGATCGATCTGTAGCTGGTCTGCTTGAAAAAATGGAAGGGACCGGGTTTGGCGGTCGTCAACTTGCTGAAGCCCATCGTATCTGGCTCGACATGCTGGGAGACAACACCACCATCATGGTGGCAGCCGGAGGCTCGCTGATTCCCGCAGGCATGCGCCGCCTGCTGGCCTATGTCATAAAGAACCGGTTCGTGGATGTCCTGGTACTATCTGGTTCAGTGCTGTTTCACGATCTTCACGAAACTCTGGGACGCTATCATTTCCAGGCCCATCCGAGCATGACCGACGCGGAACTCGACTCGGCTCAAATCAGCCGTCTCTGGGACCTACTCGCCAGTGACGAAGAATACCGGGAGGCAAATGAGTGGGTCGGTGGTTTTACTAACCAGTTAGACCAAACCCGCCCGTACTCAACCCGAGAATTCCTGCACCTGCTCGGACGTGAACTAGCTGAAATTGCCTCGGAAGATGGTGTACTGACGTCGGCCTACAAGGCGCGTGTGCCAATATTCTGCCCAGCCATAGCTGATAGCGGCATCGCTGTCGGGATCGCCGCGGCGCGCTTTGAGAAGAAAAATAATTTTCTTTTTGATGTCGTCCAGGATGTCCTTGACATGGTGAATGTAACGGCGCGTGCCCGACTGACAGGGGTGATAAATTTGGGAGGGGGAACGCCGAAGAGCTTTATTCAACAGACAGAGGTCTCCTCTTTTATCTTGAAGGACCACCATCAAGGGCACAAGTACGCCATTCAGATCGCCGGAGACGCGCCCTATCCCGGCAGTCGCTCAAACAACTTCGATGAAGGATTGATTTATGGCAAGCTCGCTCGCGGCGCACATACAGCCTACGTCAACTGCGATCCCACTATTGCGCTTCCCATAGTCATCACTGCGCTTTCACAAACTGCCGCTAAGTATATGAAGGGCCGCAAGCGTCCTAGTTTCACTTTCGGTCGCGACTTGATCGTTGAAGTTCCGTAAGGGCAAAGGGGTAAGGGCAAAGGGCAAAGGGGTAAGGGCAAAGGGGAAGGCAAAGGGCAAAGCGCGAAGGATTTGCATCTGGCATTTGAATTTTGACATCGATCATTATTTGACAAAATGACAAATGTGAAATTTCAAATGTCAAATCCCGTGCTCTCTGCCCTTACCCCTCTGCCCGCTAGACCGTTACCAGCTGCTTGTCGCTGCCACGGGTATAATGACGTTTGGAGTACATGGCCTTGTCTGCCAGTTCAATAGCGTTTGCTAACTCCGTTAAAGAATCGAATCCAGCCATTCCAAACGACACGGCAACCCTCACTTCAGGAGCGGTCCACTGAGCACCGTTCTGTTCAAGGATCTGGTTCAGAGATTCCATTCGCTTTCCCGCCTGTTCCACGGGCAGATTGAACATTATTATCAGGAATTCATCGCCGCCCCAGCGGAACAGCATGTCATCCGCCCGTATCAGTGAGCGCACGGCGCGGGCGACGGCGCGGATGGCCTTATCACCAACATTGTGGCCAAACGAATCATTGATTGGTTTGAGATTATCGATATCAATGACGGCCACGCATCCCGAGACGCTCGATTGCAATTGATTCTCATTGCGCCTTAAAAGCGAATGAAATGCGTGACGATTTAGCGCCTCTGTCAACGGATCCATTTGCGCCATCAGTTCTAGTTTGTCATGGGCCTGCACGAGCTGCTTGTTGGCGGCCTCCAGCTCGCGGCGAACAGCTTCCATGAGTACCATAACTGTGCCAAAGCCAAGCAGAATCTCGAGAATCAGATCGAAGATGGATGTGTATTTGAGATAGCCGCCTGGAACTGTAAGTCCGAACAGCCCTTTGCGCGCGCCAAACACAGGAAGGTAGTGCAGAAAATCAATCGTTAGTAGCAACAATGCAACTGACATCACGCGCAGTCCGGTGCTGTCTTTTTTGAGTCCGGAGCGCTGCACAACTGCTAGCGACGTAGCAAAGAGTCCGGCCATAATCACGGCCTGGACCATGAACAGATCGTTGAAATCTGCCGAGAGATAAGGCAGAACCAGAGAAGTAACCAGCGAGATCGCGAAAAGGTAAGCGTACGTACGCGTAAGACGCTCGGCCTTCAGGTGAAATCGGCATCCAGCAACAAACAGTAGGCCAAAGGCATGTTCACCGAAAAAATAGATTGAATAGAATGGCTTTGGATTGGAGACATGAAAACCAATGTACAGACTGGCCAGAGAGACTGACAGGCAGCACCAGGCGCCAGTCCAGTATCTCAGAGAGAAGCTCTTAATTGAGCCCCTCATAAAGAAGGTGAGAATAGTCACCAGCACTATCCCGACTGATTGAATTGCAAGACCTACTATAGCATCCATAACAATACCGGGGTTGGCTTAGTGAGTTTGACGCCTGCGGTCTCTAAAGAGAACCAAACGTGAAGCTGATGTTATGGTACGGATGAGGTGGGCGTTTCAAAGAAGTGAGCCTGAGAGCTCACGTAAACATTTTACTCGAACACACATGCACATTCCACATATTTATTTTTGACGACTTTTCGCGTTCCCCGCGGGATAATAAGCAGATCATGTAAGCCATTGCAGAACATCAGCTTCGGCGTCCGGTCGAGACCCGCCAACCACCTGGATAAAATACTCCTCCAGCGACATTGGACCAGATCGCCCTTTGCCATCGGGCGCCGTGAGCCCCTGACGCAAGGAATTCAGAGAGCCAGAGGCCAGCAGTTTGCCTTGTGAAATTATGGCGATGTCACTGCAGAGACGTTCTACGATCTCGAGCACGTGAGAAGTGAGAAAGACTGTAAGGCCACGTTCAGTGAGGCGGGATAGCAACCCCTTAAGCGTGCGCGAAGCAATCGCATCAATGCCCTCAAAAGGCTCATCGAGGAAAAGGATTTCCGGGCGATGAATAAGCGCGCATGCCAGCGATAGCTTTTTTTTCATGCCATGAGAATACTCAACTACCAGTTTCTTTGGCTCTTCGTTTAGCTCCATCAACTCAAGTAGTTCTGGCGCTCGTTCAGCGATCTGGTGCTTGTTCAAGCCATACATTCGACCGGTGAAAGCCAACATCTCGGCGCCGGTTAATCGCTCAAAGAGGTTCAAATCTTCTGGCACCACACCAATTCTTCGTTTCACTTCCAGTGGCTCAGCCTGAATATCTCGATCGAGCACTCGAATTGTTCCGCTCGTGGGCGCCAATAATCCGGTCAGCATCTTTATGGTGGTCGACTTACCGGCGCCATTGGGTCCGAGAAAACCGAAGAAGCTGCCGCGCTCTACACGTAGATCCAGGTGATCGACCGCAACAAAGTTGCCGAACCGTCGCACCAGATCAAAAGTCTGCACAGCCGGAGTGCCGGTTGTTGTTTGGAACATCTCTGAGTTTTACGCAGAATGTTGGAACCGCGTCAAGCGAACGAACCTCAATCCCTTAAGAGAGGCCGCGCTTCATCAGCACGGACAAATTCCGGCAAGGAGCGATGGGTGCTCATCAGGAAGGCATCAGAACTCGCTCGCAAAGCATTACCGTGAGTAGCGGCCAGCCTGACCATACGGCCAAATGCCGACCAGCCGTAGTAAAAACCATCGCGTAAGCTGACGAGCACGTCCGCCGTGTGTTTGACTCGACTTGTAAGCAAGCTGCTATAGAGATTTGCAAGCGCGTCAGGATAGATATGACCGGCGGTGTAGCGGAGCCATTCTCGATCATGACCGAACCCATCGTCATCAAGTTTCCCTGCGGCGCGCAACTGTTTGCAAATTGAAGTAAGACGAAGTGGATCTCCTTCGCTTAAAGTGTAACGATAAAAAATCTCACCGCCTTCTTGCTTCTGTTCCACCAAGGCGGTGCCCTCCGGGCCTTTAACCATGAGGTTTGGGCCAGACCGGTATAACGAGAAATCAACACCCGGCAGATCCAATAGCGCACTGGCTAATTCAGGCGCCTCTTGTTTGTCACAATAAAGAGCTGTATATCCACACAACCCAAACGCCGGCGTAGTCAGCGTTTTTCGCTCCGGCTGTCGCAGGCTGCTGACAAACTTAAATCCCTGTCTTTCCAAGTGTGTTTTCAGATGAACTCGATCCTGGCCTCCAATTTTCATTCCATGATCCGAGAAAAGCACAATCTCTGTCTCGTTGCCGCAGAGCTTCTGGATCTCGCAAAGAATGGAATCAAGCGACTTCAGCGCGTTAAACAATTCTGCCGGGCCTTTGATGTGTAGCAACCCGTCCGTGCCCTTGAGGAAGGCAAAGTAGTCGTGCTGCTGCGAAGCACCAAGAAACTGATCGCGAAATCGCCGCATGTCGGCCCGCCAAACCATTTGAGGCGCGACGTAGACCAGGAATTCAAAAGCGAGCGGCTCCTGGTAGTCGAGTTGTTCCATGTAGGATGAAGGGACCTTGTCTGGCGTGCGTCGGCCAATGTACTTCGTTACTCCACCTCGCAACTCATGGTTGACGGTATCGAAATACAGACTTTCATAGCCATTGGGTGGCGTAGCTCTCAACATTGCAGACAGCGCAACGTTGGTGAGCGTCGGAAACGGGGATAGCAATCGTGACGGTGATTGGAATTTCTCAAACAGCCCGCGCTCCCTGGCCTCGATCACAAGTTCATGAGGTACTCCGTCGAGGCACAGGAGCAACCTGCGGGGACGGCTTGATCCGGGACCTTTTCCATTACCTTTTACGCTCATTTTGTGTTTAGGTGGTCTGGTTGCCTACTCTCAGGCGCCGCTCCCCGCCTTGTAAGGTTCACGCAGGCCTTTTTTAGCCTCATCGTGAGCATCGTAAATGTCCGGCCGGCTCAAAACCTGTTTATATTGCGCTAATGCGTCCTCACGTCTGCCCGCCACATCGAAAGCCCGGGCCGCATAAAGGTGAGCCATCGTGACGAGAGTGGGTTCCGCCCGGTCTACTTTTGCCGCCGCCAGAAATTCCCGCGCTGCTCGCTCTCCCTGTCCGGCAGTAAGTAGGATTTCGCCGTACTTGAAATGTATCAAATCGAGTGCCCGCGAAACAGTCTCCCGCAAACTGCGATCGCGCAGTAGTTCCTCAAAGCTGGCAAACGCCTCCTGCTCGAGCTTAGTGGCTGCTTCAGCATTTCCCGATTTGCGCTCCAGTGCAGCCTGGCCTACCAGGGCATCAGCCATTTCCAGCCTAAACAGATAGTTGCGCGGGTATTTGGAACTGAGTTCGCGGGCAATAGCAAGAGCGTCATTGTGACGGCGCTCACGCGTATACAAGACAATCAATAACGTCTTGGCATCGTCTCGCGACCACTTTCCTTCTTTGGCAACCCGCTCCAGCATAGCCAACCCACGCTTTTTAGAACCGCGAAATCCTGCCACGCCTGCCATCAACTTAATCGGCAAAGGCAGTGACCCAACCACATATTCATACAGCCCAACTGTAAGATTTGCATCGACGAAATTTGGATCTAACTTGAGAACCTGCCGGTGATGGTCAACAGCATCCGAGCCGTCCCGTAAAGCCGCAAGATGCCGCCGCTCAACTGCCTCTTCAAATGAGGCTTTGAGCCCTTGAGTGGAAGCGAGAAAGTCCAGCGCTTCAACATCCTTTGGGTCTTTCTTCAAGCGCGATTCAGCAAGCAGCTTGGCCTGCCGCGTCAAAAGGCGAAACTCCGACACTATTTTGGGATCTACCTTATCATCACCCTTGCTGTAAAAGGATTTTGAGTTATAGAGAGAAGCCTGGAGACGGCGCGACTCGTAAAGAGTTTTTATCCAAATTCTGGCTGCAAGCAATTGAGGGCCGGCGGGATGATCGGGATATAGCCTTGCAATTTCGCTGAACTCCTTTTGTGCTTTCTCGTAGTCGAGATTATAGAGCGCGACGATGCCCCCTTGGCGCAACGCTTCAAAGCGGGCACGCTCGGCCTCAGAGATCCAGCTGTTGCGCACTTGTGCAGCTATAGCAGTAGACCAGAGCAACAATGCAACGAGCACGAATCGGTATTTCACTTCTACCTCCTTGGATCAGGAAAAACACTCCAGATATTTTACGCCGGCGCCCGTATTGAATAAGACGACGCTCTCATCCGGCTTTACTACACGTGAGGCAAGCAGCTGGCGAAGCCCCGGTAAGCAGGCGGCGCTTTCCGGTGCGCAGAAAAGGCCCTCCGCCGCGCCAATCTCTCTAGTCGCTGCAATCAATTCGTCATCAGTGACAGCAACAGCGGTTCCCTTCGACTGCCGCAGCGCGTCCAAAATCAAAAAGTCACCAATCGCTCTGGGAACGCGCAGACCTGAGGCAACTGTCGCTGCATTTGGGAAATCCCTGGCAAATCGTTCTCCGTTGTGAAACGCCTCAACAATAGGCGCGCAGCCCGCAGCCTGCACTGTCACCATCCGCGGACGCTTTGGTGTGGTCCAACCCATATTCTCCATTTCGTCAAATGCTTTCCACATACCAATCAGGCCTGTCCCCCCACCGGTCGGGTAAATAATTACATCCGGTAGAATCCAATTCAGTTGTTCGGCCAATTCATACCCAAGCGTTTTCTTTCCCTCCACGCGATAAGGTTCCTTCAAAGTCGAGACGTCGAACCAACCTTCAGCATCCTTACGCCTGGCTATTTCCGCTCCGCAATCAGTGATTAAGCCATCGATTAGTGTTACGTGGGCGCCGGTCTGTTCACACTCGACTACATTCGCGCGCGGAGTGTCGCGAGGCATATATATGAAGCACTCGAGACCGGCTGCTGCCGCATATGCCGCAAGCGCCCCACCTGCATTTCCTGCTGAAGGCGCTGCCAACTTCGTAACTCCAAGTTGCTTCGCCATGGAGACGGCTGTGGTCATGCCACGGGCCTTGAAGCTTTGCGTAGGATTCTGTGACTCGTCCTTTATGTAAAGTTCGTTAAGACCCAATCGTTTGGCCAATCTGTCTGCTTTGATCAATGGTGTCCAGCCTTCGCCGAGTGACACAATATTTTCAGCGCTCTCAACCGGCAGTACCTCTCGATAACGCCATAGATCCGGCCGCCTGCCAGCAAGTGATTGTTTCGTTAAACTGTTTGCAGCACTCGCCAGGTTGTATCGGACAAGCAGGGGCTTGCCGCATTCGTGGCAGAGGTTTAGCAAGCGTCGTGCCTCGTATTGCAGGCCGCAGCCAGCGCATTCAAGGTGAGTTACATTCATTTAAAGCAGGGGTTGGTTTACCGCGCCATATTTTTACTGACTCAGAAATAATAACGCTCCCTTGCCTCAGACGAAAATGTGAATCTGGGGAAAACTGGTCAGGCTGTAATGATTTGCAAGTTGAGAACAGGTGGGTGCTTCGTGCAGCCCCACTCTGGACGGCACAGCGTCTGTGGTCTGGCAATATTAACGACATGAAGACTTCAGATGGAGTCTTTATCATGCATTAACCTGGCTGGCGCACAGTTGTGGACGACTTTGACTTACGACCCTCAAACTGTAGACTTCAGATCATCTAAGGAGAAACTATGGCAAATCGCAGGGCTGTGATCCAAACGAAGCTTGGAACTATTCGTTTTGAGCTTCTGGAATTCGAATCTCCCAAAACTACGGAGAATTTCATTACCCTGGCTCAGAAAGGCTATTACAACGGCATTATCTTTCACCGTGTAATAAAGAACTTCATGATTCAAGGCGGAGATCCCACCGGCACCGGACGCGGAGGAGAATCCGCCGGGGGTGGCCGGTTCAACGACGAGATTGAAGCTTCAGCACCGCTTTATCAGCGTGGCTACAAAGCCGGCACAGTTGCGATGGCTAATGCGGGGCCAAACACCAATGGATCACAGTTTTTTATTATGCATGTGGATTATCCGCTGCAACCAAACTACACAATCTTCGGCCGCGTGATTGAAGGTCAGGATGTCGTCAATGCGATTGCATCGACCAAGACCGATCGCAGCGATCGGCCCCTTGAGGAAGTAAAGATGGAACAAGTCACAATTGAGAGCGCTTGATATGGCTGGGGTTGGCTTCAGTAAAGCGGTACAAGATCTATTGTTTCTTTGGGCCGGGAGTGGCGAGGCAGCTCACTGCGTCTCTGCGATTGTGTGTCGTAAGAAAACTGCTAAATCAAAATTCGGACGCCATTCTCAGTAAACTGAGCGCGGGATATTAATTTATAGACAAACTCTTTTGACTGCCTGATCGACTCATCCAGTTCCATACCGTTGGCCAAACAAGCAACAATGGCCGCGGACAGAGTACATCCGGCGCCGTGAATTTGCGCGCCGGCAACGCGCTTACCGCGAAAGGTCGTGACTCGCCCTCCTTCATCTAGCATATCGACGGCCTCTTGAATATTAAGGTGTCCTCCCTTAATTAATACTGCCCGTGCTCCGCTATCGCGAATCTTTTCCGCGGCTTGACGCATCGTCCCTTCGTCGAGGATTTTCAGACCCGTCAAATGCTCGGCTTCATAAACATTCGGCGTGACGACGCGCGCCAGCGGAAACAACTCGAGCACCAGAGTTTCTCGGGCGTCGTCGTCTATCAGCGTGGCACCGGATGTCGACCTTAAGACCGGATCCACAACCGGCGATGGCAGGTTAGTTTCTCGGAACAAACGAGCAACTTCCGCGATGACCTCGCGCGTTGGCAACATTCCCGTTTTGACAGAAGCTACTTTCAAGTCTTCAAGTATCGGCAGCACTTGTGCCCGAACCGTCTCTGCGCTCTGGTGTGAGAAGCCAAAGACACCGGCTGTGTTTTGAAATGTTATGGAGCTGATAGCTGCCGTAGGAAAACAACCAAAAGCCACAAAAGCGCGGATGTCAGCAATCACGCCCGCACCACCAGACGGATCCAAACCGGCGATGGTCAAGGCAACCGGAGGCAAGTCGCTACCTGGTTCGCTCATGCTTGTGTCTTACTGCGATCCGTCCCTGTTGACTGCTCATACATCTCGCGCACTCTTAGCACAATCTCCCTTAACTTTGCCGGATCACTTAACATACTAATTCCCGCAACTCCACTTGCCCCGGCGCGAAAGCAGTCGGCGACGTTATCCAGGCTCAGCCCACCAAGTGCAAAAACAGGCCAGGGCGCCACCCTCCTGGATGCCTCCGCGAGCAGCTCGAGACCTAAAGGAGGACCAAACGCTCGTTTTGTTTCGGTTGCGAACACCGGCCCAAACACGGCGAAGTCTGCTCCGTCACGATTAGCGCATTCGAGTTCTGCCAAACTGTGTGTAGAGACTCCCAGCAGAACTTTTGGCCCGAATGTGCGGCGAACAACCCGTGCGGGCATTGAAGTAGTAGATAAGTGAACGCCATCAGCGCCTGCTGCTAGCGCAATATCCGCGCGGTCATTCACGAGAAGCCTTGTTCGGGTACCGCGGGTCAGTTTGGCAGCGCGCTCGGTGAGTTTGGTAAGCACTCGAGCAGTTAGCTTTTTTTCTCGGATTTGAATTAGTGGGATGTTGGCTGTAACAGCCGCAGAGACCAATTTGAGCAAATCCAGAAACTCTTCACTCGCCACCGTGGTCGCCGAGGTTGAAGCGCCGCTTGTTATCAGATAGATGAGGGGCTTTTCAAGCTCGTCCGCCATCTTTCTTTATTTAGTGGACGGGCGAACAATTGGGCTCGACTGCAGCGCACGCACGCTCTGCTTGAAGTGGAAGATCTCCCAAAATGCTATACCTAGATTAAGCAATCCAATGCCAGTCACGGCTCCTCGAACCCATCCTGAAGCGACTACGGTTTGCAAGGTGTTTGAGCCGAACTTACGGGCTGCGTACAGGAGGAAATAGTTGTTTCCCCAATCGCTTAAACCGAGAGTGCCCTGGGGAATCCAGGGCAAGAGAGTCAGCACAATGCCAATCTCCAGACACAAAATAATGTAGAAGATGACGCTAAGCCTGGCAGACATTAAATCATCAAGCCGGCGAAAGGAGAAATGTAGATCGCAAACTCGGCTAATGGTTAGCGCAACTTCAAACTTCTATCCGCGTTTACGATTCACGATTTACGATTCCCGATTCCCTACTTCCGTCGCCGCCGTTTATCAGAATCCTGAGCGTTTTGCTGTAGTTCAGCTAACCTTTCCGCCACATCACGATAAGAGATATTCATTCCATAGACTTCCATAAACATGTCCAGCGCTCGATGAAGATCTCCCATCTGCTCGTAAGCGGAGGCGAGTTCATAGCGCAAAGCCATGTACTCATCGTCGCTATGTCCGGGCGAGTCAATGCCCTTCTTAAACCACAGTACGGCAGCGCGAAACATCTGCTTCTGAGCAAAACAGTGGCCCAGCATGTTGCAGCACTGAAGGTAGCGCGGGGTGCCGTCAGCCGGGCTCGCTAAAGTCGCCGCCGTTTGAAACTCCTGGATTGCTTCGTCCAGCATATCCATCTCTTTATATGCTGTGCCCCGATTGTAATGGGTCTCAAAGTCGTCCCTTTCCGAAGCATCACTCTCGGCCGCTTCCTTGAATTCTTCGAAAATCTCAGCCAGGCCGGAATCAATCCCCGGACGCGCGCCGGTTGCCATGCCATTCGAATTGGTTGTGATGACTGATTGTTCGCCGGGAGACTCTTCAATAGTACCAAAGGCGAATATTTCCGCATCGGCCTCCGCAAGCTCCACTCCCGGCGACGTGGCTCCCTCAACCAAGATTGCGGCCGCGGGCGAAGCACCCCTTGAAGCGTTCAATTTCTGACGGCGTGAGTCGATTTCGTTGTGGTGGCCAAATTCGCGCTCCAGCAAGTCCAGGGTATCGACGGCAATATCAATGTAGCCTTGTGAAATATAGAAGTCGACGCTTTCCAGTTCCTGCCGCATCAAAGCCTCGCGACGCGCCTCATCTTGAGGTTCATCCGGGTTGACACCTTCAGTCGTCTCGATGCTATTGAAAGTAAACTCCGAGACATCGGCAGCGACCGCGTCCGGCTGGTCGGCAAAATCCTCGTTAAGATCAGCGAATGATGCGTGTGGGTCAGCAATTGGCGCCGCCTCAGCAACCGAATTCCATTCGAACTCTCCAACTGTTTCTTGGGTTGCCTCATTCGTTTCGAACTCCAGCGCGGGCTCCTCCTCAACACCGACGGCAGCAAAGCTCTCAAATGATGGGACCTCAGCCTCAGGCTCGATCGAAAGGGGCACTTCTTCAACTAGCTCTTCCTGCAACCCGCCCAATTCATTCAGGCGGTCAAGATAGCGCTGCTCGTCAGGCGCAAGTCGAACCAATTGAGTAAGCGCGTAACGCTCCTGGTCTGGCAAATCTGCACCTTGTGCGGCCTCAGCAAGGCGTTCCAGAGCCGCGCGCAACTTCTCCATATCGCGCTGCCACCAATGGATTCGAACGAGCAATCGTAACGCTTCAACGTGCTCCGGATCGCGCGCCAGAACCTCGTTCACCAGATCTAGCAGATCGTTCTCTTCCCGGCCGGCCAACATTGGCTCAATAATGCTCGCCAGAAGTCGGGCAGCTTCGTTCGTCTCCCCGGTTTTCAAATAGAGCCTTGCGACTTCAATAAAGCGCGGATAGTTTGACGCGTCCTGCGCCATGAGTATTGATGTTGCTCGTTCGGCGCCACGGGGATCTTCCGCTTCGATGTAAGCCTGCGCCAACATTTGAACCAACTCAGAATCATCAGGCCTGTCGGCCACGACTTTCTCCAGTAGTTCGGCCGCGTCGTCTGCCGTCCCAAGAGCTACGTGGGCAGACAGAACGCCCCGCAGAGCTTCTCCGTCATAGGATCTAAGCTCCTGGGCCTTCGAATACGATTGCAGCGATTTTTCAAACTCACCAATTTCAAACAGGCGCGCACCGGCTTCTCGAAATGCTGTGCACGCTTGTGCGTGGAGTCCCTCTTGCAGGTAACCGGCGGCGAGTTTTAGGCGGATCTCGGTATTTTGGGGATCGAGGTCGGCGATTTTGCGCAGAACTTCCAGGCCCCGCTGCGTTTCACCGGCTCGGTTATACGCCTCGGCAACTATCAGGTATTGGGCGCGAGCATCAACTACGAGACCATGAGCGGCGTAAAGAACAGCAAGGTTTTTGGCAATCTCCAGATCGCGCGGTTTGAGCCGCTCGATCTTCTTATACATAGCGATGGCTTTGAGCGTAAACTCTTGTTCGCGATAATGTTCCGCGATTCGGCGAAAACAGGAGATGGCCTCGTCCGTCTTGTTGGCGCGGACACAAAGGTCCCCAAGCATGTTGAGCGTGGTGAAGTCGTCTTCGTCATGCTCGACAATTGCGCGGTACTCTTTGATGGCTGCATCGATTTTTCCCTGAGCCAGGAACTTCTCGGCAGCTTTTAGAACCTTCGCCTTTTCGAAAGCCATCGGGAAATATTATCTATCAGAACATGTGCTGGCGGCGTCAATCGTAGCGGCGGGCGGAGGACACATCCTCTCTTTCAATATTCAGCGACTACTTTTCACCAAAATTGTCGCGAGAGATACGCTAACACGCGTAAATAAAGGTGTCAACGCTATGGACTTTCTCCTGCCGCCGATGGCAAGTGGGTCAATTTTGCACCGTCACCATGGGCCACCATTGAATAGTTTAACCAAAGAAGCAGCCCCAAAGCCTCAACCTGCAAGTTCATCCAACAATCCGGCTGTTGTTGCTGGATTGACTCAGTAAAAACGCATTAACGAAAAAGGCCGCCGTTCCCAAAATTGCTCAAAGAGGACGTGAATCAATTGAAGGACTCCTTGCCCGGACAGCGGCTTGCGGCTGCCGGGCTCTTCCTATATGCGGCGACTGCCCCTCATTCGATAGCCGCCGCGGAAATTTCGCTGGTCATCGCTGGGACCGGCTGGTTCGTACGCACGCTTCGTCTTCAACGAATCGGTGTGCGCCACACAATCGTAGACTTACCTGTTTGGCTGCTCTTTTTCTGGAGCGTCGCTTCGGCCGCCCTTTCCGCCGAACCACACATTAGTCTCCTCAAGCTACAGTCGCTTTGGGTGTTTTTGCTCTTCTATCTTACACAGGCGATTGTGACAAGACGAATCGCCGTGCTCCTGATAGTCACGGCAATACTTTCCGGTATGGCCGGGACGGTCTACAGCTCTTTCGATCTGCTTCGCGGCCGCGGCGTAATTGTGAATGCGCTGGCGCCAGGGAGTCCCTTCCATACCGTGGGAGTTGAACCAGGCGATGCGGTATGGCGAGTAGGCGAACGTCGTGTTTATTCCGTCGGCGAAATCGACGCCTTGATAAGAACGGCCGAACCAGGCGTGCGCATTACCGTGAGCTTGATCTCACAAGGCGAGCACATTGAAAGGCCGGGTTTTATCGTTACTGCGCAATTGCAGACACTGCCTTCTCCTTCCGGTATCACCGGAAGCATGCGGTCGCACCGCTTTCGCGCTTCTGGATGGACTAGACACTATGAAACGTTTTCCGAGATCCTGCAGTTACTGGTGCAACTTTCGCTCGGGCTGGCACTAGCGAATTTTCAGAATCACGGCTTTAATCGCCGTTTCAAACTGGCTACAGCCGCGGCCCTGATTTTGGCGGTAGGTATCGGATTGACGGCAATGCGCACAAGTCTTGTGGCGCTGGCCATCGGAGCGGCAGTGGTCGTTGCTCGAGCTGCCCGAGGCGCAGCAAGAATTTTTGTCTTGGTGTCAGTGATCATTATCCTCATGTTTGGCGCTGCGGTCGTCTATCAAACACGCGCCGCCAACGCATTGTGGTTCAAGGATCCGAGCTCATCCTTGAGATGGCAGGTTGCGCGAGTAGCTCTGTCACGAATTCCGCAGCATCCGGTTTTTGGACATGGCATGGACTCCATGCAACGCCATTGGAACGAGTGGGGGTTTCCCGGCAAAGACATGATTCATCTCCACTCAACACCTCTGCAGCTCGCCTTTGATCGAGGGCTCCCGGCGCTAGTTTTCTGGTTGTGGGCCATTTTCGCATGCTGGCTGCTGGTCACTCGCGCGGAGCGAGAGTCGCGCGATTCAAGCGATTCGAATGCACACGGAGTGTTGCTGGGGCTGTGTGGCGCTATTGCTGGCTCTTTCGCCAGTTCATTGGTCAACTACAATTTGGGCGATGCTGAAGTTGCGCTGGCATTCTGGTGGCTGATGGGAATCGCAGTTGTGCTTGCCGACGATCAGAGGACCCGACCAATTAACATTTGACATCTGACACTTGCCACTTGCCATCTGACATTTGAGATTGGCTGCATTGGTGTTTGGGACCGCAAAGAGAAAGTGCAACAAAGTCCAGACTGAACACCAAAGACCAATAGCCAGAGTCGAAGTGTGACACAATCTCAAATAACAAGCTCGAGGTTTCACACAAACTCAAATGTCAGATGTCAAGTGTCAGATGTCAAATGTCATTGGTCTGTTCGCCGTTGCCCATTGCCCCTGCCCTGAGCTAGGCTTTCCCACTATGAAGGGCCGTCCACTACCAACAGAAACCGCACCATACTACTTTCGCTATATCGATCTCGTCAGCAGCGATGATCCGTTAACCACGTTGGAGGAGCAGGTACAAGATGCACAGTCGTTCTTTGCTACGATCTCTGAAGAGAAGTCGCTTCACCGATACTCTGCGGATAAGTGGTCTATCAGGCAAGTGCTTAGCCATGTAAACGACGCAGAGCGTGTCTTCCTGTTTCGAGCTCTGTGGTTTGCCAGAGGCTTCGAGGAGCCGCTGCCGAGCTACGATCAGGAGGTTTCAGCACAGACCGCTAAGGCTGACGATATTTCCTGGTCAAGTCATTTGGCGGAATTTCGCAGCATCCGGTCATCTACACTGACCTTTTTCAGAAATCTGCCAGAAGACGCCTGGCTGCGTAATGGAATTGCGAGTGGAAATCCATTCACTGTCCGGGCGCTTGCGTACATCCTCGCGGGCCACGTAATGCACCATACCAGTGTTCTTCGTGAGCGCTACCTCTAGGTTTGCCAGAGATCCCAGCTCATATAGGTCCGACAAAGAGCCGTCCCTTCCCGTTACTCACAATCAACACTGAATTCTCAAGGCCCCTTTCGTCGTGCATTACCTTTGAGTTACCTGGGTCAACCAACCAATTCCCATCAACTATAAATTTGAACTGGCTTCACGCGTGAAGCTGAGCGGTTCGCCGCGATCTTACTTACCTAGCTTGCAAATTGCGGATTGTGGCTGCGCCTCGCTTTTCTTCTTAACGCGGAGTATACTCCGCACGTTTTCACAATCTCACACCAAAGGATGCACCTCATGTTTCGCATCGCTGATACCGGTCTGCCACCGTAATCAAACACATCTTGCAAATTTCACCTCGTTGAAGCGATGCAGAGTCGCTTAAGACTCTCACATCGCTTTACCAAATCTCACACCTCCCAAAAAGAAAGGACCTCACAATGAGCGAAATCAAACTCAACGTTATCGATGCAGAGAATATTCTCGTTGGCACGATCCACGGCTCAGACGGCGAGCGTTGTGTCGCTGCTCTGAGTGCAGAGCCGGAAACAATTGCCGAACTCGAGGCTGCCCTGGCTCGTTACGTTAGAAGACACGACCACCATAGTGTTTTCTCCTCGTTTCGTAGCTGGCACGAGATCGACGAGCGGCCCTGGGATGCAGGTATTCTGGTCATTGATTTGGCAGCACGAGCAGTTGCTTCCGAGTCGACCTATTCACAACCCGGGCCGACCGGGGAGGTCTGTTATCACGACAGTAGGGGTGTAACCGACGTCTCCGTTGTCTACCGGTTAGCTGAGGATTGGTTATTTCTCGATTCAATTGAGCAGTATCAGTTTGTGCGAGAGGAGCGTTGCCTTGAGCGGGCCTCCAACCCTCCCCTTGACGCCCGCAGCGTTCTCTACGGGCGGCCATTGTTGGAATTCATCGCGCGCGAATCGATGTCACTAATTGCCAAAAAGGAGATAAACATCGAGGCGACATCAGTGGCGACAGGCGAGGTCGTTACCGTGCAAGCAACCAGACAGCCACCTTTTTCCGACGCAGATTGCGATTGCGATACCGGATTGCACCACGCGATCTCCGAGTTGCACGCCCGCTGGCTTATGACCCCTCGTGATGACCTGCGCGGTCAATCACCAAGAGACGTATTATTCGCTCGCCGCGATTACGTTGACTTTGATCTTGAAAGTCGAGCAATGCAGTGGAGTTTACAGGGAGAGGGTCCTCCTTGTCTGAACGCCGATTCTCGCGCTTATCGTTTCGCAGGCTTTGGCACGCACGAATGGGTGGTGTACTACGACCTTGTGCGCAAACTTATCTGGAGCCTCGTCGCACCGAATTTGGAGTGCGGGTTAGAAGACCAAGTTAGCGAAGCAGCGGCGCAGGTCACTGGCAAAGAGGCGCGGCTCAATGACCTTCAGGAGCTTGAGGCCATTATCTTGCGCCTGGATCAGGTAAAAACCGCCTGGCTAGAAGCCCCTGAACCGGAATACGACGAGAGAACTCCGGCTATAATTGTAGACAACGAGCGCAGACGCTTGCCTGTAGCGATGCGCCCACGTGACATGATCATCGACCAGGACTGTCCAATGTGCCAGTTGATGGCAGACGAAACAGCGGGGGGATCGGCAGTCGGTTTCTGGCATCTCGACGGTTCGCATATGGATGATGACTTCGTCTTCTCCTGCTTTGCTACACGAGAAGAATGGGAAACCGAACGGCGGAATTTTCAGGAATTCATGGAAAAGTTTAACTGCGAATGGGAATCTCGCGAGCAACAGCTTAGCACTTCGGAGGTTGTGGATTCTTGACGCAGATAGCGACATCTACGTCAGCAGAATCGAAGGTCAAAGGGACTGCCGCGGTTCTGAATTTCACCAGCACCCGTAGCCGGGAAATGGCCAGAATATGAATTGCTGTTAATTTCCTTGACTTTTTTTCTCCTCGGATTAGAGTCATTGGTAGAACGCCCTGGCATATCTGCGTCCCGCCGCGCAGAACAACTCGTGTTTTCTGAACTGGACGCGGGAAGAATATTTGCGTAACGAACAGCAAGACCAGAACCTCTTTCTAACACAGCTGATCGAAGCGAGTTTCGACGGAATACTAGCTTTCGACCGGGAATGCCGGTACACCGCCTGGAACCGGGCGATGGAGGGCATTTTCGGCATGCGGCGAGAAGAGGTTCTGGGCAAATGTGCCTTTGAAGTGTTTCCTTTTCTCAAGGAGACCGGCGAGTTCGAATACTTTTTGGAGGCTCTTGCGGGAAAGAGCGTGGTGGCTGAGAACAGGCCATACCACGTTCCTCACAACGACCGTAAAGGCGTATTTGAAGGTTACTACTCCCCGCTTCGTAATGAACATTCGGGCGAAGTCGTAGGTGGCGTCGCCGTGATTCGCGACATTACGAAACGCCGGAACACCGAGGAGATGGCAAATGCTGCCCTGCAAAGGTTGACGTTCCACGTAGAGAACACCCCTCTGGCGGTGATTGAGTGGGATAAAGAGTTCAGAGTGTCTCGGTGGGCGCCATCCGCAGAAAAGCTTTTCGGATGGAAAGAGGAAGAGGTGCTGGGAAAGCGTATCAGCGATTGGCAACTTGTTTACCCAGAGGACCTCGACGCCGTTTACAACGTGGGTTATCGCCAGCGCCAGCTGAAAGAACGCCACGGTGTCTCGAGAAATCGCAACTTTACCAAGACAGGCGCCGTGCTCCATTGTGAGTGGTACAACTCCACGCTTTACGACAAAGCGGGCGAGCTTGTGTCTATCCTTTCTCTAGTGCTCGATGTAACAACAGCCAAACGAAGTGAAGAAGCCCTGCGCGAATCAGAAGAGCAGTATCGGTTGCTTTTCGAGTCAAATCCTCAACCGATGTGGGTCTATGATCTCGAGACGTTGCGATTTCTTGCAGTGAACGAGACTGCGCTGGATCACTATGGCTATTCGCGCGCCGGATTTCTGGCGATGACGATCACTGAAATCCTCCCGCCAGAGGATGCGCAGGCGCTTTCCAAGCGCGCGACTAGACATTCTGGTTTCGACCGGCCAAGGGAATTGAGGCACCGCAAAAAGGACGGGACCATCATCAATGTGGAGATCACCTCACACCGATTGGAGTTTGCCGGCAGGCCAGCTGAGTTTGTGCTTGCGCATGATGTCACTAAGCGAAAAGCAGCCGAGAAGGCATTGCGACAGAGCGAAGACCGTTATCGCGATCTGGTAGATAACAGCCACGAGCTAATCTGCACCCACGATCTTGATGGCCGGATCCTTTCAGTGAATCCCTGGGCAGCGAAAGTTCTGGGTTATGAGACTGACAAGCTGCTCGGAATGAATATCCGGGATGGACTTTTGTCTGAGCACCGCGGCGGTTTTGATGAATATCTGCATGCGATCAAAACCAACGGTTTTGCAAAAGGCGTAATGCAAGTACGGACTGCCACAGGCCAGATAAGGGTTTGGGAGTATCACAACACTCTGCGCACAGATGGCGTCGAAAGGCCGATTGTGCGAGGCATGGCGCAGGACGCAACCGAGCGCCGGCAAGCGATGGCTCGCGAGAAGGAGGCGCGCAGGCTTGCAGAGACAGCCAGCCGGCTGAAAGACGAGTTTCTCTCAACACTCTCTCATGAGCTGCGTACGCCGCTAACTGCCATTATTGGATGGTCTAACTTACTCCTTCAGGATCAACTGGAACCTGAAAAGCATGTGCGCGCAATCGAAACCATTGCCCGTAACGCCAAATCGCAGGCCCAACTCATTGATGATTTGCTTGACGTTTCTCGCATAATCACCGGCAAGCTGCGCCTGGAGTTCAGCCCCTTTGAACTTCAACCGGTAATTGAATCGGCTGTGGAAAGCATGAGGCCAACCGCAGAAGCGAAAGCCGTGAAGCTGCAACTCTTACTCGAGCCGCGAGCGGGTCTGATTTTCGGTGACCGAGATCGGATGCAACAGGTCGTCTGGAATCTTCTGTCAAATGCCGTGAAGTTTACCCCGGCCGGTGGTGCCGTGCAGGTAAGATTTCAGCGAACCAACGCCCAGGTGGAGTTAACGGTAAGCGATTCCGGTGAGGGTATCGTGCCCGAATTCCTGCCACACGTTTTTAATCGTTTTAGTCAAGCAGATGGTTCCACGACAAGGGCCCACGGAGGTCTCGGTCTGGGTCTAGCAATCGTCCGCCACCTCGTTGAATTACATGGAGGAAACGTGCGTGCTCAGAGCGCAGGTACCGGTCAGGGCGCAAGCTTTACAGTAAAGCTGCCGCTTGTCCTGACTCACGAGCGACAATTTCACCAGGCTGAATTACATCAGAAGACAACTCAACCAGCTGGTGTGCCGGTTACACAAACGCCCCTGCTCGCGGGTTTGCGTGTGCTCATAGTTGATGATGAACCTGATGCGCGTGAACTCGTCACGACGATGTTAGGACAGTATGGCGCGGAGGTTCGTACCGCCGGCTCCGCAAGAGAAGCAATGGAACGGCTTACTAGCTGGTCGCCAAATGTGCTCGTGGCCGATATTGGAATGCAGGAGGAGGATGGCTACATCCTCATACGGAAAATTCGTGCACTCTCCCGAGATCGAGGAGGACGTACGCCTGCTTTGGCTCTGACTGCTTACGCACGAACCGAGGACCGGGCCAGGGCCCTTTCTGCGGGGTACCAGTTGCACATGGCGAAACCGGTAGATCGCACAGAATTGGCTGCTGCAGTGGCAACGCTGGCGGGCCGGCATCAGACTTATGAGCCAACGACTTCATCGGCCGTGAAGCGACGCGGGACCAGTCGCTAGTTTGTAAGAGTTCGAAACCATTCATCATTTGAGGTTTGGCACTCCTCAGTTGCCGTTGAATCCGGCAAACGATCCCAAGATTTACTCCTACACTAAAACACCGAATAACGGATATTCGTGCCCCCATTTAGATTTAGTTCCTCGTCCTTGTTCAAAGTAGCCTGGACTATAGCCAACTGGGCCATCACTCGCACTTCGGGACGTTCCAATTGGCCGGCTAGAGCAGTGGCTTCGTCAAAGCTTTCCAGGGCAAGCTGACCAAGCACCTGGTCCATATTCGTTATCAAGTTGCTCAGAGTGTTATAGCTGTGACTATTCCACTCACCATCATCCAAATAGCGCTGCTCGAATCCATCCAGGACGGCTGCTGCTGCAACGAGCTGATTTATTTGCAGAATCAATGATTGCAGGTACTCGACACTCTTCTTCGGCGCCAATGTGCAATACATGCGGACAAGCTGGAGCTCTGCTGATAGTCTCGTTGAATTCTGGGACACAGAGATCAAAAACAGCCTGGCATCGTCAAGCAGGGCCAGAGCTCCTTCTTTGTCTCCTTTGGCAGCGAGATTCGACGCAAGTTGGGTGAGGAATTGCACTCGCTGCTCGGCTGCCTTCACTCGGTTCAACAGCGGTCGCGCTTCTCCAACACGGTTCTCATTAATTGCTTTCCAGATCATTTGATTTTCGATCTGTGCAGTCATTTGTTGCCGTTGACCCGGATCGGAAATCAGCTGTGTCACCAGTTGACGGGCGCGGTCGAAATCGCCGGCGTTGAGTGCCTTCCAGACAGCTTGCTGATGAATCTGACCCTTAAATTCTGCGGGATAGCGCTGCGCTAATCCAATGACGTCCTCGATGGTTCCGGATTGCGAAAGCTCATTAAGTTCATTGTGCATCCTAGAATTCACGTCAAAGCTTCGGGAAACCATCTGCAACCATTGGCGTATTCGCGCACTTCGAGCGGGTGCGAACTTTTCGATCTGTGGCATGAAATAGCGCGTCTGGTTGTAGAGATTCTGCGCAAGCTGAAGGTGCTCGGTGTCAGGAGTTATGGCCAGTGTTCTACCTATTAGTGTTTCAACTAACTTTCGGTGTAATTCTTCTTCAGCCTGTGGGGGCTGAAATGATGAGACAAGGTTCCAACCCACATTAAACATTTCCTGGTTTTGAGCAGAATTCTCGTCGTCCAGGCGATCGACCAGCTCACGATAGAAAGCTTGAGCAGCCTTAGGATCTTTTTGCTGGAGTTGAGTCAATAAGGAGACAAAATTATGGGTTACGCCGGCCGGCAACGCGGCTCGCGCAATCCGTAGCGCCTTCACGGGATCATCGACGCTAATCAATTCTGCCAAACGTAATTGCAGGTTTCTCTCGTCTTCCCAATCACGGTTAGCCTGGGGATTTTTCGAGGACACGCTGCGTGTCGCCTGCAGGAACGCGCTCGCCAGATCGGGATCGTGCAGAGCAATACGTTCAAGAATTTGTCGCCTTTGTTGAGTGATGAGGGCCAGATTGTTCTGGGAGTTCTGGTCGCTCGGATCAACGCTCGCTACAACCGCTGCCATTTCCCGCATTACTAGCTCAAAGAGTGACCGGGCACGCTTCTCATCCCGCTCCCAAAGAAGGTCAGCAACAACAAACGCGACCTGAATTCGATTGCCGGGTGTGCGCAGAATGGCAAGAGTGTCAGCGATATTGTCCAACAACCGGCATGCCTTTTGATTAGTGTCGTCAGCTTGCTCGGAAGCGGCGACTTGCGCACTGACCAACCGAGTGAAAGTGAAAAGAGTAAGAAACGCAAGCAGAAGAGAACCTAGTCCAGTCATGGCCTACCCCCCCTGGTCAGCGTGTTAGAGATTGAAAAGTTTTTTCCAGTAGCGACCTGTTAAGTCTTTGAAGCAGAAAATTCTGGCGGGGTTTGCTGTTGGATCTGCGATTTCGGCAAACATGTTGTAGCCCGACGAGAAAGCGTCTTGGGTAGCGGCGAGCTGCCTTCCACGATTATGACGAATTGAGTACTATGTTGCTGACAGCGCTAAGTGCAAAAATTTACCGGTAAAGATGGGGCATCTTCAGAGAATTCTGCTTAGAAGCGCCTTTCTTTCCATTGTTCTGGGAAACGGATTGGTCTGCGACCAAACTAGGATCAGCTCAAAACACCTCTCCCTGCAGAATCCGCCGGCCATGCTCAGTTTCGCTTAGCTTCGCTAGGAACTGCCTGGTGTAGGGAGCGGAATGGGCTTTGTCACGACGGCCGGACCCAGTTGGTTGCCGGCTCGCTGCCAACAGCTCCTCGTTTAGACGTTTCAGCGTTATTGCATCCCCAACTTCATACCAGGTAGGAAGCATCTCAACTTTCAACCCGATCCGGGCGGCGCTTGCCGTGATATGGGCGACCACGTTCGCGCTCCCGGAAGAGATCCGATCAAGAAGGTCGCGGTGCGGTTCGTTTAGACCAATGAGGTAATAACCGCCCCCTTTAGCGCCGCCAAGAACAACGCGGTCACCCGGTCTCGAAAGTTCATCTATCGCCACCTCTATTAATGCGCGCGGCACAGTAGGAGCGTAAGAATTCAGCAGGCAAACAGCGGGGAAGCCTCGGTTGAGCAGGTCCTCGGTAGCGTTTGCCAACGCATCGCCTAGCTTGTCTCCGCGTTGCCGAAAGAGTTTGAAACCGTCTGGCAACAACTCACGAAGGGCCGACTCAGCGCCAGCCGGAGAATAGATAACCGCTCCTTCTGCCCTGCCGCTATCGATGATGTTGCTAAGATTTGCGGTAATATCCCGCAAGAAACAGAATTTCAACGCGCTGGCATCGTCAGGAGACAGCGGTGGTGAAAGGCGAGAATCTATCTCACCGAGTTCCGGTAGTGGAACCTTAGCCACCAGTGCCAGCGCACAGCGATGCCTTTGTGTTTCGGAGAGGGCCATCTCTATACCAATTACCTTACCCGCTCGTTTCCCGAACCGATTATATGTCAGGTTGATAGCGTTACTACTAGCAAATTACACTCGTGCAGCGCGCCGCGACGAAGATTCACAGCGAACCGGCAAGCGATCGACCAGTTCGGGCAACAATTCAATATCGTGCTGCAGGTCCTCAGCACCGTTCGCTAAGGCCCCCCGCTCGTTAGCATTCGGCGCTGAGGAACCACTGCAGCCCCGCGGGCTGTGCTAGCTCTCGTGCTTGCCTTGCCACCACCTGCGCCATCTTGGCAGCACAGCACCACCAAATCCGAGCCCTAACAGCGTAATGGATGCCGGTTCAGGGATGCTTGTGATGACTTGCCCTTCCACGACGAGATTGTCAATGCGGTTGTTCCCGGAAGCTGACGTTGCTCCATTGAATACGATCCTGAAAGCAGCGTTGGGATTGTTGTTGATGCCAGCGATGCTGCTTAGATCAAATACTACTGCCGTGGATCCAAATGCGGCAGCTGGCGTGTACGGTGATCCAAAATCGACGAAAGTTACACCATCGAGGCTATATTGCAGCTGATTGCTGTTGAAGCCCGAAGAGGTTCCTTGCGTGGCAAAACTGACAGCGATATTGCTGAAGCCAACTGTACTGACGCCAAGCGTGATGAAGCGACCATTATTGGAGTTACTGGTGCCTCCCTGCAAGGTCATTGATTGGCCGGCAACATCTCCTTGACGCGCGTTGGTGCTTGTACCTCCCAGGGTAAATACGACGTTGGTCAGATTGAAGTTAGTTGTGAGGCTTCCACTTCCATGATCGACTGTGAGATCGGAGTCATTGAAGTTCCAGATTGCCAGCTCGTCGGCGCGGGCCACTTCTCCACATGTCAAGAGAATCGCCAACCATGCCACAACGAGGGACAATTTAGGAGAGCCCGTGAGGCTGAGTCGAAATGGTGAAGACATACTTGTTCTCCTTGGTGAGATGATCTATTTACTGTTTGCTATTTGTGAGGAAGCGGAGAGTTTGATGTAAAAGACTCAAACAGCAGACCTGCTACATCCTGAGACGATGAAAACCTAACAGATCAGCTGCTTTGCTTCTCGATAGCGGCCGCACAGTATTGCATTCGGAGCTAAACGTCAAGCCAAAAAATGCTGATTTCCATGAAATGCAGAAACACGATCAAGCCGAATCAGTATCGCCTCTTGAGTAGTTGTGACAATAGGAAGGCGCCTCGATGTCCGTGGACAGGCGTGGATCTGGCACAGGTGCCGTCGCCGCCAGATGCAGAGGTATTAAGCCCGCCCAGATAGGAAGCGAGTAGTCTTCTTCGTCATCCAGTGGTGGGCCTGTACGCACTTTAGCTGAACCTTCCGCGAGCGGCAGCGCGAGTACGCTGGTGGCACGTAGTTCCTGCTCAGTCGGCTGACGCACTTCATCCCAACGCCCAGGAATGATGTGTTCCGAAAAAGCCCGTAGCGCTGCCAACTTCTCAGAATCCTCCCGGACCTCAGTTGCGCGGCCAAAAACGACGACGGATCGGTAGTTCATGGAATGGTGAAATGCGGAGCGAGCCAGCACTAGTGCATCCAGCAGCGTCACCGTAACGCACACATCCACACCAGTTGCAAGGGTACGCAACATTCGGCTTGCCTGTGAGCCGTGTACATAAAGGACGTCACCAACGCGAGCATAGCCAGTGGGAATTACTACTGGATGTCCTTCTAATAGGAAGCCCACATGACAGATGAGACCCTCGTCAAGAATCTGGTAGATGGCCTGGCGTTCATAAACGCCACGCTTGGGAAGACGCTTTATTGTTGTGCGTGCGGTTTTGGAAATGGTCATTTTTAGTTGTTCGTGTCGTCAGTTGTCCTGAGGTTTGCGCTCGCGAGACAACCACGAATCACTGATGACGGACTTCTGACTAGTCTTATTTGCAACTACATTCTAACATGCGGTCCAATGTGAGAATTCGATTTTGCTTCAGTTGCAGCAAACAAGCCAGGTTTTGAACTCTCAACTGCTTCCGCCACTCTTGATGATAGCCGCCGCTTTTGCCGGGAGCGCAATTAACTCAATAGCCGGTGGCGGTACCTTGATCACATTTCCCCTCCTCATCTGGCTCGGACTTGATCCCAAGATAGCGAACGCCACCAGCACTGTAGCACTCTGGCCAGGACTATTTGGCGGTCTGCTTGGTTTCCGTCGGGAACTGGAAAACAGCTCGCGAATCCTCGTGCGTCTTGGACTTACAAGTGTTGTTGGCGGCGCTGTCGGAGCGTGGCTTCTGATCTGGACGCCCTCGCCAACCTTTGCTCGACTGGTACCATTTCTGATTCTGTTCGCAACGCTTCTGTTTATGGCCCAGGGCACTATTAATCGATGGCTGCGGTTACAACCCATGATCCCGGAACCAAAGACCAGATGGTGGGTGGGAGTGATGATTTTTCAATTCTTCTCCGCAATGTATGGTGGGTATTTTGGCGCCGGCAACGGAATACTAATGCTGGCAGCCATGGGGTTATTGGGCTTGAGCGACCTTCATCGCGCCAACGGCATAAAGAATTTCATGGGCATATGCATCAATAGCATCGCAGTCGTAAGCTTTGCCGCGTCTCACCTGGTGGTTTGGTCAGATGCCTTGTTAATGGCTGCAGCCGCCCTTGCTGGTGGCTACTTTGGCGCAAGCGTCGCCGTTCGTGTTGGTCAACGCTGGGTGCGACGTGGAATTGTCGCGATAGGCTTCGTCATTTTCTTCGCGATGCTCTGGCGGATTCGGGGATAGACTAGATGCGCTCACCGCAACGGTTAGAAGACAGTCACAGCAAACTACCCCGCGAATTCTATACGCGAAACAATGTTCTCACTGTGGCGCGCGAGCTGCTTGGTAAACTACTAGTCGTACCGGCAGACGATGGATCGCGAGTGTCGGGAATGATTGTGGAGACCGAAGCATACCGTGGTCCTGAGGACCGCGCATCTCATGCATATAGCGGCCGCCGCACAGCTCGAACTGAAACCATGTACCGAATTGGAGGGACAGCCTATGTCTACTTTGTTTATGGCATGTACTACCAATTCAATGTGGTCAGTAATGTCCTAGACATACCTCACGCTATCCTCGTTCGCGCCGTTGAACCGGTTGCAGCGGTCGAGTTGATGCGGAAGCGCCGCCGCGCAAAAAATGATCGCAGCCTCACTAGTGGGCCAGGAAAACTTTGCATTGCGCTTGGGATAGATCGACAGCTCGATGGCGCCGATCTATTGGGGGATCAGGTCTGGATCGAGGAATACGAGCGAATCTCCCGGCACCAAATCGCTTCCGGCCCTCGTGTTGGGATCGATTACGCCGAAGAATGGGTCGAAAAGCGGTGGCGCTTCTGGGTAAGAAATAATTTTTATGTCAGCAAACGTTAAGTTTAGACGAGTATTTTCCACTGCTTCATGCTCGAGGAGCCGTACAGGTTTGGCGACTGGGGGTACTGCTGTGAAGGTAAAGACTTTCGGATTGCTCGGAACCAATCACCATAGGTCGACCTGGCGGACATTTTCCCTAACGCTCGCACGGCAACAAACGTAAAAGCGCCGTTGGGACGATCTTCGAAGTAGGCATCGTAGCTATACTCGGTGTCCTGACAGCCAGCCATCAACAGAGCTGCGTAGCGGCCGGGCGGACTCGACCGGCGGATCGTCTGTCGCGCACCTAACTTGGCTGCTTCACGGCTTGATAGAAAGACCGTAGGCGGCAAGAATCTAACTTTCCGTTGCGGCGCATTTTGCCTTTTGGTGGTGGGCGGAGTTGTGATGGGAGCAAACCTCGCAACTGTTCCTGAATTACACGAGTCGGAGATCATGACTATCCTAACGTCGCGCGCGTGTTGCACGTATGCTTCAAACAGCTCATCGTCAGTAATTGGTCCATTCTTCTCTATGTCGTGCGGACAAAGGCATTCATCGGTACCGTCCGGCTCGTCACCATCCTCGTCTGGCACAAACGATCCATGACCCGAAAACTGAATGACGACTAGATCGCCGGGCGCGGCTCGGGCAATTGTCTGTTTGATGGCCGCCCGCATTCCCTTACCTGTAGCCTGGCTGTCCAGCAACAGCCTCACATCGAAATCCCGTTTGCGAAATTCACTGGCCCAGTCGTTTGCATCATTTACACATCCGGCCAGATCGCTGCCGGTTCCGGGATAATCGTTGATACCAATGCACAATGCATATTTCGCCACAGTCGGATTCTCCTTTCGCAAAGTTTCCGCTTCGTCGTTCAGGATGTGTGAATGGAGGCCAAACCGAGCCCGGCGCCAATCAAAAAGCCTCCAGCAACACGATCTGGCAAGGCCGAGAACCTAGCAGGAACAAGGCTGCCGCCGCGCTCACCCAACCAACCATAGAACATCAAGACGGGAAACTCTACAATGAATGAAACAATTCCGAGAACAAGAAATTGCAGCAACATACCACCAGGCCGCGCTGCGGGCGAAACAAACTGCGGCAGTAAGGCAGTGAAGAAAACGATTGCCCTGGGATTCGATAACTGAGTGACGACCCCCTGAGAAAAGAGTTGCAAAGAACGTCTCGTCTCAGCTTGCCGGTTGTCAAATTCTCTACTCGGTCTCTTAATCAGCAGCATTTTGGCGCCCATCAAGACCAGATAAGCAATCCCCAGCCATCTAATGATTTGAAAGAGAGTTGTGGACGCCTGCAATAAAGCGCCCACTCCCACGGCCGAGAGACTGAAGTACAACACATTGCCAGTTAAGATTCCCAGAATCCCTTTGAGGCTCGATCGAAAACCAACGTGCATTCCCTGAGAGATGATCAGGAGTACAGCTGGGCCAGGTGTTAGCGACATCAAGAATTCGGTAAGAGCGAATAGCAGCAGCAGTTTTGTTGACATCTAAAGTTCCGCATTGAGTTGATCTCAGCGCTATCTTCCTCAATCGCTTCCGTAGCGAATCTCCATGTGACGGATCCGGAAGCTTGCGATAACTAGAACGAGCAACGTCACCAGCACCAGACTAGGTATGGCGATCCAGGCAGGAGTTGGTTCGGCAACTACGGCAAAAGGTCCCTCAGACATAGGCACGGGAACCAATGAGTGCAAATAATGAATGACACTGATTTTTTTTAAGAGCGGCGGCAGCAGGAAGTTGAGCCATTCCCAACCATAGAGCAACAGTGCAGGAATTATCGGGTTGCGGAAAAAGAGTCCCACCACCAGAAAGAACGCCCCATAGCCGATGCAAGCGAGAATAGTGATTCCAGCGTAGGTCACCAGTTGTCCTGCGCCCGGTCCATCAAGGAAGAATCGCGCGCTTTCGGCATAGAAGTGCGGGAAGTAAAGTAAGAGCATCGAGAGAATTGTGGCGCCTGTGAAGAGAATAATGGAAGTTACCAGTCCAGACACATATTTCCCCACCACGAGCACTTCACGCCTAACCGGACTCAAGAAATAAAAATGCAGACTGCGGTCCACAATTTCACCGCGAAAGAGATTCATGAAGATCCAGGCACAGCCAAAGAAAACTACCGTCCGCAGAATCAGCCCACCATATAAGACGGCGTAGATCATGCTGTATTGTGTGAAGTCTTGCCATTCCCGGCCCGGAGGCGTAAAGGGCGCGAGGATGGCTAACGGTAAGATTGGTAAAAGCGCGAGCAGATAGATCAGAATCGAGCGTTTACCGAGAAAGTTTTTCTGGATCTCGAGTCGAAAGATGGCCCGTACCTGACGCCACCAGAGCGCCCAGAGAACAGGCTGCTTCTCGGGTTGGGCGGAGGCAATGTCGATACTTGAACTCATCTAGAATCAAACTCGCTATCTTCTTAATGCTTCCACTAAATCATACTAAATAGCACTAACTCAATTTGGTGTTGCTTCGTGTGATTTACCGTCGACCACCCTTTTGTCCACGGAAGAAGTTCAGCCTGCTTGTTATAGAACGCAAGGGAGTTACTTGAGGTTTCACCGTGTTCACGCACTCCCGCCGCCGGAGCCAATCAGGTACTGGTAAACGGCGTTCAGGTCGTCATCAACCGGCGCTATTGTTTCGATATTGATCTCGCCTTCGGCCACCACCTTATTCACAAGCAGATAGAAGCGGTCGGCATCGCGGGTCTTTATGAACAATCCCTGCCGATCCTCGTGCAGGCGCGCTTCCACCACGTGGTTCTGATCGAAAACGCGAGCCGCAAGTTTAGCCGGCTTGTCACAGCGAATCAGGATTTGCATTGGATGCTCCTCCATCTCGTTGCGGACTCCGTGAATGTTGCCCTCGGCGACAACATAGCCATTATTCAGAAGCACCACGCGGTCAGACATCATATCCACTTCGTGCAGAATGTGGCTCGAGATAATTAAGTGCTGACCCTCAGACGCCAGCTTGCGAAAGAGCGCAATTGTTTCAGCCCGCACCATTGGATCCAGTCCGTTTAGCGGCTCATCGAGAATCAACACTGAAGGCTGATGGGCGATGGCCTGGGCTAGCCGGATGCGTTGACGCATGCCCTTGCTGTAACCGGCTACCTTCCGATCTGCGGCAGCAATCAGGTTTACCCGTTCCAGGGCGATCGCAGTGAATTCATCTGCTTGCCTACGATCTAAGCCGTGAACTAACAACAGTGACTGTATGAATTCCCTTCCGGTCAGGGCGCGTGGAAAGGAATCAAACTGTGTGCAATATCCCACCTTGCGAAAGAGCTGCTCAGGCTGGTCGGTGGGGATTCCTAAGATGCTTATGCTGCCGCGAGTGGGCCGTAAAAGCCCCGTCATGAGATTCATCAGCGTCGACTTGCCGGCGCCATTGGGTCCAACCAGGCTGGTGATACCGCGGGCAATCTGCAAATTGACACGATTAACACCAAGTATCTCTCCATAGAATTTGGAGACATCGTCGAAGACAATCATGTTGCTGTGCGGGTCATTCATAATTGATTGGCGATTGTCGATTGTCGATTGCCGATTTGCGCAACATACCTTCTGGGCCGATCTCACCAACGCTACTTTCAACGCATGGTTTTAACATACTAAATGATACTAAATAGCAGATTTTCGACGAGCACCTCGCAGCTTGCTTCTCGCAAGTGCTTTTCGTGCTGTGATGCGAGAACGAACCATGATCGCTGTAATGTCGTTTGCCTCGACGAGAAGTGGTCTGACGCGATTAGCATTCAAAAGGCCGCCCTCCATGATCAGCTCTAACCAAAAGCCACTCTCGTCCGCTTCTTCTTCTACAATACCTATCTTAGCAATGAACTCCGCTTTGGACCGCCCTCGGCATGCTGATCTGTAATTTGCACCAACTGACGTTCCCGATCTTACGAGCTGACCACCAACGCTTCTGCCTTGAACCGTATCCGGTAAGGCGGCAACCAATTTCAAAATTCGCAGAGCGAACCGCTTTGTTCGGTCCTTAAGTTCATTTGAATCCATAATGTGAGGTCCTCCAAAACGGGGGAGATTTCTATCGTCGTTTGTGGATTCGACAGTCGGCAATCGAAAATCGGCAATCGAAAATCGCCAATGGCAATCACTTCACCACCTCATATGCTCGCACTTTGCGGGAGAGCAATCCGAAACAGATGGCACAGACCACAAAGAGCGCCGCCCACGACACCCAGAGTGGCGGCTCGTTAATAACAACGTCACCAACCACCCGTCCGTCAAAGTCAGTGATGCGCGTCGAGGCGCGAACGAAGGTTCCAAACAGACCCGCTGAAACATTGCGCATCAATGCACTCAGGCTGATGATGTTTCCCCAGCGCGTCAGAAAGATGCCATTAACGACTTCTCCGAATATCGAGGGAATCAGAAATAGCCCAAGCAGAGTACCACTCGCAACGACTCGCCATTTCACCAGGGCCGAGATGGCCTGGGAGAGCAGTGCCAGTAGCAGGATCCAAACCGCGCTGCCAATGAAGATGGCGCTGCCGATCCAAAAATTATCTATGATCCAGCGACCTCCTTCCAGATAAGCCTGGAACAGAAACAGAAGTAGCTGCGGAATCCAGGTAGTTGCCGAAAGCAGAATCAGCAATACCGCCATTTTGCCTGCAACATACTCGGCGCGGGAAAAAGGCCGGCACAGGTAAAGAGGCAACGCATTGTTTCTTAGATCTCGCGCCACCAGCGGTGGGCCCACAAGCAAAACAACAAGAAATGCCAAACTGCCCTGCAGGTTAACGAAGAATTGGAAGAAAGAGGCATCGATTGGCAATAGCTCCCTGATGTTGACCCGCATGAGCGCAAGCGCTTCGACGTTATGATGCAAGTAAATCAATATCGCTTCCACAAGTAAGGGGATGAAACAGAGGAAAAAAAACGCCGTGAACAGTTTTGACTTGAATACATCGCGGTAGGCGTGCCGAGGAATGATCAAAAAGCGACTCCACTCCGGAGTCAACTGGCCGGCGTAGCGCTTGTAAGTATGCTCAAAGACTGCCATCGCCGTTTTCCATCGCTTTCAGAAAGATGTCTTCCAAAGAGTCGCGCTTATACGAAAGCCGTCTGATCTGAATGTCATGGCTGGCCGCAACGCGATACAGATCGCGCACTTCTATTCCGTTCTGAAGCACAACCTTGAAGCGGTGATCGGTCGTTATCGCATACTCGCAGCCAAGGCGAGCAATCGCGTCGGCAAAACTCTTCTGATCACCGCGAGTTTCCAGCAGCAAAAACTTACGATTTGCCTTTCGTTCCTCCTCCAGGTTGCAATAAACGGCGATCTCCCCATCTTTCAGAATCAAGATCTCTTCGCAACATTCCTCCACATCACGCAAGAGATGGGATGACAAGAGGATGTTGGCCTGTCCACTATCTCGGATCTCTGCAATCAGGCGAATCATTCGCTGCCGGGCCGGCGGATCAAGACCATTAGTTGGCTCGTCAAGAAAGATCAGCCTTGGGCCGTGCACGATTGCCTGGGCCAGCTTGGCGAGCTGCTTCATGCCCAGCGAGTAGGTGTCGAGACTGCGGTAGCGCGCTTCGCCTAAGCCAACGTAGAACAGAGCCTCATGCGCCCGCTCGAGCGCGGCTGCAGAGGGCAAACCCGAGAGCTCAGCCATAAGGCGGACGAAATGGACGGCACTCATCTTAGCTATAAAGGAATCGCGCTCAGGCATATAGCCGACAAATGACCTGATCCGTTTTGTTTCAGTGGTAATGTCCTGTCCAAAGATGTGTGCCGTACCGGAAGAAGGGGGATGAAAGCCAAGCAATGTATGGATCAGGGTCGTTTTGCCGGCGCCATTAGGACCCAACAGGCCTATGGCCCGCCCGCGAAGTTGACCACGGAGGTTTTTGAGAATGGACCGCCGGCCAAACCTGACGCTCAATCCATCGAGATCGATGACTCCTGCAAAGTTTGCCGGATTCTGAAGGTCCACCTGTTTGGAAAGCGCTGCAGGTGCCGTCATGCCTGGTACTTTATATCGTCTGGTCGTGATAATTCCACACAAAACCGGCGCCGAAAACCAACCCCATCAGGATGAAGGCGCCAACAAAAGCAAACGCTTCTGAGACGACTAAAGTTCTACCTATCGCCAGAATTCCGATAAAAAGCACTGGCAAGTTCAACAAGAGCGATGACGCCAAAGGAAAGAGAAAGAATGGCCGGCACCCTCCGAGACGATTGCGCAACCAAGTGAGGAACGGACCATAAGCCAACGCGAAAAGCAGGGCCACGAAGATCAGCGGGCCGAGCGCGGTTACGCTTAGATCAGCAAACAGGATTGTCACAAGTCCTACCAGCCATGAACCAAGGGAGAGGAAAATAAGTTTCATACTAGCACTGTGATGCTGTGATCTACTTCTCGCGCAAGCCTTGCTGGATTATGTGCTGCATCTCCAGAGCATTTGGCATTCCCAGCAATGTTGCCGGGCTCAATCCAAACGGCCCTCCTTCTGTGTTGGCAGCGAAGGTGATGCTATCTCCTTCAGCATAAGCGTAGGCAAGTGTAGGCGGCATATTGGCCGCGAGGTTCTTGAACGCCTGTTGTTGTTCGTTTGTTACGGCGCCCGCAGAACCGGGAATTCTGTCAGCCAGCGGCTGCACCAGCGGAGCAAGATTGTGATAGAAAACAGCGGAAAAGTTGGCGTTTCCGTCGGCCGGCAAACCGGCCGTGAACCGGGCAGATCGCACAAGACTGTATCCAGCTTGTTGCGATCTCAGGGCCCGCTCGATCATTGCGCGACTGGGACCAAGAATCATGTAACCGCTGACATAGGTGTAATTAAGTTCGACCCCAAAATCGCTGGAACGCAAGGTGTAAAAAGGCCGCCCCTCGAATTGCGACTGGTCCAGGGTAAGACCGGCCTTACCGAACTTGGCAGCTTCCTTGTTGATCTCCGCGACGGTTCGTTCGAGCGTCTGCTGCAAATGCACCGGGTCGTTTACTTCAAACACCATCTTCCACGAAGGTGTGGGAAGGATCGGACCATCGATGGCAAACGCGAATTCACCCCCGAGTGGGGCTGCAAAATCCGCGCGAATGTTAATGCCGTGCTCGGTCTGAAGCTTTTCAAGGTTCGATCGGAGATTAGGTGAAACCGTTTCGACGACTCCCAAAAGATCGTCTACCAGTCTGGTCGGTTCCTTAACGACAAACCCGGCCACTATGTTTGCATCAGGTGAGATATACTCAAGGGAGCCCATTGGACCCGGCGCTGCAAGCCAGGAAGGCACGCCCCGCTGGGGATCGTTGAACGAAAGCGCCGCGCGAGTTTGAGTCTTCTTATCGACCTCTTGTTGGTTAAGTACGAAATATTTCACGCTCAGAACGCCTAGCTTTTGCAGCGCTTCTTCCCGTTGTTGAGAGCCGGTCCCTTGCGAGCGCTCTGCCCGCGTTCGCTCGATGATTCGCTCTAAATTTGCCGCAACTACGAGTCCGGCGCCGTCTCTATAAACCTGAGCAATCCGTTCGTGAAAAGGAGCAGAAGTAAAGCCGCTAGAGCTGCTTGTCTGCATGAGTCGGGCAACATTCTGCAATTTTGTCAGGTTGGGACTTGCGGCAAACAGCTCGTTCTGTATCCAAACATACAAAACATCATTTTTCTTTCCTGGCGCTGGCGCGACGGCGTTTGTAGTCAGGGGGTCCTCAAGAAAGTTTATTTGCGGCCGACCTGTAGTGCTCGTTGCGTTTGCTTCGAATTTCGAAATCTGCTGCTCAAAAAATTGGCGAAAGCCACCACCATTTTTGAGTTCTGCCAGTACCAATGGCGCTCCCGGTTCCCCTTTCTCGTCCATTGAAACGGAGACCGCAATCTCCTCACCTAGATAGTCACCAAACTGCCGAATAGTGTCGATTACCTGGTCCATGTTTGGACGGTTCGCTCGCCCGCGCTCCTTCTCCCACCATTCACGGACGGCTGCGTTCTGATTCAACCACTCCTGCATGATGCGGTGCGATTCTGCGATTGTTGCCGTGAGATTCGGCAGGGCGGCGTAGACGATTGTATCTTCCGGCATCATATCCAGGAGATGAGTGGAATTGCGGACTCCGGGCCGGGAAACGTGGTTCAGCTCTCTGTTGAGTCCGGATAGGCTAGCCAATGCAGCGACGTATCGAGTCGCATTCCGACTCCACGCAACCTCGTCCTTGATGAGTATCGGTTCGATTGCTGGGCTGGTAGATCCTTGTTCACCCGCACGAAGTATCCTTTCGCTGCCGGCATGATCGAGGTGGACTTCACCCTCAATCACCGACACGCGCGAGCCTTTGGTTCCGCTGTTGACCGAGAAGATGGTTCCCTTGACCGAAATCAGGGAGTCGCCAGTATCAACGTACAAGCGGCCTTTCTTCTGTTTAGCTTCAACGACGATTGCACCGCGATTTAAATGAATAGTTGTGCCCTGCCCGTTCTTTGTGAGGAAGAACTCCGAGCGTTCCTTCATCTCGATCGTTGAGCCATCATCAAGTCTGACCAAAGCACGAGCATCTTTTGCGGTGCGGATGTGCTCGCCTCGCTGCAGCTGATTGCCGGCCGTCAGTGAGCGGCTCGTGGTGTCGGCAATCTGATAAACCTGTCCCTCGGCTGCCTGTACCGTTGCTTCCAACTGCCCTCCGAACGGCGCATATCGTTGAATCAAAGGAAAGGCCAGCAGGCCAACGCCAATCACGAGTGCCGCGGCGATTCCCCAGCGTAAAACAACTGGTTGAATACTGAAACCACGACGCGTAGCCTGCGCGTTAGCCGGCAGTGTTTCGCGTTGCCGCGCATGTTTCATCGCTTTCCGGCAGGGGATGCATTCATGTGTATGATCAACCAGTAGCAGAGAACGTGCTTCCGACAGGGAAGCATTCAGGTAAGCGGGAATCAGTGACTGAAAATCAGCGCAACTCTCTATGCGGTCCACTGTTGTTACCTCAACTCGTTCGTCTGCTTCTGCGGAGATGCGCGCCCAAACACGCTCTGCCGCTCCTCTAACCACCGCAGACGGCGCACTTTCATTGCGGATTTCTTCGATGGTCTGTTGAAGGATGACCTCGGATTCATTCTTACTTTTCATGATGTTTCTCCAAATAGTGCCCAATCTCTTTTCTTAACTTCGTGCGGGCCCGATGTAGCACCACACCCACAACCATCTGCGAAGTTCCCAGCATTCTCGCAATTTCGCGGTTTTCGACGCCCTCGTAATAGCGCAAGATGAACATTTCTGCCGCTGTGCTACCCAAACCTGCCACGGCCTGGCGAATCAACGTTTGCAGTTCACGATCAGCATGTTGAGCTTCCGGATTCTTATATGTGCTTACAAGTTTTGCAGTATCGAACTCTTCGAGAGGAACAGACTTTGATCTGGCTCGGCTGCGTAGAAGATCAAGTGACGCGTTGATCGCCGCACGGGAGAGATAGGCCTCCGGATGCTCTGCTAACAGAGAGCTTTCGTGTCCCTTCACCAACCTGAGAAAAACCGTTTGGAGCACGTCCTCGGCATCTTCCACGCTGCCGGTAACGCGGTGCGCGGTGCGAAAGATGCGTTCATGGTGTGCCCGAAACAGCTTTTCCAGTTCTGCTGGGGGCTCGGAAAGTGGTTGCAAGATTCTAATGGCCGCCTGCACGCTGACCTCCTGAAGGGTTCTACATTACTGTAGACGTGTTTCAGAAGGTTCTATTAACACCTGATTGCTCGATTATTTGTGGTCCAACCATAATGTTATGGCGGGGTCCCGGCGAAACCCAGGCCGAGCGGTTCAACCGGAGGACCAGAAAGGAGACCAATACCAAAGAAATTAGGACATTAAGTATAGCCTGCAAACGACTCCCGCTCCCACAAGTTTCCGGCCGAAACCAAAGTCCCAAAATCTTGATAGGTTTTCCCACCTTTTCTCGCGGTATGGGTTGAGGAAGGCCGGAATGATGGACCTTCAGCCTTCTGAGAATATCCGCATGTCGGGCACGTTCCAGAATTTTGTTGAAACTGAACGGGGCATCTACTACCGGCTTTTTAATGAGGCCGAGATAAACGCCGGCGGGGCATTTTACAATTTGTGAGTCTGGGGTCTGGAGTCTAGGGTCTGCAGTCTTGATGCGATGATCGATTATATGAGGTTAGGCTGTTAGATCCGGAACCCCCCAGACTCCAGACTCTAGACTCCTGACTCCATACTCTAGACTCCAGACTCTTAGTTAAGCCGCTTGTGCGCCTCTACCGCTTCCGGGCTAAGTGGATAGCGGCGCACAATTTCTCGATAGGCGTTGCCGTCGTACCGAATCTCCTTTCTCTCGCGGTCGAAGACAAATCTGATCCCTTGGCGGTTGTAACGATCTAGTCCAGCGTAGTTTAGAAAGTAAGAGAACTCGGGCGCAGGTTCCGTTTCTATGGCTGTACCCAACCTGCGCGCAGCAACACGCGACAACTTTTCTGATGCTGCCTGTGCTGCGTCTCCAAAGAGGAGCAAAACCCGGGGCCTTAAGGGCGAACCAGGAAAAAGCTGCAGGAAGATGCGGGCCCGCGCCAGCCGATCAAAATCCTTAGAGCCCAAAATGAGCCGAAATAACTTTCTGTCCTCTCCCCGCCGGCGCGGGCAAATCAGGGCCTCGCGTTGAATCCAGCCGGAGGTACGCCTCGTCACTCGCACTTTGTAAAACACAAGGCCATCTCGGGCACGTCTTTCTGCAGTAATCACCAGCCGTCTTCCTCTGCCCACGCGGCGCAACAATTGAGCGGAGATCAATGGCTCTGTGCGCAGTGGTGAGAGTCGCTCATCAACCACGATTGCCGTATTGGGAGCAACCGGGCGAGGTCGAATTTGCGCCTGTACCATGCAGGGCAGAATAAGGAATGGCAAGACGAACGTGAGCGGTGAGGGCAAATTCAAGGGACTGTTCTCCTTTATGAGATGAAGGTGTCAAAGAATGTGCGGTTCGGCGCGACAGGTAACTCAAACTGCTACCTTCGAATTATATTTGCACTACCGACGGGCACCAGCTGCGAAAGTACCTGAATGGTGAAGATGGCAGATAGCGACTGCCAGTGCGTCTGCAGCATCCTGAGGTTCTGGCGCGTGCTTCAGTGAGAGCAGCACTCGCACCATCTCCTGTACCTGGTGTTTTTCCGCGTTGCCATAGCCAACAACCGTCTGCTTCACAAGCCGCGGTGAGTATTCATGGATTTCCAACGCTGCCCGCTCCGCTGCCAGCATCGCCACACCACGTACCTGGCCCAGCTTCAAGGTAACCTTGACGTTTGACGCAAGAAATCCGTCTTCCAGCGCACAGACTTGTGGCTCGAGCCGGGCAATTAGTTCTTCGATTCCCTGCCAGATCCGAAGCAGGCGACTGGAAAATGCCTGGGCCGGTAAACTCTTCAGGCAACCGTATTCGACCGCCACATAGCGGCGTCGATCACCCTCGATTAGTCCCCAGCCTGTTGTTTCACTTCCAGGATCAATTCCCAAAACGCGCATGTTGTTGGACGCCTGATTATTCCACAAAAATGGTCGAGCCAGCGCAGTATACTACGAAGTGATACTCCGGGTGAGAACTACTGAGTCGACTGGTGCTAAGTGAACTCATATGTGAGGTCAGTGTTGGGACCTATCTGCTCACTGCAGACTTTTGCTGAGTTAAGGAGCGGGAAATGAAATGTTTTGAACGCACATGCTACCGCGGGGCTGTGCGGACTGCTTTAAAGGCATCCCGGTTAATCGCTGCAATCAATTCCGGAGATACTTTTGGTTGGCGATCATACGTCAACAGCCCGTTTATCTCCTGTTCAATATCAGTGAGTTGCGTGTAGCAGAATCCGGCAAGAAATTTCAGCGAAGCAATACCATGAATTAAGTCGCTATATCTCTGGAGGAGTTCTTCCGGCGTCTCGAATGAGGCGTAAAACTGATACAGCATGTCTCGCTTCTCTTTCGGTATGTCCGGCGGTATGGAAAGAAAACCTCCAATTTCAGATAAGACGATTGGTTGGCCTCGATACTTGGAGCCACGGGCAAAAAGCGGCTTTTCACCGACCCACACTCTCAACGGCAGCTTGCCGGTCTCCATCGTTTCGAGATAGCGAATGCCAAGTTGCTCGGCAGTGGGTGTATAGTCGTGAATAGCGCAGATGTCAGTAATGTCGGTATGCTCCCAACCATCGTTATCGATCACGGGGCGGGTGGCATCCAAACGACGCGTAACTCGCACCATGCGTTCGATGAAGGCATACTGTCCAGCGTGTTCCTGTCCCAGTCCTGGAAAACCCATGCTTTCGTTTACCGGAACCCAGGCGACAATACACGGATGGTTGTAATCACGACGCACGGCAGTTTGCCATTCAGCTGAAAGGGCATCCTCTGCCTGCGACGACCACTCCCGCGCGTTCGGCATCTCTTCCCAAACGAGTAACCCCAGACGATCACACCAATAAAGCCAGCGAGGATCCTCTATTTTCTGATGTTTGCGCGCACCATTGAACCCAAACATCTTGATCCAGCCGATATCGGTTTGCAGCGCTTCGTCGGAAGGGGCGGTGAGATACCCATCAGGCCAGTAACCCTGGTCCAGAACCATCTTGAGATATGTGGGATTACCATTGAGCAAAAACTGCCCGCCGAGCAATCGGATTCCACGTAATCCCACATAGGACTTCACTTCATCAAGTAGTCGATCCTGCTCATATAGTCGAATGGACAGGTCGTAAAGGTGAGGCGACTCAGGCGACCAGAGCTTGGCATAGGGAATAATCACAAGGAGCCGGCCAGTGGCGACGGCAGTCTGATCCTCGGCCCGGGCAACCACCTTGCCGTGATCCAGTACTTCGACCTCAACACGCCAGGCAGCTGACGGTGCGTGCAGAAACACACTCAGGTCCAACAGATTGCGTTGCGCGTGCGTGGTGATGCGGATTTCTTCAATTCGGATCGATGGCACCGGTTCCAACCAAACCGTTTGCCAGATTCCCGTTGTGCAATAGTAGTCGATCCCATGAGGCCGACCGGTGTGGGACTGTTTGCCTCTTGGTTGTCGCGGGTCTTGAGTATCTTTGACGCGCACCGTAAGACGATTGAGTCCTTTTCGCACATACGGTGCAATGTCAAACTGAAAGGGCGCATGCCCACCCTGGTTGTGCCCAACTTCCTGTCCATTGACCCAGACAGTGGAGGCATAATCCACCGCGCCAAAATTCAAGAGCAAGTCTGTTTGCAACCAGTCGTCAGGAATCTCAAACGTGCGGGCATACCAGACCAGCTCATGCACACTTTTATCGTTGATGCCGGAGAGCTTCGTCTGATATGCAAAAGGAACGGTAATCCGTTGCGGCAACTCCCGGCCGTCATACCAGTGGCTCTCTAGCCCCAGGTCTGCATCATCGAAGGCAAACTCCCATTCGCCATTGAGATTTAGCCAGCGATCGCGCGCGAACTGTGGTCTGGGGTATTCAGGTCGAGGAATGGTGGTTTTGTTCGTGGTCATTGTTCAAAAAGGAACTGTTTCTTGCGCGCGGTCGGGGCACGCCGTCTAGTATGAATTGTTCAAGTGAAGCTCACGCGCCCCCTCTGCTGCTTCTACTACGTCAATGGCGGGCCGTATGCCTGTTGCTAACTCATATTCGCGAGCTACAAACTTCTGGAAGCCGGGTAAAACATCTTGTCGCACCAGGTTGACTGTGCAACCTCCGAATCCTCCCCCGGTCATGCGGGCACCGGCAACGCCCTTGTGCTGCATGGCAATGTCCACCATCACGTCAAGTTCACGGCAGGAAACCTCATAGTCATCACGTAAGGATTGGTGGGATGCAGCCATCAGTTCACCGAGTTGCGCAGCCTTTCCCTGCCGCAGGGCGTTACTTGCCTCAATAGTGCGCTCGTTTTCCGTAACTACATGCCGGCAGCGCCGACGGATCGGCTCGGGCAACAGCGATTCATGATCTCTGAACTCTGTGAGGCTCACATCCCTGAGTGCCTTAATCCCGGGAAGTTGTGTGCGCAGAATCTCTACACCGCGGACGCATTCCTCACGTCTGAGGTTGTAAGCGGAGCTCGCCAGCTTGTGTTTGACGTTGGTATTGCAGACAACGATCGCTATGCCCGGCAAATTGACCTTTATGTGCGTGCGCTCCAGAGATCGACAATCAATCAGCAACGCATGATTCTGGTGGGCAAAGACTGCAGTGAGTTGGTCCATAATGCCGACCTTCGCGCCGGCATATTCGTGTTCTGCCCTTTGCGCCGCCAAAGCCAGTTTCACAAGGTCAATTTCGACATTTGCTAGTTTCAGAAATGCCAATCCAGAGGCGATTTCGAGTGCGGCTGAAGAAGACAATCCTGCGCCGATCGGCACGTTGGAAGAGATCGCCAGGTTTGTCCCGGGAACCGAGATTCCCTGTTCCATTAATACCCGAGCTACACCCTCAACATATAAGACCCAT
>Ga0214473_10000334_pt1 | contig 66436 bp, 80 predicted proteins | sample RVTome_7_FD_203509 | JGI IMG/M metagenome (GOLD analysis project Ga0214473, IMG submission 203509) | Soil microbial communities from uranium-contaminated site in the Upper Colorado River Basin, Wyoming, United States - RVT98D197 | ecosystem: Environmental > Terrestrial > Soil > Contaminated >...
GGACAGAGTTTGTTTGCCAAAGAATTTATTAAACAAGGAACTAAAATTTATGAGGATAATCCTTTGTTGGATAGAATATTAGAAAAGCAAGAAGTTGAGAAATTACATTCAGTAATAAAAGAGTTTATAGAAGCAAATGCTTGCTACAAATTTGATACCGATACCTATTACTTAAATTGTGATAATGCGAGATTTATAAACCATAGTGAAACGCCAAATATTAATTTTAACAATGGTTTTATAGCAAATAGAAACATCGGGAAGGATGAGGAAATAGTTTGCGATTATAGAGAGATTGATGATTATAGTAAAAACGGAGATTTTGGTTTTTGCATAAAATGAGAGCCAAAAATAAATATAACAGATGGGCGATAACGGGAAACTTTTATGAATAAAGAAAAAACAAGACAATGTGTTACTTGTCATAATTTTGTCGAACTGCCGGAAATTTATTGTAATATTTGTAAAACTAAACATCAACATTGGATAGAAGAACAGGAAGAAAAAGAAATGAACGAATTATCAAAAACACTAATTATATTTACAGTAACATTAATAATATGGACGGCAATCATTTGTTTATTCATTAGCCCCTACCTGTTAGTCCCGGCAGTAATAGCATTTTTATTAAGTTGGGGATAGATGGTAGTAATGATAACAAAAATTCATCCGATAGTTAAAAGTAAAACAAACATCGGAGAATTATTTCGGAAGGTAGAATTTTATAATAAATTCAAACCAACGATTAAATATCATACATACCTCAATCCGAAAAATGGAAATTATAAAAATTGGAAAGGACTGAGGAAGGGAACAATAATAGCAGAGGTAGAATTGACCATCGGGAGTTTAGATTTAATTGATGCAGACTCTAAACCAAAGACAGTTGGTTATCAAGATTTAACAACACAAGGAGATTTATTCAATGATAAAAAAGATATTTAGAATATTAGCCATCATCCTGATCTGGACAGCTATATGGGCTATCACAACATTCGTAGGTAAGCACTAATGAAACTTAAAGGATTAAAGAACTACATCGGGCATAGAGTAAAATATCTACTAAATATTGATGTTTCAAATAGAGGTAAGAGTGATTATAGATATGGTTTTGTTTCTGAGGTTTCAAAGAGAACCAATGAAATTTGCATTGATGGGGCATTTTATTATTATAAAAGCATATACGAAATAGAGATAATACATGGCAAAGAGTAAAATAGAATGGACTAACGTAACTTGGAATCCAGTAACGGGGTGCAGTAAAGTTTCTTCTGGATGCAAAAACTGTTATGCCGAAAAAGTATTCAATGACAGATTAGCCACAAATCCAAAGCTAAAAAGATATTACGGCAGGAAGTTTACAGACGTTCAATGCCACGAAGAATTATTAGAACTTCCTTTGCATTGGAAGAAACCGAGAATGATATTTGTTAATTCGATGAGTGATCTCTTTCACGAAAAGGTTCCGTTTGAATTTATTGATAAAATATTTAGAATGATGTATGAAACGCCAAGACACACTTACCAGATATTAACAAAAAGAGCCGAAAGAATGTTGGAGTATCAATTATCAAGGGCAATGAATATAGTAATTGAAAACGTATGGTTCGGAGTATCGGTAGAGAACCAGAAAACAGCAGACGAAAGAAGGGAATATTTAAGACAAGTGCCAGCAACAGTAAGATGGGTTAGCTATGAACCGGCTTTAGAAAAAGTAAACTGGAAGGGATGGGAGTTCTTAGATTGGTTGGTTGTGGGTGGTGAATCAGGACCAAAAAAAAGACCGTGTGATTTAGAATGGTTCAGATATTCGAGAGATTGGGCTGAGGCATACAATGTAAAATTCTTTATGAAGCAAGTAGATAAAGTTCAGCCAATACCAAAGGATTTACATATCCGTGAATATCCAAATGTCAGGTAAAAGAAAAAGAAAGATGTGCGGACACAAGCGGAAGTTTCAAACAATAGAAGCAGTCCAATGGTTTGCTAAGACCGGAGTATTAAGATACTATCTTTGTCCTTATTGCCATTTTTATCATTTAACCAAAAGCGGAGTAAGAAATGAAATGGGAGAAATATAGACCAAAGGAAATCCCAGAAGGTTATAGGTTAACAGAGAGAAAGTGTTTCAAATGTGATGGCACTAAATATTTTGGTGGGAAATATGGGCAGACTGCTTGTGAAGAATGTAGTAATGGGGTTGTTTTCCGTTTAATTAAAATGCGTAAAAAGAAGGAATAAGAAATGAACGACATTAAAAAAGAGACAACACTTAGAGAAGAACTAATAGCAATATCAGTAAACGATGATGGTTTTTATTTGGAATTTGAGGAAGATAGAATTATTAAGTTTATAGAACAAAAACTATCCGAAGCTGAGAAGAAGGGAAGGATTGATGAAAATAGATGGCATCAAGAGAAGATAAAACTACTCTATGAATTAGTGCCCAATTTATTTGATGATGATAGGGTGAAATTTATGAGAGAGGTTTTTGAAAATCGTATATCAGAACTGGAGAAGAAATGAAAGAAGATAAAACAAACAGAATAAAACTAAGCGTAGAACAGTGTAATGTAGCTATGCGTTTATGTGCTGCCGAACTTGATTATAGGCTTAACGAAAAAGGTTCAGGAACTTTTAGCAGCAGACACGAAATACAGGGTTGTGTCACAGAAGAATACCACGAAGCAGTGGTAGCATTGAAAACTAACGATGTTGAACATTATAAAAAAGAACTATTAGACATTGCAGTAAGTTGCATCTTCGGTGTTGCCTGTATTGAATCAAAAACAATAGAATGGTAAGAAAAAAATGAGCCACACAGAAAAGAGAATTAAAATAGCTTCGTTTGAAAGAAAGTTTAATCCACAAATAACCGGGAGTCATTGTGCTTTTAATGACAAGCATTTCATTGATTATAAAGATGAATGTTATATCCATCCGCAACTAAAAATAATTATCTGTAAGAAATGCAGGTTTGCGGAGAACGAGAAACAAGTTACAGAGAAGTTTCATAATGTTCCGAGAGAATACAACGGCTATATTTATCAATCAACATTGGAAAGCGAATTCGCAAAACAACTTGACCTAAAAGTAAAGGCGAGGCTAATCAAGAGTTGGGATAAACAAGTCAAGATTGAAATAAATGTAAAGATATTTGACCCTTATGATGTTCCTGTTCTTACTGCTGAAACAATGACTGAACTACATAAGCAAGGAATTAAAGCATACCATATCACTAACTACTTTATGGATTTTGTTGTAATCAATCAAGATGATTCAAGAACATTCTATGAAACAAAAGGGATGGAGCTGTCGGTTTGGAAACTAAAATTCAGATTGACCGAAATGATATTCAGGAACAAAATTCAAATTGAAGTCATAAAGAAACAGGGCTACAAACCGAAAAAGAAGGGCAAATGAGTTTAAGAATAATAGCTGAAGGAGTAGGAGTTCAGACGGTTACACTTTATTTTATGAGTTCATTGGGAATTATACCAAGAGCTGACTATGCCATTTTTGCAGATCCGGGAGCGGAAAAGAATGCTACTTATCGTTATCTGGAATACTTGAAAGGATGGCAGCAAAAAAATAACGGCATACCACTTATACATTCTACATTACGTTCAACGATTAAGGAAGATTTGATAAATGGAACAAATTCTACTGGAAATAGATTTGCTTCAATACCTGCATTTACTCTTAATGTAAAAGAAAATAGTAAGGGTATGTTAAGAAGACAATGCACCAATGAATACAAAATAATGGTAGTAGATAAAGAGATTCAAAAATTATATGGATTACCGAAATGGGGACGTATTCCAAAAACAGAAATATGGATGGGAATAACTTTAGATGAAATTGAGAGAGCGAAACCAGACATAGATAAAAAGCAAAAATGGAAAATTAGAGTATATCCTTTTCTTAATCTTAACTGCAGTTTTTTCCCACAATCACTAACAAGATCAGATTGCACACAATGGTTACTAAACAACAATTTTCCTATCCCTCCCAAAAGTGCTTGTTTCTTTTGCCCTTATCAGGGAGACAATCAATGGTTAGAGATCAAACAAACTGAACCAGAGAATTTTCAAGAAGCCGTAATGTTAGATAAGAAAATCAGAAATTCGACAAAGAAGGGAGTGAGAAATCCTATTTATCTTCATGGTAGTTGTAAACCTTTGGACGAAGTAGATTTTAATGAATCTCAGGAAGAATTATTTAATAATTCTTGTGATGGAGGATATTGCGGACTATGATTGAACTAAACAAAACCTATCCGGGCAATGCACTTGAAATCCTGAAACAATTCCCGGATGAATACTTTCATTGTTGTATCACCAGTCCCCCCTATCTTGGATTAAGAAGCTATAACACCGAGCCACAAATTTGGGAAGATCGCCGAAAATGTAATCACGAATGGCAAGAAGAAATCATAACCAATAATTCAGGCGGAGGATGGAACAACCCGGAAACCAGACACCAATATCCAACAATGCGATTGAGAGACCCGGCGAAAGAAAACAAATCAAAAGTTTCTCAAGGTTGTTACTGTAAACATTGTATGGCTTGGAAAGGAGAGTTGGGGTTAGAACCAAAACCAGAACTCTATCTCGATCATCTGTTACAAATATTCACGGAAGTAAAAAGAGTATTAAGGAAAGATGGAACGCTATTTGTCAATCTCGGTGATAAAACAGATAACAAGGGGATGTTGCAATTACCTCATAGGTTTTCAATTATGATGGTAGATGAATTAAAATTTATTTTAAGACGCAACATCATTTGGCATAAACCGGGAATTATGCCAACATCACAAAAAGATAATTTCAGTTTAGATTATGAAGACATATTCTTCTTCACTAAATCACAGAAATATTATTTTGAACAGCCATTAGAAGAAGCAATGTATGACGGAAGAAAAGACACAATGTTTAAGGGAAGTAAGAAATATGATAATCCAAATATTAGCCCGGATGGAGCGGTCAATACATTTGCTAAAGAAGGACACGAAAGATGGATGGAGGTAAACGGAAAGAAGATGAGAATTATGAGATCGGTATGGACAATACCAAGCGAAGCAATAATCGAAAACCATTACGCCACATATCCACAAAAACTTGTAGAGAGAATTATTAGATATTCTTGCCCGGAAGAAATTTGTAATAAATGCAACACACCTGCACTAAAAGTATTTGTAGGTAAGGGAGGCGGGATAGGCGAATCAATGCATGATCACAAAGACAACATAATAAAAGGAATGAGAGCAACGAATAAGAAAGCAAAAGGTGGGCACGGATATCACCGAATAGAAGAAAAGATAGTTTGTAACTGCTACGAAGGTTTTCATCCGGGAGTAGTTTTAGATCCATTCATCGGGAGCGGGACAACAGGGATTGTAGCCCGGAAGCTGAACCGTAACTATGTGGGAATAGATTTAGCCTATCATCAAATCAACGAAGACCGGACAAACAAGGAATTAGGCTTTTTCCGTTAAAAAACCCACAATATTTATTTTCAAAACACCCCCCTTACCTATTGACTATCTGTAAAGAAGTAGTTATATTTCGGTAGCACAAAACACAACACATACACACAAACAAGAAAGGAACGCCGACATGGGAAACCCATCCAACCTAACAGACCCTCACTATGAAGCATTGGGCAGAATAATAATATCTCTGCCAGATCGCAATGACGAAGTAAAGTGCTTACAAGTAAAAGAACTATTCAACGATGAAGAAATATTCGACATCATTAACGACGAATGTTTTTTCTATGCAAAAGCATTTATTGAAAAATACCCCACGATAGAAGAAGCCCACTATTACGCTGAACAGATTAAACGAATAAGCAATCCCTCCAAGTTACAATTACAAACATTATCCATAGAGATACCAGAAGATAGCTTTATCGGAAAGATAGGCTTAGCAGAGAACACAGGTGGAAATATTTTCAATGATGTAATTGAGTTGAAAGAAAGAAACGAAGTAATTGTAATTAGCTCAGACGGAATATTCATTTACTCAAGTTATGACAATTACGAAGACGGAATATCCGTAGCACGGCACATATTTGAAGACGTAGCAGAGAAAGCATTTAACAAATCCCATCCAGAACTAAACCCATAGAAGGAGTAATAAAATGAAAAAAGAATTTAGTTGTCCTAATTGTAATTACGAGTTTGGCAAAGACGAAATAGTAGTAGCAGATACAGAGATCGGAAACCTTGCGGAGATAGGCTACCACAGTCATAATAATATAGAACTCGCATTGACTTGTGCTAATTGTGAAAAGAAGATTGTTATCAAACTAACAATATCAAAAATAGAAGTAGTGAGGGAATAATGGAACTTATCAGAGCAACCGAATTCGCAAAGAGAAAAGGAGTGAGCCGTCAAACGGTTCACTCTCTTATTCAATCCAAGAAACTCAATACCAGAGAATTCGCCGGAATGAAGTTGATAGTTATGAATAAGAAAGCTACCAACTGGAAGCCGGAACCCGGGAAAAGAACAGACTTAAAGAAGGGAGTAAAAAAATGATTAACGATTATATTAGAAAACAAAATAAACTTATCAACTCTTTACCAACGGAACATTACATTCACACCGTAATTATCTCAAATGGTATGAAGTATGATTTAGCAGAACACCCTAAACTACATATCGCAATGTTAGAACTATTATCATCAGGCTTTGCCGTAAAGATGGGAGGAATAGGGAGCGGATTTTTCACAGCGACAAAAGGCAAGTTTGAGTTTGTGTTCTTACACTCAAGGAGTGATAAAAAAACGCTTTGTGTTGTATCTATGAACAACAAAATGATATTTGAATTCATAGCAGACACTAAATGCTTTTATAACTTCAAGTGTGAAAAGGGCAGACTTTACTATGATAGTTTATTCTTAGCTTGTAGCACAAAAGACTATACCTCAGTTGATCAACAGAATATTAAAAAGTTTGGAGGGCTACTAAAATGAAAACATACGCAGTATTTTTATTTGATGATGCTCAAGCGGACGCAAGAAGATATACGTTTCTCAGAGACATCAACACAGACAACCCGGAGCAATTTGCTATTGATGAATATTGTGGCACAGAGCATAAACTAACTGATGATTACAAAAAAGTTAAAACATCAACTTGGGACGCAAGAATAACAATAAACAATATAAAGTTTGCTTCTCAGACAGTGGCATACATACCACACAACGGTGGTAAAGCAATAGTTCTTGCAGAGAGATACCCAAAGGTAAAATTCTCAGCTATGCAAGGAGGGACGGATTAAGATGAATAATTTATATAAAGGCAATCATCCGTGTGCGGGATGCGGGAGAACAGGAGCGGAAAAATCGAGAATATATAAAGATGATTTATGTTATGATTGTAAGGAGTTAATAAGATTAGGACAGGGAGTAAAAAAAGAATCAAATAATTTCGCAAGAGTATTTTTTCATAAAACAGATTCTTTTCTCCGGTCAACATATCAACAATTCGATAAAAAAGATAGTTACCTATACTCAGAACAAATAGCGTATGATGCAAAAGCAAACGACAAATTATTGGAATCGCTTGAAATGTTATTGAAAGCACTACATAGAGGGAGGAAGAAAGAAACCAAAGCACAATTAAGAATAGGCGAGAACATACACGGAAGGGCAGACGAATACTATATTGAATCAGAGACAGCATTAACACTATTTAATTTTATCAAATCATTAGCGGAACATTCAAAGATAATCAAGAAGAAAGGATTTGAGGAAGGGAAATTGTTATTAATTAATTTGAATCAAGGGAAAATTACATTAAAAGAATTGGAGGAAAGAAAATGATAAAGGAATTAACAGAGTTACAGCAGAAAGTTAAAGACCTATTGATTAAGGTTGAAGGACAAACACCGGAAGAAGCTAATTATAATCTGAGGGGGACAAATGAAGAAACGCTGAAGGTTTGGCTAAAAGAAATTAGTGAGAGAGGAGTCCGAGACCCTATTATGAAACATTCAATCAATCTACCCCCACAGTATAAAGTAGTAACTGTATATAACAGGCAGAAAGACAGAGAAGAAGGAGACGGCATCTATTGTGAGAACTCAGACTCTAATTGCTTACTACTATTCAAGGAAGATCACCTATATCAATACACCAGAGACGAAGTAAAGGAATTGTTTGTATTAAGAGACCTAAAAGGGGACATAATACCTCTTGACATTTAGTAAAAAGGTTTGTAAATTTACACCAGTAATTAACACACACAAAAAACAAGAAAGGAAGCCGACAAATGACAACCAAACAAATCAACAAGATTGTTGAGGAGTTAGCCAGACCGGAATACCGGAAAGGAACCGAAGGTCTATCTAACAATGAAGCATGGGCAAAAATTAAAGAGAACATCAAGACAAAAAACGAAGTTCTTTTTAACGACATCCAGAAACTAACGGCAGACGAATTGAGAAAAAAAGGTTTTATGACCTTTATGTTTTGCTTATCCCTCCTCCAAGATAAAAACACATCAAACTATTCCAACGTAGAAAAGTTATCAGAGGAAAGATACAGAACATTAGATCAAATGGAAGCAATAAAAAAAGCAAAAGAGTTAAGCAAGATTAACAACTCATTTTGGACGGTTATAAAAAGTTACTCAGAAGATTTGAACTCAGAATGTTATTACATTGAAAATGGTATAGCATTGATAAACACATCAGAAGAACTAATCGGGGAATTCGAGAACGGTCAAGCAATTAAAAACTATTCACACAAACAAGAAAGGATTAAATAACATGACAAAAGAATTCAAGATTCTTGACTACTGTTTCAGCTTCAAGGGATTGAAAGCAGAAATACAAGCCTTCGATCAATCCTTCAATCTTCTTACTCATATCAAATCCTACAAGATGGAACGGAGGGGAATTATCGAAATAGAAGAAATAACAGAAAAGGTATTTTTCATAATGTTCGGACAGGAACAGCTAAGACAGCCGGAAGAATTTGAAGTAAAGAAAAATCAATTTCTTGCTAAGTTGAACGGCAAAACATTAACCATTGCAGAACTACCGGGAATAAAGAAAGAGATCAAAGAAATATTTAACGCTCACGTTTCGCTTGATGATAAAACAGAAACTCCTGAACAGCACGAAAAGGAATTGGTAGAGCGTAACAAGTTACATGCAGAACACGAAGCAATAAGACAGGAACAAAGCAAACAGAGAGAAATCCAGAAAGAAGCACTCATAAAAGATTATCCATATCTGCAAACAGCATCAAAGGATATATCCGCACGCATACTCGCAACAAAGAACATTCGCATTGAACTTGAAAGAGCATATCCCGGACACAAATTCTCAATTACTTCTGAAACATTTTCCGGCGGGGACTCAATAGACGTTAGATGGACGGACGGAGTAACAGAGAAGGAAATAAGAGACATCATTGGCAAATATCAAGAAGGACATTTTGACGGTATGACCGATAGCTATAACTATTCTCGAGATCCTTTCAGTGATATTTTCGGCGGTGCAAAATATGTTCATGGCACAAGATCATACACAATGGAAAAGCAAAAAGAACTTGCTGAAAAGTTAGGCTATGAAATAACATTCAACGAGTATAAGAGTTTCAAAGTTACAAAGGAAGGAAGACAAGAAGATCAGGAGTTCAGCGACATACTAAGGTCAACCTCATTTTATACTAAGCCTGAACATCCAACCAACGGCGGAAGAAACATTGAAATCTCATCAGCCAGTGGTATAAAAATCCAAGAGAATAAAGAGAAAGGCGGAATTGAAATAAACTTCTCAACTAAACCAACGGCGGAAGTAATAAGCAAATTAAAATCTAATGGTTTTAGGTGGAACGGAAGAACTAAGGTATGGTATAAGAAGATGTCAGAAAATGCGAGAATTTTCGCTGAAAGTCTAACCTACGGCGGAAAAACAACAAATGATTCAATAGATGATCCAGAAGAAGAACTAATTACTCAAGAACAACAGACATTTGAAAGAGATTTACAGAGAGAGGCTATCAGCGAACAAGAACAATAAAAACGATTGATTCTTATTTGCCTTGAGTCTCTCAGGTCGGTGTAGAGATTCGGCAGAGGGAGTTAATCAACGAGACCCCTGAAGGTTAAATGGTTTGCTTTCAGGGGTTTTTTTTATATGTTTGCACCAAATGGAAAAGCAAGAAAAGGAAATAAAAAAGAATAAGGGTGGAAGACCATCAAAAAAAGATAAAGTCAAATGGGATGCAGTGAAATTGCTTTATGAGAGAGGGTTTATAGATACAGAAGTTTGTAAAATAATTGGAATTAACGAATCAACATTAACAAGATGGAAACAAAAACACCCAAACTTATGCACGTCCATAAAAGAATGGAAGCGAGAAGCAGACGAGAAAGTTGAGAAAGCATTATTTTTAAGAGCAATAGGTTATGAGCACGATGATTTATATATCACCCAACATCAGGGGGAAATTATTGAGAAGAAAATAAAAAAATATTATCCACCTGATACTGCAGCAGCATTTATCTGGTTGAAAAACAGGAAGCCAAAAGAATGGCAAGATAAATATGGGATAGAACATAGCGGTGATATAATAGTAAACATCAGAGGGCTAAAGAAGTTTTGATTACGGAGTATTTTATCGAGTAAACACCAATAATGCGATTACAGCCAAAAAAATTCTTTATTAGAAGCTATTAGAGACACGAACTCAGGGCAGGACGATATAAGTATCGAACAATCATTCACTACAATACAAAATGATTAGATGGATTAAAAGAAAACCTTTCATCAGATGGATTGCTAAGAAAAGATTATTGAATCTGCAAAAACAATACAGAAGATTTAGTAAGCAATGGGAACACCATCAAACCAATATGCACATAGCAGCATTAAGATTGTTGGAAGCCAGGATAACTTATTATGAAAAATGTTTTCTTGCTTGGGGAAAATACCGTCCTGAATTCTCGTTTGATGAGCAACAGCTAATAAAATATGAGAACGAATTAAAAGAGTTACAAATACCTTTCCGATTAAACTTCTTCGAGTTAAACTAAAATGGATTTCGATTTACAACCAATACAATCAGACCTTTGGGATATTTACGAACACGGACCTGAAACCAAAATAGGATTTGGCGGACCGCGAGGAGGAACAAAAAGCCATAGTGCAGATGCTATGATGCTGATGAGAAGAATAAAATATCCCGGCACGAATGGATTGTTCATAATGAGAGTATATCAGGACATGATGGATATTCATATTAGACCTATGTTTGATGCTTACCCTGAACTGGAAGCCGGATTCACCAAACAGCCGGATATGATATTGAAGATGAGCAACGGCAGTTACATTAGATTTTTATCAGGTGAGAATCTTGAATCATTTCAGAAAAGGAAAGGCAGAGGATTTGCAGATGTGATGATAGATCAGTCAGAACTATTTACAAAGGAAGAATTAGAATTTCTTTACACGATCAACAGATCAGTAAAACCCGGCATTACACCTAAAACTTTAATGTGTTTCAATCCCGGCAACATTGGGCACGCATACCACAAGAGAGTATTTTACGATAAGATATATGAAGGTAATGAGAACCCCGAAGACTTTGCATACTTACAGGCGAAGGGATGGGACAACGCATACTGGAGTATCAAAGAAATGGCACGATTCAAAGGACTGGAACCAAAAGAATTAAACGCCGAGCAAATACTTGAATTAGTTGAGGACTATCATCAGCTCCCGGAGAAAGAACGATTCAACATCTTTATAAAAACAGATTACGGTAAAGTTCTTGACGGACAGCCAGAGAATAAACGGCGAGCAGAACTGTTCGGCGATATGGAAATTTTTGAAGGTATGTTCTTTGAAGACTTCCGTTATAGACATCACGTTATCAAGGATTACAAACTAAATTCATTGCGGGCAACAATGGGAGGACTGGATTATGGCAACACCACTGCATTAACGATATTGCAGAGAGATACCGAAGGGTCAATGATTGCAGCCGGAGAATGTTTCCTACCAAACCTAACAAACCCATCAGAAAGAGCAAACGAAATTACAGACTACTTGCTTGAGAAAGAACTTTATCATCTTGAAATCATATACGACACAGATATGGAAATCAGTCAGTTGAGTAATATCGGAGTTGACAAAACACCGATAGTAATATTCAGGGACATCTTCAAGCAGAGGATGGGAGATAAAGCCCCACGTATGAGAGTAGTCAATAAGAAATCACTTGATAAGAACAAACCTTATCGAACAGTAGTAAATGATGCGGTGAAAGAATACCTGCATATAAAAAGAATCTGTATCAAATGCGGTAAGGAAGTAAACAAGAAATTAAAAGAGTGTTCCCTTTGCAAATTACCACCGGCAGAACAAAGCAATTTATATGTATCAAGTGATTGCCATCAATTGATAAAGTTTTTCAGCGAGGCTATATTTGATCCAAATGATCCATCAGGCGGAGACTTTGAGCGAAATACAATGCCAAAGAAAGATCATCAATACGATAGTTTCAAATATGTATTTATGGCATTGGTAACACCAAAGAAAAAACCAGAGGATAAAAGACCTAACTGGTTGAAGAAGATACAGCGAGAAGCACAGACAAATCAAAAACCAAAGTTTATGGGAGTATAAAAACAAATGATAAAGCAAACTAACCGAGATTGGAATATTAGGGATGAACAAACAATCTATGAATGTATGAGGTTGTTTGAAAACACATCAGCACAGTTCAACTCATTCTATGAAGAACAAACAGAACTATTTGATTTCACGGTAGCAAAGTTGCAATGGGAGAAAAAGATAAAAGCACAATTGGACGCAGACGGCAGACCGGCATTTAGTTACAATCTCATCAGGACAATATTGAATGTAATATTCAGCATCGAGCGAGATAACAGAAAGAAGGGCAAAGCATCACCGAGAACCGGAGGCGACACAGAACTTGCAATGACAATATCACAGGTCTTACAATACTATCTATACCGGGCAGGATTCAGCAAAGCACAGAAGCGAGTCTTTATGGATAAGATTGTAGCACGACTTGGAGTTTGGCATTTGGCTTGGAGATATAATGGAAGTGAAGATGAACTCGGTAGTCTGTTCATAGAATCAGTTGACCCCAGAGGATTGGCTTGGGAACTGAACTATGACGACCCACTTTGGGAGAATAGTTCGTATGTTTTACGGAAGCACGAAAAGAGTGTTGAAGAAATAATCAACACCTATGCTTTACACGATAACGAATTGCGACAGGAAATAGAGAAGGAAGCAAAAATATTCTTTGAAGCAGATCCACAGCGAGGGAAATGGATAAGCAGAAGATTGAAAGCATTGTTCTCGGCAGTGTATGAGACGGCAACCGGATATAGCGGGAGGAACGATAACCTATTCCGAAACTACTTGCAGTGGTGGAACCCGGGAAATGGAAAGTTTGATATACTTGAACTGCACGAAAAGCGGATGGAGCGAAGATTAATAGTGAAGGATGCAAACAGGCAGAAATTGATAGACATCACAGAGCCATACCACTCAGAATACAAAGCACTTGAACTAAGACCATTTGATGGTTACGATTTCGACCCGGAGATCATCGGCAGAATAAAAGACAGATACGCAATAGAAGGCGAAGCCGATATTGACTTAATGAACCGAAGATTTGTAACGGCAGTAATACCATCATTCTATCTGAAAGCAAATGAACAGCCTTACCCATTCGACAGCAAATATTATGTTTACATTCCTGAATATTGCTATGACACACACGCAGACCCGATAAAACTGCAATCAGTAATTGACGACATCAAAGACCCTCAGCAGGACTTCAACAAAGCACGATCACTCATTCTTGAATTGTTAGCAAGATACAGTAACAAGGGTTGGATATTGGATGAGAACGCTATTGATGGATTGGAAGAAGATTGGACGACCAACAGAATCACACCATACCGAAGGGTCAGAGCAGGATATATTTCAATGATAAAACCGGAAGAAGGACAGACGATCTCACCTGAACTAATCAGGATGCCGGGAGAAACACAGCAGTTGATGAAAGTAATTACCAATGCGGATGATGAAGTAAGAGGAACAAAATCACCCGGAGTAACATCAGGCAGACACTTTATTGCGAAAGAAGAACGACAGGCAAAGAGTTTCACTATGATCTTAGAGACAAGAGACAATGCGCAGAAAGCAGTTTATGAACTTGCACTTGATTTCATTCAGCATTATGTAAAGACACAGGAAGTAATAAGAATCACCAGAGACATAATGCCGGGACTGGAAGAAGACAAGGAAATAGTATTGAACCAGAGAACATACGGCAAGGATGAAAGCGGTATGCTTGAGGAAAGAGTAGTCAATGATATTGACGCATATAAATACGACATCGAAATAGCAGACGAACCATATTCAGCATCAGCACAGGAGGAGAGATACAGTAAGTTAGGCGACATTTTCAATGCAACAATAGCAGTTGACATTAAGAGAGCAGATGCAATGCTACCAATAATGGTAAGGGCAGCGGGAACACCGGAAGGAGAAAAGATACTTGAGGCTTGGAAAAAACTTGAGGAACCAACACCTCAGCAACAGCAACTACAAGAAATGATGACAAAGATTCAGATGATAATGGCGAAGCTCGAAATAGAAGATAAGCAGGCAGAAGTAGAGGGAAAAGAACTTACCAACGTGAAGACGGCAGAAGAAATAAAAAAATTGCAAATTGAAAATGTTTTTTCTACATTAGCACCACAGAATAACGGAAACAACGGCAAACCAAAACCTAAAGACAAACAGAAAGAGGAGAAAGCAAAATGAACAGAATCCCAAAACTTACTATAAAAGCACGACCACTAATCCTTGAACTCTTGGCAAGATACAGCAACAAGGGTTGGATTCTTGATGAGAACGCTATTAAAAAATACAAGAAGAAGTATATCAAATAAAGTGAGAGTGGCAATATGAGTTTTCCAGAAATGATCTACCGAACAATAACCTTTTTATTTTCAGACCTATGGGTATATGTAGGACTGATACTTCTGATAATTACGATTAGGGGGGACATCACCATAGCAATGAAAGCAACCGGAGATTTTTTCAAAAGAGTATCGGCGAGACTACAACAGAAAAAAATAGAAGATGCGAACCGGGAAAAGCTCAGACAGAAAGCGACACAATACAAACCTTAGATGGAAAAAGTAAAAATACATACATTGAAACGAGAAATCGAGGAAGCAAGGGAAAATTGCACTAACCCGGTAACAAGGGATGCACTCGACAGAATTATGAAATCAGTTCAGGTATGCCCGGCACAGTTTCTCAGAATTACGAAGATGTATGAAGAAGTATTGAAGATCAGGAACAGCAATCGGCAGATGAGCAATTTCACCAAGTTAGAAATATTAGAAAACTTCCAAGAGAAGACAGCAGCAGGATTTTAGAAACAACAGGAAAGAACAGCAAATGCGATACGAACTTTGCGAATATAAACCAATCCGGGAATTTGGTTACGGTTGGGTAGCAATATTAGAATTTGACAGCAAGGAGGAAGCTGACAAAGCAAAATTAGCCAAAGAAAATCCTAATAATTTTATGGTTAGGGAAAAAAGAGAAATCCCAAAATCATCATATCGAGGAGCGAACCCAAATCTATCAGCGACCAAACGCAGAGAATTATTTAATTCAACTGACCCCAAAGAATTCAGAAAGATAATGTGATGGAAATAATAATGGGTCCTGCAACATTTATGGAACAATTCAATGATGTAAAAGAAGACAGGGAAAGGTCTATTGCATTTATTAAAGTAAGGAAAGACAGAGTATTTATAAACACTGAGATATACACTGGCAATGAAAATATAGATACTCTCGATTATTACACTAACGATTTAGCACTAATGCTTCACCTATTAAAAACCAAACATAAAATAAAGGAACAGGAACTATGAAAGAATTAGCAGAACTCCTCATCCAAAAACTTGTTGACAAACCAAAGGAAGTCCGCATCGAGGAGAAGGTAGAAGAAGGAACAATCAAATTAAAAGTTCACGTAGCCACAGACGACATAGGCAAGATCGTAGGGAAGAAAGGACAGAACATAGGCGCATTGCGAACCCTCCTGAAAGCAATCGGAGCCAAGGAAAGTAAAAAGAGAGTTTTATTAGATATAGATGAGTATTGATATGTTCAAAGTTCCAGAAGAATTCAGAGTAACAAAAGAAAGAGAACCACTCATAGGGACAGATGAAACAGCAGGGAACAACGGCTGTTTTTATGCAGTGTTTCGAGGCTACCATGTAAGGATGATAGCCAGTGATGGTTTAGGATGGGAACACGTTTCGGTATCGGTCAACAGAGACAGGACACCAACTTGGGAAGTAATGAACGCCGTTAAAGATTTATTTTGGGGAGGAGAAGATACAGTCATTCAATATCATCCGAAGAAATCCGAGTATGTAAATTGCCATCCAAACGTATTGCATCTATGGAGACCGATAGGAATAGAACTTCCTCTCCCGGACAAACTAATGGTAGGAATTCCAGATCAGGAAGACATCAACTAAATAAAGGAATACAGAAATGCAGAAGAAGCAAACAGAACAGCAGATCATCGAGCAGGTAAAATCAAAGTGGATTAAATTTGCAATAGTTACCAGACTACCGAAGACAGTAAGAATCACGGTAAGAAGTAAAGAAAAAGAGGACAACACAAACACATTGCTTGGGATGATAGTTTGGTTTCCACGATGGCGATGTTATGCGTATGAACCTTATCCCGCAACCATTTATGAAAAAGTATGTATGAGGGATATAGCAAACCTTTTAGAATTACTGACAAATAACCAAAGGATAAAATAGAAATGCAGAAAAAAATATACTTGATGCTCGGTAGAATTGGCGACATACTTAATATCATTCCGGCAATAAAATACGAATCACAGCAACACAATTACAAACCTAAAGTAATTGCAGCAAAGAAATATGCAGATGTTCTTGATGGATTTAACTTTCTTGAGAAAGTAGAATTTCCCGGAGAATTCACTGACACAGCAGGAGCGGTGATATTTGCACAAAGAAATTATCCAGAATACATATTGGTAAATTGTGCAGTGTATGGCAGGAACTATAAGGTAAATAAAAAATGCAGTTCATTTCTTAGGGAGGCTTGGAGATTATCACATTGCCCGGTAGCATGGGGGAAGTTACCATTGAACGTAACGAACAGAAATCAAGAAAGAGAAAATGCCATATTAAATTTCCTTGAGATAAGTGAAAATAAAAAGCCAATAGTTCTAACAGCGTTAAGCGGAACATCATCACCCTTCCAATACAGAGAACTATTGTTGAATAAACTCACAGAAAGATTATGTGAAAAATTTTTAATCATTGACATATCGGAATTAAAAGCACACCGGATATATGATCTACTTTCGCTATACGAAAGAGCAAGATGTTTGATAGCGATAGATTCAGCCCCCCTACATTTAGCAGAAGCAATGCCGAGAACTCCGCCCAAACTTCCGGTAGTAAGTTTAATATCAGACCTGAAAGATACTTGGCATCAATCCAGTTGGAGAAGAAACCATATACTAAGAGTTCTTTATTCAGAAGTGCCAAACAGGATGGAAGAAATAATTCAGGCAGCGATAGAGGGACATAATCTTCCAACATCGGCAATTCATTTAGTAACAAGTTCAGCAAACAATTCAGATAAAGAGACAAAAATAAGAAAACATATTGCCTTAGCATCTTGGACTAAGGAAAGAATAATAGCAGGTTACGGCAGATGGTTTTTACATTTTTACGAGAGTAACAAAATACCGAAAGTAAAAAAGATGATAGATGATGCCTATCAAGAAACGTGCAGAGGAGACATCATACTAATAACCAATGCCGATATAAATTTTGTTCCCGGCATAACAGGTTGGATATTGCACGAAACAGAAAGACACGGAGCTGTTTATTTTCATCGGCATGATTTCCCAAAGATAGAAGATAACTTCATATCAGAAGATCAGGTAGCAGAAGGCAAGTGGTATCCGGGAAGCGATACATTTGCATTTACAAAAGAATGGTGGAAAGAACATCACGAAATATTCCCTGATATGTATTTCGCAAGAGAGGCGTGGGATATGATAATGCGAAATATGATTAAGCGATCTGGAGGAGTAGAAATACACAATGCCATCTATCACGAAAAACATCCTTCATTTTGGGAAGCAAAGCAAAATAGTAATTGCAGGGAGAATCTTATAAACCGAAGTTTAGCAAAAAAATGGTTAGAACAATACGGCGGAGATTGGAACGACTGGAAATTTACAGCACAGCAACTTAAAGGATTATACAAATGAAATATGAACTTATCACTAACTTGAGAATCATACCCGGAACAGAGGGGATATTAGTCCCGGATTATGATAATACTGCCTCAAAAGAAATTGAGAAAAAGAAACGTCTTGATTGGGACGACAACTTTTCAGGCATCGAGGAAATACAGCAACTCAAGAAAGGGGATATTGTTATTGATGCTGGAGCGTGGATAGGAGACAGCACAGAAGTATTCCTGAAAAAGGGTTGTATTGTTCACGCATTTGAACCGAGATCGGATAATTTTATTTGCTTATTGAATAATTGTCCGTATGCACAGTGCTATAACATTGCATTAGGAACTGGGGAAAATTACGGCACAGACAGGCGAGGCGGAAACACGGGCGGTTATCCTTTGATTGGTGGGAATAAAATAACATTTCGATTAGATTCGTTTTGGAAAGGAAGATTAGCTTTCCTCAAAATTGATGTTGAAGGATATGAAGCCGAAGTATTACGTGGTGGATATTTAACTATTAAAAATCTTCATCCCACAATCCACATAGAAATAAATCCTTTCGCTCTTGCACAGTTTGGAGAGACGGCAGAATCAATAACAAATATATTTATAGATTTGGGATATAAAAATTTCAGGGAAGTTTATCGTTACAAAGAAATAACGGGGCAAGAACATTGGGACATAATAGCAAAATGAAATATTTATTAATTACAACCACAGGGAACAGAAACACAGGGGACGAACTAATAAGAATCGGAGTTCAGAATCTTGTAAAAATGATAGACCCGGAAGCAGAGTTTGAATTACTTGATAAAGAGACTGATAGTTGGCAGCCAAGAGAATTTAATAAAGCAATATTATGCGGTATGCCGTTATTCTGGAACAATGAAGTAAGCACATCACAGTCAATATCTTGGTGGGGAATGATGATGAAAGGATGGATATCAGAAAGGAAAAAAGATTTTTTAATTTTAGGTGTTGGAAATGTTATTGGCGAATACATAGAAGACCTTTTCACTTATGCTACGGCAGTTCAGCAGGCAATAGACAGAGCTTTTGCAGTAACAGTAAGAAATTTTGTTGGAAATCACCCTGACCTTATAGACAGCGTTTGCCCCTCTGTATTTGCAGTAGAGGAAATAAAAGAACCAAAATATAAACTATGTAACTTTATGCCGGATGGAGCTCACGACAGTCATTTTAATCCTAAAGAAGCAAGGATATGGCAGAATATACTTCCTGAAATAAACAGGTATTGTTTAGCAAACGATTATTATTTCATTGTTCATTCACATAAAGATTATAGAATAGAGAAGCCCGAAGAATTGGGATGGAATGAGGACCGGATAATTTATTTTGACACAGCAGAGGAATACCTTAATATTTATGCACAGGTTAAATGCTATTTTGGAAACAGGATGCATGGATCTGTAATAACAATGGCATTAGGAAGACCTTCATTAGCGATAGGCTATGAAAGCAGGGGATTGATGGTAAGGAAAGTTGGCGGGGAAGTAATGCTACCCTCAGAGGTTAAAATCTCCGATATAGTCAAATTAGAGAACAATAGTCCCCCCGTAATCCCGGAAATAATAATAAATGAAGAAATAAAACTGCTTACTTTATTAAGAGAATTTATAGAGGCTTAAAATGGAACCAATAACATTGAATCATTCAGCAGAACCAGTTATAAGAGCAATAGCACTTATAGTAATGATCGCAATATCCGGCTTAGGTTGGGCGATGGTATATCAATTCAATAAAGATAATGAAGGATTGTTAGCAGAGAATACGGTTCTTAAAAAGAAGTTGGGTAAAGAATGAAATTATTATCCTTAATAATGACGCATAAAGAAGCCGAGCCAACAGTTCTAAGGCATCCGCACCTTTGGACAAAACACACAGGAGAAGTATTATTTATTTCACCAGTAGATAGTAAGATGAATATCCAGAATCTATTTACTGAATTGGGGATAGGGTTTGCTGAACATCACGGCGAAATATCAGCACAGAGAATAATTAATGTTTTCAAATTTGCACTACAACAAGATTGGACTCACTTACTCTTGATGGAATACGATTCTTTCGCATTAGCATTGCCAAAAGAAGTAATGCCAGAACCGGGAGGAGTTTCAGCAGCAGTTTATTCACAGAACAAACCACATAAATACAGAGGGAAATTTTATCTTCACTATCCGATGTTATTTACAAGAGAAGGGATGCAGAAAGTTTACGATAAATTAGACACAGTAAAAACAAAGGATAGATTTTTCTCTGATCGGTTTATCGGCAGAGCAGTTGAATACGCAAAAATACCAGTTAATAATTTACTCATAAAGAAAAAAGCATTTTCAAAAAACACAATCTTACCCGAACATTATCCAAAGCTCAGGAAAGCAGTAAAAAACGGCGCAGTATTTTTTCACGGAATCAAGGATGAAGAAACACTTAAAATAATTATAGGATGAATTGAAAATGATAATTCTTGAATTACCTATTATTTTTTGTAAAAATTACGATGCTATTGAGAAAGCGAAAGAGCAGGGAATAGAATTACCTGATAGAGATGAATATACAACTAATTGCACTTTCTTTATACCGGAGGCTACATACATAAGAGTTACAGAAACAGAAGGTAAAGCAACAATTCTTTTGGATTGTAATGTTAATGGGGAAATATTTCAGATAGATGCAGTTTATGAAACTGCAATAAATATTGTAAAGAATGCAGTAAAAAAACTAATTACAGAATAAAGGCACAATAATGAAAGTTGATATAGGAATACCAGTAGATTTAGAAATACTAATTGAAACAAGATTACTCGCCCAAGCTAATTCAGGAGGAGGGAAAAGTTATTTAATAAGAAAAATACTTGAAGCGACACACGGTAAAGTGCAGCAGATAGTTCTCGATCTTGAAGGTGAGTTCTCATCACTTCGGGAGAAATTTGATTTCATTGTATTCGGAGAGCAGGGAGATTACCCGGTAAACATACGCTATGCAGAAAAGACAGCAAGGACACTTCTCGAATTAAACGTATCGGCAATAATAGATTTGTATGAACTCAAGCATCATGAGCGCATTACATTCGTTAAGCGGTTTCTTGACTCGATGATAAATGCACCAAAGAATTTATGGCACTCTTGTTTAGTAATAGTTGATGAAGCACATGTCTTTTGCCCGGAGAAAGGACAATCGGAAGCGATGGGATCTGTAATAGACTTATGCACAAGGGGAAGGAAGCGGGGATATTGTGCAGTATTAGCCACACAACGATTAAGTAAACTTCATAAAGATGCAGCAGCAGAATGTAATAACAAGCTGATCGGGCGGACAGGACTCGACATTGATATGAAAAGAGCAGGAGAAGAATTAGGATTTACGAGCAAACAGGATATACTTTCACTAAGAAACTTATCACCGGGAGAGTTCTATGCTTTTGGACCGGCAATAAGCAACAAAATCGAATTAATAAAAATCGGGAAGGTGATAACGAGCCATCCAAAAACAGGAGCGAGGTTAGTTGCTATCCCTCCTGCAAGCGATAAGGTTAAAAAAGCACTAAGCAGAATAAAAGAACTCCCGGAAGAAGCGGAGAAAGAATTAAAAACCCTTGATGATTATAGAAAAGAGATTAACTCTTTGAGAGGGAAATTAAGGTTTGCAGAGAAACAGCAACCAGTTATTAAATCAGATGATGGGAAATTGAAGGATGAAATCTCTGGTTTGAAAATAAAGTTGATAAGTAAAGAAAAAGAAATATTATACTGGAGCAAAAACATAGACAGAATCAAAACAACTTATGAAGGTTTTATTATGAAATATAAAGACGCATTGAAAAAAGTTGGAGAGTCAATAGACCAATTACTTAAAATGGGAGTTCAATTAAACCTTCCAAAACCAGAAGAAATTAAAATCCAAGATGTCAGCATAAAACATCAGCCAATTATCAAACAGGACAAACAACAAACAAAATATTATCCAAGAGAAACCTTGCAGAATTATAAATCGGCAAATAACGATGGCGAAACTAAACTCCGGGAAGGTGCAAGAAGAATGTTGGCAGCATTGGTTCAATGGTTCCCAAACGGAATGACCGAAGGACAAATGCGATCACACGCCGGGCTAAAGAATAGCGGGACATATTCAGCGTATAAGACGGATCTCAAAAGAGCAGGTTTTCTTGATGTCCGCAGCGATGGATTGTTTTATGCAACAGAGTCGGCAATAGACTGGTTGGGACACGACATACCATCACCGGCTACAACGGAAGACGTATTAAATGTATGGAACCCAAAACTAAGATTGGGAGCGAGAAGAATGTTGGAAGTTCTAATTCGTTACAACGGTGAATTTATTTCAGATGAGCAACTTCAACAGGAATCAGAACTGGCTAACTCCGGGACTTATAGTGCTTATAAAACAGAACTCAAAACCGCTCAACTTGCAATCATAAAGCAAGGAATGATAGCAGCGAATAAAGAAACACTATTCTTATGATCCCTGATATAGTTTACATTTACGGCGATGGTTGTTCAAAGTGGAGAAGTAGAGAAATGAAATACTCTCTCCGTTCACTTGAAAAGTTCGGCAAGAACTATGGGGAGGTTTATATAGTTGGAGATAAACCCCTCTATTTGAATGACAAAATTATTCATATTCAGAAAACAGATGATCTTTTACATTTGAAAGAAAGAAGGATTTGCGAGAAAATATTAACTGCTTGTAAGACGAAAGAAATTTCAGATCCATTTATATTTTTTAACGATGATTTTTTTCTGGTAAAAGAGATAGACTTTGCAACATTGGATTATTATTATTTCGATAATCTTGAGAGCAAAGCAAAAAGAAGACCAAAAAACGATGCTTACAAAAAAGCATTAATTAACACAGCAAATATTTTGAATGAGAGAGGCTTATCAATAACGCATTTTGATATACACTACCCGATGAAATATTACAAAGAGAAATTTATTAAGGTTATGGAGCAATACGATTGGGACAAAGCAAGAGCAGGTTATGTTATTAAATCTCTTTACGCAAACACAATAAGAATCGCAGGAAAATTAAGAGTGGATAAAAAAATGCCACCTTCGCATAGTAAAAATGAAATCCGGAAATATATTTCAGAGACAGATTTATTCAGCACAGATGATATAACAAGAGCAATAGCAGAGACATTCGAGAGTCTTTACCCTGATAAGAGTTCGTATGAAAAATAGGTTGTTTTGATATTTGATAAAAATATTCTAAGTTTGAGCAAGAACTGGTGGAAATGTTCTTCGTTCCCTCCAATCTTTCTTGTGTTGTGTTGAAGGGGGTCTGAAAAATGGCTCCCTTCTGATTAATAATATTGATGGACTCCTGACTTAATAGGGAGGCAATAATCGTAAATAAATAGAAGAATTATGAAACGGTTGTAGGTTCTGGATAAAGACTCCGGGATTTGCAACCGTTTTTTATTTATAATAAATATTAGGGAATACTACAATGAAAGAACAAAGTTTAAGAGAAAAAGTTTCAGGGAAATTAAATCTTGCAGGGGATATTAAAGAAGCAAAAATTCAGACATCAATCGGAGATGTGAAAAAGGTTGATGGAAAAATATCAGCAAGATTTGAAATTTCCGGATTACCAAGCAAAAGAAAGGACGGTAGTTATTCTGACTCTTACAAAACCATTCCTAAGATATTTGATACGATAGAAAAATTCAGCGAATATGCAACGATGTTTTTTAATGCAAGCGATGATGAAATAATAAAGATGTGTCAGGCATCTTATTTATCTAATTCCGGACCAGTAGCAAACAAAATGGCACACTAATAATGGGAACATTAAATAACGAATTAACAATGTATAGGAGTGCATCTAAAATGACAAATGATGAGGAAGAAAAGAGACGGCAAAAAATAAGAAATAATGTTGCTAAGAAATTAAACTTGGGCAATAAGCCAAAAAAGGAAACACCCCCCGAATGGACGAAACAAAAACCCGGTTCGGTTGCAAATGTTAATTCATCAGATCAGGTAAGAACGTCAAAACAGATTACAGATATTGATAAGAAAAACAGACCACAGGGAGACAATACTAAGCCAATACTTACTGAAAAAACAAAAACCACTCCGAGTAATAAAACAAATGTTTTAGGCAACATTCCTTTAACCGGCAGAAAAATAGTTGGGAATGTTACTGAAATGATGAGCGAAAAAGATTTAGAAGTAAAAAATAAAAAATACAAATCACAAACAAACACAATATTAGGGAGATAGAATAATGACAGACTTATATGCAGATATGCTGAACAAAGGCTCGAAAGACGAAGATAAAGAAATTCAAGCCATCAAAGAGATGAACCCGGAAGAAGTTGCGGAAGCAATAAAAATTCTCGATGAAAAAATTGACGGAACCTTAGAAGATAAGGAGACTCCGGCAAAAGAATCAACAGAAACCGAACCAAAGGCGAAGGACACTTCTGATGATACAAAAGTCGAAGAAGGAAAGAAACCGGAAGAAGAAGCGGAACCGGAAAAAGAAGTTGAGGAAAAAGAGAAAGAGAAAGACAAAGACTTCAAGTTGACTGAAGAACTAATCAGCAAACAGTCAGAAGAAGATCGAGGAATCCTCAACAACTATAAAGACAAGAGCAAGGATGAAATAGCTCAGGCAGTAGCCCACGCAGTAGCGATGAAATCTCCTTATCTCAAGGACAACGAAGAAATGATTGCTCAGATGAAAGAGCAGTTCCTTGAGAAAAGTGGAGATGAGCTAATAAAAATTCTTGTTGATGTTCAAAGAGAAGCCGGTAAATCCGAATCTCAGGCAGCATTAAAGCCTAAAGTCGAGCCAATAGAATTTCCTGTCATTCCAGAAAACGACCCGGAAATAAAAAAGATACTTGAGAAAGAGACATTAAAACGTCTCAAAATCAAATATCCGAATATGCCCGAAGTTGAATCAATGAACTCGGAAGAATATAAAGAGTTCAGGAGAGACCTTGACGTAGATAATCCTGACAACGAATTCAGAACACATAAGACTCAGGCAGAAGAAATTGTTAAGGAAGAACTATCAAAAGTAATTTATGTCCAGAAGAATCTTCCTAATCTTTATGAAGAATCTCCACAGGAAGTATTACCATTGCTAACTCCAGAAACCTTACCAAGATTAAAAGCACTCAACGATAATCCTTACGGTGTTCTCGTAGAGGACCTCCAAACCGAAATCGAAAACATCAGAAAAGGATTAAAGAAATATGGATTAACCGAAGCTGATTTGGGGGTAGATTTAACTATCACCAAAGATGATAAAGGAAATCCTTTCAATGCCGTATTTAATAAATTGATAACAGTAGGGACAAATGAAAAAGGCGAAGCAATTCCATCAAATGATATTATTGGAAGACGAGGCAAAACATTCTGGTTGAAGCCGGGTGCGTTGGCAAGAAAATTCCGGGAAGAATATGACGATAAGATCCTCACTGAATTTGTCAATAAGAAAACACAGGGCGACAGATTGCAGAAGGACAAAGTGAAAGAGGCAACATTGAGAGAGGCATCAGGAAGGGGTTCGGGAGGAAGTAAAATCCTGACAGTCGAAGACATTGAAAAAGCCAGTCCAGATCAGGTCAAGAAAATTATTGCTGATATGGAAAAAAATTAAATAAAAATTTATTAGGAGTTTATAAAATATTATGGGAACATTAAACAAAGACGTTGCAATGTATAGAACTGCATTGCAGAAAGACTTCACAAACAGTGAGTGGTTTCAGCCACCAGTTTGGGGAGACTTAATGGGGTATCCCGGCGGAAAAGATCAATACGGCTATCCAACTTCAGTTCCTTATGGTGCGTTAAGAAATAAAACAGTTGCTCCATCAGGCAAACCAATAGAAGTTCTCTTAGATTGGTTTCATGATGGTGGTTGGGATATGGATATTCCGGTTCTGTTACCACTTGTTGACCCTCCGAAAAGAGGAGATCAACAGGCTAAAGGTTTCGGTGAAGATCGTAGATGGGTTTACAGAAAAGGATATTTCACACAAATCAGAAAACCCGTTAAAGTTAGCGATGGTTCATACGGTGATATGGCTATAAATCCACAACTGGTAAAACGATTGATGAGCAGAGTAAAAATTGATCTTCAGAAATTCAATACAGATTTAATGCTACACTCTCCATATCAGGCTGTTTACAGAGGATATGATGATAACCTGATAGAGACCCCTGAGCTTGCCGGTATATGCACTCAGAAATCTCATCCTAATTTCTTCATCGAGGGCTATGGAAAGGTGGCATATAATTCAAACAACACCACTTATGAAACTGCTATTGCAGCATTGTTAAACAATCTCGGTGCAGGTGATGAATTCACAATGAAGACTCTCCGTAAAATGCAGATGGCAGCTAACGAACTTACAATCGGTTATCCGACAGTAACAGTTATGGGACATCCGATAAAAGGAGTTGTGATATTGAATGACAGACAATTTGCTCAACTTGCAGAAGACCCACTGTTTGAAAGAGTTCATATCGCACTTATTACTGCCGAAGGAAATAAAGCAGCAATGTTCACAGGTGCTTATGAAGCACACTTAGTAGAAGGCACGTTGATTCTTATTGATGTTAATAATCCGGGCATCTGGTTAGATGGTGATACAGGTTATGACGCAACAAGAGGAATTATCAATTATGGTAATCCGAATCCGATAAAGAATCCTATTCATAACTCGGACATCAAGGTAGCCATTTATCTCGGTGCATCTGCTCTGCTTGCTGCAAATAACAAACAGTTGAGAATGGAAGATGAGATTGATGATTTCGGTAACATCAAGGAAACAGCATCTATTACAGCACGTGGATTTACAAGAGCAGACAACAGCAATACCGACAGGAAGGTAGCAGCAGCAGACTTCAAGCCAAACTCAAGTTCACTTGTTGTAGCAACATACACACCGCAGAACATAGCATGGCAGACCGGCACAAGTTCATAAGCTAAATAATTATTAAAAAATTAAATTAGGAGAAATTTATTATGTCAGGAATCGGGCAAAGAGCAGGTTGGTCTCACCCATACGTGGGCGACAGACCCAGAGAGGTTTTGAAATTAACTGAGGTTCAGGAAGCAACCCTCAAACAATTCATTGGTTTTGCAGCTAAAGAAGTAGATGGCGATCCAACAGAACAGTTTATACTTACGTATGACGGGACAGATGCACCTACATTAACAGATTACGCAACAACACCAATCGGAACAATAATATTGACTCCGAAAGTAGCGAGTGTTGCGATGTATCAGCATCAGGCTCAATCAGATCCGGCAGTTGTTGGAGATTGGGCGAGCGTTGCTAAAACAACAGTAACATAAACCACTTATTAAAAAAAATCAATTCGCCCCATTAACTTGGGGCGAGTTTAATAAACACAAGATAGGAGAATACTAAGATGGCAACCATCTATTCAACTTTCGATCACACTATGAAGATACCGCCAAACTTCAAAGGTTTAGCAGGGAAGGGAGGATTTACTAAGGAATTTAAGGCAGGAGAACCAGTCGAAGTCCCGGACAAGATAGCTGCTTACTACACAAAGAATTGGTCGAAAAAATACAAATATGCACAACATATTGAAGCCCCCCCTTTTTATACACCAGAAGAAGAAAAAGAACCGGAACCGCCAAAAGTTTTTGAACCGTTAGAATTCTTAGATGCCAATTATAACAATATTGAAGAAGCACTTGAAAAAGTTGAAAAGAGAGAAGACCTTCTCGCATTGGCAAAATTTTTACGCTTAGGCAGTTACTTCAAACAAAAGAATGAACGAATCAAAGAGCGAATCATAGCTGATATTAAAGCCAAGAAAGCACAGCAAGAAAAACTTGACAAGCAGTCGGCAGGTAAAGCGGGGGCAGAAGAATAATGCCTCGCTCAACGGACATATTATCCAGAATTTACAGGAATCTAAGGAGACACGGAATTTCTCTGAATGATTTATTAGATCAGGAAGTCTTTGACGAAATGATGTTGGGTCAGGACCGGATAATAAGTGAAATCTTTCCTGATAAAATAATTACCATAGCTTTTGTTGAAGGGCTGGACACATATCCATTAACAACAGATGAAGAAGACATAACAAGAACGAATATTGCATCAGTAAAAGTTGTAAAACTACCTGCCGGATGGGCGAGCAATAGTGGATTAACAGATTTTAACAATCAAGCAATGTTCTCAAAAGGATTCAGCGTAATCCCAAATGATTTATTTGTAGAAACAGTAAACGCAAATCCTGATCTGGAAGGAAGACCCAAAATAGCGACAATTATAAACAATGAATTAAAAGTTTATCCAGCCCCGACAGAAGAAGAAGAAGACGAACAAATTCAATTATATGCTTATATCAGTTCATCAGCAGGAATAATCAACAAAGAAAACGAGCCGGAGCTGAGGAATGATTTTGATAAGGCATTAGAAAAATACGCAACTTCTCAAATTCTTGGAGGAGATGAGGGGGACAAATACCTTGCTGAATTTCAAAATGAAGTTAAAAGATTATCGCCAATACAGAACAGAAAACACCACAACTTAACCAGACAACCAATATCAGGATTTCTTGGATAAAAAATGCCAACACCTAAATTTGATAAACTTTGTATTGAATTAGTAAAGCGGATTCCTGATCAGTTGCAGGATGATACCTTTGTGCCGGGAAGCGGAGAACTTCCAGATGCTTTTTTATTAAAGGCAGAAATAATTATTGATTTTATCAATAGGGCTTTACAAACATTTTTTAATTTATCTTGGCAGAAATTAGAAGAGAAAGTGCAGGCATTTATAAATACATTCCCTGAAATGCAGAAAGTAAGTGATGAAGAAGCACTTACAGCCGGAATATTTGAAATTGAAGATCCCTACTTAGATTTTTATAAAATCATTGGTGCATTTATCACAGGAGATACGATTGAAGGGCGAATTTATGCAAAACCAAAAGCTGAAAATCTTTATACTCATTTTTTAGCGGGGAAATATAAAAGTTATCAGGCAACGGTAAGCGACCCGGCAATAATACAAGTAGAAAAAAAATTAGAAGTATTTCCGAAAGACACATCATTTGCTAATATCAATTTCCATTACATAAAACTTCCACTTGATCCAGAAACCGGGAATCCATTTATTCAGGATGGAGATTATGACAGTCCATTTGCAGAACAATGGCATAAAGAAATTGTGAATATCGCTTATGGATTATGGTTAGAAGAAGCAGCACAAACACAATAGAAAATTGAACAATGATTGTTCAATCAATATCAACACAGAATTTTCACACAGTAGAAATCAAAAGCAACACAAGATATGCAAGGATAAGAGACGGAGGACACTGGTTCAAAGTTTTTATAAAATGTTTCATTAAATTTTGGATAAAACCAAGTTACTATGGCAAAGGAAAAGCAAAACTGGAAACCGATTGACCTTATGGATGTTCTTGGTATGGCTTCTAATCCTGTTAATCCGGGAACCAAGTTTGCCAAACGATTATTGAATGTTTATACTCACGAAAAGCCGGGTGCTTTAACATTAAGACCGGGTTACGCTCCAAAATATATCGCTCCAACACATAGCACACTTATAAGCACATCAGTAATAAACTTCGCTCCATTTTTTGATCGTCAGGCAGATCCCGAAGGAGTAGAAATAATTTGTGATATACAAAAAGGAATTGTCCAAGCATTAGAAGGATTCGGACCGGGAGGCAGAATTGTAGCAAATACAATGGAAGGATTTCAGTTTTGGGTTAGACCTTATTGGGACGGAACTCAATGGTTGAATAATTGGCAATGGGTTAATAAAACCATCATAACCATAATTGAACAAGTAGATGCAACATTCAAAACTCACTTCAGAATCTTTGGAGATTTTCAGGTTCACGGAATAGCAACAGATTCACTTATAGGATGGACGATCTACAATGTAGATAAAGACGAGTATGCGAAAATAATAACTAATGAAGCAACAGACGTTATCGGTAATTATGGTTACAATGATATTAACATTACTGTATTCTTAAATAGTTGGGAGGTTGATGATGTAATAATAATGTCAAGAAATTGGATTGATATTGACACTCAGCTTGAATTCTTTAATAACATAGAAAAGGAAGATATTGTATTTCACAGAATAAATAATGATTTAAGAATAGGATTCGGAGGTAGAGAAAATAGACCGGGCTTGATGGTAGGTTATAGAAAAAACTTTTACAAAACATCAGAACTCGATTTTTCAAATTTTCACCCTGCTCTATTGTTGCCTGATGTTATAGAAAAATTCTCAAAAACCGATGGAGTTATTGTTGAGAACGCAGTGATAAGCGAACAGGCAAGAAATGATTATGTAATAGGAACAGAAACAGGAGTAGGCGGGACATTTGCAGCAGGGACTTATAATATAAAAATGACCGTATTGCTTGATAACTATGCAGAGCAATTAGTGGCAGAAAAGAGCGTAACGATAGGCGATGATTACGATATAAGATTATATGCCTTAGTAAAATTAGGCAGAGAAAGTTTACGTTCAATAAAATTAAAATTTTATTTGAGTCCTGTTAATGATGATCTAAATTTTTATTTGTATGGCACACAAGACTTAAAGACGATAGATGAATACACACCGGAAGAATTAAAGATCAATGATGGCGGTTATGTTGTTACGCCAGTATTCAGTCTATCAGGAAGCGGAGAATATTACAATGAAGAAGATGCACTATCAATAACAGATGAAGCAAACACAATCGGAGGATGGCAGAATCAATCTCATCCCGATTGGGTATTTTCCTCAATTGATACTTTTACATTTGCTTGGGGAGATATAACGGCACAAAGCGGGACATATTATTTCCTCCTGAGAAACACTACTGGACTCGCAAGAAATATGAAAATCGTATCACCTTTGATAGCAACAGCGAAAAGAAAATTTACGATAGAATTTTACGCAATACCTGATTTCGCAACTACAAGCATAAGGGTATCATCAACCGGGACGAGTGAATTTATAGATATATCCATAACTACAAGTGGGAGTTGGGTGCTATGTTCAGCAGAATTAGAAATACAAGGCTCATTAGTTCTCAGCATAGATGCAGTTAATAATCCTTTAATGATAGGGATAGACAGTCTTACTATTACGCCAACAGAGTCAGTTCAGGCAGGAACAGAAATAAGTTCTGAAATGGCTTATACACCTACCTTTGATATTGTTAAGGGATGGGATCAAGCATTAGTAAAAAGAGGAAGGGTTTATTATTTGAATCCTTATTTGGAAAAAAGATATGAAAACTTTCTTGTTGTATCTCATATAGCTCCTACAAATACTTTTATGTGGGATATAGCATCATTCAGTAACTTCCGGGAACTCGAGAATAATGACAGCAATACAACAATAGCGATAGAACTTTTACAGAATGATGAGATTTTAATTTTGAAAGATTCATCAGTAACTACTCTTATTGATGATGGACTTGTAGGAATAATGAGACAGCCGATTTACGGAGTTGATTTAGTTTCAAGAGTATCAATTGTAAACATAAACGGATTAGTATTCTGGTGTGGGAAAGAGGAAATTTATTTAGTTAATATTGGGAGTTCTTTAATCCCGAAACCACTATTAAAAGATACGATCAGAGACCTATACTTAGCGATTGAAGATAAGACAAAAATATTTGGGACAAGAAATAGATTTAATACTTTCAGAATCAGGATAAACGATTCAGAACAAAAGACAGAATATTTATTAACAGAGAACGGATGGGTTGAGGAGAGGAAATGGCATTTCCCTGAAATTTATAGAAGCGGATTTAATAATCTTCTTTATTTTTTGAGTAACGGAATTATCTATGAAGAAAACGTTGATTTTTCATTAACCGAAGTTCCCTATGGAGAACCATAAATGACAGATGCCGGACACGGGATACAAATAGATATTCAGAGTGCAGTAATATCAGTATTTGAACAATCAAACGCAGCGATTAGGTATAATCTCGGTTACATTTCAGGTGAATTTAATGAAAATATTACATCAGAAAATTTATATGTAAGGATATGGTTCCAGCGAGGAATCAATTTAGAATGGGAGAACATTCAATTCACGTTAAATGCCGGAAGAAAATCATTCAGGCAAAAACTTCCTGCCGGGCTGACGGTAGCAGCATTTTACGCACAGCTTTACGGATGGATAGTCCCGGAAGAAAACAAACCGGATCTGATAGAATTTGAACTAATTGATTTTGAATTATCAATAAAAGAAATACAGATTGGTAAATACGGAGGCGAGCCATTAGGACTTGCCACAGGAGAAGAACCACCACCACCACCACCGGTTGAAGAATTTTTAATGTATATTGATATTATAGGAGAAGTAGAGGCTTCAAGTGCAAGAGCGGTATGGTTTACTACACACGAAGCAACAACAAGAGTTATTTATGGGTTGTCGCCAGTAGCAATGACTAACGAGGTTGAAGATTTAACATTTACGCAATTTCACTCGATCATATTGACTGATCTGGAAGTCAATAGACTTTATTATGCTCAGTTCTTCTCAATAAGTAAAATAACAGGAGAGGAAATAAATAGCGATGTTAAGTCATTCTTTACCGGACCGGAATTAACGATAACTAATTTCCTTGATAATCCAGATGTTGATTTTGGAATAAAAGCAAAAAATGAGTTAGAAATAGCAAACATATTGGGAGAAGCAGATTATTTGCTAACAACTGAACCAGAGGGCGAAGGAGAAATTATTTTTGTAGGTGGAGATTTCAGCACTCATACAAAAATAGAACTTGCAGTAACAAACATAATCGGGAATGATTTTGACACAATAGTTTCATAAAGAGGTAAAATAAATGCAAATATTAAATATTAACCAACAGATGCAACCGAGAATGCAGAAGACGATTAAAAAAGAATTGCTGATAAACGGCGGAGATTTAGATTTATATCTTGATATTTTTCTTACTGAAAAAAATGGTGAGACAAGAAAAATTCTAACGAAGAAAGCAGATAGTATTCTCGCCAATTTTATGAGAATACTTTATATAATGATGGGTAGAGACGTAAGGAATAATGTTCTTGGAGGGACATTTTACAGATTAGGTCATACATTCACGGGGTCAAGCATTACTAACGTAACTGAAGGAGCGAGTTCAAGATTCAGAATACAAGGGACAACAAATTTATTTATTGATTATCCTTCAAATGGTATAATAACACTTGGAGGTTTTAAGGGCATAACTCTCGCAGGCAGATTCAGTTACAACAAAATTAGTAATTCTATAATAGATATAATCGGGACAACTTACTCCGTAGGATGGACAGCAGGGACAGGCGGAGGTGCGTGTTATTTTCCATTAACAGCGATTGGCTATCCAAATTATGCTACATTCAAAAATCAAGGGATAGTTGTAGGAACAGGTGATGAACCAGTAGTGATAGACGATCAACAATTAGATGCACAAGTGCCAAACGGTTCTGCAAATGGTATGCTCACTTATGGTTCAACTATTGTTTCACAAGACACAAACGACAGCACGTCAGCACAGATAACTATAACCAGAACATTTATTAACAATGCTTCAGACTTAGTAGCAGTAAGTGAAATCGGTTATTTAATGCAAGCCGGAGATAGTAATTACGTATTTATGGTAATGAGAGATATTCTCGGAAGTGTAGTGAATGTAGGTAGCGGAGCAACACTAACAGTAAATTACAGAATAAAGACGGTTCTTGATACAGGCACAGATCCCGGAGGTTTCCTTGTATCATTTATGAGATTACTTTATAGACATATAGGACAGACGACAAGAGCAATTTTTGATATTGATAATGTCAGTCAAACGTATTATCCAAATCCGGCATCGTTTCTTGTATCTCATGGTGGAGGTATTACGACAGAAAACCCGGCTACCGGCGAACTTCAAGTAGGTTACAAATTTGGAATAGTATTAGGTAGAGGGAATTCCGCAGTTGCTATGGGAGACTATTACCTTGAGACCCCTATCGTTCATGGAGAAGGAACAAATGAGATGTTGTATTATGGATGCTTTGTCGAAGGATTTACAATCGGTGCGGGTTATGCTGAATTTAGTATATTCAAAGCAATAGAAAATAATTCTGGAGTTTCGATAGATGTTGAAGAATATGTTCTTACGGTTGCTTCTGATGATGCTTCATCATTTAGTGATACTTTTAGAGATTGTGCCAACTTATTTACGATGACAAGAAATGTATTAACAAGCCCGGTAACGGTTGCAGATCAGGAAATATTAAAAGTTATTTACACTCTAAGATGTGTGGTTCCGGGAAGTTCTTCATAATAAAACAAACAGGAGAACATTATGAAAATAGGTAGAAAAGAGGGTTGGGAAGTTTCCCTAACAGGTTTCAATGTCGGTGATGTTGGCATAACGCCGGAACAGTTGCCGATGTTTGACCAGATATTAGCTTGGAAAACAAAAGGGATGAAGGGAAAGCCGGTTATAAACTTTATTCTTATCTATAATGGCACAGAAGAATTAACACTAACAGAATTTGCTAATACACCGATAGGGACAGAAATAAGAACCCCAAAAGTAGATGGAATATTTTGTTATTATCACGAAGCAAAATCAAGTCCTGCGTCTGCTGATGATTGGGCGATATTGCCAAAGGATGTTGATCTGAGTTCAATAATAACAATGCAGGAACAAATCACAGATTTGCAAGGAAAGGTAAGACCATATAAAGTTTATACTGCATTGCTTAGTCAATCGGGGACGAATGCGCCGGTTGCAACAGTTTCGGAAAACACTATTGGAAATATTGTTTGGAGCAGACAAGGGCAAGGAATATATCATGCAACGCTTAATAATGGTTTCCCAGAGGGCAAAACAGTTATTACGCCAGAATATATAAATTATATCGGCATGTTCGAAGAAAGTGTATTATACGTGATACCACGAAGAAATTATAGATTGAATACAAATGTTATTGAAGTGTTCACAAGTCCTGTTCAAGCAGAAGGTAATCAATTATTGTTTGGCGTATCTTTAGATGGTTACCATAATATATCACCTTTTGAAATCAGAGTATATCCATAAAGAAAAATGAAGCATAAAAAAGGACATAAGATAACTTGGTATTATGAATCTGGATTTATTGCCGAGTGTGATAGAAAAAAATGTATCATCAATAAAATTGCTAAGAAGATAAGAAAAAGGAAAAAGAATTGAGTCAGATTGAAGAACAAAAAAAGAAATCGAGTTGGATTTGGTTAGTGCTATTCGTAGCTGCAATTAGCTACCGGGAAATTCAGATATTGATTGATCGAGGCAGTTGGAATAAAGAAGATTACTGGATTCCATTATGGTATATCAAATGGACTTCTAAATGGAAAAACTTCGATTCATTTCATTCTATTATGGGATTAGCTGTTTTGTTTTTATTGGAGTTTGCCGTTGCTTATTTACCAACATACTACTTAGGATTTTTACCGGACTGGATTAACTATCAATTATGGGTTATTGTTTATTGGTTAGCTTTGTATCAGTTACGGAATTTATTTATGCACGTAGTTTTTAAGAAAAGGAAATAAAATGATTGAAGTGTTATTTACAATAATGACCACAGTATTAAGTTCGCTGGCATTAATATTCCTTAAACACATTACAAAAAAGATTGATAGATCAAACAATCGTGGGAGGCTGATGAATTACAAAATAGAAACACTTGTGGATTGCACTGCTGATCAGTTTGGCAATGGAAAATTCAGAAATAATTTTGATAAAGTATTAGAGAAAAAAATGAAAGAAGACGATTTTATTTATAAAGAGATATGAAAAAGCAACATCAACAAATAATAAGAGGTATAAAATGACACTTACAATGCTGTTCACCCTTGTAGTAATTGCAATACTTGGGATTTTACCTGAACAACTTATCGCTATACTAATGCCAGTAGTGGTATGGTTAGCATCAGGATTCGTAAATTGGTTAAAAGCTACGCTTGGCTCAGAAGGATTTGGAGGGACGGTGTTAGTAACACTTATCGTTCCATTGTTATCCCTATTAGCTTCTTGGTTGGCGGGTTTAATTGTTCCCGATATGAGTTTTTGGGGATTATTTTTCTTAGGACTGATTGGCGTGTATATCAACGAAGTAATCAAACAATGGCAACAGTCAGTAACAGGGAAGCAAAAAAAGGTCAAGAAGAATTTAATTGGATAAATAATTTATCAAAGGCACTCTCTGAAATATGTGAGTGCCTTCAATAAAAGATTATTATGTATAAATACGACAGAGAATCATTTTATAATCATTACCGGAATAGTTTCGGGAAATTAACACAAAAGCAGGTTGAGGGATTAGAATTTCTTTTGGGAAAACTCGAAAACTCAATAAGAATAGAATCTAATGCCAAACGTGCTTATGTTTTAGCTACAATTAAGTGGGAAACGGCAGACACATTTCAGCCAGTAACGGAATACGGCTCAATTGCATACTTGAAAAGTAAAAAATACTTCCCTTACATAGGCAGAGGATATGTTCAATTAACTTGGAAAGAGAACTTTAGAAAATTTGGCAATGCTCTTAACATTGATTTAGTAAGCAGACCTGAACTTGCGAATGACCATGAGATGGCTTGGAAGATATTAGAAATGGGAATGACGGATAATTTCGGTATTCAAGACCCTGATTTTACGAAATACACACTTGAAGATTTTTTTAATAAAGATAAGAGCGATTACTTAAACGCTCGATTGATAATCAATCCGGGAGACAAAGAGAGCTATGAGCCGATAAAAGTAATTGCGGAAAAATTCTATCATTGTTTAACAGCGAGTATAATCACAGAAAAGGATTTTGATAAATTATGAAAACAGATATATGGAAAGTATTGATTGTAATACTTCTTGGGATAACATTGTTTTTTGTTATTACCAATTCCTGCAAAGAGCAGCCGGATTTGGAGACAATACATCAGGCTTTTGCAGAGAACCAAAGACAGATTGAGAGCATCAACGAGGAAATAAAAGGAATAAGAAAATCAGTTGATGAATCTCTTACACATATAGATAGCTTAAATAGATCAAACGAAAAAACAATTAAAAGGTTCGGTTATGAAATATCTCAGATGGATGAAATGTTCAAAAACAGTTCTGATACTTTGCTTGTTAATGCCGTTATACGGTATTTCTCAGACAGATTCTACAACGAAATACCAGAATTTTTCCAGACAGCAACTCCTAACTTTTGAGTTACAGCGAGTAGCGAGGATATTTCCACAAGCGGAAAGTTATTATCATCAGAATAAAACAAAAGACGAGATCAATGCCAAACAAAGTGAGGTTATTGACACTCTCTTAGTTGCATTTGAAAAGACAGAAGTAAGAGAGAAAATATACATCGAACAACTGAAATTGAAGGATGAAGAAATTGAAATTGTAAAGCCTAAATGGTGGCAGGAACCATTAGTAATAGTTGGGGAAATAATTTTAGCACTTATAACCGGAGTAATGATCGCTAAATGAGATACCGATTTGACAACATACCGAACCTGAATACTGCTTTTGATTATTTAGAAGAAGTAATCAAGCAACTAACAGGAAAGAAAGTTTCGGAACTTCCCCTTGTGAATCAAACTCCTGAGATGGCAAGATTTATCAAGAAAGTTTCAGAGACTTCCTATCAAGAATACATAAAAATTGATGGAGCAATTCGTTTACTTAGTGGAGGAGGTGGAGGTAGTGCATTTATAGAAATGCGAGTTAGCGGAGGCTTTATACAATGGAGAGACGACCCCGCAGGTGCTTGGACGAACTTAATTGCTATCGCAGACTTACAAGGAGAACCCGGTCCACCCGGACCGCCGGGAACAGTAGAAGATGGCGACAAAGGAGATATTACTGTATCAGGCACAGGGACAGTATTCACAATCAACCCAAGTAAAGTTATAGAGACTAAAATTGCTGATAATGCAGTAACGGCGAATAAGATTGCGAGTAATGCAGTAGTAGAGGCAAAGATAAATAATAATGAAGTAACAGAAGCTAAACTTAAACTCAGCGACAATACAACAGGAGATTTTTCAAATATTAAACACGGATTTGTTCCAAAAGGGCTTGATGATCCAGCAAAGTTTTTAAGAAGTGATGGAACTTGGGCAGCGATTGTAATGGCAGGATTATTAACAGCGTCATTGATAGCAGCGATAGTAAACGAAATAAATCCTGTATCTAATTTAAGCACAGTAGTAACTTTAACAGCGAGCTAAAAATGAAAGTGCAAATATATGTAAGGCTTGATGAGTGCGATCTAAATGGAAAGGTGATCAGGAAAGGCAGATATAAAAAAGCAAATTCACTTGTGCAGGCATTTATGGCATACTTAGCAGCAAGCCATATTACAGGCTCTGTTACAAATGTTCCCGATACGTCTAATACAAATAGAACTCTCAATTTTGCAGTCAATCCATTATCTTGGTGGGGTGGAACAGGCGGGAAAGCAGTAGGAGGGATTACTGCTTATGGGATTGTTGCGGGGATAGGGACAAATGCAGTTGCAATTACAAATTACTCACTTCAAACTTTAATTGCTCATGGAACAGGTGCGGGACAGTTAACTTACGGGGCAATGGTTGAAACAAGTTCTTGGACTGTTTCAGGTAGTGCATCATTTTTTGAAGCCACACGAACACTAATAAATAATTCAGCAGGAAATATTACAATAGAAGAAATTGGATTTATTGTAAATCTTTCCTCCACAACGCATAGATTTTTATGGGACAGAACCTTAACCGGAGGTTACACTGTAAACGTAGGTGCGGGAGTAATAATAAATTACAAATGGCAGATAAGCGTGTAATGAAAATCAGAGCAGGGAAACAGGAAGACTTAGAGCAACTAATGAAATTAGCAGAAAAGCATAATATACTTTTACCGGGAGAAGGAACAATATTCGTTGCTGAAACAGAAGCGGGAAAGATAGAAGGTTTTGTAAATATGAGATCGGTGATGATGATCGAGCCGTTTATTTGTGAGAATCCTTTGGTAGCGAACAAGATATGGGAATACATAAAAGAAAGATCAGAAAAAGGAAACATTAAAATATTACGATGCTTCGCTCAGAAGAAACATACGAAGTTATTCAAAAGACTTGGTTTTTATCGTATATTTGCGAAAAATATACCATTAGAAATTAACTTTTATTAAAAAGGAGATGATAATATGGCAGGACCATCAAAACAAGAACAGGCTTCCCAAAGTTATTATGATGAAATAGGCGGACTTAAAACAGATGTAAAAAATAGATTTGACAACTATAAAGATCCCTTCGATTACGGTCAAATATCAAAAAATGTAGAAGATGTTTACGGCGGATATGAAGACATAATCAACCGGGACACAGCAGAGCAGATCGCAAAACAGCAAGCGGGAGCGGGTTCTTCTTTGGCATCAAGAGGGATTACAGGAGGTTCGGTATTAACAGACACACAATCCGGGATAGCTTCTAATATCAACAAAGGGAAAATGAACGCTCTTTCAAATCTTGGAATAGGGAAATCTTCTGCCTTAACTGATTTAATGGAATATTTCAATCAATTAAAGTTTGGGAAAGAACAGGCAGCAACAGGAGTTGATTTTGGGAATATAGGAAATCTATTCAGGAAATTCGGATTAAAGGGCGGAGCGATAGCAGGACTCGAAGACGATACTTGGCTTGATGATATCTTAGGAATAGCCAAGACTGCGAGTGGTTTCATACCGGGAATTGGCAGTCTAATGGGCAGTGGTGCAGCAACAGGAGGAGGAGGATAAAATGGGAATTGCAAAATCACTTAGGAAAGTAGATTATCTTTCAGATGTTGGGAATGATCTAACAAATCTTGCAAACATACTTGAAATCAATAGGAAAAAAGAAGAACAAAAACAGTTTATCAATACAGTAGTTGGACTTTACAACAAATGGGAACAAGGGCAAGATAAAGCGAAAATGAAAAGCGACCTGAAAGAGGGAGGTCAGGTAACGAATGTTCTTTCTCCTGATAACGTTAGAGGAATGACGGGAGAGAAGCCAACCGGACTTAACTTAAAAACTAATGTTCCTGAAAACATACAAACAGATTTATCAAAGCAACCACCGATGGCTCCGGAAACTCAAACGAGAGAAATCTCTCCTCAAGAAAGATATATGAAAAGCGAGGAAAATCTTAGTGAATTTATGAAAGCTATTGTTCCCCTGATTATGAATCCCGATGTAGATCAAAATTTGATGTCGAAGACCAATGTATTAAGCGGACTCGCTTCTCAAGAGACAGAGAAACTGAGACCGAAAGAACCAACATATTTTGAATTGAGTCCGGGAGAGAAACAATTCAAGAGAGACGAAAAAGGCGTATCAGAAGTTGCCTCTAATCCAAAGTTAGATACATCAGAGATTGAAGAATATGAGAGAGACGAAAACGGCAATTACAAAGTTTATAATATTGAAGGACAGAAGTATTATAATAAATTGAAAAAAGATGCTCAAGGTAAAAAGGTCGGAGAAGAACTTACCAGAATACCAAAATCTGGAGAAGGCGGGACGACTATCAATATGCCGGAAAATCCTCCTGATATTTCTCAGCAAGAAAAAGATTTAACAAAATCTTGGGACAATTATGAATTTTATGATAAAAAGACAAAAGACCTTGCAGTAGAACTAAAGAAGAAACAGGATGAATACAAAACCGCTTCAGCAGAAAATCAGAAACTAATCAGAGCAAGAATAGATGAAATAAATGACGAACTTGGCAAAGCAGATGAACAGAAAAATATCTGGTTTACAGATGTTAAGGCTACAACCAACCAGACGGCGAATAAATTAAATAGCAAAATGCCGGGATTTGAAAAAATATATAATCTATTATTTCAATCACCAGAAGTAAAAAGCAAGGACTCAAAGAAAATAGATAAACTTGTAGAGAGAGAAATGGAAGGGGCAAGCGATGATGCTAAGAGATGGATGAAAAGACTTCTTAAAGCAAGGGCTTTCTAAATGGCTAAACAACCTTTTGAAGATTTAACAACGATTGCAGATAAGATACAGAATAAATACAATCTCGAATGGAAGGGGAAAACCACAACTCAAACCGATGATCTCACCGAGATAGCAGATCGTTTAGACCAAAAATTAAAAAAACAAACCGAAGAATATGTTGGCATAACCGAGCCAGAATACGGCGAAGACTATGGAGTCCCGGAAGGATTTATTGACTATGATTCTCTTGGAGCGACAAGAGAGGAACGTCTCAAGAAAAGCAAAGAACAATTAGGAGTTAAAGAATCTATCGGTAGCCAATTTCCCGGACAGATCCCATTTGCAATAGAAACTCCTGAAACATCAACCGCTAATGTATTTGAATCACTATTACAGCCAGAAACAACCGTAGCGGAATCAACTCTTTCTACATTAAAACCAATTCAAAAAGAAGACGTTTTAACTATTGATGAAATTAAAAAACAGGAACGTCAGGAAGAAGGGACACGCAGGTTAATTAAATCTTTGCAGGATTATGAAAAAGGGACAAGTGTTTTCGGAACGCCAAACGCTATTCAGTTAGCGATTGAACACGAAAAGAAGATAAAAGAAAACCCATACTCAATGACAAGCGAAGAAGCTGAGCAATATTACGCACAGAATCAGCATTTATTAAAAGACCTGACAAATACTTCGAGACGAATGTTAAAAGACATTCCAGTAATAGGGCAAATAACAAATACACTTCTTTATCATGTAAATCCAGAAGGATTCAGATATGCGGTAGCAGATGAATTAAGACAAAACAAATCGGCAGTAAATAAATATGCTGATTACGCAGCAGAATTTGCTGGGAGCCTTGCAGGGCTATTCTCGATAGGAGGAGGAATCCATCAAGGAGTAAATACAATCAAAGCGATTGAAACCCTTGCTAAAACAAATCCAAAGATAGCGAAAGCCATTTCAGCCTTTATTTCGGGGACGACTTATGGAGGATTGGGCGAAGCTGAAAAACTGGCATCAGGATTAGTTACGCCGGAAGGAGCGATAGCCAATAGTCTTGCATCAGGATTGGTATGGACAGCATTTACACAGGTTGGCACAAAAGATTGGTTAAAACTTCAAAAGAAGATCACACCAACAGTAGTCCCCGAAGGTCAGTCATTACAAGGATTTATTCCTAAATGGAAAACCGTATTAAACGGACAGAAGGTTAATGTAGGTTATGTTAAAGACAAAGGATTTTTATCAACACAAATTGGTAATTGGTTAATAGATACAGGGATAGTAACGGCGGTAGGGACGGTATCTCATAAAGTTGCAAGAGCAGTTGATGATTCTGAAAGAAACGATACACCACTGGTTAAGGAATTACAAAAACAATTTACAGAAATAGACCTTACACAGACTGGAATTGAATTTGCCATAAATGCAATTTTCACAGGCTCGATACCAAAACAATATGGTAAAATGCCTCCACCGTCAATTAAAGAATCAAAAATATTTGAACAAAAATTACTTCCCGGTGAAAGGAAAGTTGATGAAACAGTAAGACAATCAATGAAGCCGATTTCGCCATTCGCACCAACTGATATTAAAAAACCTTTTGTAACACCAACGACAGTTCCTCCGCCGGTTAAAACTCCCGAAGAAAAAATTCAGGATATTGAATTAACACCCGAACCACCAGTAACAGAACTGCAAGCGGGAATGACGATAGAAGAAGAAACTCCTATCCTTGAAAACATTGTAAATAAAGTCGTAAATGGTGAAACTTTATCCGAGCAGGAAACACAGCTTCAAAGCAAATATCCGAACTACATTAAAACTAAAGTCAGAAGTATTCAGGAATCTCCGGAATTCAAACAGGCACAGTCCGAGTTACGTCAGCAGGAAAAACAGAAAGCCAAACTTGATACCGATAACTATGTGGAGCTGAGCAGACAATTCAAGAACGCACAGCGAAAGAGAAACATTTACGATGTTGAAGTATTGAGAGAAGGTATTGCGGATATTACCTCTCCAGAAATAAAAACCAAAGCAGAAACATTATTAGTTGAGGCAGAAAAGCACAACCAAAATCTGACAGAGAGAAATAAATTTACCCTTGAGAATTTAAGCCGGAAGAAATACGGCACAATGGATCTCAGAAGCCTAACCGAAGAACGGCAGCAAGGTTTGTTGAACGAATACAATGCAATGAAGAAACAAGGAATCACAGAGTTCAAGCAAATCCAAACTATTAAGCCAATAATTAAAAAAGGAGTAACAGATGCCATACAAGAGCGAAGCCCAGAGGAAATACTTCAACGTGAACCGGAAGAAACTGGAATCACAGGGGGTGAACGTGGAGGAATTCAACCAAGCATCAAAGGGGAAAAGCCTACCGAAAAAGGTAAGCAAGAAGAAATCACCGAAGCGGAAAAAGAAGGTTTCCTTACGAGACCGGGTAAGGAAGAAACTCAACCTGTAACGGAAATTCCCGCCGATACTAAAAGAAAAGAAAGCAAAGTATTTTATCGAGGCGGAGGCGAAGGCTCGATGCCGAGAGGGAAAACAGCCCAAGACGTTATTAACTATGAAACCAAAGAATTAGGCAACAATATTCAGATTGAACCTAATATTAAATTAGGTGAAATACCATCAGAGAAATTAGTTTGGCTTACAGAAGAAGAAAAAGACGCTATCGAATATGGTGATGTTGACGAGATAGAACTTGAGGGAGAATATAGAATTATTGCAAGAGATCAGGACGGAGGGATATTAGTTGAGAAGAATTATAGGGAAATAGAACCCGAACCAACAGAAGCTCAGAAGGAAGCCGGGAATTACAAAAAAGGACACATTAAGAGAGACGAACTTGATATATCAATAGAAAATCTGAAAGGTTCAACGCGGTCCGGCACAGACAAATCCGGGAAGAAATGGGAAATTGAATTACAGAATGATTACGGTTATATCAAAGGAACCTTGGGAAAAGATAAAGATCATCTTGACGTATTCTTATCAGAAGATTATCAGGAAGACTCACCAGTATTCATAGTCAACCAAACAACCCCTGAAGGTAAATTCGATGAACATAAAGTAATGCTCGGATTTACAAATATTGAAGATGCTGAACAATCTTATGTTTCTAATTACGAAGAAGGTAAAGCAAACTATTCAGATGTAGTTGAAATGAGTATGGATGAGTTTAAGGAATGGAGTAAAGATCAGGAATTAATTAAGAAACCGGCTAAACAGAAAGAAAAATATCCTGATAATGCTTTTGCTGTCAAATTAAAATCAGGTAAAATTATTGCTGATGCTGATGCGAAAAATCATACTGAAATAGTTGAAAAGAATAATATCAATGAAGATGATGTTATTGATATAGGTTTTATTAAAGACAACGAATTCTTAACCACAAAAGAATACACAGATAAAGTAAAAAGTGAGATTCAGCAACCCTCGAATAATCTTGCTGCAATCAAGCGGATGATTGATGAGGGGAAATCATTAAAACAAATTTCGGATGCCCTAAATATTTCTTATGAAGAAGCAAGAAAAATAAGCGATGAAATTTTATCGAAAAGAAAGCCGATAGAAGAAGTTGAGGAAACGAATATCGCCACAGATGCAAAAGGCTACCCAATAGTAACCGATAATTATGGCTATGACCATACAATAAAACTTTGGGGAACACACATAGTCAGGACAAGTCCGGTTAAAGAAGAAGTAACAGAGAGCGGAATAAAGACAAGTAATTTTACGTTAGGCGGTTTGGGATGGGAATGGTGGGGATTCAAAAAGCAGGGAGATATTTGGGAAGGTTATGTAGAGGGATTTGAAAACGAATTTGGAAGTTTCTCTGAAAGCGAATTAAAAGAAAACGGAGTTAAGATTGTTACAGACCCAAAAGAATTACAAGAACTTAATCCTCCAATAGAGTGGAAGTGGAAACAGAAGAAAGCAACGGCAGAGAAAAAACCGACTAAGGCTCCGGAGCCACGACCAAAAATTGAAACAAAACCTGTAAAGCCAAAAGACACAGGAATTATTGACAAGGATATGACCGACCTGATTAACGGTCTATTGGCAGATGATACAGCTCTCCAATTAAAGAAACCACAGCAGCCGGGATACAAAAAGGATATTGGACCGAAGGCTGTTACCGGGAAGAAACCAATTTTCAGAAGTGCAGCGATAAAATATGAAGGTAAAGTTTATGAGGGGATCAATCATTGGGACGCAACAGATAAAGCCGGGATAAGAATTGAAGATGAAGTAATACCATTTGAAGATTACGGATTTGTAACAAACGAAGGAAAATTTGTATCAACAATAGAAGCGGAAAAATTAGTAGGTGAGGTAGGCGTTTCTTCGGAAGATGCAATCACTAATAAATATCTTAAAAAACCTACCGCTAAAGAAATAGAAAAAGTTGAGAAAAAAGCAGGAAAATATTACAAACCTTTATTTCAATTAAAACCCGGTGAAAGGATATCACCAGAGAAACAGTTAAAGGCAATCCAACTTGTAGAAAAATTCATTGGTAAAGAAGTTTACGAATTTAATAATATGGTTTTCGCAGTAGAACAGGCATTTGGAAGAGAGACGATAGAGAAACTATTACCTGCACTAAAAGCAGGATATACGGCATATCTGAGTAATGTTTCTAATGAAGTGTATGACAAGATGGATAAACCCGATTATGTAAGGAAATTCACACTTGATAAGCCGGAGGGAAAAGTCCCAATAGAGGGCAGACCTGCACTTCATACAGAAGTTAGACAGCTTCTAATTGATGTGAATAAAATGACACCCGCACAGGCTGATTATAAGCTCAAGGGGACTGATATTAAAACTCTTGAGATATGGAAGAAAGAACTTACAGAAAGAGCGGAAGCTAAAGGAGAGACAGGAATATCGAGACCTTTCATCCAGAGAGTAAGAGAAGAAATTCGAGCCGGAAATGTTTTAACCAAAACTCAACTTGAAAATATTGCTAAAGAATTTGATATTACAGATCCCAACGTAGCGAAGGAACAGGCTGAACTTGCTATTGTTGCCGAAGCAAGAAAGATTATCAGCGAAACTAAGGACGAGAAAGAGGCTTACGATAAGGTTGTCCAGATGTATCAGAATCAGCCTAATCTTACTCACAGGACAAATATATCAGTAGAGAATCAGCAATATTCAACTCCGGCTCCTATATCTTATGTAGCAGGATTATATGTAGCAGACGGAGTTGGGAACGGTGATGTATTAGAACCATCAGCCGGAAACGGTATGCTCGTTATTGCATTTAACACAGGTCAAGTTTATGTAAATGAAATTGATGAAATAAGAAATGCTAATTTAAGACAGACCGGATATGAGGGTATTGCGAATATTGATGCAGAGAAGCACGATAATATTTTTGGTAAAAAGTTTGATGGAATAATAACCAACCCTCCTTTTGGTAGTGCAGAGACAAAGAAGTTTAATGATTATAAGTTAGTAAAACTTGAACACATCATGGCAGCCAACGCACTCAAGCAAATGCAAAAAGACGGAAGGGCAGCGATAATAATTGGAGGACATAACAGATACGACAATAAAGGAAGATTACAGAACGACAGAACCTTCTTTAATTGGCTGAACCATCATTACAATGTAGATGCAGTATTAAATATTAGCGGTGATCTTTACAAGAAACAGGGGACACAATCCCCGATAAGGCTAATTTTAATCAACGGAAGAAAAGAAATACCACAAGGAGCAGCACCCTTATTTGATGCACAGAAGGATGCAGAGATAAAAGATTTTGAAGATTTGTATAACAGAATAAAGGAGATCAGAAATGAAACTCTATTACGATCAGAACCTAATGCCGAGCGAGGACTTGGCGGAACTTCTGATGTGCGAAGTCCCGGCAGAAAAGATATTCAAAAACCCGGAAGAACTGAAACCATACCTGAGAAAGAGATTAGCAGACCTGATACGGAAAAGCCCTCAGAACTTACAGAAGTTGGAGACACTGGTTTACGACCTTCTGGAACAGGAGAACCCATATCTGGAAAGCCCGGAAGAACTGGCAGACCTGATATTGGAAAGCCCACATTACCGGGAAGTGCTTCAGAACAAGGAAAAGGAAAAACCGGAAGTATTGACACAGGAAGAAGCGGAAAAGATATTCAACGAGGCTTCAATAGAGAACCTGCTTCAGTTACTCCACGCACAATTTTAGAGGTAGATAAACCCTTCCTACCATACAAAGCAGAATCAGGAGGAGTTTCGCTTGATACAGTCATACCTCGAAATATGTCTTATGAAACATCTAAGCAACTTAAAATACTTACGGAAGACGTTGGCGGAGATATAGATCAATATGTAGTAGATAAACTTGAATACAAAGACAAGGAAGAACTTTACAGCCATCTTGGAGCGGAACAGATTGACGCAGTAGCTCTTGCCATTGTCGCAATAGAAAAGAATCAAGGTATGATTATTGGCGATATGACCGGAGTAGGAAAAGGAAGAATAGCAGCATCGGTTATAAGGTATGCAGTTAATAATGGTTTCAAGCCAATTTTCTTTACAGAGAAAGCAGATTTGTTTTCTGATTTTTACAGAGACTTAGTAGATACCGGAAACAAAGAATTAAATCCATTCATAGTAAATAGCCCAAGTTCTAAGAATTCACCGGATATTGTTGATGAAGATGGCAACGTAATTCACAAAGCGTATGCAGGTGATAAAAAGAATGAAGCATTAAGGACCGGGGATATAGGAGGACACGATTTTGTATTATGCACTTATTACCAAGTAAACAGTGAGAAACGAGGATTAAAGAGAAACTTTGTTTCAGATTTGGCAGAGGGAAATATTGTAGTATTAGATGAAAGTCATAATGCAAGTGGAGACTCAAACACAGGAATATTTTTTAGTGGAATCGTCCAGAAAGCAAAGGGAGTAACATATCTCTCAGCTACATTTGCAAAGAGACCGGACAATATGCCTATCTATGCAGTTAAGACAGCGATAAGCGAAGCCAATCTTACAGAATCTCAACTTGTAGAAGCGATTGAAAAAGGCGGGGTAGCACTACAAGAAATAGTTTCAACCGATATGGTAGAAGCCGGTCAGATGATTAGAAGGGAAAAAAGTTATGAAGGAATAAAAATTGGTTATAAGCCTTTGGTTGAAAAGAAATCCGAGCATACCATAATAGTAGATAATGTTACTGGAATAATCAGAGATATTATAGACTTCCAAAGTGAATACATTAAGCCTATTGTTGATGGGATGGACACAGAAGCAGCACAAGATGGAGAAAGAGTTGCTATTGAAGGCGGAACAAATATGGCAGGAGTTGATAATACTCCATTTGCATCAAAAGTATTTAATGTTATTGACCAATTACTCTTTTCATTAAAAGCAGATTCCGCAGCCGATGAAGCAATACAAGCTATAAAGAAAGGACAAAAACCTGTTATCGCAGTAAAGAATACTATGGAATCTTTTCTCGATTATCTTGGAGCAGAGGAAGGAGAAATTATAGAGAATACTGATTTCAGCACAATCCTTGAAAGAGGATTAAAAGGATTATTCAGAATTAGGAGAAGGGACGCAACCGGAGAAGGAGTCGCCGATGAATTATCAATGAATGATTTATCACCAGAAGGTAGAGCAGAATACAAAAGAATTCTTGATAAGATAAATACAACATCAGTTGGAATAACAATTTCACCGATAGACCATATTATTTATAGATTAAATAAAGCAGGATATAAAGTTGGCGAGATAACAGGAAGAGATATAAGGCTTAAATTCAGAGACGATGGAAAAGCGATTATTGAAAACCGGACGGAAAAAGATAAAAAGAAAATCTTACGAGAGTATAATAATTGGGGAAATCCCGGACAGCCAAGAGGAGTAGAAGGCGATAAAGATATTATATTGATAATAAACTCCTCCGGCTCCACAGGAAGGTCAGCACATTCATCTCCAAAGTTCAAAGATCAGCGTCAAAGAATGATGGTTACGGTTCAGATTGAACTTAACATCAATACAGAGATTCAGAAGCGAGGAAGGATAAACAGAACAGGTCAAGTCAACAAACCAGAATATGTTACTTTATCAAGTGCTATCCCGGCAGAACAAAGATTATTGATGATGGCAAAGAAGAAATTAAAATCCCTTGATGCGAATGTATCATCAGATCAGAGTCAGGCAGGGACAACATTCGAGGCGAATGATTTTCTAAATAAATATGGCGATAGAGTAGTAATAGAATATTTGAAAGAGAACCGGGAACTGAATGATATGCTTTTAGATCCGCTAAGAATGAACGCAATGAATGAAGAAGAACTCGAAAAATTTGTTACAAAAGAAGATGCAGCACATAAAGTAACAGGCAGAGTCGCAATACTGCCGACACAATTACAGGAAGAATTTTATAAAGAGATCGGACACAGATACGATGATTTTATTGAATATAAAGATTCGATTGGAGAAAACGACCTTGAAGTAAAAGTAATGCCTCTGGAAGCTCTTACAACGAATAGCAGGATGCTTGTAGCTGGTAAAGGAGGTGTAAGCCCATTCGGTAAAGATTCAATGTTAGAAACAGCAGAAATAAACGTATTGAAAAAACCACATCGAATGGAAAAGATCAATGAGTTTCTTGAAAAATATCTTGAAGGCAAGGGGAAGGAAGAAAAGAAAAAAGAACTCATTGCAGATCAAAAAATATTTTGGAAAGGATGGGTTGAAACTCACGTTGACCGGAAAAAAGAAGTCATTGCTAAAGATTTGAAAATTAGTAAGGAAGATTTGAATAAACACCTTGCCGGAGGATTATCTGTTCAAGATATGATGAAAATATATCCTCAATTAGTAGGTAAGGAAGTATTTATAGAAATGGAATTTTCTAAATATGCTGACCTCGTTAACAGATTTTTAGTTCAAGAGGATTTCATAATCAATAATATCTTTGGTAGATATGAAATAGGTAGCGTCTATAAATTACCATTAGTAAGAGATAATGTTTCTCCAACTTATTCAAATGCTATATTCTTAGGTTGGGATGTAAATCCAAAGAGAAAAAACCCTTATGCTCCAAGTGCTATCAAATTAAAATTTGCAGTTGCAGATAGCAGACAGATAGTCCCAATTCCTGCATCACAAAGAGATTGGTTAAATGACATAACGAGTGAAAGTTATAGTTTAAGTCAATGGCAGAAGAACGACATACTTTCTGATTGGGATAATGCTCTCCCGGATAACAGAAGGGAATTAAAAAATATTGTTACCGGGAATATACTTCAAGCGGTTGGCGACGTGAAGGGTGGGCAGTTAATTTCATACACCACAAAAGATGGAGGAATAAAACGAGGAATACTGATTAAAGATAATAGAGCGATCAGCAGTGATGAAATTAGAGTCCCGATTAAGAGAGCAAGGAAATTCATACAGCAAATAGATATGGGAGATTTCATCGAAAGTGTTGGCGGTGAAATAACTCTTATAAACGAGAGAGATAGAACATGGTCAATCGAAGTCCCGGCAAGTAAAGCAAAGGGAGGAAAGTATTACCTTGATGAAGGAATAAAGAAACTCGTTAAGAATGGCAGGTTCGATAAATGGGGTAATACTATGAAAGCAGAACTGTCAAAAACAAACCTTGATGCTATGATTGATTTGCTACAAGATGATTTTGGAATATCGGTTAGACTTTCTCAAGAACAAATAAAAAGAATCGGTGATGATAATTTACAACTAAGACCGGGAAAGATTTATAAAGATAGTTTTGGTAACGATGTTCCGGTTCAATATTCAAAAGCACACGAATTCACAGAAGATAATTATTATCTTAAAAAAGGGATTGTTGATTTTGAAATTATACCTCCACAAAATGTATATTGGACGAGGGAACATATTAAATCTTACGATTATTCAGATGATTTTATTAAAACACTGCCTAAATTAAAAAAAGGAGATTTTGGTTATGAAGAAGGAAAAGAAAAATTCGCTGTCCAAATTGGAGGAGCCAAAACATTTGACTCTGAAACCGGCAGATGGAGAATCTCTATCAGTAGCACAGCAACTCCGTCAGCATACTCCGAAGAAATCATCCACTACTTACAAGAAGTCATTGGAGAAGTTTCGCCAGAAATGGCACGGAGAATTAACGAATGGGAATCAGACCTAAAAGAAGTTGCTAAAGCAGGAGGGATAAGCATACCGGAAGGGTATGAAACTTTTGCACAGGCGATGGTATTCACACATCTTGGATATGCTGAGGAGAATCCAGATGTAGCAGAACTGTTTGAAGTGCCAAAAGATATTCGGGATTGGTTCACTAACGAGATCCTCAACAAATCTATTTCCGGCAAAGCAAACATATCTGATTTATTAAAAGGAGAATCACAGAGAGAAGCGATCAGACTACCATCCGGTAAAATTGACAATTCATTACAAAACTTCCGGCAGAAAAGACAGGGAATGGCGATACCTTCTGAACTAATACCGATTGAAGATAAGCGGATTAAAAAGGGTCAGGAAGTATATGCTCAGTTAAAATCACAGTTCGGACCGTTAGCAGATGTTTATCCGCAGTGGCACAGGACTATGAGGCAGGAATATGGCAAAGAATTTGAAAGAGAATCGAGAAAAGTATGGAATGAAATGAAAGGGATTTTACATCAATTAAAACCTGCACCAAAAGAACTCATCGAGAAAGTTGAGTCCAAAGGATTGGTTATTGATAAAAATTCTATTGCTACCTATAAGATTAAAGGCGAGCCAAAAGAGTATGTTGGAATAAGCACACCAGATAAAGCAGTTTCAAGAATATTCGAGCTAAGTAAACTTGATGAAGGATTAAAAACATTCCCACCAACATCTCTACAATTAAAGAAGCCAAAGGACTTTAAGAAACCAATGAAGGACCGCGAAGAAAGATTCTTTGGAAAGAAAACAGAAACAGAGATAGCGAGAGAACAGGGAAGGGAACCCGAGAGCGGAGAGGGCAACGTAGTTGATTTTGGAGCAGGATTAGGCAACGTCTTCACTGCAACAGCAGACAAGATAAACGAATTTGTCCGTAACAATAAACTTGAAAAAGAATTCGGCATCGAGAGCGACCCAAAGTTAAAGAAATTGTATAGAGAACTTCTTACAGCTCCCCAATGGTTTTTCGATAAAGAACCTCAACTGAAAAGAGTTTGGGATATTATTGATAGGCATTTCGTAAGAAACGTAAACGAAGAAACAGCGATACTCCGGGAGGATAAATGGAAAAACAGTAAGACTTGGAGAAAACTAACTGACATCGAACATAAAGAATTTTTATCAGCACTTGAAGAATACGAACAGACTCAATATGAATTGCAGAGAGACGGAGACGATCTTGAACTACTCGATTGGGCTGATTATGCAGATGAGTTTGCATTGACTCCAAAAGTAACAGAATTCTTATTCACTACATATAAGCCTACAATTGAGACAGCACTTGACATGGTGAAAGATGTTGACCGATACAAGATCATAAACGAGACCGAACACAATCCATATTTACAGAATTATTATGAAGCCAAAGGAACTAATGTAAAACAGCAACGATTAGATAATGAATTAGATAAAGCTAAAACAGAATTCTTTGATGATGATCCTAATTCGGAAGCCTTATATGAAAATGAACTTGCAAATATGGTAAGGAACAAAAAACCAGTAGATGAAGTAAAGGCACTCGAATTAGTTTGGAAAAATAATCCTAACCTAAGAGAGACATTAGCAGAAGTATTGATTGATAAGAAATATGAACGGATAGACGGCAAAGCATATTTCCCATCATCCAGACTTGATAAGAAATATTATCTAAGCGGATTTAAGAAAACGACATCAGAAGAAAAACTTCTTCAAGGAAAATTTGACGATAGATTTTTTACAACAAACGAGAATCTATCTACATTAGAAAAAATTAAAACTCAACTTGAAACTCAGGGATATAATGTAAAGGTAGGAAAGTTCGCTGATGCACAGGAAGAAATATTACAAAATGCTGTTACTCAGGAAGACATACTCGATCTCGCATTATCAGCAGGAATAGAACAGGACAATCCGACACTTGAAAGACTTGTTAAAACAATTCAGGCAAAAGGTTTCAGCAGACATTTTATTCCAAAGAGATTCATTCCGGGATTTGGATATAACACCAAGAACTTTGAAGAAGCTATTTTCAAGTATATCGGTTCTGTTCCCTTCTATAAGAATAGAACGATTGGCAGTAAAGAACTCGGTAAAACAATGGGTCAGCTAAAACATCAGGGGGTATTGAAGCCCGGTTCAACAAACGACAGATACGTTCAGGATCTCAAAAATAAGATTGAGAACAGAGACGTAAAATTATCACAAGCATTAAGAGCGGTAGCATCAACATACTACCTTGCATTATCACCCGCATATTTATCACAGCAGATAGTTCAGCCATTAAATACACTTCTGCCATTGCTGCCGATAACAGCAAAAGAACTCGGATTGAATAAGATAGAAGCAGAGAAAGCATTTGGAGAGGCATTATATTCATCACTTGGATATTGGGCTTGGAAAGTTTTTGATAAAATAAATAGAATGACAGGCAGACCTACTAATCAAACATTCGGATTAGATCCTTCATTCTTAACAATGATGCGATCACTTGAAAGACAGGGAGTAGGAAAGCCATTACGTTCTCTTGAACTCGTAGGACATCAGGTTGACCCGAAAAAGCATTATGCCGATGATGCAGTATCAAAAGCAGGAGGCTCAATATCTTGGATAGCTAAGATCGCAGGTATGCCCGGCATTATGGTTGAGGATTTTACAAGAACAATAGGTATAAGAGCATTATATACGTTAGGTAAGAAAGCAGGATTAAGAGGAGATAAACTTGAAGACTTTATTTCAACTAATATTGCAAAGAGTTACGGACCGGCTTCAGGAAGATTAGCGAAACCTCCGGGATATTACATAGCGGGAGAGGGAAGAACAAAACCAGTAAAGGAATTAGCACAGTCAGTAATTGAATCATGGCTAACATTTAAGAACTTTGCTTTTATGAATTACGGACAATGGGGAAAAACTTGGAGAGTATTGAAAGAAGATAATATGTTCAGACCGATGGCTTACAAGTTAGGATCTCAAATTGGGTTAGCAGGATTAAAGTATATGATGTGGACTTCATCAATATTAACACTGTTAAGCGGACTCTATGCTTTATTGAATGTTACTGAAGACCCGGAAGAACAATACGAAGAATTGTTTTTACATTTCAATAAACTGGTTCCGGGATTAGGTGATGCACTATATCGAGGAATAGCATCAATAACTTTCAAGGTTGATCTATCCGCTCTGTTTGCACAGACAGCACCAATAGAAGAACCATTTACAAAAGATGTAATTCAACTTATTGGCGGAGCTCCTGCATCAGCAGCAAAAGATATAATTGAGGGAAGACTACCAAGAGCAGCGAGAGGATTCCAGATAGCGGGAAATTGGGAAGAAGGCGGAGTGAAATTAGGAAGCAGGAAACTTATTCCACCAGAAGAAATAACAGAAGAAGAAAAGACAAAAAGAAAACTTGGTTATAATCCTTTGAGAATGGCAGACGTATATCAGAAAGAAAATACCCGGCAATTCAAATCGAAGCAATACACCGACATCATCAGGAATAAAGTAGAAGATGAAATTATTCCATTGATCGAAAAGGGCAGAGGAAAAGAAGCGAGACAAATTTTCGCTAAACTTTATGAAGATATGAAAGCTGATAGTGTTTTAACAGAAGGACAAATGAAATCAATAACCGGAGTCAACGGTTTTATTTCACAGGTAGTATTAACCAGACTTAAAGACAGCGAGAGAGAAATAATTAAGAACTGGAAGAACAACGGAAAGCAAAAAATTAACAGCCGGGACAGAAGCAGATCCGGCAACAGAGATCGAACCCGATAAGCCCTCCCCTATAAGTGCCTGTAAAAGCTGACGTTATAGGCACTTATACCTTACCTATTGACAAATGAACAATCGTTCACTATATTTGCACAGCACGAAGAACATAATATAGGAAACAACACAATGAAATCAATTCAAGATATTGTTATAGAACTAAAGGGCATCGTAAAGAAAACTCAAATCATTATGGATATCCGTTTGGGTAATCACGGTATCACTGCAACAAAGATTGGAAACAGTTACGCCATTGAAGATGCAGTTGCTAAGAAATACATCAACACAAGAAAAAAACTACACACACAGAAACAACACAGAAAGGGAACAAAAAATGAAATCTCTTTGTCAACTAATCAAACCAAATGAGAATCTCAATTACAACGAAATAAATATTGTAGTTGCCCAGACCACTCCCTATGATTCTCGTTTAACAATTTATCCTTTTACAAACTGCTATCCTTTTGATAGATCAACCAATATTGCCAAGTGGAATGAGATTGCTTGTAAAATATTTTATTCTGAACACAGAGAAGTTGTTACCCTAACACCGAATATGGAGACACCAAAAGAATCTTTGAACTATCAAGTAGTATTTTCGTCAGACAATGGCAAATTCAGAATAAGAGCATCAATACATCAGAAACACTTTGACAATGAAAATGCTTTAGAAGCAATCAAAGTAACGATGAAAAAAGTTATCGAAGCTGTAAATAAGATCATCGAAACGGCTTGGATGCACAATAAGATGTTACAATGCTTCCCGGAATTTAATCAGGAAGTAACGAAGGATTTAGCACTTACTATAAATAAAAACATCACGGATCTCGAGGCACTCAAAACCGACATAGGGAACATCAAGCGCATTTACATAGATGATAAAACATTGATGCAGAAGTTTGACGAATTAAGCACATTGGTTACAAATATTAAAAAAGACATAGATGTTTGGCTTCCATTTCTTCCGGCGAAACCTCATTTAAGAGTAAAAAGAAAAAGAGCAGGGAAATAAATAATGGCATCGGACGGACTTTCAGAATTAGCGAAAAAAGGTAAATGTAGAATTTGTTATCGTGTAAGAGAAACAATCACGAAAGTAAAAGCAGTTGGAGAAGTGCATCATGGGTATGCAACCGGACATATTTGGGAATGTATTGATAAAAAAGAATGTGAGAAGAAAGCAAAAGAAAAAATCGAGAAGAAAGCAAAAGATTGGGAACTTATAAAAATCGCTTTACGGCGGGGAAGTTATAAAGGATATATATGGAGAAGTTAGAATCATCAGAACAAACTATATGCGAAAGTTGCGGAGAGAAAGCACACGGAGAGGATATTGATATGATGTATTGCAGACATTGTAATGACCACGCAACCTTTATAGATGTTTCTGATTGCCCGGATTGCAATGGCACAGGAGAAACAGACGTAATTGATACGAGTAAAGTTAATTCACAGACTATTGATATACCTTACAAGAAAGTTAAGTGTGAGAATTGTAACGGAGAGGGTTGGGTAGAAACATAATGAAAACAATAAAACAAAAACTTGAAAAGGCAGTTGCCAAACTAACCTTTGATGAGTTTAAGCACGAATATAAATTAGATGATATAATAGTTCCATCAGTAACTCAGACAATCAAAATAGCAGGACTGATTGATTTATCATTTGTAGATAAAGAATTACTTGCATACAAATCAGACTTAGGGAACAAAGTTCACAAGACAACAGAACTTTATGATACAAACAATCTTGATGAGAAAACCTTACACCCGGTATTAATAGGATATTTATTGGCTTGGAAAAAGTTTATTTGGGATTATCGTTTCAAATCACTTTTTATTGAATTGGCTATGGTTCACCCATTATACAGATATGCAGGAAGGATTGATCGAATTGGAACTATTATAGACAGTAATACTATTGCTCAAGTTGACATTAAGACCGGAGTAAAACATCACTCATACGCTATCCAGTCAGCAGGATATACCGAACTATATAATTATGGTAAGCCTAAGAAAGAACAGATCAAGCGAAGATTTACCGTTTACCTGAACGAAGACGGCACTTACAAAGTAGAAGAACACAAGAAAGCAACAGATATTAAAATATTTATGGCAGCATTAACAATTTGTAATTATATGAGGAACCATAAATGATTTATATAAATGGATGCACAATGTATGAATTTCAGTTCTGGAGACTTTGTGTTTATTTAACCAAGAAAGATTTTAGAGTTAAAAATAATAAACCATATTTAAGAATAGAATGGAGTCCAAAATGAAGACAGAAAAAGGGAACAGTATCAGTGTAAACATTGATACCACCAAAGAAAAACAGAAAGTCGCCGATGTTCCGGCATTGTGCAAGAAAGCAGAATTAGTTATTACTAATCAGGAACAACTTGATATTGCAAGCGATGTGCTGAAAGATGTTAAGGCACGATACAAAGAACTTGACAATCAGAGAAAGAGTATTACCCAACCTCTGGATGCAGCCAAGAAGCAGGTAATGGAATTGTTTCGTCTTCCCTTAGAACTTCTGGAGGGTGCTGAAAGGAAAATCAAGGGATTGATGATAGGCTACACTAATGAACAGGAGCGTAAAGCCAGAGAAGAACAGGCACGATTACAGAAACTTGCCGATGCCGAAGCTGCAAAACAAAAAAAGATTTTAGATGAGAAGATCGCAAGAGCAGAATTATCCGGGAAAACAGAGAAGGTTGAAGAACTCGAAGCACAGAAAGAGGCAGTAGTCCCTATTGATGTTCCGGTAATATCAGCGAATGTTGATACACCGACAGGGATCTCTTACAGAGAGAAATGGAATGCAGTAGTCATTGATGAAAAATTAGTTCCGAGAGAATACCTGATAGTTAATCAACAGGCACTTGATAAAGTTGCACAGGCAACAAAGGGTAGCCTACAAATACCGGGAGTAAGATTTGACAAGAGCAAAGTAGTAGTAGCATAATGAAAGTAGTAATACGGTTCGGGACTTTTGGTTTAGAAATAGCGGAATATGTTTCCGAGACCAAGAAACTATTCAGGGCTAAGAAGATACCCAACAATAATATATTGCTTGAATTTTATGGTGGATGGATAAAAAAAGCCGATGCGATATATGTTGGAGAGTTATCAGCGAAGATTTTATCTATTGTTAATAAATATCACATAGCACGAAAGAGACGAGAAAGAAAGATTGACAAGATTTATCAGGAAACTAATAAAGAGTTTGGAGAGTTGATACAGAAATTAAAAGATTTACAGAAAGGAAAGTAAAATGAGCGAATCAGAAATAGAAGATTTGCTAAGATTGAGTATATCTAAGTGGGGTAAAAATCTACAAAGAATATTGATGGTAGAAGAATGTTCAGAATTGGTTAAAGTTATCTGTAAAGAAATCAGAGCAGAAAAATGTGATAGGTTAAATAAAGCCGTTTGTGAAGAACTGGCTGATGTGAAAATTATGCTCAAACAAATGGAACTTATTTATAGTCCAGAACTTATTAAGAAATTTGAAGCAGAAAAACTATTAAGATTAAAAGAAAGATTGGAGGAATAAAATGAAAAAGCAGACAAGAAAGAAAAAAGTAATCCCGAAGAAGAAGTTGAGTAATCTAACGCCAGAGAAAGCATTTCTTAAAGCATTTTTAGCTTTGCAAAGTGAATTACCGGAATTAAAGAGAACGGAGAAAGTCAACGAAGATGGACGTGTATATTCATACACTCCACTACCTATAATGAGAAAGGTATTACAGCCATTACTAACCAAACACGGATTTATGTATGCTTGGGACTCAAGAGAAGTGGATAATAAAAGGATAGAATACACCTGCATACTTACTCATATTGACGGACACTCAAAAACATCGAGCATAATTGCTGAAAAGGACAGCACAGCAGATATGAATAATATTCAGGCAGTTGGCAGCACAACGACATACTTGCAGAGATACACGCTTAAAGCCGTTCTCGGTTTAACTTCTGCCGATGATGATGATGATGGGAGATCAGCAGGGAAGAAGAATAAAAGAGAAGAAATCCCGGAACCAAAACCTAAGCCCAAACCAGACGGAGAGCATAATAAAGTAGTTCAAGAAATTTTAACATTCAAAGAAGGAGAAAAAAAAGATGATAGCCCTAAGACCTAAAATCAATGTTGATAAGAGAGGGAAGATCACAACCGGGATAAAAGCGATCTCGGAAAAGACACAAAAGGAATATCCGAAAGCAACGGATTATTTTGTCATTGAGGATTTTCCTGAATTGGTAAAATGTTATGGCGATAAGCCTAAGAAACTTGTTTTGTTTTTCCCGGATAATGAAATTGAAAGTTTCTTTAGTGCTGATATGGTTCTGTATGGAGGCAACCAAACACTTATCCGTAAATGCGATGGTTCAGAATGTTTGCACAGAATAGACGAGGAAGTTGCGGGGCAAAAATATGTAGCCGGAGAAATAAGCGAATGTGTTTGCACTCAGTTACCGGAAGATGATAAGAAGCGATGTAAAGTTGCTACTTATCTCAAAGCCTATGTAGCAGATACCAAAACAGGGAAAATAGAAAATCCATTGTGTTATTTGTTTTACACTGGCTCACGAAACTCAGCCGAAAATCTTTTCTCGGAATTGAAGAAAATAAGAAATTTACTCGGAGGCAATTTAGTTGGTATTCCTTTCGGTCTATCAGTAGAAATGGTATCAGGGAGAACAGAAGCAAAACAAAAATTCCCTATTTGGAGTCTCCAAGTATTAGGGACTACAAGCCAATTAAGGGCAGCAATGGAATCTTATCTATTCGATTATAAAGAAATTCTGAAACTTGATACCGAGAAGATCAATGCTCAATTAGAAGAACATAAACCAGAGAAGGAACTAAGCGAAGACGAAAAAGAAGCAATCAGAATAATGACTAATCCTCAATACTGGAATAAAGAAATTCAGAATTTGAAAACCTTAGAAGAAGTGAGTAAATTTGAAAAGAGTTATCACTTAGAACTATCTCAGTTTGGCGGTGATGATGAGCGGATGATTCAAGCTACTATTGAAGAAAAGAAAAAATCATTTGCTAAAAAATAATTTATTCATTTATTAAATAATAGGAGAAATCTTATGAAACTCAAAACGCTTTTGAGTCAAGTGTATTTTGTGTTACTACTTGTAGCACTAATATTCACGGTGAATTGCAACGGACAGCCTAAATCTGATTATGAGATTGGCAGTAACACCGTAGCCGGAGCGGTTCAATACAAGTTCTTTCTTGAAAAGAAGTCTGCTAATCCCTATAAACTACAAGAGGGGATTGACTACTTAGACCCCAATGGAGATGGAAACTATTCAGATTCTCTTTCCGCAATAGGGAGTAATACATCACCCTTATTTATAGTAAAACTTGATAATGATGGTTCAGAATACAGAGTAGCAATTGTAGCCGTAAGCAATGCAGGAATTTACTCAGGGATGGGAATAAATACAGGAAATGTTAATCAATCCCCGAATATCCCGGCAGGGGTATTTTTTAGGAAAAAGACTTAATGCTACCGTTCTTCATTGGAGCATGGTTGACTATTTCAACAGTTTTAACCTCCGATTTGGTTGAATGGCAGCCATCGCTCCAGAGCGGTATAATTCTGATCGAGTTCAATGAAACATCAGGAGGCAATCATCCAAGTATGACGGATATCAACAATTATACAATAGTTGATAGTGAAGGTAAAATATATAGGAAAGATGCAATAGCAAGGATTATAAAAATAACTGATGATGCAGGAGAAATTATTCCTTCTTATTCAACGATCATTGCCTTAAAGTGTGAAAGATTGAAATACAAAACAAGCTATGCAATTTTAGTTCAAGGAATAAGAAACAGATCAGGAGAGTTACAGCAACCCGATACATCTTATTATTATTTTAATGGATATGCACCAAACTTAATCAATACACCAGATGCAACGCTCAGATGAATCTGATCAGATATATAGTTAAAATTTATAGACCATACAGGGAGAATAAATCAGTAATTGCAGCAGAAGTTACTATGGTTGTCTATGAATCAAATAAACGAAAAGCACTTGATGTAGTAGAAAATAGATATAAGGATTTTGTTTTAATTTCAATTGAAAATTCTTTTAAGTATGAAACTAAACTTTTGGCACTTTAACTAATAGAACCAACCAACAAATAAAAGGAGTATAGAATTATGGCAAAGCAGAAGAAGAAACGAAACCCCAACAAACTCGGACCGAAATTAGTTGAAAAGAAAACTAAGAAAAAAGCCGAGAAGCCTTCCGAAAAACCTGCTGACGTAACAACAATGACTCACGTTCAGGTGATTAGCCGTCAGCGAGAATTAACCACAAAAGAAACGGCAGATTGTGGAGGAGAACTCGCAACAAAAGAACTTCAACTCGATCAGGTTAGGAAAGAGAAGAAGGAGTCAGACCGGGAATTTGATAACACGATCAAAGACCATCTTAGTAACATTATGCGGTTATCTCTGGCTATTGATACCGGGATAATGACAACCAATGTTGAATGTGAAGTTGTCCTTGATCGGGCGAAAGAGAAGAAAACCTGCTATCCTAAAGATGGCAGCGAAAGTTTTGTTTTACCAATGACAACGGATGATTTTGACCTCCTGACCTAAAGTGGAAGAAGTCAAAGAAATAGTAAAGCAATCCATCAGGGAACTTGCCGGAGTATGTAACTATGCAAGTTCTCTTGATGGTTTGGGATTCAGCAAAGTAGATACTGTTTTTGGGCACTCTCTTGCACAGCAGGAAGATTGGACTCCGAAACAATTAAAATCAGCCTGTAATCTTGTAATTAAATATCAGGGACAGTTATCAGGGATTGATAAAGAAAAAGTAAAGGAACTAATGAACTCGCTGGAAGAAAAAATACAAAAAGATTCAGTTGCAAAGTTGGCAGATATGAAAGTTAACCTGCTTACTGATCGGAACGGTGGTAAGAGATTAGCTGTAACCTTCCCCTATGACCGGGACACACTGGAAAAGATTAAAACTCTGGAAGGTAGAAGATGGAACCCCGATTTCCTTCGTTGGGAATTACCTATAATGAATCTGCCAAGATTAAAAGAACTGTTTCCATTAGCGACATTTTCAGACGGATTAAAAGAACTGGAAGAAGCTCAGGAACAGAAAGACCAGATGATTATTGAAGAATTCAAAAAGATTGTTGCGGATCTCGATTTGACAAAACCGTTACTGAATGGTAAGACACTCTTTAAGCATCAAAGAGATGGAATATTGAGGATGCTGAAATACCGGAGACAGATCCTTGCAGACGATATGGGATTGGGAAAAACACTACAAGCATTAGTAGTAGCCAAAGAATTATCCGAGCGATACGGATGGTATGTGATAATAATTTGTCCTGTTTCTCTTAAAGAAATTTGGGAGAGAGAAGCCAAATCATTAAAAATATCTAAGTTAAAATTCTCGGTTCATTCTTGGGCTAAAATACCAGCTCCTCCACCAAAAGAATATATGATGATTGCTGATGAAGCACATTACGCACAGGCGGGGATAAAGACATTGAGAGGGAAAGCCTTTCTTACACTTGCAGACAGCGATAATTGCAGAGCTTGTTATTGTTTAACCGGCACACCAATAAAGAACGGCAGACCGATTAACATATTCCCACTGCTACAAGCTACAAAACACGAACTCGCAAAAGATACAAGATATTTTCAATTAAGATTTTGTAATGCTCACCTTCGACAAATAGGCAGGAGGAACAAGAAGCAATTTTGGGACGTTACTGGTTCATCACATCTTGACGAACTTAACCAGAAGGTAAAGACAGTAATGATACGAAGAACAAAAACAGAGTGCCTTGACCTACCGGAGAAATTAAGAGTATTGAGAGAAGCAGAACTATCAAAGGAATCAATAGAAGTTTATAATACAACGCTGAATAAACTCCGAACAACATATCAGGAACGATTAAAGAAAGGCGAGATTAAAGAGGGCGGGGAAGAAATGATAATGTTGCAGCACTTGGCACACGCAGGAGCAATAGGAAAAATAGAAACGGCTTATGAACTTGCTGAAGAAGTAATCGAAGAAGGCAATCAGGTAGCAATATATTCAACCTTTATTGAACCACTAAAAACATTAAGAGATAAATTCTTAAAAGAAAATATCCCGGTAGATATGCTGATAGGTGAAACCAAAGACCGGCAGAAGCTCGTAGATAACTTTTTGGCAGGTAAGAGCAGAGTCTTTCTGTTAAGTTCAGCAGGAGGGGTGGGAATAGACCTTTACACAGCAACCACAATCATATTGATTAACCGGGCTTGGACCCCGGGAGACGTGGTTCAGATTGAGGACAGGCTACACAGGATAGGGCAGCAAAATGCCGTAACAAGTGTTTGGTTACAATACGGTGAAGTTGACAAGCATGTAGATGCTGTATTGGAGAGTAAGAGTATGAACATATCCGAAGTGCTAAAGAACAAATCTACCGGAGCTGATGATATAATAACGTTTGCAAAGAAATTCTTTAAGAAAGAAGATTGATAAATGCGTCTTAAAAAAATAAAACTACGAGATAGCTTAGAAGAAACAATCATATCGGAATTTGAAAAAACTTATTCTCAAACTTCCGGCATAGCTGTCAACATTTATTATTCTAAGAAAAGAAAAAAATGGGTAGCGTATTGTTTTGACTCTAAGAAGATTGAAGACCCCGACCTAATTACATTGTTAGGGAAAATGACAGATTATATAAACAAGAGAAAATATAAATTTGTGAAAGAATAGTTTGCATCTTAACAAAACAAAATATAGTTTTAGCACAGGAATTAAACTTGTTGGGCGAGATAAGGAATTATAGGCATCAATAAGCCCAACTGTTGATGCTTTTTTCATTTTATGACGGAGATTGATATGGAAAAATTCTATAACCTACCACACCATAACCAAGCATTTAACAACCAAAAGATTCAAAAATATTTGAGCAAATTTTCTGAAGAAGATAAATTTTGTTTCTATGGGATATTCTGGATTCTTATGGAAATGTTTCATCAGGAAAACAATAAAATTTCACTACCAGTATTAAATACGAAAATAGCCGAATACCAACCTTATACAGGAGGACACGGTTTTCTTACTCAACTAAAAGACGCATTAAACATTATGATTGAGGTAGGACTGATAGAAAAAGAAATAACAGATGATAAAGAATATACAGAATATTATTATTCACCATATCAAAGATTAGTATTACAATCAAAAGCAAATCACCAGAGCAAACTATCAGAGACAAATCAAAAATTAAATAATAAAGTAACCGAGCAGGAAGGACTAATCAAGAGACTGAATGACAAAATAGATTTCCTAAAATCAGACAAAAAACAGATCAAAGAAAAAATTATAAAGACAAAATTTTAATATAATTAACACAAGAGAATCACAATGCCGAGAGGAAGAATCTTGAATAAGAAGATAAGTTTTGATGAAGTTGTAGCGAAACTCACGCTCAAGTCAGCCCTTTTTTTCACTTGGAGCATCCCTCATCTTGATGTTGGAGGGAAAATTTTAGGTGATCTTAACTATTTGAAGGGCAACATAGTTCCATATCGCAATGATATTTCGGTCAAAGACATACAGAAATGTATTGATGAACTTGAAGAATATGGACTGGTTATCGTTTATGGGGACAACCATAAGTATTTGAAATTTAAGGGGTTTGAGAAGAATCAAACAGTCAACATAGACAAGGAAGCAAAATCAGAAATACCAGATCCCGCTCCAGAGTTAAGCCAGAGCAACGCCGGAGAAACTCCCGGTAAAGTAAAAGAGAAAGTAAAAGAGAAAGTAAAAGAGAAAGAGGAAACCCCTCATCCCCTCTCTCTCTTTATTAAAGAAAATTTATTATCAGTGAGTAAACTTGAAAAACAATTAACTGAATCAGACTGTATAAAATTATATGGCGAATATTCAGATAAGCTATTGATGGAAGTTTTACAGGATATGGATAACTACAAACCATTACTAAAAAAATATAAATCAGTAAATCTAACTTTACGCAAGTGGTTGAAAATCAGAGAGGAGCGGAGAAATGGCAACGAAGAAAAAGGAGGAGATAATATCAATTGGGGCAGGCATAGAAAAGGCGATCTCGATATTAGTAAATACGCAAGAGAACTCGCAACAGAAACTCCTGCAAAAGAGAAATAAAAAACCGTATCTCAATTGGCTACCGGAAGAATACAAAACCAAATATGAGTCAACGGATCTATTATATTCTTTTTGTGTAGAAATATTCAGCAGGGTTGAAACAAATATGCGAGAGGATATTCCAGAGACCACAATGCGATCTTGGTTTATCGAATTTATAAAAGCGGGCTGGACCAAGCAGATAGTTCAGCGAAGGTATAAAGGTTTAATCAGGAAGCCCAAGTTTGGTTCAATAGATTTCAGTAATTGGGTAAATGCTGTTCCGGTTTACGCAGAAGATGAAATTATGATATTAGTAGGTCAAAGAATGGATGCTATCATCAAGAAGGGAGAACAATTAATAAAAAACAAGGTTAAGATTCTTTCACTTACAGATGAAGAAAAGAGAATAATAGAAGTAACACTTTCAAATGAATTGAAAGCCATAATGCTAAATGAAAGACTCAGAGCAATAGATGATTATAAAGATAAAAGGAGAGAGCGGTTGCGAAATAAAATGAAAGGAGATAAGTAGCCTCCGGGTTTTGAGTTGGGACTAATGAAACAGTTTCCGACAAGGCAACAAATAACGGAGGTTTTTATTTAAGGTATAACAGGATGGAAACTAACCGGCTGCCCGGAATAAGGAATTAAGTTTTATGAACAAACAAATTAAAATAAATAGTATCAACCGAGATTGTGAAAGCAGTCCGGTTGAGTTTTTGTTATATTTGTTTTTGGCGGGCAGATGCCTCTTTTAATAAAAACATATTTGAAGGAAGTAGAGGGGAAGGGACAGAGTTTGTTTGCCAAAGAATTTATTAAACAAGGAACTAAAATTTATGAGGATAATCCTTTGTTGGATAGAATATTAGAAAAGCAAGAAGTTGAGAAATTACATTCAGTAATAAAAGAGTTTGTAGAA
>Ga0214473_10000335_pt1 | contig 66306 bp, 52 predicted proteins | sample RVTome_7_FD_203509 | JGI IMG/M metagenome (GOLD analysis project Ga0214473, IMG submission 203509) | Soil microbial communities from uranium-contaminated site in the Upper Colorado River Basin, Wyoming, United States - RVT98D197 | ecosystem: Environmental > Terrestrial > Soil > Contaminated >...
GCGCTTCAACTCAACACTGAATCTTCGTCTCGGATTCATGGCAAATTCCTTTCCCGGACTCAAAATACCGGTCCCTGGCCAAATCATCCTAACTTTTTGTGTCCAACCTCAGGGGTGCAGTCCAAACTTAGTGCAAAGGAGGTGGATGTATGGAGGGTTTTTGCAAGCTACCGAGAGAGATTACCGACAGGTTCATTAATTTCGCGACTGGTCCCGGCGGGATCCCGGGCGGCAATCCAGATGGGAAGCTGTGGTTTTGCGGGATTGAGTTTGGCAAGGTAGATCCGAATGAGCCTATTTACTATTATCTCTACCTTGACCCCTCGAGTGGAGTTCCGTGTTGGACAGAGAAGTTCAAGAACAAGTACCACCACACGAACAAAGAACTGGGTAAGAACTACACCATATGGCAGTTTAATCAAAAGCAGGCGAAAATCGCACGTGCTTATATGACCGGTAGTTTGGATGGTTGGTATGATTATCTGAAAGACCGCTTCTACGCTCATGACGGTGAAACCTTTGGCGTTAATCTATACCCTCTAGCTTTTCACGACGTCAGCGACGACTTGTGGTCGAAGGCACATTACAGGGAAACCGGTTTCCCGAGCAAGACTGAATACATGGCCTGGTGCAGCCAACACAGGTTCCCCAAGCTCAAACAACGGCTCACCAAGCACAGTCCCAAGGCCCTTGTTTGTACCGGGAACGCGTTTAAGAGGATGTTTCTACTTGCCTTTGCCGACAGCATCGATCAGATCTTCGACGACAAGATCAACGAGCGGCCGGTGTACACGAGAAGAGGGAATCCCGTAAACGTGGAGTGGTTATACATAAACAGCGGAAAGACGCTGATGGTGATAACACCGTTTCTGGGCCGCGGCGGGTTGATGTCTGACGCATCGCTCATGGAATTGGCCAAGTTACTGAGGGAAAAGACCGCTGCTCGATAGATAAACGTCGTCCTATCACCCCCGTGCAGCCGGGGGGTCCCTCCGTCTTTACATACCGTCAGAGGAATGAAGATGGATTCCCGCCTGCGCGGGAATGACGGAGGGGGACTGGGGGTGACCGGAGCGGACGGGGAGGTTTGCCGCCCCCCGCAGATGGCAGGTTCGCGGACAAACCAGCCCTACGATTTCTACGCGTGCTCCGAGGGACAGACGCGGGCGTCTGCGGCCCACCGCGACCGACAACGTCACCCTGACCGGAGTCGAAGGCCGGCCTACACTCTCATTCCACGCAGCCCGGTTGGGGCGCGGGACCACCCAGGAAGATGTAATCGATCAGGTAGACTACATCGCTTATATCTATGCGGCAGGAGGCGTCCACGTCGGCCGCGTTCATACTCCAGGGCGGCGGTCCCTGCAGAAACATGTAATCGACCAGGTAAACCAGATCGCCGATATCGACCCGGCCGCTGTTGTCGATGTCGCCGTCGACCTCCGAGGTGGCAGCCTCGCCGAATAGGTTCTTGGCGTAGGTCATCAGGGCGACAGCCGACTCGTCGGTGAGGAAAATCAGCGGGAAGGCAAGCACGACGCACTTGCCGTTGGGGCTGTTGTAGTAGACGCCGCAGACGGTTCCCTCTGAGGCGGGAGCGTCGGTTTTGGAGTCGTACAGATAGATCGGTTCCCCCCCCGACGCCATCCCCAGCGACGGAATATAGGGCAGATAGCCCAGAACATTGGTGGTATCGACCTCGACATCCGGCCAGCCACCGACCCCGGCGGCGCCGGCGAAGTCGAAAGCTTCGTGGATGGTGTGGGTGGCGACCCGGAAATGATCGTACAGGAAATCGCCGCCGGTATGAGGCGACTCGTCCCAGAATTCGATGGTGCGGAAACCATCGACGAAAAGATTGCCGGTGTACCCGGCGTACCATTCCAGGCTGTCCTCGCTGTCGCGTATCAGCTTGGGTGCGAAGTCATCATCGATCCAAAAAATCGACGAATACTGAGCGGCCCAGTTTCGAGTAAGGCGCTCGCCGGTGAATTCCACCTGCACCAGGTCAAACGGTGTGGGCGCGAAGAAACTGTTGAACAGCGCCTCCTGGGTCGCCTGGTTGGGCAGGCCGCCGCCCTGACGGGTTTCGTCGACCAACAGGATGCCGCCGTCGAAAGTGGCGGCGTAGCCGACGACCTCGGAGGAGTAGTCCGACTCGTAGCCGTCGACATCGGCGGCGGTGATTTTATAGCGGTACTCCACCTGGCCGATCACTTCGTTGTCGACGCAAGCGGAAGACGTGATGTTGTCTTTGAACAGTCCGTACGGCAGGCCGCCGACGGAACGATAGATGCGGTAGTGCGAAAAATCGGCTTCCTGGTTGTCGGCCCAGTCGAGTCGGACCTGCATCAGATCGGGATCCGTCCACACCGCCGTAGGCGGCCGCGGGACGATGTAGGGCGTGGCGCTCCCCTCAATGGCGTAGACGGCGGGGTAACCGTCGGGAATCTCCCCCACCACATAAAAGAAATATTGCTGCCCCTCGGCCAAACCGTCAACCACCCACGAGCAGCTACCGGGCGGGATCTCGACCGTATCGGTGTAAACGCCCGAGACGGCGCCGTAGTACAGCTTATAGGTGTAGTTGGGATCACAACTGGTCCAGAACACTTCCAGCGACTGGCCGTCCCCCATGTCCACGATATGATCGATCTCGGTGGGATGAGCGGCGTCGGCCACGATAGCCAGCGAGGCCACGGTCATACGGGCGACCTCGTAGAGGTAATCGAAATCCATGCGCGAAGTGAGATCGAGATTGGTGTGCCAGCCGTCGTAGTTGAAATCCTCCTCGATGTTGTTCACGATATTGAAGCCGAAGTCCATGAAAGAAGCGTGGTCGGAACTGCCGCCGGGGACCGATTCGAGCGGATCGAGACGTGGGTTGACCCGATTGCAGGCAGCCATGGTGAGATACTTATAGGCTCCGTTGGGTCCCGATGACACCTCCAGAAGCCAGAGGCCGTTGCCGTTGAAGCCGACCATGTCATAGTTGTACATCACTTCCAGATCGGTACCGCTGTAGTAGAAATCCGCCGCGGCGTAATAGGAGCCGACCAAACCCACCTCCTCGGCCGTAAACGGCATGAAGATCACCGTCTTGCGCAAAGGTACGTCCTTCAGAACGCGCGCCATCTCGAGGGTGATGGTGGTGCCGGAGCCGTCGTCGTCGGCGCCGGGCGCGTAGTCCATGGGATCGGTCGGTTGTCCGTAGGTGATGGCGTCGTAGTGGCCGCCGATGACTATCACCTTGTCCGGCTCGGCATAGCCGGGTTTGACCGCTTTCACGTTGTAAAGCCAGAGGCCGTTCCAGTAGTAAGCGGGAGTGGACACATCGGTGTAGCCCCAGTCGAGAAACTTCTGCACCATCCAATCCCTCGCGGCCAGGATCGAGTCGGTGGCGATGTAGCGCGTCTGGAAATTCTCCAGTCGCAGGTTCATGGCGTAGATGGAATCCTGATTAATCAGGTTGACCAGCGAATCGGTCGGGAAGTCGGTGATTTGTGACAAGGTGTTGGTAATGGCGGGCGAAAGATAACTTATCGGAATGCTCCGCTCCGAGAGCGCCACTGCCGTGAGTTCGGTAGTGTTGGTGAGCAACGCTGCCACCGAGGGACTCATGCGCACGGCGTGCACGTCGGGTCCCAGCGCCACCGTCTCCCCCAACTGCGGCACGTCCACACCGACGCCGGGGCGGCCGTCGCTGTGACGAACCAGAAAGACCGAGCTCGGATCGATTTCTTCCATGACGATCTCGAACCCGATCCCGGCCGTTGCCAACGCCTTCATCTGAGCATCGGACACCGAAACCAGCAATCGGTTGTCGGCCCTGGTGAAAGCGGTCCCCAGAATATCCTGCGCCAGTGTCGCCTGGTGTCGGTCGGTGAGAGTGACGATGGCCAGATCATCAGCCGCCGCCGTCGAGACAGCCCACAGCAGCAAGACTCCCGCGATAACCAGACTTCTCGAACGCTTCATTCATTCCTCCATTCACAGTTCACAATCGCCGCACGTTATACGGGCGCCGGGGCGGGGACGATAAGCAAAAGTGGTGTAAGGGCTTGTGTCCCGGTATGTTTACAGAGGTAAGGTAACCGAAGATGGGTGATTGTCAAGGCAAAAAGGGATGGGGGTACGCATACGGCTCGTTATCGAGAAAGAGAGTCGATTTCCCGGATCGCTGTTATCCATAAGTATATCACTCCAGTGTAGGCGGGGTCCAACTTACGGTGGTGGCCGAATCTTCAGATTAGTCCACAGGCCCCGCCGAATTCGAAGATTCAGCGGGCACAAAGTATGTCGCGGTAGTGTAGGCGGAGATTCGTCTGACACTTAGCCGTCACACTGGCGAAAGCCAGTATCCAGTCGTTCCTGCGCAAACGGAGACTGGACCCCGGCTTTCGCCGGGGTGACGGAATGGCAGGAGCGCAGGGATCCTGCCCTACCTTTGAAAGACCACGCGGCCGGCGAGCAAGGTCATGTGCGCCCGACCCGACAGTTTCCAGCCGATGAACGGTGAGTTCTTGGACAGCGAGCGAAAATCCTTTTCCTTCACCGTCCACTTTTTGTCGGGGTCGATGATGGTGATGTCGGCCGGTGATCCTTCTTGTATGCCGCCACCCGGCAGGTTCAGAATGCGCGCCGGGTTGATGGTCATCTTGCGGATGACGTCGGCCCAGCTCAAGTAGCCCTTGTCGATGATGAAGGTCTTGACCAGTCCCAGCGTCGTCTCCAATCCGATCATGCCGGGCGGGGCCTGGTCGAACTCGCAGTCTTTCTCCTCCATGGCGTGGGGAGCGTGGTCGGAGGCGATGCAGTCGATGGTGCCGTCCACCAGTCCCTCGATGACGGCGTCCCGGTCACGACGCGAACGCAGCGGCGGGCTGACCCGCAGGCTGGTGTTGAACTCTTTGGCGATCTCCTCATCGGTCAGCACCAGATGATGCGGCGTCGCCTCACAGGTGACGTGGATGCCTTCCTTTTTAGCCTGCCGAATGGCGTCGACGGCGCCTTTGGTGGTGATGTGCTGGATGTGCAGGCGGCCGTTGGTCACGCGGCAGAGGGCGACGTCGCGAAGCACCGCGATCTCCTCGGCCACCGGCGGCGCGCCTTTCATCCCCAAACGGGCCGACTGGAACGATTCGTTCATCACTGCATCGGCCGTCAGATACTGGTCCTCGGCGTGCTGCATCACCGGGATGCCGAACATGCGGGCGTACTCCAAAGCTCGGCGCATGATCTCCGGGTTTTGCACGAAGCGGCCGTCGTCGCTGATGGCCACGGCGCCGACCTTGACCAGGTCGCCGATCTCGGACAGCTCCTTCCCCTCGATGCGTTTGGTGGCGGCGCCCACCACGTACACTCTGGCGTCGGCGTTCTGTGCGCGGTCCTGGACAAACTTGACGGCTTCCTGATTGTCGATGCAAGGGGTGGTGTTGGGCATGCAGCAGACGGAAGTGAAACCGCCGGCCGCCGCCGCCCGGCCGCCGCTGATGACGGTCTCCTCATCCTCGCGTCCCGGCTCACGCAGGTGGACGTGCATGTCGATCAGACCGGGCACCACCAGTTTGCCGGAGGCGTCGATGACCTGATCATGGTCGAAACTCTTGATCAGCGCCGTCGATTTGCCGGTGGCGATGACCTTGGCCACCGCGCCGTTCTTGATAAAAACGTCGGCGTCACTGCCGAACCCCAGGGCCGGATCGATGACCCGACCACCCGTTATGACCAGATCGTATTTCCTGCTAGCCATCACTCCGTCTCTCTTTCTTCACGACCGGACAGGAGGTACAAGACCGCCATGCGCACGGCCTGCCCGTTGGTGACCTGGTCGAGAATCACCGAGCTGTCGCTGTCGGCCACGTCGCTGGCCAACTCCACACCGCGGTTGATCGGCCCAGGGTGCATGATCGTGTAGTTCTTGTTCAGACACTTAAGTCGGTCGCGGTTGATCCCGAAAAGAGCCGAGAACTCCCGCCGCGACGGGAACAGTCCCGACTGCTGGCGCTCGGCCTGGATGCGCATGACGTTGACGACGTCGGCGCCGTCCAGAGCCTCGTCAAGATTGGTGTATACGTCGCACCCGAACTGCTCTACCTCGTACGGCAGGAGCGTCGACGGTCCGCACAGCGCCACCGACGCGCCCATGGTCTTGAGGCCCCAGATGTTCGAGCGGATCACTCGCGAATGCTTGACGTCGCCGACCAGCACCACGCGCAAGCCATCGAGCTTGCCGTACTTCCGCCTTATGGTGAACATGTCCAGAAGCGCCTGAGTGGGGTGCTCGTGACAGCCGTCGCCGGCGTTAATTATGTTGGTGTCCATACACCGCGTCAGAAAGTAAGGCGCGCCCTCGGAACTGTGGCGCACCACCGTCATGTCGATCTTCATCGCCTCGATGTTCTGGACGGTGTCGCGCAGCGACTCCCCCTTCTTGACCGACGAGGTCGAGGCTGTGAAGCTGACGGTATCGGCCGACAGCCGTTTCTCGGCCAGCTCGAACGAGATGCGCGTGCGCGTCGACGGTTCATAGAAGAGGTTCAGCACGGTGATGCCGCGCAGCGTCGGAACTTTCTTGATGCGACGCTCGATCACCTCGCGAAAGGTCACCGCCGTGTCGAGTATCAACTCGATGTCCCGGCGCGGCACGCCTTCAAGCCCCAGCAGATGACGTGAACTCAGCCGGCTCATGATTTCCCCCTTGCTTTACTGCGTCGAGTCTTGCTCGGCGTTTTACGGCCGCCCGGCCGGCTGTCGTTGCGTTCGACAAGCACTTGGTCGGCGCCGTCCTTTTCGTCGAGTTGGACTACTACTCGATCCGACCACGCGGTGGGGATGTTGGCGCCGACGTAGTCGGCCTTGATCGGCAATTCGCGGTGGCCACGGTCCACCAGCACCGCCAGCTGGATAGTGCGGGGACGTCCGAAGTCCACGATCTGGTCCAGGGCGGAGCGCACCGTGCGACCGGTGAACAGAACGTCGTCGACTATGATCACATTACGATCGACGACCTCAAACAGGATGTCGGTGCGCTGGACGACCGGCTGATCGAGTTTGGAGTGAAGATCGTCGCGGTATAACCCGATGTCCATCAGTCCCACCGGTACGTTGACGGCTTCGAGGTCTTGGATGATGCGAGCAATGCGTCGCGCCAACGGGGCGCCTCGGGTCAGGATGCCGATCAGCACGAGACTCTCGGCCCCGGAGTTGTGCTCCAAGATCTCGTGGGCGATTCGAGTAAGAGCGCGCGTGATCTTGTTGGCATCCATTACTACATCATTCTTGGCAGACAAGGATACCTCCTATATCGAGAAAAACAGAATTTGATCTCAGGTTCCGGATGTGCTCATCAAGGCGTAGGGTTGTTGCCATCAGTAAGTGCTTTCGTCCTTTAGTGATCTCACCGGATCACTTTAAAAGGGCCGACCGCCGCCGCGCCGATATAGTTCGAACGCGACGATGGATGATTTCTCAAAGCTTCGGTCGATTGATGATAACAGGTTTTGATCCGCAGTCAAGCGGACTGATGAAAAAAGCTGCGTTAATACCGTTGGAAATGTCCGCCGGTCAGTGATGAGACGATTGAGGACAGCCGGGGGTCGGCGAAGAACCCGTCTTTGGCGATCAGATGGTGGCGGCCGTCGCCGGTCAGCAGCAGCACGCGATCAGCTAAAGCATGGATCAGGTCACCGTCGTGGGTGACAATAACAGTGCCCACCGACCGACGCTTCAACGACCGGCTCAAGCGGACAAACCGCCCCACCCCGTCCTGGTCCAGACCGCAAGTCGGTTCGTCGAAGACGACAAAACGGGGCGCCATCGAAAGTACGGCGGCGAAGGCGAGGCGTCGTTTCTCGCCGCCCGACAAGGTGAAAGGATCGCGACCGGCCATCCGGCGAGCCGACAGGCCGACCATCTGAAACATAGCCGCCACCTGATCGGGAGTCAGTTCTTGACCGAGATTGCGGGGACCGAAGGTGATCTCCTCGGCACAACTCGGCAGAAAGAACTGCCGCTCCGGCTGCTGAAACAGTCCCGAAACGAGGCCACGCGTCTGCTGCTGAGGCAGCGGCCGGCCGTCACCGTTCAGCAGCGTTACCTTACCGGTACTCGGTTTCAACAGACCGCATAGCAGCAGACCCAGCGTACTCTTGCCGGAACCGGACGGCCCCACCACGCCGAGCGACTCACCCGGTCGAAGCTCCAGGCTCAGATCGCGCACGATCTCCCCACCGTCACCGTAGGCAAAACCGAGCCCTTCGGTGACCAGGCGCACGCGTGAATCGTCAACCGCCGTAAACTCCGGCAGTTCTGGCGGCGCGGTCTCACTCTCATCCAACGAATAACTGAGGCCGGTGCGGAGACAGAGATCGTGGTCGGCGAAGATCTCCTCCGGAGGTCCGTCGGCGGCCACACCACCCCGGTCGAACACGATCAGCCGCCGGTACGAGCGCGCTACGTGCGGGTATTGAGTGATGCGAATCTCGGTCAGCGACGGCGCGGTCACTTTGATGCGGGCCAGTTCGTCGACCAGAATCGTCTTGCCCGCTTCGTCCAGGAATGAGTCCGGCTCGTCCAGCACCAAAATCGGCGGCTGCAATATCATCACCGAGGCCAGCGCCACCCGCTGCTTTTCCCCGCCCGATAGTTCGCCGGTCAGTCGTCGCCTCAGATGCGAGATGCGGAAGCGTCTGAGAGTCTCGGAGATTAGTCGGTCCATCTCGTCCGGCGGCGTGCCCAGATTCTCCAGAGCGAAAGCGACCTCTTTCTCCACCGTGACCGCCACCATTTGGTTGTCGGGGTTTTGAAAGAGGATACCGACCGGAAGCGGGGAGTCTCCATCGACGTCGATCTCCAACCGTCCCCCCTGCGGCTCGATCAACCCGGCCAACAACGCCGCGAAAGTCGATTTCCCGGAGCCGTTGGCGCCCATGACGCAGACCACTTCACCGCGCTTAATGGACAGACTGAGATGGTTCAGGGCCGGCCGGTCCTGTTGAGGGTAAGAGTAAGTGACGTTCGTAAGTTCAATCATACCATGAACGTTTTAACACATCGGCCGGCCCACCGTTTAGATTTCGGCGCCCCACCCAGAGCGAAGCGGCGTGTGAGTTTTTCCAAATCAAGCGTCTCCCAACGCAGGCGGTGGCGCGCGGTTGTTATTCACGTCAATCTACGGAGCGAAGTAACGGCTGGCAAGTAGGTATGACTCGATAAACTAGTGATTTGGAGGCAACCTACTCCGCCGGTAGCAGGTCGAGGTCACTGTCCCGAATCATCTCGATATAACCGACGCCGCGAGCGCCGAAATACGCCTCAGGAGCAGTGTACAGCTCGTCTTCCAGAGCGTGGTCCAGCGATATGAAGCGATAGTCCTGCTGTTCAAGCAGCGTGAGAATATCGTCGAGGAACTCGGCGTTGAGCAGGTTGGCCCGCAAGAGGAGAATCTGTCGGCAGGGTCGTTTCAAGACCTCGGTGGCCTCCGCCTCGGCGTGGTGTACTTGATCCAGGACATGGCCCAGGTAATCGTCACGCAGGTTGAAATAGTCGGCGGAGTCGATCTCATCGCCGAGCTTTTCCATGGTGAGGTTGTACAGGTAATCCTCCAACACCACCGTGGCGTGGGCTACGACGATGTCGTTAGCCGCCAGGTGCCGTCTGACCTCGCGCTTGGCCTCCACCGTGTTGCCGTAATGCAGGAAAGGATATCGGAAATAGCGGAAGTCCTGACCGAATCCCTCGAGCATCGGCTCCAGCGCGGCATGGCCGGCCGCCAAATCCCGAATGAATGACGCAGCCGCCAGGAGGTGCAGGTCCTGATGCGAGTTGGTGAGGCTGCCCAGAAGGTGACCGTCATTGAGCCAGGCGCCGAGGAGATCGTAGTGGCCGTCGATGTTTTTGCCGACGACAAACCCGGCCGCATTGACCTCGTGTTTCTTCAGCGCCGCCAGCAGGTCGGCCGTGACCTTTGACCGGTCCACCTCGCCGAAAGAACCGGCCACCGGCAGCTCGTCGAAAGTGATGCAGATCTCCCTGGTTGCTTTTTTCTTCTTGGCGTCCGCCGCAGCAGAGGGAGAATGCGCCGCCGGGAGAGCGAAGACCAGAAGTGAGAACAGCAGTGTCCAGGCGCACTTCCAACAAGGGTAATCGCCATGTGTCCGCGGACTCCGAGACATGATTCCCCTATGCATTACTACCCGCCCCCTTTCAACTCAAGGACCGTCATCATGTTGGTCCGCTGGACCAAGCCAAACGGCACGCCGCCGGTTATGATGACTTTGTCGCCGCGACCGGCCAGCTTGTATTGGCGGCACAGCGTGAGTTGCCTGAGCAGACGCTGCTCCGGGGTGACAGCGGCCATCGGCGGGCTGGGGAACATTTTCGAAATCAACGAGGCCGTGAAACCGGAGGTGGTGAAGGCCATAATAAGCTTGCCATCGAACTGACCGCGGCAACGGCTGACGGCGTCGGCGACCGAGGGAGCGATCTCGTCGTCAATCGACGGCCGGTCGGCTACCGGCGGCGGCGCGGCCGCCGCCTCGGTGGTCTCGATAACGCGATTCATAGTCTCGACCGCCTCAAGCGGGTACTGCCCGGTCGCCGTCTTGGCCGAAAGCATGACGGCGTCGGCGAAGTCGTAGACCGCCGTGGCGACGTCAGTAGCTATTATCCGGGTCCTTTTCACGAATCGAAGGCTAATCGAGATAATCGCTAAAATCAACAAAAAGCTCCCGAGTCTAATATAATAGACTGATCGGCAACGGCTTACGCCGCGGGCGCAGACGACTGAGGCAAACCGGGAGCGTTTTTGTGCAAGTTTTTTCGGTGGGGCGCTTGGAATCCGTTTGGATACTTCGTATATTGACCCCACTCGAAAGGTTGGGTGTCGATAGATCGCTGTGAGAGGGATTACGGCATAGCAATGGATTTGTGCTTATGAGTAGAAAAGTAATTATCGCGGCCAACAACATGATCTTCACTTCCAAGATAATGACCGCGCTGGACAGCATGGAGGTTGAGGGGATCAAGGCGATCCGCTCGGATGACATATTCAAGCAGGCGCAGGATCTCAACCCCGATCTGATCATTATCGACCTGAACCTGAACGGGATCGAAGCGCCGTCGCTGATCAACAAGCTGCGCTCCTACGGCGCGACCAGCAAGATCCCGATCGTTTGCTACTCGCCGAACACGCTGAAGGACCAGATGAAGGCGGCCAAATCGGCCGGGGCCACCGAGGTCCTGCCGAACTCGCAGATGACCTCCAAGATGGCCCAGATTCTGGGCAAGTACGTCGAGGCCTGAGGGCTCGTCCGAAGCCAAGACTCCGACCGGACGCTCGCGCGGGCGTCCGGTTTCGTGTGTGCGGCAGGTCGGATTATTGCCTATCTTCTCCGGACTATGGCGCTAAGTATCAAGAAAGTCTCGGTGTTGACGGTTACGCTATCTTCGATGACGGTGTGGATCGGCTTCTGTGTCTGGCGCGTCATGTTCAACAACTTCGCGGTCGAGGTTTTCGACGCCTCGCCGGCCGACGAACATATTGTGGGCGGCAGATGTCCTCATCTGCCGCCGTACAGGTCATCAGTGAAAAGTCGGGTATCGCACCAAGGGGCGGACGGAGTGTCCATCCCAATGTTTTGCTACATTACTTGTCTTCGGGTTTGGCGGCGCCGATAGGGAGAATAACGCTGGCCGAGATCGAGAAACCGCCGTTCTTGGCATCAAAAGCCTCAAGCGGTTGATCCCCCGTCCAGACCACCTCATCGGCCTTCAGGTCGTCGATTTCCTCCTGGGTGACGTCATCGAAGGCATTGCTGAAGCTCTTGTCATACCTGACATCAATACCGAACATCAGATTGCCGATCGGATATGCTACACCGGCCCCTATCACACCGCCAAAATCGAACTTTTTCACGTTCTTAATATCAAACTCGCCGTCCCAGGGCGCTCCCCAACCGGAGGCCTCATCCTTGGCCGAGAGGTTATACGCCAGTGAGGGTCCCAGCACGACACTCGGCTTGATCTTGCCCTTAGTGGGAATGACATACTTGAACAGCACCGGCATCTGAATATATGAGAGCTTCACTTTGTCGGATGGTTCATCGGAGGCCGCGGCAATCTTACCTAAGGGTACATAATCGTCGTATGTATGCGTCTTGTCCATACCTTTCCGGATGTACTTCATCTCGGGCTGGACAAAGAGATTGGTCCCCAGGGGGTACTCGAAGAAGCCTCCTATGATAAGACCGCTTTGCGAGCTTGTGCTTACACCTTGCTGACTTGTCCCGTCACCGGACATGTTGTAGAAGCCGAAGCCCACGGTGATACCGTAAGATGCATTCATGCAGGAGATGTTGGTCCCCGGAACCACACAGCCCTGGGCGAAGGTGGGGCCTGCTGTGGCGGTAACCAGAACCATAGTAAGAGTGATGATTCTTATCATCAGAGGATCCTCCAGAAATACAGGGTTGCTCACATATCGAAACGTTCATATCTACTACGGCGCGGATGACGCTTGTCGGCTCAAGGGTATGAAATCGGTCACTGTCTGTAAAGCAAAAAAGCATATGTAGTGGATCAGTTTTCCCAATATCGGCCCGTCAGTCTTGTAAGTGAGTGAAACACCTATTCCCGACAGCCGAGTTCAACGCTTGATCGGGGGGGAACTAATGCCGACATTGGCGGTAGTAAGATCGTCAGGAGCACTGAGGTCCTGATCCGTCGAAAGGCATGCCGGTGTGTCGCCCTTCGACCGCGCTCAGGGTGACGCGGCTCAGGGGCGTGTTATGCGATTGGCTCGGTGAACATTCACGGGAGTCAAGAACCGGAAAGGCGTCCGTTGAAAAAACTGCTTCTCTCGCTTATTTGCAGTCTGATGGCTGCTTCGGTATGTGCTATCGACCTAGACTCGTTATTCGTCGTGTCGGTGGGCGGGCCGGCGGCGGTTGACAGTCTGCGCCGACTGACCTCGTACCACGCCGAAGGATCGATGGTTCTCAACGGCACGCCGGGGCGGTTCGTGGAGGACTACGCGCCGCCGGATCGCTTTTACTCGAGGCTGGAACTCGGCCCGGTATCTATAGTGCAGGCATGCGATGGACGCATTGCCTGGCAGCAGGACATGAACGGCCGGGTCTCGCTCCTTCAGGGTTTTGAACGGGACGAAATGCTCAAAGGCCTGTACTTCAACTCGCACTCGTATCTGTTTACTGACCGTATGGAGGGTTCGTGCGAATACCAGGGCACGACCAGTCGGGACGACGTGCTGTACCATATAGTGGCCTTTCGCCCCCTTAATATGGATACCGCGCTCGGCTATTTTGAGGTGGCGACCGGCCTATTCACCCAATCCACCGGCTATGTCGACGAACTGCCGGTCCAAACCTACCGTCGCCGCTTCGAGGAGCACGGCGGAATCCGCTGGCCGATGCTGTTGGAGGTGGTGGCCGAGGGAGCGCCGGTGTCCATGCAGGCCGAGTACGAGACGATAACCCTGAATGAACCGGTTGAACCGTCCCTTTTTCGGCCGCCGGCCACCGTCGGAACGAGCGATGATTTCCCTGAGGGTGTCGACTCGGTAGTCATACCGCTGGACTACCACGCCGGCCATCTGAGAGTGCCGGTTCTGCTGAACGGTTCCGCCAGAGTCTGGATGATCCTCGATACCGGCGCTTCGTCCACGATCCTGAACAAGCCGACGGCCGACCGACTCGCCCTGCCGGTGGTGGGCAACATGGCCGCCAAGGGGATCAGCGCCTACGAGGAAGTCGAACTGGTCCAAGTGGACTCGATGAACATCTCAACGTTGGTCCTGCGCGACCAGGTGGCCGGCTCGCTCGATCTTTCAGCCGTCTCATCGGCCGGACCGGACGGCGGCCCTTTCGGAGGGGTGCTTGGCTATGATTTCTTTTCACGCTTTCCGGCTCTGGTGAACTACCGGGACTCCACTCTGACAATCTACAATCCGGTCGGTTTCACGCGGCCCGAAGGAGGAACCGAGGTGGACTTTTTTCTGACCATGAAGGTTCCCACCGTTGAAGGATTGCTGAACGGCCGGCCCGGGGACTATATCGTCGATCTCGGCAACGCTTTCGGTCTGGTGGTGCACCGCCGGTTCGCCGAGAACCATAACCTGGATCATCTGCTGGATCACCTTGACACCATCCCGCAATCCATCGGCGGCGTGGGCGGGACCATCACGGGACGGACGGCCACGGCCGCATCTTTTCAAGTAGGCGGCATTCTGATTCAGTCCCTGCGAGTGCTCATGCCGGACTCGGGTGCCGGGTTGGCCGGCTCCGAGGAACTGGCCGGCAACATCGGCAACCTGGTCCTCGAAAACTTCAAAATCCTGCTTGACTACGCACACAGTAGGATCATTTTCTATGAAACCGATGAAGCGATTAAAGCACCTGAGACGATCGATGATCTTCGCTGATGCTGAAAAGGCGAGACGGTGAAGAGGTCAATAACAGACCCGGGTGGGTTGGTTGTGATGGCCCTGGCTTTGATAGTCCTGTCAGCCGGCAATGCGTCGGCGGCGCCCGAAAGTGATTCCGCCGATCTTTTCCGAAGACAGCATCAGGCGGGCGGGCGCATCGGCGTCTGGAGCAATCAAGGAGAACTGCCTCCGGCCGCGGGGCAGGTCAATGATTCCGGCAGCTTCAAGACCAACATCCACGGAGCGTCGGCCTATATCGAAGGTTTCTTCGGGTATCGCCTTCTCCCCTGGCTGACGGCTGAACTCACGTTGGGTACGGTCAATCGCGGCAGCGTTTCCATTGAGGAACAGGGCGCGAAGGACGTGGGCAGCTTGATCATCTATCCCATCCAGGTGCAGTTGAGGCTGAACAGTCCGCGCCTTCACAGAACCGGTCTTTACCCGTTTGCGGTTGTCGGCGGCGGCTTGCTGTACGGTCGGCGCACGGTGCAGTTCACCAACGCCGGCTACTACTCCTCCAACTGGCAGGAGGAATCGGCCACCGATTTCAATTACGTTGTCGGTGGCGGCGTGGACTGGCCGGTGGCCGAGCAGATCGGGCTGGAATTTTCGGTCAAATACATGCCGATGAATCTTTCGCTGGTCACTATCGAAAAACAGGATGCCCTTGCCTTTACAGTGGGGGTCAAATATCTTTACCAACGCAAGTAAGGAAACTGTTACGGTTATCGGAGGATCGAATGAAAGTTGGGATTAACGGATTTGGCAGAATCGGCCGGCTGGTTTTGCGGGCGGCCCGCAACACCGACATCGAGTTCGTCGGAATCAACGACATCACCGACGCTAAGACACTGGCGCATCTTTTGAAATACGATTCGGTCCACGGACGTTTTCCGGGTACGGTGTCGTGTGGCGACAACGAGATTGTCGTAGACGGCAAGAAGATCCCGGTTTCGGCGGAACGTGACCCGGCTAATCTGCCCTGGAAGTCGCTCGGCGCCGAGATTGTTCTGGAGTGTACCGGTTTGTTCCGCACGAAGGAGGCGGCCCGGAAACACATCGCCGCCGGCGCCAAGAAGGTGCTGATCTCGGCCCCGGCCAAGGGGCACGACGGAACCTTTATACCCGGCATCAACTGCCGCCGCTACGACAAGACCAAGCACCATATCATCTCGATAGGCTCCTGCACCACCAACTGCCTGGCCCCCGTGGCCAAGGTGCTCATGGATAATTTCGGCATCGTCAAGGGCTTCATGACGACGATCCACTCCTACACCATGGACCAGCGGACTCTTGATGCCCCGCACAAGGACCTGCGGCGGGCCCGGGCGGCGGCGGTCTCGATGATTCCGACCACCACCGGCGCGGCCAAGGCGATTTCCGAGGTCATTCCGGAACTTAAAGGGAAGCTGGACGGTTGTGCTATCCGTGTGCCCACTCCGGACGGGTCGATGATCGATCTGGCGGTGATACTGGAAAAGGAGGCTTCGACCGACGAGATCAACGCCGCGATGAAGAAGGCCTCCCAGGACAAGTGGATGTCCAACGCACTGGAGTACTGCGAGGACCCGATCGTTTCCTGTGACATTATCGGCAACCCGCACGGCTCCATCTTCGACGCCGCCATGACCGCGTCACAAGGGAACTTCGCCAAACTGTTCAGTTGGTACGACAACGAGTGGGGATTCTGCAATCGCATGATCGACATGATGAAGATCATGCTGTAACGATCGAGTCGAATTGAGGACGATTTCATGAACAAAGTCACAGTAGCCGACATCAACTTCCGCGACCAAAAGGTCCTGGTGCGGGTGGATTTCAACGTACCGCTCAATGATAAGCAGCGGATCACCGATGACCGACGGATTCGCGCCGCCCTTCCGACGATCCGAAAGATCCTCGACGACGGCGGGACGGTCATTGCCTGCTCGCACCTGGGACGCCCCAAGGGCAAGTTCGTGCCGGAGATGTCGCTACGACCGGTCGCCGACCGCTTGTCCGACCTGCTGGGCCGGGAAGTGCGGTTCGCCGAGGACTGCATCGGTCCGGAAGCATCCAACCTGATCGACAAGCTGACCGCCGGCGACTGCGTGCTCCTGGAGAATTTGCGATTCCACGCCGAGGAAACGGCCAACGACCCGGAGTTCGCCAGGAAGCTGGCCTCGCTGGCGGATATTTACGTCAACGACGCCTTCGGCTCGGCGCACCGCGCTCACGCCTCGACCGAGGGCGTCACCAGGCACTTCAGCCAGGCCGTGGCCGGCTACCTTATGGAAAAGGAAATCGAGTACCTCGGTCACGCCCTGGCCGACCCCAAGCGACCCTTTGTGGCTATTCTGGGCGGCGCCAAAATCTCGGGCAAGATCGATGTCATTCGTAACCTGATGGACAAAGTCGACAAGCTGCTCATCGGCGGCGGGATGGTGTTCACCTTCACTAAGGCCATGGGCTACTCGATCGGCGACTCGCTGGTGGAAGACGACAAGGTGGACCTGGCCCGCGAGTTGTTCGCAGCGGTCAAGAACTCGAACGCCGAGTTGATCCTCCCCACCGACGTGGTGGTGGCGACCGAGATCTCCGACGGTGCCGATACTCAGGTGGTGGCTATCGACAAGATTCCCAACGGCATGAAGGGACTGGACATCGGTCCCGCCACGATCAGGCTTTTCAGCGAAGCTCTGACCGATGCCGGCACGGTCCTTTGGAACGGTCCGATGGGGGTGTTCGAGACCAGGCCATTCGCGGAAGGGACATTTGCGATGGCGCGACTGTTGGCGCAGTTGACGGAGAAGGGCGCGGTGACGATCGTCGGCGGCGGTGACTCGGCGGCGGCCGTGGCCCAGGCCGGCCTCGAGGACAAACTCAGCCACATCTCCACCGGCGGCGGTGCGTCGCTGGAGTTCATCGAGGGTAAACAACTACCCGGAGTGGCGGCGCTGACCGATCAGCCGACGGTGAAAGCTCTCTGAGATGCGACCGACCATTATCGCCGGCAACTGGAAAATGCACGGCGCCATCTCCGAGACCGATACCCTTATCAGGGGTCTGTTGGCCCGGGATTTTAATAGCGACGCGGTGACAGTGGTCGTCTGCCCGCCGTTTACGGCGCTCGGTTACGCCCAGAAGTTGCTTGTCGGCAGCCGCTTGATCCTTGGGGCGCAGGACATGTCGCAGCACCAGAGAGGCGCCTATACCGGGGAGATCTCGGCCGAGATGCTCTTGACAGTGGGCGTCAGGTATGTTATTTTGGGCCACTCCGAGCGGCGGCAGTACCATGCTGAAAGCGATCAGTTGGTCAACGCCAAAGCCAAAGCGGCTCTCGCGGCGGGGCTGATCCCGATCATCTGTATCGGTGAAACCTTGGAAGAGCGAGAAGCCGGCCGTACGGACGAGGTTGTTGGCGGCCAGTTGGATGGTGCCTTCAAAGGCCTGACAACCGACCAGTTGGCCGAATCGGTGCTGGCTTACGAGCCGGTATGGGCCATTGGGACCGGCAAAACCGCGACGCCGGACATGGCGCAAGCGGTGCACGAGTTTCTGCGTGCCAGGTTGGCGTCGGTCGACCAGAAGACCGCCTCGGCGTTGCCGATTTTGTATGGCGGCTCGGTCAATCCTGGCAACGCCCGCGATTTGCTGAGCCGGCCGGATATCGACGGTGCCCTGGTGGGCGGAGCATCGCTGAAGGCTGAAGATTTTGGCGGCATTATAGATGCTGTTTGACTGGAGGTAAGAGCTTGTTTGTTGTGATGATTGTTTTTCACGTTCTGGTTTGCATAGCACTGATTTTGGTGGTGCTGTTGCAGGCCAGTAAGGGCGAGGGACTGGCCGGTTCCGCCTTCGGCGGCGGCGGTTTGAGCGGTGCTGTTTTCGGCGGACGGGGCGCCGCCTCGTTTCTGTCGAAGGCGACGTCGGTGCTGGCCATCGTGTTCATGCTGAACTGCGGGGCGCTGGCTTTTATATCGTCGTCCTCGCGCCAGCCCACAGGCGACGATGCCGCCAGGTCGAGCGTCACCCAGCAAGCCCAGCGCGAGCGGGAGCAGGCGATGCAGCAGCAGCAGCAACAGATGACGAGCGACTCCGCGGCGCCGGTTCAGTTAATCCCGCCCGAGGATGTGACTCCGGCGCCGACGGACACTTCCGGCCGGTAACGCCGATATCGTAAAGAAACGAAATGCGGAAGTGGTGGAACTGGTAGACACGCTATCTTGAGGGGGTAGTGGCGAAAGTCATGCGGGTTCAAGTCCCGCCTTCCGCATAGAAACTCCGAGCCTTGAGGTCCTGTTTTCCTCGGGGCTTTTTTGTGGCCACCAGCGGCCGATCTGTCTTCAGACCTACCTGCCAAGCAATCGACGCATCCATTGCGTGCGCAGCAAAATCTGCGCTGACACGCGAAATCTCTTGACAACGAGCATGACGGGGAGTATCCTATCCATGTATATTCCGAGCCAGAGTTGACATCCTTGAGCCTACGTCGGTTGCCGGTTTAATGAACTAACCTGTATTTGCTGCGCCAACGAATCACAAAGCGCACCAAGTGCAAGGACGGTATAGACAGGAAGGGAGGACCAGCCGGAAAGAAGTAGTGTTCTCTGAGACGGTAGCCGTGGTCGTTCGAGTCGCGTGTGTTGAGGTTTGATTAACACCGTGTAGCCGGCTACTAAGACGGTATTGGGTGTCCACCCTGTTGGCGGGAACCCATGATAACATCAGTGCAGAAAAGGAGCATGCTATGAGTTTGGTTGTGCTTTGGATCACCATTATGGTCGCGTCGGCAGCGGTGAGTGGTGGCGGTGCCGTGCCGACGGTCAGCCGGCACGATGAGCTCATTTGGACGCCGGCACGAGGCCATTTCGACTTGAGGAGGTCTCCCGGCGGGGTTAATGACGACGTATCTTGGGACGGCCACACATTCACGGGATCGCACCTCGTAGACACCGGTGTGGAATACCTGTCAAGTGGTCTGTGGACCGGCCTACAGGACGTCTGGGAGGACGGGGACTATGCCTACTGTTCATTCGTCAACGGTCTGGTCATTCTCGACATTTCCGACCCCACCGCGCCATTCCAGGTATCCACAATGTATTTTCAGGGCCGTGGTGAACGCCTTTACAAAAGGGGTCCGTGGGTCTATCTGGCCGACGGTCCGCTGGGGCTTATCGTCATCGATGTGTTTGATCCGGCGACGCCGTTTGTGTGGTCGAGTTACAAAACGCCGGGCTATGCTCACGACGTCTTCGTCCGTAATAAACTAGCTTACGTGGCCGACAGCGACAGCGGTCTTTGCATTCTGGACCTGACCAACCCCACTGATCCGCTGCTGGGTACGTATGACACTACAGGTGAGCCTGAAGCTGTGTTCGTTCAGGACACTCTCGCTTACGTTGCCGCCGGGAGCGGCGGGATATGGATCGTAAGTATCAGCGACCCGACAAGTCCTTACTTAGTAAGCTACTATCATGAGGCGGACCATTATCCACACGATATCGTCGTGCGTGACACTCTTGCATACGTTGCCACGGACGGTGGTTTCTGGGTCATGGACGTATCGCCTCCTGACAGCCCGACCGTAATCTGCAGGCGCGACACGAACGGTCAAGCCTGGGGCATTGTGCTCCAGGATGACCTGGCGTATGTGACATACGTGGGGTCCGGTGTCCACGGTTTTCATATCATCGACGTGTCCGACCCCCTGGCCTGTGAAGCAATCGGCAACTATCAAACCCAGCGGGGGGCCATGGGTATCGATGTTGAAGACACTCTTGCTTATGTCTGTGATGACCACGACGGTTTGGACATCGTGGATGTGAGTCCGCCTGAGCAGCCGATCCGTATCGGTAGCTATGCTACATTCGACCGGATTCTGGACGTTTTCGTGGACGATACACTTGCCTACGTGGCTCTCGGTCGGCACGGCTTAGGCATAGTGGATATTTCCGAGCCGTCGCAGCTCATCAAAGTCGGCTATCACGAGATGAGCGGCATGTTAGCTAACAGCGTCTTTGTCCAAGATACGCTTGCCTTCTTGGTTGAGCAAAAAGGGACAATCGAGGGTGAATTCGGAAACCTGTGGCTATTCGACATCAGTGATCCGGCCGCTCCTGAGTCGTTAGGTACGTACGCCACCGATCCCTGTTTCGCGGTTGATGTCTATATTCACGGTGGTTTAGCTTACATTGCCCGCCAGAACTGTGGGCTACTGATTGTCAATGTGGCTTCGACCCCACCTGATTACGTGGGTGCATACGACACGCCCGGCCAAGCTTGGGCTGTATATGTTCTGGATACTTTGGCCTATGTGGCTGATGATTTCGGCGGGGGGTTGCAGATTCTCAGCGTAGCCGTACCGTCCAACCCATACTTAGTCGGCAGCTACGTTAGCCCTGGGCGCGGAGCGATGGACGTGTTTGTTGACAGTACTTGCGACATAGCCTACGTGGGCTTTGCCGGTGTTCCCGGCGTAACTGCCGACGGAGTCGATATCGTAAACGTCAGTGACCCGGCAAATCCCGATAGTCTGGGAACCTTCGAGACAGCCGGTCCGGTCTACGGCGTAAATGCGGTAAATACTTTGGTCTACGCAGCCGTTTATGACGGGGGTCTCCAGGTCGCGAGTGCGGCCAATCCGACGTCGCCCTACCTGGTGGCAAGCTATGATTCCCCGGGCCTCAGCAGGCATGTTTTCGTCAAGGACACCGTCGCCTGTTTGGCCGATGGATACTCGCTGGTTGTGTTTGGCACAGCCGCGCACGGACAGGCTCCCCAGGTTGTAGCAGTGTCGCCTCATCAAAACATGCTGAACGTGACGCCGAATGAGGTCATAGAGGTGACATTCAACACGGATATGAACGCTGAGTCCTTTGATTCCGCTACGTTCGTTGTGTGGGGGAGATCGACAGGACTGCACCAAGGGGAGTTCGACTACAATGCTCCGACCAGGACTGTGACCCTCGACCCTGATGACACGTTTGATGCGGGGGAAGTTGTGAACGTCACTATCACGACCGGTGTTAAATCGGCCCAAGGAGTACATCTAGGCAGTAGTTACTCATGGTGTTTCACCACTGTAGCGGGCGTGGGCACCGACGACTTCCCCCAATTCGCCGCCCATCCAGTCGGCAGCTTCCCTTCGTGTGTTATTGCCTGTGATCTGGACAATGACAATGACAATGATCTTGCTGTCACGAGCGACTTCCCCGACAAAGTAACTGTACTGAAAAACAACGGGAAAGGCGTTTTCGCGCTTGACACAACCTATTCTGTGACCGAGTCCCCTTGGTGGGTGTCGGCCGGAGATTTCGACGGGAACGGTCACCTTGATCTTGCCACAGCTTGCCTTAGTGACAGCGTCTCTGTGCTGTTAAGCGAAGGGGACGGAACGTTTGCCGCGAGCGTGAGCTACCAGGTCGGAGACTGTCCTCTTTCAGTATTCGTGGCGGATCTCGATGGAAATGGTTCACCTGATCTCGCCACTGCAAACAACCAGTCCAATGACGTATCGGTATTGCTGAACAACGGCGATGGCTCCTTTGCCGCTCAGTCTGTATATCCCGTCTGTTATCACCCTTTAGATGTCTGCGCCGCAGACCTAGATGGCGACGGACACTTCGACCTCATCGCTGCAAGCGGTGAGATGGATAGCGTGTCCGTGCTGGTGAACCTCGGAAATGGTGCCTTTGCGACATACGTCACCTACCAGGCCGGCGATTGCCCGACCCCCGTGGTTGCGACCGACTTCGATGAAGACAGTTTAGCTGACGTAGCCACGGCAAACAGTGTGTCTGATGATATCTCGGTGCTACTGGGAAACGGCGATGGTTCCCTCGGCGCGCACTCCGACTATCCAGTGGGAGATTCAACCTGGCCCAAATCGATCTTCGCGGCGGACGTCGATGGGGATGGTCACCTTGATCTGATCAGCGGCAATACCACATCCAATAGCATCTCCGTCCTGACCGGCAATGGTGATGGTTCGTTCGTTTCGCCCTCGGCCTATCCTGTCGGATTAGGTCCTATTTCGGTCTTTGCATCTGATCTGGATCAGGACTATGACCTGGATCTTGCAGTTGTGAATCAGTTAGGTAACACTGTCATGGTTCTGCTGAACGGTGGTTGCTGCATACCGCCCATACGCGGCAACGTCGACTACGACCCAGGGGACGCCGTCGACATTTCGGATCTGGTCTACCTGGTCGACTATATGTTCACCGGCGGTCCACCCCCGCCTTGCTTCGAGGAGGCCGATATGGACTGCTCTGGTGGAATTGACATATCCGATCTCGTATACTTAGTCGACTACATGTTCAACAACGGCCCACCGCCCTGTCGGTGCGACTGCGCGGATTGCCCATAAGCGCGAAACCACAAATAGAGAGCAGGCCCTTAGTGGGCCCGCTCTTTGTATCGTTAAGAGAATCGTCTGGTTCGGCGGTGATTGGTCCTATCCCTCGCTGGCTTTGGCCTCCGGCTTGACCACCATCTCGCTGCGGGTTTTGCGCAGCTTGTCGTAGCTGTCGGCGGAAATAACATAGTACCAATCGGCGAAGCGGGCGTTGAGTTCCTCGGCTTTCTTCCTGCCGCTCTCCATGTCGCGCTCCCACTTGGCGTAGGCGTCCTGCTGCAAACGGTTGGCGCGGTCTTCATCGGTCCAGAGCGAGTCCGGTTTCCCCTCGTATGACTTTTCAGCCGGCGGTTGAGGTCTCTTGCCCAGCAGCGACGGCTCGAAATCGGCCGTGACGAAGAGATACCTGTTCTCCGCCGGGCCGGCCTTCTCCACTTCTTCGGCGCCGGCCGTCAGACCCTCACCGACACCGTAAGCCACTTCGCCGAAGCGCAGGGTGTAGCGGACGCCGTCCTTGGTGAACACCTGTATCTCACCCTCGTTGGAGAGCAACTGCCCGTCGCGCGAGAAGAAATAACCCTTGCTTTGCAGCGAGAGCAGATCCGATTGGGATATCTGCGCCTTCTCCGACGACTGCACCAGAGACGCGCTCAGTCCCTCCGGCTTGGGTCGGACGCCGACGATCTTCAGTTCCTCCAGCGCCTTCAGCATCTCTTCCATCTTGGTGGAATCGACGACCCGCCCGGAGGGCATCTTGTTCGCCTTCCAAATGTCGTCGTCCTTGGTCAGAATCAACTCGTCGCGGTTCTCGATGCTGCGCGTGCGCTCGTTGATGCGGTAATCCTTGACGACCAGTTCCTTGACGCGATACTTCTGCACCTTCAACAGGTTGGTCTCGATCCAGTCCTCGAACTTGGTCGAGAGATCGATGTCGACACGAGCGGCGTAGACTCGGTTCTGCCCCGGCACGCGCACGAATCGGAACTTGTCGCGGTCCGGCGCCGGGTTGCCGATGATGAAATCGGCCAGCACCTGGTCGTTGGCCCCTTTGATGGTGACCCGCTCACCGCGTCCGGTGAGACCGGCCACCTCGTCCAGCGGATCGATGACGCCGAGCGCTTCGTGATCGGATAAATTGGCGGAGCGGAAATCATCCTTTGTGATGCCGATGACGCCAGCCGCCGTTTTGGCCAGTCGATCCTTGCCGTCGGCCGGGTAGTCATGGTGCGACGGGATCGTCCAAAGACCGTCCTTGAAAGTGACATTGAACGGTATCGCCTCGGCGGTGACCTCATCGTAATCGACAACCTCGAGGGTGGTGGCCTCGTTGGGGTCGACAAATTCGGGAAAGAACGGCTGGCCCTGATCGAGAAACGCCTCCGAGGTGATCCTGCTCGGCGATGTTATCAAGGCCAACAGCAGAAGGACTACCGCAACGGCCACAAACGTAATGGTCTTTTTGGTTTCCAGCATGGTTTAGCTCCTCAACCTTCGGGCCGCGAGCGCCCCTTCGTACTCGCGCCTTCGTCGCCTGACAAAAATCACCACGCCCATCCCGAACACCGGGATCGGCGGCAACAGCACGGCCAGCGTTTTGTAGCGCGTCTGGATGCTGCGCACGGCCGACTCCATCTTCTCCTGGGACGCCTGGATGGTGGCTTCTTTGCGTGTTTCGATGCTGCTCTTGAGCACTTCAAAACGACGGTTCTCGACCTCTTGCAGGTTCTGCGCCATGATCTGCTTGGTCTGTTCGTCGAGATCGGGCCGGTTGCGCACCTCGGCGACTTTTTCGTTCAGCCGCTGCTGCGCCTCGGTCAGCGCCTGCTGGGCATCGGCCTCCGCATCCTTTTCATCTTTGATGCGCTGTTCGACAAACACCTGAGTCTGAGCCTCGACCGTTTCGAGGGTGCGGTGTTTGATTCGCTTCTTGCGCAACTCGACAAAGGACTCATCGCCGACGAGCATGTCCATGCAGTTGAGGAAGAAAGTGACGTTATCGAAGTTCAGATTCTCCAGGCCGCGCTGCCGAATCTGGAAAAACTGCTCGGAAATGAAGTCGAGGTCGGCGATCACGGTCAGGTTGACCGACTGCATCTGCACGCCTTCGCCCTCGGCGGGAGGAGCGCTGCCGCGGACGTGAGCGGCCAGCGCGTACACCTCGCCGGTGGGCACGCGTCGGAGGTTACGGTTCAACTGAAAGCCCATGCCGAAGAAACCTCGCTGCACCAACTGCTGGAACGGCAGAACCCCGGAGATGCGGCCCGTCCGCAAGAGCGGCTCGTACTCGAAGGGACTGTTGACCGCCTTGTTAAGGAAACCCGGATACAGCACTACCATTTCCTGCAAGCCGGCGCTGGCGCGATTGAGATCGCTGAAAGCACCGACCGTCTCGTTGCCGGGACCGATGAATACGATCTCGGGCTGCAACTGCACCAGGTCGGGATGCGGGTTGTAGGTGTCCCAAACGACCTGCATGGGGTTGAAGCTGACGCCGAGGTCGGTCATGAACTGACTGATGTTTCCCTTGTCTTCCGGCTGCGGTTGGTTTTGCATGAACGGATTGCGGTTGCCGCCAGCCGGGATGGCCGGTGACAAGCCGACATCGATCACCGGCAGCGGATCGACCAGTAGCAGCGTGGGATGGCCGGCCAGGACGTACGCCTTGAGGTTGTCCATCTCCGGCTGGGTCAGCGACGACGGCAGCGCCACCAGTAATCCGTCCATCTCCTCGGTGATGGGATCGGCAGCCGACACCTGGGTGACTTCGTACTGCTTGTTCAATTCCGTCACCACCGACCAGGGGGGCTGGCTGTTCATGGTTTGGTAATCGAAGCCTCCGGAGAGCTTAGCGGGCGTTGACAAAATGCCTATCTTCTTGCGCTCCGTCTTGGCCGCCACGCGAATGCTCCGGATGAGTTCGTACTCGACGGGCAGCCCGCGATCGAAGAATGGAATCACCAACTCGTTCACGCCGCTGGTGAAGGCGATGCCCAGGAAGACGTCAGGCGCCTCGCCGCCCAACCCCATCACCTTGCGCGGCATGATGCCGAACTTCTCGCGGGCGTCGCGCGCTTCATCGGTGAACGGCTCGGTGTCATGGATGATGACCTGGATCTTGCCGCCGGCGAGCGAGGAAATCTCCTTCAGTTTGCTGATCACATTGGCGCGCATCTGCACCACCGGGCGCGGCGCCTCCGGGCTGATAAAAGCCTGGACCAGCACCGGGCAATCATCCGGCAGCTCGTCCAGAAGCCGCACGCTCTCGTCGGACAGCGAATGCAACTGCTCGGCGGTGGCATCGAGACGGAAGGCGGCGTGAACCGCGACGGCGTTGAAACTGATCACCGCAACCACCATGGCCACGGCGCGCACCAGGTGATGCACCCAAAATTGATAGCCGCCCGCCTCGGCCGGCCAGTGGCGGCGCCCCAATAGAACCACATTGAAGTAAAGCATCACGGCGGTGACGGAGAGGAAAAACAACAGCCCCGAAAAACTGATCACGCCGGATGCAAAGTCGACGAAGTGAGTGTAAACGCCGATGGGGGCTAACCATTCCTGAAGATCCTGACTGACGACCCACTGGGCGGAGTTGACGAACACGAGGACCGAACAGAAGACGGCGCCGAGCACGAAGCTGACCGTCGCGTTCGACGTCAACAGCGAGGCCAGCATGCCGACCGACAACAGACCGGCGCCGATCAACCAGTAACCCAGGTAGTTGGCGAACATCAGCCCGATATCCGGGCTGCCCAGCCAGAACAGCACGATCACGTGACTGATCGACAGCACCAGCGCGGCGGTGTAGATGCCGAGCACGGCGAAGTATTTGCCCAACACGATTTCGAGATCGGTGGCCGGCAATGTCAGGAGCAGTTCATCGGTGCCCGCCTTGCGCTCATCGGCCCACACGCCCATGGTCAGCGCCGGCACGAACAGAATCAACAACAGCGGAAAGAGTTGGTTCAACTGATCGAGGTTGGCCAGGTTGTTAGCGAAGAAGCGCTGCTGCCAGAAGGCGGCGGCGGCGCTCAGCAGGATGAACAGGGTGACGAAGACGTAGCCGGTGGGGCTGGCAAAGTAAGTCCGCAGGTCTCGTTTGGCCAGGACGATGATACCGTTAGTGTTCAGTTTCATGCCTCTCCCTCCGCGACCGTGGCCGAGCGGCCGTAGTTGGTCAGCTTGTAGAAAGCGGTTTCAAGGGAGTCGTCGCGCCGCAGTTCGGCGGAACCGCCGTCGAAGAGCAGTCGACCCTCGTGAATGAACAGCACGCGGTCGGCAATGGCCTCAACTTCCTGCAGAATATGAGTGGAGATCAAGACAGTCTTCGACTGGGCCAGTTTGCTGATGTTGGTCCGGAAATCACGAATCTGATTGGGGTCCAGCCCGGCTGTCGGCTCGTCCATAATGAGAACGTCCGGATCGTGCAACAGCGCTTGGGCCAGGCCGACACGCTGACGGTAGCCGCGCGAGAGTTTGCCGATAGGTTTTTCCAACACCTCGTGAATGGCGCAGGATTCCGTAACCGCCTCGATGCGATCGCTCAAGCCTTTGTTGGTCAGGCCGCGGGCGGCGCCGAAGAATCTGAGCAACTCCACCGGCGTCATGTCGTCATAGAGCGGTCCGTTCTCCGGCAAGTAGCCGAGATGTCGGGCCGCCTCGAGCCGTTCGGAGCCGACGTCGAAGCCGGCAATGGCGGCGCGGCCGGCGCTGGGAGCGAGAAACCCGCTCAGAATGCGCATAGTCGTCGACTTGCCGGCGCCGTTCGGCCCCAGGAAGGCGACAATCTGCCCACTCGGTATGGAGAAGTTGATATCCTCGATGGCCACGAATGATCCGAAGTACTTGCCCAAACCGACGGCCTCAATCATGGCTGGAGAAGATGCTTCAGTCATAGAACTACCTCACAGTTTTTCAGCACCATCACCATTCAGTATGAAAGACGCTGACGCGTTGTTTTGTCTCTTCAACCCAAAGCAGGTCCAAACATAGGCAAAGGCGTCCCGGCTGTCAAGTGAGCCGACCGGCCTCGCACGGCATCGACCGGGACAACCTGGTATTACAGATCAATTATATTCACCAGGAGCGGCAAGGTTCCCGGTCGCATTCATTACAAAAAGAGCCGCCCCCGGGTTCGGGAGCGGCTCTCGCAATTACGTAGTGTCGGTATTGACCGGAGCTATTTCAGCAGGATCATCTTATGCAAGTACAGGATATCGTCCTCACCTGATTATTCAGGGATAAGATACACAACAACGCCATTCGTGTAAATGTTCGAGATTGCCGCGCTCGCTTCGATCGCTCGCAACGACGACCGCCGGGACTTTTGCAACAGGCGCGTTCGTCCGGGTCCCTCAAGTGAAGCCGGGGCGGACGAGGCCTTCGCGCCGGCAGGATCACAAGGGTCCTGCCTTACGATGGCTCTACGGGCACGCCGCCGGAGGAGGCCCGGAGTTGAACATGTAGTCAACCAGGTGCACCAGATCGGCGATGTCGATCGGCGTGGGACCGCCACTGCCGTCGATATCGGCCTCCTCGGTGCAGACCGGGACGGGACCGCTGTTGAACATGAAGTCGACCAGATACACCAGATCGGATATGTCGATTACGTCAAGAGCGTCACCATCGACATTGCCGCGGATATCCCGACAGCAGGAACAAAGATCGGCGCCGCAAAAGAGGTTGTCGCCTGTGTAGCCGCCGCCCGCCCCCACACAGTTGCCGACCGTGAGGTTGAAGCATGTGTCGGCCAGGCAACAAGCGCCGCGGACCGTGTCGACCTCGCAGCAGGTGGGCACCGGGTAGCCGTTGGTGAACACGCCTAGGCCATAGATGAAATAGTCTTCGAAAAGCGCCACGTCGAGATAATCGATATCGCAGTCGCCATTCATGTCCCCGGAATAAAGCACCGGCGGGGCCGGTCCGGCGCCGTTTACGAAAGCGGTCAGGTACCATATGTCGGCCAGCGACAGCACCACGCCGTCGTCGTTGACGTCGCCTGTGGCATAGCAGTCAAACTCACCGATTCCAAAACTGTAATGGTCGGAGTATTCCGATGAGTCGCCGGTCGATAGCGTGAATGCTCTCACCCTCCAGAAATAGGCGGAATCAAGCTGGAGCGCCGGCCCTGCATAGGTACAGTTGTTGTCGTCGGTCTCATAGGTATACAAGATCGAGACGAAAGCGTTGGTTCCGGCGACCTCCAGACGGTAGTGATCGTCGTCCTCATGCCAAGCGGTGGCCCAGCGGAAAGTCGGCGTCAGGTCAGGGGTCTCGCTGCCGTCGGTCGGGGACAAAAGGCGCGGCTTTATCAACGGGATCACCCAGTTGGCGCCATAAACGTCCTGGTTGCCGTTGCGCGTGTCGGTCCAGACGGCGTTGACGTGATCCTTGAAGGCGGTGATGCCGATATACTCCGCGATCAACCCGGCCCGCGGCGCGCGACCGTCGGGCAACTCCAGACGCGGGTCCGAAGAGACCGGGGCGCGCGATCCGGACTTCTTGAGTTGATCCGGGTCAATGGACACTTCAGAAACGCGGTGGTTGGTGGTGAAGGTCTCCCCTCCGTCGAACGAGTAGGCGGCGAAAGCGTCGAATCGATAGTGATTGATCGGATCGGTGCGCTGATCGTACCAGATAGCCACCAGCGTGCCCTCGTCGTTGCAGATCAGCCAGGGGTGGAACTGATCGAAAGTCGCACCCGGGCCGATGTAGTCGTCATTGATGTAGATGATCTCAGACCAGGTTTCGCCGCCGTCCGATGATTTGATGAACTCGATATTGAAGTCGTAGTACTCCGGGTTGTCCAGGTAGATCGATCCATAGGCGACGTAGATATTCCCGTCATGCGGGCCGCCGCTGAGATCGGCAGTGACCGACGGCTGGTTGTACACATCGACCCCCCCGTCCACCTGCCACCAGTTGCCCGCCGTGTATCGGATCACGCGCGGGTCGGTGAAGGTGACGCCGCCGTCGGTCGACTTAACCATCTTCATCGCGGTGTAGTAGTCGCACGTAACCGTATCCAAATCGCCGCCGATCCACATGACGTAAACGGCGCCGTCGCTGCCCACGGCGGGACAGGCGAACTGACCGGCGTCAAGTATGCCCCAGCCGCAGGGCGTGCCGTCCTGGTTCGGCCCCACAATCAGGGTGTCGTCGAAACTCATGGCCCTGTCGGTCGAGCGCACGAACATGATCCGGTTGGGATTGGGGAAACGCGCCCAGGCCGTATAGACGTTGCCGGAATACGATCCGTCGGTACGATCGACCGTGATGAACTGCTTGTCCTCAAAGTAGGGGCCGACCGTATCCTCCACAGTAAAGGGGCCGATCCAGCTCACCCCCTTATCGGTCGAGACGAGGAATGAAATGTATGAAGAATCCCAGATAGTGGTGGCGTTGTCTTGGTAATCCAGCACGCTGATGTAGAAGTTGCCGTCTTTGTCGACCGCCAAGGTCGGGTCGGACTGGCGCTCGAACACCTGCATGGCCGGGCTGATGAGCGAATCGGTCCAACTGTTGCCGCCGTCGGTGGAGCGGCCGATACCCACCTGACGATAGCCGAGACGGAAATCGCGCCAGTCGGCGATGACAATATTGCTGTCGGTCGGACAGGTCCAGATCTGCTCTTCGTTCTGAAGCTGCGGGTAGGGGGTGGCGATCTGGTAATTGGGCGGTATTGGCACGGCCGACAGCGCCGACGTGATCAGACAGACGACCCCCACGAACAGGGCGAGACAAAGTGACTTCATCTTCGAATCCTCCGGATGCAGGTACGTAAGGACGAAGTAGTTAGTGTTACTGGCATCAATATACTCGGTAAATCGGCTTTTTCAAAACGGTATTGAGTGGCAACGCGCAAAGGCAGGCGGAATATCCCCTGCTCAAAAGGGAGTACAAGTCGGAACCCCAACGGTCCCGACCTGAAAACCGACACTTGAAACAACGATGGCTCTTACTTCGCGGCGCCATTGCGCTCATTGCCCTTCGGTCGTGTCCGGCGGAAAGTAAGGCAGAATCGTCGGCCACGATAGCCTGTGCGTGATATCAGGGGTACTCTCGGTGTTGTCCGGGTCATGCGAGCAACAGGTGACCGCGTTGCGCTCACCGGCTTGAATCTCCCAGACATCGCTCAGGTCGAGATAAAAATAGGGATAGATGTCGTACAGTTCGAAGGGTGTGCCGACCGTTATAGGTATGGTGTACTGAAGGCCGTCGTCGGAGTTTACCAACGTCTCGAAGATTCCGCTCCATGCAAATGCCGTAAACATAAGTTCCAATTGGTGCGTCGCGTCGAGAAAACGGCCCGCAAAAATGAACTGGTTCGGATATGTTTCCCACCCTCCCTTGACAAAATCGGACCCGGTCCACGACCAGGTGTCGGTGGTAGGGGGTGAACCACTGGTGTAGGAAAACTGACCGTTGGCCGTAACTGTGCCATACGAATCCTCCGCCGCGGAAGAATAGATGGAGTAAAATACCGGTGGCGTGTGTGGCGATTCGCGGAAATGATGGACATCTGCGCGCACATGGGTGTTGATCACAATCGTGCCGGTCAGAGAGCCGGCGTCATGGGTGGTGTATGCGATCGGACCCCGCCACTCAGTGAGATTGACAACATTACTCTTGCGCTTGACGCTGTACGACGGGCCCAAAATGCCGTCAACCTCAACTGACACGGGCCCGGCTGAGCCGAGTCCGGTGTTGGGAATAAAAGCCGTAATCATATCGGGCGTCCACTCCAGAATGGGGAGTTCAGTGCCGCCGACAATGACCCTGCCCGCCGCTCCGGGATCGCTTCCGAAATCGCCGGTAACGAAAAAGCTGTCGCTGTTTTCAATAACAAACATGTACCGAATACTCGGGGCCAATATGCCAAAATTGTCACCGAGATGTCTCACTCGTAGTTTTGCCTGGTTGTTCGGATCGGTGTCGAAACCTCGGTTCTTCATGTCCTGCCAAACCAGATCGACGTTGAAAGGACGTTGGGGTGGAGTTTCTTTGGGGGTCAGTTTTGAGGAATTAGCGCCCAGTGTCCGGTCGAGCAGGAACTCCCCGCCCCTGTTTGCTGGAAAATCTCTAACTGTTCTGCTCCAACCAGCGAAAACCGACGCCCCGGCGGCAGCGAAACCTTGCCGAAGCGAAGGCAGACTGTCGGTTTGACAGGCTGCGATGATTACAAGGCTGTTGGGCACGAAACTCATATACTGCGCAACGAACTTGGCGGTGTAAGCGTACCGGAAGTGCTCAATACACGTCCCTGTGGAGGGGTCGCGATCACTACAGTACATGTAAACAAGTTCGTCACGCCTAAGCATGCCCGCAAAGATCGAATCGTTGTCGGGAGAATACGGTGTCGCTGTCCATACCGCAAGAAACTGATTCGTGTCGTTGTCCGCGCCCATGCCGCCATGCGCATCCATATAGAACACACCATCGCCGCTGACGTTAAGGAGGGCTGGCACGCTGCCGGTGGACGGCACTGTTACATAACCATGGTCTTCGAGCAGTGTTCTGATAAGGGGAGCTCCTGTGGTAAAACAACTTGTACTCAAAGTACTAATGACACGCGCCTGGATTGAAAACGGTAGTTCAGGATCGTCTGCGGCAGGATCGGCTGGCGCGCGATTCAGTTCGGCTGTTACTTCCCAGTCGGTAAAGCGACGCTCTGGAATCACGAAGTCCGGCGGAATCACCGTGCCAAGCGACGACTCGGGCCAGTCGCCGGCATCCAATGCGGGGCCGGTCGAAGGGCGGTTGTTGGGAACTAATAGTATCCGCCCGTCCGTGAACCAGGCCCAAACGGAAACAGAGTCGATAACTCCGGCTGTATCTATTCCCGGTTGACTGTTGAGAAAGGAAGCAAGATTAGTTGCCACGGAGTCGGCGGGCATCCCGCCTAAGGAAGAGAAGGCGCTGTCGAGAGAATTAAAGACCACCCCTCTTTGTTCAGATGTCAGTTCGATTGGACCGCAGGGTACAAGGGGTTCGTAAGTGACAAACATATAGTCTATCAGGAGTACGAGATCGGCTATGTCGATGCTGCCCTCAGGGTCACCGTTGCTGTTGGCCGCCTCAGGACAACAGAGCGGTTCGGACGTAACGAACATGTAGTCGATCAGGCGAACCAGGTCGGATATGTCGATTTGGTCGCCAGGATCACAGTCGACATTGCCGCGCACGATGCAGCAGTCACTCTGAGCCTCAGCTTCGAGAGGTGCCAGAAACTGTGCAAGTACCAAGGTCGCCGTGATTACAAGTACGACGCTCATCCGTGCGGCAAGCGACGCACGAGGAGAGGAGAAATAGACCCGATTTGCGGGCATAGAACCTCCAAGACGTTGATAATGAATTACGGTTCCGGCAATTACGTGGTCATACTGACTTGGCTGCGAAACGGCCACACTTGCCTAAGACAAAGTAGACTGTTTCGGGAGAATTTGCAAGGATAAAATTGATCGTTTTGGCCCAATATTCTGTCGGGAAGTGGCACGCTCAAACTTGCTTGGGGGTGACTGATTGGCCGACGCCGTCCCAAACAAGTTTGAGACGGCCACCCGGCCGAAGGGTGGCGCGTGAGAATAAGGCAGGATCGCAGGGATCCTGCCCTACTGTCATTCGTGGCTTGCCTGCTACCGGCAATCCGGCGGCGGCGGCCCGCCGGTAAACATGTAGTCCACCAGGTAGACCAGATCCGATATGTCAATCGGCGGCGTACCGCTGCCGTCAACATCACCCTCATCCCAGCAAAGCGGGGCCGGTCCGCCGTTGAACATGTAATCAACCAGATATACCAGGTCGGCGATATCGATAGGCGTCCCGCCGTCACTGTGATCGAGATCGCCACGGTGCAGGCAGCAGGCGGAGCCGCAACAGTGATCCAGGTGCGCCGCCCAGATGGTCTGGTCCCCGTTATCACTGGCGAAGTTGCAGTTCAGGTCCTCGCAAATGCGGCCGCCGACATAGTCGCTTTGGGTCACGCAGCCGTCGCCGTCGTTGTCCAGAAAACGCGCTGGAATCGGCCCGCACGACATCGTGCTCAGATTCACGTAACCCCAGCAATCATAGTCAACGCACTCCAGCAGCTTGGCGTCAACGGTGAAGTAGTGAACGCCCGTGGCCGGATTGCATGAGTCCGCGTAGACCAGGGGCCAGTCAGGCTCTTCGCCCGGGCAAGTATCCACAGGACAGCCCGGGAGGATAAGCGACAGCACATCAGTGGCGCAGACGGGCTGGCCGCCGACGGTTACAGTAACTGTGTAGGTAACGTCGGAGGCCGGGCAGACCAGCAGGCAGGGATCCCACTGAAGGTGTTCGCAGCCGAGCGGGAAGCACTCCTCGTGTGGCGGCGGCGCTTCGTAGGGTGGATGATCATGCCAAACGGAAGCGCGTGACGGCAGAGATATCACGTCGTTCAGACCGTAGGCCCAGTGCACCAAAGCCGAATCATCGGCGGTGACCGTTCGCCGCTGCTCGCAGTAATTGAACTGGTAGTACATGATCGGTTTGTAACCCAGCACGGCGTTGTCGTTCTCGTGATCGGAGGATATCCAGTGTCCTAGTTCGTGCTCGGCCACGGATATCAGATCGTAACAGTTCCCTGAACAGTCGTCGGAGTTGTTGTACCACGCCACCTCGTCGTTGAAACAGACGTCCCCTTCGGAGATGCAGCCGGCGGAATCACCGCTGGTCCAGTACCACCAGGTGGAATAGGCAATCACGTTGTTGTCGGACCAGTTGCAGCCGGTGGCCATGGAAACGGTATTCTGGCCGTCGTGAGGACCATAGCAATTGCCATGGTCACCCGGGCCGATGCAGTTCAAGCTCGTGGTGCCCGTGTTGATCAATTGGAAGGTCGTGCCGAGATTATTCCAGGTCGCCCCGGCCACCATGACACGCGCCCTAAAGGCCCAACCAAAACTGCCACCACAGCTAAGGGAAGGTTCGGTAGCGTTGATGAGGTAGTACACGGTGTCGCAACACCAGGCTTCGCCGCCGTAAGTAAAGGCCGAGGCAGCGCCGGGCAGGCACGCCATCATAAGGCCTGCCACGATTGCTGAAAGAAGAAGTTTGCGCAGCATGATCACTCCCCCCTCTCAGCGTCGGTTTCCTCATCGACGACGCGACGAATCTCGGTCCGGAACTCCTCCAGAGAAACCCCCTTCTCAACCACATGATCTTCGTGGACGGTGAATTTCCCCATCTCCCAACCGACCACGGCGAAAACCGGTTCGTCCGTCGGTCGCAACAGGACAATGACGTTCTGACCGATCTCAAACTGAGGCGCGTGCTCCACGCCGAGACCGATACCGTCCACCTCGCCGCCTGGTACGATCACGTCGACCGTCGACGACGCTTCGACGGTACCCTTATAGACTTCAGTCACGCGCAGCGTAACCGTGGTAAGAATGAAGTCCTTCGGCTCGTTCCAGGCCGATTCGATGGACAGTACTTCGGCTCGGACCACGTCGCTCGATCGATGGATGAGTTCCGCGGTGGATACTTCCGCCAGGGCCGCCCACGCCGGGCCAGCAAGGCAGGTTGCCGACAACAACAACGCCGTCAGGAGCAACCGCTGAATCATCAGTCTTCGTCTCATACCTATCGCCTCCTTGACAAACTACCAAACGCTCCGGAGTCGTCAGCAGGAGTCGCGCTTTTGCTCCGGGCGCCTCGCAGCGTCAGCTACCATCCGTTCACACAGCCGATCCCGCAAAGCGGAAAGAGCCGGTGTACTGACGGGAGCGGTTCAACAAAAATGTTATAGATACGTTCCGCTGACGGAACACCAGTTTGCCGGATGCTTGACGAGTGTGGTCTAACTTGAAAAACTACTACTTGTAATCTACTTTTTGTGCGGCCGTTGTCAAGACATTTTTGGTTTCAGCGGCCAACGGCGCCGATCGGTGCGGATCCATAAAAAAAGACCGCCCGAGGGGCAGGGCGGCCATATTGGAAATGGGAGGTATAGAAACAGGGGTCTTCTAATTCGTTTAAGCCTCAGCGAACTCGGCCATGATCTCCTTCACCGTTCGCGCACCCGCCGCGTCGGGATAGGAGGCCATCTCCAGCGGGATCACTCGGTCGGCGGTGTCATTGAAAACCGCCGGGCAGCTCACCCGAATCAGCTCGGTCACCCGCCTGGCCGCGATTTCGGCCCCCTGGCGCGGCGTTTCCGGAAGCAGTAGAGCCATCTTGTGGGAGTTGATCCGGGCGGCGGTGTCAATAGCACGGGTATTCCCCTTAATCAGATCGACCAGCCGGTCAATATCAGAAGCCTCCTCGGCGCCTGCTTTTTTCAGGGAATCGAGATCCAGCACGAGGAGTGAGACGAAAATCCGATAACGCTCCGCGCGTTGGAGTTCCTGCCCGACACGCTCCACAAACGGCATGACACTGACTGCACTCATCTCACTCACACTTTCTGTGGCCGTTTGTCGACGGCGACAAACATCTGTTCAGTATATGCGCAGCAATATTCATTCCACAAAAACACGATCACTGGAATCTCAGAATAGACCGTGTGCTCGGCTCCCTGCAAAGGTGCTACAGCCGACGTAACTCACTTGCGAACATGAACTTTGGGAATGGTCATAAGACCGCCGCCTAGGATGCCTCAACCCGCCATCTGGAACCGGCACGCATCAGATTGCATAAAAACTGCACAATCATATACAGGCAGCGAAGGAGCACTACCACATATCGGTCCCGGGTGTCGTACCGCCGACCCCACCCCCTCCTTTCGGCGGTCGATCTACTTAGTCGCGTTTAGATTGTAATCCTTGATCTTGTAAAGAAGAGAGCGGTAGCTGATCTCAAGCATCTCGGCGGCGCGGCGGCGGTTCCAGTTGGTTTTGGTGAGAACCTCGCCGATCAGTTTCTTTTCCTCGTTGGCGATGATATTCCCGATCCGGTTCTTGAGAGAGTAGCCGCTGTCGTCAACCCCCGCCACAGCGTATGAAGCAACCTGGTCGACGTCCTGGCCGAACCCCATCGGACCCGGCGCCTGGTGGCCGGAGGCGCTGATCAGATCGTGGATAATAGATTCATCCTCGCGCACCACCACCTGCTTGACCATGTTCTCCAACTGCCTGACGTTGCCCGGCCAGTTGAAGGCGGTCAACCGGTCGATCACCTCGGAGGAGAGATGCGTGATCTCCTTGTTGTACAGCGCGGTGTACTTGCTCAGGAAGTGATTGACCAAAAGCGGGATGTCCTCGGGGCGTTGGCTCAAAGGGGGCAGAAACAGCGTGATTTCGTTCAACCGGTAAAACAGATCGTCGCGGAAAGACCGCTCCTGGATGCCAACTTCGAGATTGCGGTTAGTGGCGCAGATGATCCGCACGTCGACGTGGATATTGGTGATCCCGCCGACCCGCACGAACTCCTGCTGCTCCAGCACTTGCAGGAGCTTGGACTGGAGTTCCATCGGCATGTCGCCGATCTCGTCGAGGAAAATCGTCCCCTTGTCGGCCAGCTCGAAGCGGCCCTGTTTGGTCTTGTGGGCGCCGGTGAAGGCTCCTCTTTCGTAGCCGAACAGTTCCGCCTCCAACAGGTCGCGCGGGATAGCGGCGCAGTTGACTTTGAGAAACGGCCGTTTGCCCCGTCGCGACAACTGATGCAGCGAGCGGGCGGCGATCTCCTTGCCGGTGCCGCTGTCGCCGCGGATCAGCACGGTCAACTCCGAGTCGGCCACCTGCTCTATTAGCGCCTTGACCTTGTGCATCGCCTCGGAGTCGCCGATAAACCCGCTGTAGGCGTCGTTTTTCGCCTCCAATTCGGTCTTGAGCTGACGCACCTCATATTTGAGACGGCTGCGTTCGAGCACGCCGTTGATGTGGATCTCGATCTCCTGGACGTCGAACGGTTTGTTGATAAACTCGGCCGCCCCCAGCCGGATTGAATCGACCACGTACTGGGTCTCGCCGTGGCCGGAGACCATGATCACTTCCGGGCGGCTTTCGGCCTTGTTGAGGCGCTCCAGAACTTCGATTCCGCTCATGCCGGGCATTTTGATATCGAGCAGGATCAACTCCGGCTGCTCGGTGGAGACCATCTGGATCCCCTCGACCCCGTCGCGCGCGGCCACGAACTCGAATTTCCTGGACAGGCCTTCCTGGAGAATCCAGGAGACCTTGGGATCGTCGTCGATAACGAGGATTTTTACTTTTTCTTTGCTCTTCGGCATAACAAGAATGAGCTTCCTGAAGGAAGTTATCGGCAAAAGGCGGTGCGAATCAAGGTCAAACTACAATTTTCTTGCTCATTTCCCGCAAAAAGATGCAAACGGAGATGGCTGGCTGTGGGTCTCTGTCTTCGTCCCCTCTTGAGAGGACTGGCCGAAGGCCGGGGTGCGTATCTTCACCGACGCGGACAAAAACACACCCCTAAATCCCCTCTCGAAAGGGGACTTTTACAGTTCTTGTAGGTCGAAACCCCTGGTCCGAAGAACCGCCCTGAGCGGAGCCGAAGGGCGGGTTTCGACCGCGCGCGCAGCGCGAGATACCCGGCTTGACCGGGCGGCTTGACCGAGCGGCTTGACCGTGTGTGGTCGGCAGACGCCCTCATCGGCCGCGGGTGAATCTCTCATGGCGCGTAACGGCGGGGCTTGTCTCCGCCGACCGCGCGGGGCGACACAAGGCCGCCCCCTACGCGGGGCACCGTGTTGCGCTGTGGGCGGCAGACGCCCTCATCTGCAGCATGAGCGTGGCCCGGACGTTCGTCCGGGTTCTCGCACAGGGTATGGCCTCCATCTTTATTAGCGAAGGTGCAGTCGCGTTTTGGGAGAGATTGGTGGTGTTTTTAGGAGGGGTGAAGTCGGGGAATCGGCTTCGCCGACGTCGAAACCACCGGGGGGGCGATTCAGGGTTTTATTTAGGGGGGGAACCCGGGCCGACCGGGCTGTCATCTCGGCGGAGGCTGGGGACATCCCATGTTCGCTAACGGAGAATCGGCTTCGCCGATGTCGAAACCACAGGGGTTTCGACCTACGGTTACTGGAAACCCAGGGCGGAGCCATGGGCCACAGGCCCATATGTCCACGGGTAAGGGAAGCGAACACAGGGGATTGTTAAGGCAAAAAGGGCGCGGCTAGAGCTTTATCCCTTTTTGGACGGGCTGGAAGCGGGGTCTGGATCGCTCATCGTCATCCGGACGCAGTTCGACGGTGCGCGTCTCAGGCAGCGAGGGGTAGTCGACGGCTGACACGAGCGCCTGATTCTTGACGGCGTCGACGAAACTGACGGCCATGCGGAAGCGACGGTTGAACTCGATCAGGAGTTTCATCCGTTCGCTCTTCGGCGTAAGATGCCGGGAGTTGCCGGTGAAGGCGAACACGAATTCCGGATTAGACGAGAAGATCTGCAGGTTGTCGATCCTTTGTTCAGACAGCTTGCTTTGAATGAACTTCAATAAGGCAAACAGAGCGCCGAATTCCAGGTCGACCGGTTGCCCGGAAGCACGACATCTGAAGAGAATGCCCAACTCCGGTACGGCGAACATCATAATCCCGGGAGCAACTCCCTGAGCCTCCAGAGCAGGATCGAGTTCGGCGTGGTCCAGACCGACCACAAAGCACTTTACGGCGCCCTTAGAATCCATATTACCCCTGTTAGCAATGCTGGCGCCGCCGACTCTGACCGTCGACGGCGCCACATAATGACCGGTACGGCATTGAGTTAGGTGGGAAGGACGGACATGCCCGAAAGGGCGGTCGGCAAACGGGTGCAACTCCGACGAGCGGCGATGACGCCGCTTTCACTCCACTGACGCTTTCAGCCTTTGTTTGAGATCGGCTTTGGCCTCGATGTATTTGCCCGAGGCGGTGGCGTAGAGCGTGCCGTCGCGGCCCCGCGCCTCTCCCTCGGCCAAGTAGACTCGCCGCTTGCGGCGGGTTATCCAGCCGGTAAAGATCAACTCATCACCGACCGACACCGGCGCCAGATAGCGAACCGAGAGCTCGGCCGTGACGGCAAAGACCGACCCGGCCAGGATCGACTTGATCATGACCTCATCCAACAGAGTGGCCAAAATGCCGCCGTGGTAGATGCCGCTGTAACCCTCGAAGGCTTCGGCGGCTTTAATCTCAGTGAACGCTTTCTCGCCGTCGAAAAAGAAGCGAGCCTTCAGGCCGTGATCGTTGCGGTCGCCGCAGACGAAGCAGTGCGCATATTTGGCTACTTCTTTCATTGCTCTGATCGATTCTCTCGGTTGGGTGACACCCTCAAATTGTTTGGGGGCGTGTTCGGTTCTTGCCGTCCCGTCCCAAACGAGTTTGAGACGGCCACCCGATGTTTCTCCTGTGATGGACGAGTCTTCAGACTCGACCATATCCCCGCTGAATCTGAAGATTCAGCGGGCACAAAGACTCTAACCAAACCTCGGTGCTCGGCACAACAAAAAAAGCCCGGCCTCAGGCCGGGCTGTCGGATTTCGTTCTGTTAGGTCGTCCTATTGGGGAACATCGCAGACGTCGCCGCTGTAGCTCCAGACCGTGTTACCTCTGGTGACGGAAGCAGCCACGGCGCCGTTGTTGAAGGTCACGGTAACGTTCCAGGTAGTTGTAATCGGGTCGTCGTCGTCCTTCTGATAGACCATTACGATCTCGGCCGAGACCGACCCGCCGGTCGGACATTGGCTCCAGCCGGTGAAGGCGGACCGTTTGAGCGTAATGTTATTTACGTCGGAGGTGAAAGTGAAGTCCCACCAGAGGGTGGAGTCAACCGTCACCTGCTTGGCGTGCACGTTCAACTCGCGGCTGCCGGTAACGGTGGCCGCGGTCGTGTTCAGGTCGTCGAAGGTGAAGTCGGCGTGATCGTCGAACGCGAAGTAGCTGACGGTGGTGTCGAAGACGTCGAAGCTCCAGTGGTGGCGGTACAGCAATTGATCTCGATCCACCCAGGTTTCCTGAGCCACGCCGTTCTTCTTGTACTGGATGGAGTCCGTCAACTCCGTCTGCCATACCGCTTGCTCGCTCTGGTTCCTATGCGTGTAAATGATCCGAATCACGTGCCAGCCGTTGACGTAGGAGGTGTCGAACAGGTTCACGTTCTGATCTTCCGGGTCCACGATATACTGGGGGGGAATGATGACACCGCCGTCGGAGATCCCGTCGATAGTGTTGAGCCCGTTCTTGAGGAAGCTGACGGTGGAATCGACGAAGTCATCGATCTGACTCCTTACGGCTACGAACTCAGGATCATCCAGTTGGCCGGTAATGGTGGTGGGGCCGGTCGTCCCTTCGTCGTCACCACAGCCGACCATCAACATAACCATGACACCGAACAGTGCGGCCAGCCCTGAAACGAGAACGCGTTTCTGCAAACGCATGGGCCGTCTCCTTTCCTTTGTGTTCCCATTCAGGGGTCGGCTGACGCTGCTCTACCTCAGGAGGAAGACCATGATGGCCTTCTGAATGTGGAGCCTGTTTTCGGCCTGATCGAAAACGACCGACTGGGGACTGTCCATCACCTCGTCGGTTATTTCCTTGTTTCTCTCAGCCGGCAAACAGTGCATCACAATCGCTCCGGGATCGGCAGCCGCCAACAGGGAACCGTTTACCTGATATTTCCTTAGCTTGTCTTCTTTCTCTTTAGCCAGATGCTTTTGACCCATCGAGGCCCAAACATCGGTATACACTACATCGGCATCGGCAACCGCTTCTTTAGGATCAGCAGTCACCAGCACGCGGCTGTCGGGGTTGGCCTTGGCAAGCTTCAGAATATCCTCGTTGGGACGGCAATCCTCGGCCGTGCCGATGCGCAAATCCAAAGGCAGGCGGGCGGCCAGATTGAGCCAACTGTTGGCGACGTTATTGCCGTCGCCGACAAAGGCCACCCGGTAGCGGTCACGTTGGCCGAGATGTTCCATGACTGTGAAATAATCGCCCAGAATCTGGCAGGGGTGCACCAGGTCGGTCAGACCGTTGATCACCGGCACCGAGGCGTACTGGGCCAACTGTTCGACGTCGGACTGTTTGAAGGTGCGGATCATGATGGTCGCTACGTAACGCGACAAAACGCGGGCGGCGTCGGCCACCGTTTCGCGCCGGCCCAGTTTGATCTCGTTGTCGGTGATGTAGATGGCGTGTCCGCCCAGTTGGTTGATGGCGACCTCGAACGACACTCTCGTCCGCAGCGACTCCTTGGTAAAGATACACGCCACCGATTTCCCGACCAGCGGTTTTGGCGCGATTTCCCCTTTTTTCATCAGAGCGCAAAGATCGAACAGTTCCAGCAGTTCGTCGGCGCTGAAGTCCGTTATTTGACAGAGGGAGCGGGCCATGATTTCTCCTTATGCAAAGCGTTTGTTTCCAGCCGAAATTTCGATGAATTAAGAGCAAAGCGGCCGGCTTGTCAAGCGGGCTCAAGGGCGCCCAAGGGAATGTGCCCGCTGAGTCTTCAGACTCAGCGGGAAGGCATCGTCAGTTTCCTGCGTGGCCGAGTCTGAAGACTCGGCCACCACAAACGACGCACAGTGCGTATGAAACCCAGTTTTTGGCGGCCTGGCGGTGTGGATCGGAGAGTCCATGCACGAAACTACATGGCCTGTCTGGAAAGGCAAAATATCTACTTTTTTACTTGCCTGTGGTGCGGACAGAAGTTATCATCGAGCCTGATTTATGGGCGGGTCGCCGTTTTGGCTGAGGGTGAACCGCCCGAAGGTCTGTCAATAGGAGTGAAACGCTATAGTAAGGAGGAGAACAGGTGAACAGCTTGATCAAGGGACTTATATTGATGACCGTGGCTTTCGCGGTGACTGTTCCAGTGAGCGCCGACACCGAGCTTAAGTTCTCTGGGCAAATCAGACTGCGTGAGGAAGTAGACAAAAGGAATTTCGACACTTCCGTAACTTTCCAGAACTGGGCCGATTTGCGCACCCGCGTCGGCTTGGAGGCGATCGTCGACGGCAATACCCATGCCTTCGTTCAACTTCAGGACAGCCGTCGCATGGGAGGATTTGACCAGTTCGGCAACCGCACTTCCGGACAACTGAATGACGGTAAGAATGTCGACGTGCACCAGGCGTATTTCGAGGTCGACCGGGTGCTGGTCGACGGACTGGGCTTCAAGGCCGGTCGGTTTGAGATGAACTTCGGCAACCAGCGAGTTTTCGGCGCCGTGGGCTGGAGCAACGTGGGGCGCATCTGGGAAGGCGGTATCGGCTGGTACGATCACCAGGATTTCCGCCTTACCGGTTTCGGGCTTAAGGCCAGCGAGGTGAACAATGTATATTACAACGCCGACTTTGACATCGGCGGCGCTTACGCCACCTACAAGCCCTACAATGTCGACCTGTTCTGGTTTTACGAGTACGACGCCGATACGAACGGCTACTATAACAGTTTGGAGCGACTGGATCGGATGAACGCCGGGGGGTACTTCAAACGGACCCTTGAAGACTACAAGGTCGACCTCGAAGTCAACGGCGTATATCAATGGGGTCGGATGCCGCGCGGACTGTACGTGCCGGTAGCCAGAGGTCCCAGGGACAAGGTCGATATCGCTGCCTACATGGTGGCCTTTGAGGCCGGCTACAGCTTCGAGGCGCCCGTGAAGGGTCGCGTCGCCGCCGGAATCGACTACACTTCGGGCGACGATGATCCGAATGACGACGAGGTTAAAGCCTACGATAACCTCTACTTCACCGGGCACAAGTTCAACGGCTTCATGGACTACTTCACCGACGGCGCCAAGGCGGGCAAACCGTATGCATCCTCCGGCCTGGTTGACTTCATGCTGCGGGCCGACGTCGATCCGTACGAGAAGTGGAAGGCGATGCTCGACGTGCACTTTTTCTCGACGAACAAGGACTACACGTACAATAGAGAATCCGACGACACCGAGGTATTTTCCAACAAGGTCGGTATTGAGATCGACGCCACTCTGGCCACAACGATTATACCGGGTCTGAACCTTGAGGGCGGGGCGTCCGTATTCCTGGCCGACGATAACTTCATGGAAGCCTACACCACTAATACCATTAACCAGGTGAAAGACGGCGACCCCGGCCTGTGGTTCTACGCTATGTCGACCGTCAATTTCTAATTCGGATAACTCCGGAACACCGACCGCCCTCAACGGGCGGTCTTTTTTTAATTTTTCCCTTTACTTCGTGGACCTACCGAAACTTTTTTTGACCTAAGTCAAATCATGCCGGACGGGTAGTATCGATATTGCTCCTCGGCGTGAGCTAAGTGATCACGGTCAACGCGAAACGAACAGAGACAGAGCTAACAAGGATGAGTCTTTATCACGACGTGCAGGAAAAGGAGAAGCCATGAAACTGATCAGCGTGCTCATGATGCCGGCGCTTCTGGCGTCGGCGTCCGTTTTGGCGCAGGGCAATCGGGCTGTGCCGGCCTCGTTGTCCGAGGAGTCGGCCTCGTGCATCGAATGTCACGAAGCGGACATGCCGGGACTGGTCAAAGAGTGGCGCCACAGTCGCCACTATGCAGCCGACGTCGCCTGCTACGAATGCCACGCCGCCACGCCGGGCGACGCCGATGCGGTGGAGCACAACGGCTACAACATCGCCGTCATCGTCTCGCCGAAGGACTGCTCCAAATGCCACCAGCAGGAGTTCGACGAGTTCCAGGCCTCACACCACGCCGACGCCGGGAAGATCCTCGGCTCGCTGGACAACGTCCTGGGCGAAGTGGTCGAGGGTCCGGCGGCCGCCATCAACGGCTGCAAACAGTGCCACGGCTCCATCGTCAAAGTGAACGACGACGGCAGTCTCGACCCGGCCACCTGGCCGAACACCGGCATGGGGCGGATCAACCCGGACGGCTCCAAGGGATCGTGCGCCGCCTGTCATTCGCGTCATTCCTTCGACGCCGCGCTGGCCCGGCAGCCGGAAAACTGCGGCAAGTGCCACCTCGGCCCGGACCATCCGCAGAAGGAGATTTACGAGGAATCCAAGCACGGCATCGCCTACTACGCCAACGTCGACCGCATGGCCTTGAACAGCCCTTCGTGGGTGGTCGGGACCGACTACTCGGCCGCGCCGACCTGCGCCACCTGTCACATGTCGGCCACCAACGACCTGCCGATCACTCACGACGTCGGTAATCGCATCAGTTGGACGCTGCGCCCGCCGATCTCGCAAAAAGTCGACGCCGCCGCCAAGGCCACAGGCAAACAGGTCAAACCGTGGGAGCAGCGCCGCAAGGACATGAAAAACGTTTGCTCCGACTGCCACACCTCGAGTTTTGTCGACAACTTCTACACGCAGTACGACGGAGCCGTCGATATGTACAACAACAAGTTCGCCAAGCCCGCCACCGATATCTACAACAAGGTTCGCGCGTCCGGCTTGATCACCAGCGACATCGACTTCGACGACGAATTGGAGTGGACCTACTTCTATCTGTGGCATCACGAAGGCCGTCGCGCGCGCATGGGGGCGGCCATGTTCGCGCCGGACTACACCCAGTGGCACGGCTTTTATGAAGTTGCCGACCGGTTTTACATGGAGTTTATCCCGCAAGTGACCGAGCTGGTCGAGCACGCCAAAGCCGAGGGGGGCGACAAAGCGAAAGCGACCGAGGAAGTCGAAGCCATGATCGCGGCCGTGCTTGCAATGGACGACCACAAATGGTTCACCGGCAGCGAACCACCGGAGGTGAAAGCGGCCCGCCAAAAAGCGGCCGAAGAGTTCAAGAAGCGGTACGCGGATTAGGTTTGCCAATGCTGAAACCACCAGGGTTTCGACCTGCCGGATACCTTGTGGTGGCCGAGTCTTCAGACTCGGTCACAAGTTTACCAGACTATGCCTACCCGCGCGATCTGAAGATCGCGCGGGCACAATCCCGAATGTGTTTTGCTCCGCCCTTTACTCCACCGCTACCGCCTCCAGCACCTCCCAGCTTATCGCGCCGTCGTCGGAGACGACGTATGACAGCAGCATCCGCCCCTGACCGCCGCCGGGCTCCGAATGCGCCAGCACCCGGTCCGGTCCCAGCACGCAGATGTTCTCCCTAACCACCAGCGGCGGCCCGCCCGGCTCGGCGTCGTCCGGCGACACCAACTCCGAGTGATTTATGAGATCGTTGGCGATGTCGTCGTAGGGGTCCCAAAGTCCTTTGCGCTGAAACGACGCAAGCTCGGCCAAAGTCAAAATCGGCGCCACCTGATGCTCTCGTTCCGGCCGGCCGACCATCGTTGAGGGGATGGCTCACTTGGATTCTCCTCTTAGCGGATTGAACGCTGCATTACCACTTATACTGGCGTCGTTTTTCGCGGGCACAAGATAAAGTTGACGGCGTGTCGCCCTCGCATCGACCGTGAAACCACGACGCAGGTTGTCCCTTCTCGGAAGTTGACATTGACATAGGCGGTCCGCGCAAGTATAATAGCGGACATTGATGGAGAATTATGAACAGAATCACAGGAGTAATGTGACAATGGGAAAACTGATTTTCATGCTGATGCTCGGTTTTGGGCTGGCGACCGTCGGCTGCAGCAAAGACGAGGACAGTACCGGCGGTGACGGTAACGGCAACGGTGCGGTCGACACGCTCCGCATGGTGACTCTGGACCATGTCGACGGCTCCCCGGCGGCGGGACAGATCACGGCCGGCGGCGAGGTCGTCTTCCATCTGCGGTTGAAGAACGGTATGGCCGAGAAGGCCAAGGGGATCACGAACGGGTTCAGAATCTACTCTCCCGACGGAGCTTCATGGAGCACCACGGTCGGAGACACTACCGGCACATTGGGCAAAGCCGATTTCGATTTGGTTTTCGCTGTCCAGACGTTCAATATCGACGGCGGCGGAGCCGACACCGTCGGCTTTGGCGGGTCCATCATGACCGGTCCCGGCCTTGCTCCCGGCTTCGACGATATCGCCTATACTATTACTATCGGACCCATCGATGCCTCCAACGCAGGAAAGAAGGTCTGCATCGACTCATCCTACTATCGACCGTCCGGTACTTGGACGTGGGCCTACGGTTCAACGGTCGGGAGCTTCATACCCGGTTGGGACGGCCCGCGCTGCTTCACGGTGGCGCAGTAGACGCAGTAAACTATGGCTGGGATGGCGGCATCGCGGGGATGCCACCTCACGGAAATTTGAGCCCGCTGAATCTTCAGATTCAGCGGATTTTATTATCTAAGTCGAGAACTTCCGGCTGCCGCGCTGCGTGAGCGGTTCGCCATCGGCGCACAGCGGGCACTCGTCGACCGACCAGTTGTTGGCGGCCACCGAGGCGAGCGCGATGAAGGGATAGTCGAAGGTCACTGTGCCGTTGGAGCGCTCCAGCATCTCGCAGATGCCGACGATATCGACCTCGTACCGGTTGACCAACTCGATCACCTCGCGAATTGATCCGCCGGTGGTGAGAACGTCGTCGACAATCGCCACCTTCTGCCCTTTCTCCAGCGAAAAGCCGCGCTTGAAAACGCGTCCCTTCTCCCCCGGTTCGGCGTAGAGAGCTTCGACTCCGAGATAGCGGGCCACGTCGTAGGCGATCAGGATGCCGCCGGTGGTGGGACCGACAATGGCGCTGGGGCGGCTCGGAGCAAGCCGCCGCGCCATCTCCTCACAGATGCGCGTGCACAACGAGGGCTGCCTGAGGAGCGTGAATTTCTCGTAGTAGATGTCCGAGTGTCGCCCCGACGAGAGCTTGAAATGCCCCTGCAAAAGAGCGCCGGACTCCTTAAACAACGCAATCAGTTCGTTCTGGTTCATCTATCCTCCTCGAATATGGCCACGGCCGCGGCGTATTTTCGTTCGTGCGTGATCGACAACAGACAGCGCGCGCCGCGCAGGCGCGCCTTGATCTCATCGGAGACCACAAGCTGCGGTCGGCCGGAAGCGTCGTTGACGATTTCAAGCTGCGCCAGCGGCGGACGTTCGTGCAGGTAAACACCCAACGCCTTTACCACCGCTTCTTTGGCGGCGAATCGCCCGGCCAGAAAAGCCGACCGGTCGCGACGCTGATCGTACACAACCTGTTCCCGTTCACCCAGGATGCGGTCGACGAATCGTTCACCGAACCTCTGCAGGTCCTTTTCGATCCGCCCGATCTCGACAATATCAACGCCCACTGAGGCGATCATTGGTTGTTCCCTACGGTGGTAACCAGCAGTTTCATTTTACGTGCCGTCGGGCGTCGCCGCCTGACGGCCGCTTCGTTCAGGCAACGCCTGTGTCGGGCTGAGACACCCGACACCACCAAGCGGACGAGATTGCCGCGGTCGCCTTCGGCTCCCTCGCAATGACGACGGCGAGGGCCTCTCGGCAATCGCCGCACCGTAGTGACGAGTGGATCCATTCTGGGCGGTAAGATATCACAAACCGCGGATATTGGCAACGATCGCAAATAATTATTGCGAAACGGCGTTGTGGAGTCGATATTACGTATAAGATATGAGTGGAGAGAGAGGTCATTTGAAAACCTCTAACACTAAGCTCATGAAGGTCGTCTCTTGATCGCTGCGCGTACGCCGTGACCCGCTCTTCGGGGCGGTAGCGAAAGCAAAATGCGGCAAGCGGCTGTAAATACCCTTTACCGTGCTAACGGTGAGCGTTTTCAAATTGCAGTCTCTCTCCCATAATTGACAAACCCGCTCCTTTGGGGCGGGTTTTTCTTTACGCTCAACAAGCCAACCGTTATCTTTCTACTCTGGTCCGAACAGGGAAAGGTAAGTCAATGCCGCGACTAAGCGCAGGACGCAAAGCCAGAATCGCCGCCCGTACGGCGCTCAATATCATGCGCGGCAAACCGGTCACGGTGTCGTTCGAAATCACCTACAACTGCAACGCCGACTGCGAACACTGCGACCTGGGGCGCTATATCGAAGAGCCGCGCCTGCCTCCCGAAGAGTTCGCCAAGTGGATACCCCGGCTCAAACCGGCCGTGGCGCAGATATCCGGCGGCGAACCGACCCTGCGCAAGGACCTGGTCGATATCGTCAAGGCGATGCGCGAAAAGGACCCCGTGCCGGTTTTTATCATCACCACCAACGTGCAGATACTCGATGAAAAACGATACCTGGCGCTGAGAGAGGCCGGGGTCGATCAGTTTTCTCTGTCGCTGGACTACCCCGACGAACGCCAGAACACTTTCCGCCACCTCAAGAAGAACTTCGAGCACATGAGCGAACTGGTGCCCCGGCTGGCCAAGCACGGTAACCAGGATTTGATCCTGGCCTGTGTCGTGCAGAGCGACAATTTTCGCGATCTGCCGAAGATCGCCGAACTGGCCAAGGCGTGGGGGGTGGCGGTCAACTTCAGCACCTACAATTCGTTGCGCACCGGCAAGGAGTTCTATCTGGTGAACACCGAGGAGGATCAGGCCGAGCTGTCCAGGGTGGTCGACCGACTGACCGCCATGCAGAATGACGGCTACCCGATTCTAACCTCGGAGTGGACCATGCGTCAGATGATTGAGTTCTTCAAAACCGGCGTGCAGCCGAACTGCAAGGCCGGGACACGCTTCCTGATCGTCAATCCGTGGGGCAGGCTGACGCCGTGCGGCATGTTCCGCGATGAGTTCGACTCGCAGGAAGACCTGGTGGCCAAATTCGCCCGCGGCAACACCTGCGAGAAGTGCTTCACGGCCATCCGCGCCAACTCCGAAAAATCACCCAAGCGGCTGCTGGTCGACGCCCTCCGCGCGGTGCGTCAAAGATAAACCGAATGCGCCGCAATGACCGAGAAATTACCGATCAGGCCGTCATCCTCGACCTGCTGGAGCGCTGCCAGGTCGGCCGCCTGGCGACGAACGGGCACGACGGCTACCCCCGCATCAAGCCGGTGAACTTTGTCTATCACGATGGCGCAATCTTCTTCCACACCGCTCTGGAAGGTGAAAAGATCGAAGACATCCGGCGGGATCATCGAGTCTGTTTCGAGGTCGATCTGCCGATCGCGTATGTCACAAGCGGCAAGAGAGCGTGCAGCGCCGGGTTTCTTTACCGCGGTGTGATGATCCGAGGCCTGGCTTCGCTGATCGATGATGTGACGAAGAAAAAGCGGGCGCTGGACGCTCTCATGCAAAAGCACGAGGGGGCGACAGGGGAATACGAGTACTCGGCGGCTTCTTTTTCCGAAACCGGGATTGTCAGAATCGATATCGAAGAGATGACCGGCAAAGAGAGCCTGGGCAAAGGCAAGGTGCGCGAGGCGGCTCTAGAAGCGCTGCGATCCGGGAAGCCGTTGCCGGTGGTGATCAAACCAGACAAGTAGGTCAGGATCCTTGCGATCCTGACATCCGTATTTCGTCAGGTTCCAAGGAACCTGACCTGCAAGACTGATAATTTTCGCCGACGACCGCCGCTGCATCCACGACCACATCGCCGGCGCCAAAGTCGTAAAGTGTGTTGACCAGCCGGCAACTGTTTCGGTATAATGGACATAGCTGGACCACGGTAACTGGAGTCACCCAAAACACCAACTGGAGTTGCATGTTCAGACCATTAACTCATGCCGCCGTTATCGCAGTGATCGTTCTGCCGCTCACCACGGCAACCGCGGATATTGAGACTTTCGATCAGGCCAAAACCATCTCGGCCTCCCAAGGTAAGCCGGTCCTGCTGGAGTTTTTCCGCGACGGCTGAGAGTATTGCGAACTGGCCGCTCGTGAAGCGGCCTCGGAAGAGCAAATAAGGCGGGCGCTGACCGCCGTTGTTCATCTGCCGTTGAACGTCAAGAAGGGTGAGGGGGAATCGCTGGGCGAACAGTACAAGGTCGGCCCGTATTTCCCGGTCTTCATCCTGACCGACAGCGCCGGCAGCGTTATCAATCGCTGGACCGGCTACACCGGGGCGGACCATTTTGCATCCGAGTTCAGCCGGGCCATGAGCAACCTCACCACGATCGAGATGCGACAAGCCGCGTTTGAACAGGACCCGACGCACGCCGAAGCGATTTTCCTAGCCAAGTACCATGCCGACATCGCTGAGTTCATCGAGGCGGCCGAATATTACCGCCGAGCCCAGACCATGGGCAACCGCCCGACGGACTATTCCTATCAGATATTCGAGAACTACGCCAACGCCGCCTGGAACGACCAGATCAGTTTTGACGAGGTGCTCCCGACCGCCGACACCGTCATGAACGCGCCGAGAAAGAACGCCGAGAATATCGCCAAGGCGGCTCAACTGTTGAGCAAGTTGGCCCTTCGGATGGAGACCACTGACCGGATAGGCCGGTATCTTCAGGCCGGCATCGCCGCTACCACTGGGCGGCAGGACGCCAAAGGTCTCGGCCTGCACAACGACCTGAAGGCGGACTACGCCCTCTATGTCGAACACGACACGGCCGGAGCGATCGCTAACAAGAAGACGGGGCTGGGGGAAAACTGGAGCGGTGACCTCAACCAGTACTACCCGTTCGGAAACTGGTGCTATGAGCGTCGTATCAACCTGGAGGAAGCCCAGCGTTACGTCAAGACAGCTTCGGAGCGGGCATCGGACGGACCGTTCAAAGCCAGACAGCTCAGCCTGCTGGCCAATATCTGCGAGGCGCGCGGTCTCAGCACCGACGCCGTGCGTTACGTCGAGCAGGCCATCGAACAAGACCCCGACAATGAAAGCTACAGCGCGCAATTGGAAAGGCTGCGGCAATTATAGCGGTAGGTCAGGAGCCCTTTGCTGAACGTGGCCAAGTCATCGCTCCTATTGCTCACCTTCACCTGATCCAACTCGAGACATAAGTTCTGTTGCGGGATGGGCAAGGGGAGGTTATATTGGGGGCATGGTACCCCCAGTGGCGAAATCCGAGGAGAAGTGTCGCCGGTGCGGCGCATCCCTCTCAGATTCATTGAGGCACTGCCCCACATGCCAAGCCGACGCTGGGGCGCCGAATGTTCGGGCGTGCCGTACAGATGAGAATCTGAAAGCTCTGGCCAAGAGGTTTGGGGATGCACAGGCCCGAGCTTCTGTTAAGGGCTGTCTGGAGGAGTTCGAGTCCCTTTCGAGACTCATTGAGACACAATCCGGTGTTGTTGTCTCCATGCCTGCACGTATGGCGAGGTCGGCTATGGACGATCCCAACTGGTTATACACGAATTATGAGCGGCTGGTGGGAGGCAGAGTTCGAATGCCTGCAGGTCCGGGAAATGACCGGCATCGATTCGGGGTGGGGGGCGCACTGTTTGGAAGCTATGCGAGTGACATCATGTATGGTGTCTTATCGCTTACAAAGATGGGACTACCCACTTACGGAGACCTCCACTGTCGATTGCGATCTGTTACAATCGATCAACGGACGTCGTTCCTTGAAACGAATAGTTACACATTTGTCAGCGATTACAGCATTGCCGCCGGGGAAAAGTTGCCGGTCGGCTACACTGCGTGCTGGAGAAAACGACACCTTCTTGTTCTTGCGAAAGTGGCATCACTTCTTTCAACTGGACAGTCTGAAACTGACTGGCAGGCTATCCTCATCCGGTCAGACGGCAAGGATCGAAATAACGACGATTTTGTAGAGGCTCACATCTTTGAGGGTTTCGACAAAAACGCTATTGAGTCAATGATAAAACACTCCGACAAGAAGTTAAGTAGAGCGGATGAAACGGACCGAGATTTAGCCATTTCTGCATTCAAGAGTTTTATTGGGGAGACGAAATGACTGGAATTTCTTCGAGAAGTGCCGGAGTCATTCTTGTTCCAAAACCCGAAACAAGTGATTATGCCGTTTTCGATGTTGTCGAAAGTGTGGAGAAAGATCCGGTCGAGGCGCAATATCTCTATTCGGCAGCTCAGGACTGGGAGGAAATCGAGGGTAACGACGCCACGGCACTTATAGAAAGAGCGACTCGCGAGTATTGGATCGCACGAACTGTTTCTCATCTTCGCATGGCGATTAGGGGACTTGAAGAGTCTCTTGAAGTGAGAGTCTTCGAATCCACAGAGGAGATTCTCGGCTCACGTCTAACATCAGAAGATGTCCTTAACCGCCTTCTCGTTGCCCCTTTGGCAGATACGAGTGCTTCTGTAGCTCTAGCTAGGTCCGCTTTGACCCATGGTTTCTCTGTCGTGGCTTCTGTTCTTGACGAACTGGTGGAACTGCAGTCCCTACTCCGTAGGTTGACGGACCACTGGCTGGGTTTGCCGGACGAGTTGTTTATTGATATGCCTGAGTCGAAGGAGGAGATTTGGCGAACACTTGTTGAGAACCACCGATTATCGGACCTCCTTAAGTCCGACAACGGGGACGATTTCGAAAACAAGTGGAATCTTCTGGCGTTTAGCTTCACCAGACCCCAGTCTCGTACCGGAGTTAGTATCTTAGGAAAAGAGCTCTCACTCCGACTGTTCCCAAGCGATGAATCAGAGAGAACACCGACGGGCGTTCAGACTGACGAGGCCGAACCGTGGCATGGCCATGTTGAACGCCGAGGGGGAAGCGATCACGATACTTTCGTGAGAGTACAGAAACAGATCTTTGCCATCGCAAAGGGGGTCTCGGAAGGCCGCGACAACAGGGCAGAGAAGTTCCTGCGACAACTCATCAAGGAGCAAACATCCGTTTCTGGCGGGGAGAATTATGCGGTTATGTCGCTTTGTTACATTGCCCAGCTTTGTGCAGACATGTTCAGGACCGATTTCGAGATTATGTGCCTCGATCTAGCTTTGCAGTTGAAGCCGTTCGATGCTCGGTCTCTCATCCAAAGCGGGGACCACTTCAAGCGCGTAGGGAAGTACGAAGAGGCTCTGGAAGTACTCGAGCAAGCACGACATTCTGAAGGGAGCGACGTCGCAACATCGTCAATGGCCGACGTATACTCCGAGCAAGGTAAACATGAAGAAGCCATTCGCATATATAAGACGATTCCAGATTGGAACAACAAAGCAGCGGTGCTCAATGCCATTGCGGACAATCTTCGAAAAGTGGGGAATATGGCGGAATCTGAAGCTATATATAAGAGTCTCATCGATCGATGTCGCAGAGGGTTGCTGGGATATGCTGACAGCGAGTTCCGGGCACTAGCAGGTTTAGCGGAAATAGCCAAGAGGCAAGGAAGATTCGATGATGCCTTGTGTTTCTACGAGGACATCTTGCGGCGAGAACATGAAAATGATCGAGCCAGGCTGTTTTACAGATTGGGGCTCTGCAATGTCTTCAAACTCATGGAGCAATATCACGCGGCGTACAGAATTGTTGGCGACGTCATCGTGGATTACCCATTCGCCATGGTGGCCCGCTTCATCAGGGGGTCTATTCTGGGCCTAATAGGTGAAGAGTGGAATGGGCTTAAGGACTTACCGGAGGGCAAAGGTTCCCGTTCTGGGCAAGAGTGGTTACGGCGATACTACCGCGGACTTCTACTGTTTAAACTCAAGCGGTATGAAGACGCCAAGAAGGACCTCGTAGAGGAAATCTCCAACACAATTGCTACCGGGGAGGGGAAAGCCATTCTCCGCTTGGGGGCCGCTTTATGGTTCCTCAGAGAGGGTAAGGTTTTTGAAGCTGATAGTTTTTTGTCGGCCATTCCCGATCTCTACGACTGTCATTTGCAGTATCTATCATTAGTCTTAAGATTACACTCGGCGACACAAAAGAAAGACCGAGAAGCAGTTGCCAGCTTGAAAAGACTGATTGCCAACCTCGAAGTAGTTGACACAAAACTGGACCTCGCTGTTAATGCCATTGCCGAAGGCGACTTTTCACTTGCGATCACTTATGTAACAGACGCTCTGCTCAAGATAGCCGCATAAGATCAACGTTTCGTTCCTCCCACTCCCCTCTTGTCAAACCGATCGGCGCGTGTTATCTATACGTTATGCCGGCCAACCTGCCGCCCCAATACTATGAGCTGGAGCGCGAGTTTCGCGCCGAGCGGGACCCGCGCGAGAAGCTTCGGATCGCCGAGGAGCTGCTGCGCATGATGCCCAAGCACAAGGGCACCGACAAGCTCCAGGCCGACATGAAGGCCAAAATCTCCAAGCTGAAAAAGCAGATCTCCGGGCCGACCAAATCGGGCGCCGCCAGGACGGCGACCGTGCACGATCATATCGACAAGGAAGGGGCCGGCCAGGTGATTTTGATCGGCGCCCCCAACAGCGGCAAGTCGTCGCTGGTCGACGCGCTCACCCACGCCAAACCGCTGGTGGCCGACTATCCGTATACGACGCGCGAACCGCTGGCCGGGATGATGACATACGAGACGGTGCAGATACAGCTGATCGACACTCCGCCGATCTCGCCGGAGTCGTACGAGAACTATCTGTCGGGCTTGATCCGCAACGCCGATTTGGCCGTGCTGGTGTGCGACCTGGCCGCCGAGTCGATGTTGGATGATCTAGAGTTCATTCTCCAGAAACTTGACGAGAAGCGGATTATTCTGATGGCCGACGTAACCGAGCGCCCCGATGACCCGCGTTACTGCTACCAGAAGTGTCTGCTGTGCGCGCACAAGACCTACGACGATGAGTCGGCTGAGAAGCGAAAGGCGCTGGCCGAGATGTTTCCGGGGTTTGCGATAGTGTCGACGACGATAATCGACGACGACACGCTGGAGGCTTTCAAGAAGGCGGTGTTCGATAGTCTGTCGATTATCCGCGTCTACACCAAGCCGGTCGGCAGGGAACCCGACTTCATCAACCCGGTCATTCTGCCGGTCGGCAGTACGGTCGAGCAGGCGGCCGAGGACCTGCACAAAGATTTCGCAGTCCGGCTCAAGTACGCCAGGATCTGGGGGAAGGGAAAGTTCGACGGCCAGCGGGTGCAGCGCGACTTCCGGTTGTCGGACGAAGATATCCTCGAATTCCACTTGTAGAGCGAGCAGACCACTGATTATTTGGTCTCGTGGATCAAACGTAAGTACAGTTCGGTCATGGCGTCAACCGAGTTTCCCCAGTCGTAGGTGTCCTTGACGAACTCATAACCATCCCGACCCATCTTGCGGCACAGTTCGTCATCTGTCGCCAGTTGCTGAATAGCCCGGGCCAGACTGTCGACATCCCCGGGCGGCACAAGCAAGCCGGTGCGACCGTCAACCAACACTTCCGGCACCCCACCCACTTCGGATGCTATCACCGCTCGACCGCAGGCTCCCGCTTCGAGCACCGCCACGCCGAACGATTCCGACTCCATAACCGAGGGCATTACCATAATGTGATGCTGCCGTATGAAGTCGTAGATGTTCCTGTTGTCGACAAACCCCACGAACCTGACGTTTCTGCTCAGATGCAGATCTGTTGTCATCCGGCGCAACACCGGCGTCAGCTCCCCCTCTCCGGCGACGGATAGTTCGATGCTCGGGATAGTCCGGACAACCTGGGCCATGGCTTTTAGAAGAACGTCCGGACCGTACTTGCGACTATGCGCTTTGATAAAGCAAAGACGGGGCGGTGTCGGCGGCAGCGGACTGATTGACTCCGGAACGTTGACGCCAAAGGGGATGACCGAAATCTTGTGCGAAATCTCAGGCGCCAGCTTCTCCGACACCCGTTTTAACAGCCGGCTGGTAGCCGTAACGTAGTCCGCTTGCGTCAGAACCCGTCTGAGATACATCCGCCTGAACCAATTGTTGGGAAAGTCAATAACATCAGCTCCCCACACCGACAGCACGCGCGGGCGTATCTTGCAGCCCAGCAACCACCAGCCAAACCCGGTGGCGTAGTGGGCGTGCACCAGATGCGGACGGAAGGCCGCCACGGCGCGCGCGGCCTGACCGGCTTTGGTCAGGTACGAAATCCGGCCGGAGCGCGGCATGATTGCGGCATCGATGCCGGGGCGCGGCTCACCGCCGAGAGATATGACTTTGATTTCGAAACCTCTGGCGGCCAGGCCTTCAGCCCACCGTTGAATATGGACGGAGTCGATCCAGCCCAGAATCGCTATGCGTAGTCCATGAGGTTTTGGCGAAGTCATAGTTTTTTCCCACAAGTCCTGCCGTTTGAGCCGATCAGCCGGGCCAAGGCGCTACCAGCTTGATCGGCCGTATCGCACCATACCACACAGGTTACCCACCGGCCCACGTGAAGGTCGGCCGGCACAAGAAGGCTATTCAGGCGAGTTTTGGCAAACAGAAAAGCCGGTTGCCAGCATGGCAAAAGTTGGTCTCGTCGCCGCCCATGGCAACGCAAATCTTATGTTGCATTCAACGCCGGTACTGGTTAGAATAAATCGGGAAATGCGGAGGACAGCGCCGAGACATCGGACGGAGCGGCTGTGAAGAAGATACCATTATTCGATCTGCAGCTTTCGGCGGCGGCCAAAAAGGAAGTCGCCGCAGTGATGAATTCGGGCTGGCTATCCACCGGTCCCAGAGCGGCGGCGTTCGAGAAAAAGGTGACCTCCCTGCTGAAGGTGCCCTACGGCGTGGCGGTCAGTTCCGGGACGGTCGGATTGCAACTGGCTTTGCAGGCCATCGGCGTGGGGTCGGGCCGCGAGGTTATCACAACGCCGTTTACCTATGTCGCCACGGTGGGGGCCATTATGGCGCTGGGGGCTCGTCCCGTGCTGGCCGATATCAGTCCCGACACCCTCAATATCGATCCCGATGAAGTGGAGCGCCGATTCTCACCCAACACCGGCGCTGTCCTGCCGGTCGACATGGCCGGCCATCCGGCCGACTATGACCGCCTCCTGAGCATCTGTGATAAGATCGGAGCGCCGCTTTTGTCCGACGCCGCGCACGCCATCGGCGCCGCCTATCGCGGCCAGAGCGTGCCCAAAATCGCCGACGGCGCCGTCATTTCGTTTCACGCCACCAAGAACCTCACCTGCGGTGAGGGGGGCATGGTGCTGTCGCGCCATCGGCCCTTTATCGATCTGGTGCGGATACTGTCTCGCCACGGTTTGACCAGCAGCGCCCACGAACGCAAGCGCTCCGGTCAGTGGCGGTACGATGCTCTCCGCGCCGGACACAAAGCGACCATGTCGGAGCTGCACGCCGCCGTCGGATTGGGACAACTGAGTGACTACAAGAAGCAGCAGAAACAGCGCGAACGGTTGGCCGAACGATACCTCAAGAACCTATCCGACCTGAGAGATTTCCTGGAACCGCCGGTAGTGCGCAAACAGTGCCGACACGGCTGGCATCTGTTCATAATCCGTCTGCACCTGTCCGCTCTCAAGATCGAGCGTGATCGATTCATCGAGTTGATGGCGCGGCGCGGCATCGAGTGCGGGGTCCACTACCAACCGCTTTTCGAGTTTTCATATTATCGCGACCACCTGGGCTTGTCGTCGCAGTTTTTGCCCAACGCCGCCTACGCCGGCCGCCGGGTGGTGTCGCTGCCGTTCTTTCCGACGCTGAAGCTGAGCGAGGTCGACCGTGTCTGCGAAAGCGCGCGGGCCATCGTGACGCGGCACAAACGGTAGGTTTCGCCTGTGTCGGGCCACTCGTGAGCGGCAGTTGCCCACATCTGCCGCTCGGCCGGACAGCTTTCTCGGATCCTGACCTCCGGATTATTCCGCAGAAACGACGAACTTGTCGGTAGGGGCGCGAAACGCCCAAAGAGTGATTCATCACCGCCAGGCGCGAAATACAGGCTTGGTTGTTGACACCCGCCCTCGCAGCCTCTATATTCGCGGCCGTAATCGAGGTGCAATAAGGCGAAAGGAACCAACGTGAAAGCAAAGACCGTCATTCTTCTTATTGCCGTGGTTTGTTTGGTGGGAATGCTCGCCTGCTCCGACAACGGTGAGGCGAAAGACGAAACGAAAGGCGGCGGTTCGTCCGCTGAAGCGAAAAAGCAGGAGCCTATGCAAGCCGAAAGCGACAGCCTGAGCCAAAAGGGTCCGTCGGTCCGCAAACCCAACAACCGTATTGTCACGCTGCAAACATCGATGGGGAATATGACGCTTGAACTGTATCGCGACGTGGCCCCGGCGCACGCCGACAGTTTCGTGGCCCGCACTAAAGAAGGCTTTTACGATAGCTTGACCTTCCACCGCGTAGTGAAGAACTTCATGATCCAGGGCGGCGATCCAGTGGGTAACGGTACCGGTAATGCCGGATACTACCTGCCGGCCGAGTTCTCGGACCTGCCTCATATCGAGGGGACGCTCTCGATGGCGCGCAGTCGCGATCCCAACAGCGCCTCCTGCCAGTTCTTCATCTGCCTGGCGCGCACCCGCTCCACCCAGGGTCTCGACGGCCAGTACACGGTGTTTGGCCACCTGCTCAAGGGGTATGAGACATTGCACGCGATCGGTGAAGTCGAATGTAAGGCCAACCCTTCCAACCCCGCCGAGATCTCCAAACCGATCCAGGATGTGGTCATCGAAAAGGTCTTTTTGTCGGACGCCGAGGGTAAGCCTCTCTAAAATGCGATCGGGCGTTCGAAAAACGTTGATGGCGGGATCGATTCTATCCCGCCATTTGTTTTGACATGAGCATCCTTTGGAGCAATTGTGGAAAGCGACGGTTGATGGATAGTGTGACCAAACGCGACGTTGTCATCCTGGGTTCGACCGGTTCGATCGGTCGCTCGACGCTCGAGGTGGTGGCCAAACACCGCGAGCGGTTCAACATCCGCGCCCTGGCCGCTCATTCCAACATCGAACTGCTGGCCCGGCAGGTTCGAGAGTTCCAGCCGGAAGCCGTCGGCATCGTCGATGGGACCAAAGCCGCTCAATTAAGCGAGAGGCTGCAGGGCCTGGAAGTCGAGGTGCTCGCCGGCGAGGAGGCGCTGGTGACGTTGGCGGCTCAACCGAGAGCCGATCTGATCGTCAACGCCGTGGTGGGCGCGGCCGGTCTGCGGGCGTCCTTGGCCGCCGTCCAGAAAGGTAAGTTTCTGGCTTTGGCCAATAAGGAGTCGTTGGTGGCCGGCGGACCGCTGTTTCCGCCGTTGATGGAAAGAACCGGCGCCACGATCCTGCCCATCGATTCCGAGCACTCGGCCATCTGGCAGACTCTCTGCTGCGGGAAGAAGGAGGAGGTCAGAAAGATCATCATCACCGCCTCGGGGGGACCTTTTCGCGACTACCCGCTGGAGAAGTTCGACGACATCACGACCGAACAAGCGCTGAATCATCCCACCTGGCGGATGGGTCGTAAGATCACTATCGATTCGGCCACCCTGGCCAACAAGGGCCTGGAGGTTATCGAGGCGGTGGCTTTGTTCCAAGTGCCGGCGGCGAAGATCGAGGTGGTGATTCATCCGCAGTCGATCGTGCATTCAATGGTGGAGTACATAGATAGTTCGATAATCGCGCAACTCTCACGGCCCGATATGCGTTTACCGATAACGTATGCTTTGTTCTGGCCGGAAAGAGTTCAGTCCGATTTTGGCAGGCTGGACGTGAGTCAACTTAGTCGACTAACGTTCGAGCCGCCGGACCTCAAGCGCTTCGAGGCGCTCAGGATCGCCTTCGAGGTGGCAGCCGCCGGCGGCACCGCCCCGGCCGTGTTCAACGCCGCCAACGAGACGGCGGTGAGCGCTTTTCTGGACGGCCGAATCCGGTTTACTCAGATCACGCAGATTATCAGAAAGGCGGTCGACAAAATAAAGGTTGTGCGCGACCCCTCGCTTGATGATATATTAAAGGCGGACAGTTTGGCCAGAAAAACAGCAGCCCGGATGGCGGACTCCATGTCATGGTAACGGCAGCGGCATTCATATTTGTTCTCGGCATCCTGATTTTCATCCACGAATTGGGTCACTTTCTGGTGGCCAAGAAAGCCGGTATCCGGGTTGACAAGTTCTCTCTGGGTTTCCCGCCGAATCTCTTTTCGAAGAAGGTCGGCGACACCACCTACTGCATCGGTGTCATCCCGTTGGGTGGCTATGTCAAGATGGCCGGTGACAACCCCATGGAGGAGACGTCCGGCGCTCCCGATGAGTTCATGGCGAAACCGATCGGGCATCGGGCGGCGGTGATTTTCGCCGGACCGTTTATGAACTACCTGCTGGCGATGGCTCTTTTGTTCGGGCTGTACTTTTTTGCCGGCGGGGAAGTGCTGAAGGACCCGGATCGGATCCTGGTCGGTGAGGTGAGGGCCGGTGCGCCGGCCGACTCGGCGGGACTCAAACCGGATGACCACATAGTCGCCCTCAACGGCGAACCGTTTACGGACATGGACAGCCTGCGCCTGCGCATCAACGCCATGCCTGAACAGCCGATCGAACTGACCTGGATTCATCAGGGCGACACCATCACCAGGCGAGTTATCACCCTGGCGGAATCGGTGCATAATGCCGAAGGAGGCCTGGACACGGTGGGGCTTATCGGTTTCACCGAGAAATCGTTGGGCCGGCGGCCGTACGGTTTCGGCGAGGCGGCGGTGCAGGCGTTTCTGGCCACCCATATACTGGTGGCGGAGACCTTTCGGTTCGTCAAGATGTTCGCCACCGGTCAGATTTCCATGAGGGCGGTGGGGGGACCGATATTTATAGCCACTCAGTCCGGCGAGCAGGCCCGTCGCGGCGCCTACGCTCTGTTCATGTTCATGGCTTTGCTGTCGGTGAACCTGGCCGTGCTCAACGTGCTGCCGGTCCCCATTCTGGACGGCGGTCATTTGATCTTCCTGCTGGTGGAAAGATTACGGGGTGCGCCACTGTCCTTGAAGACCCGCGCCTGGGCGCAGCAGATCGGGCTGATGATGATTCTGGGGCTTATTCTGCTGGTCACCTACAACGATATCCTGCGGGTCGTTCGTGGCTACTGATGACGCATTTGGACGCAACCATGAACCACGGCGTCGCCGGTGCGTATGATGAATATGGACAGGTGATAAGAACGATCAGAACAGGATACAGTTGATGGCGACCTCGAGCGTTTCTCTTTCGGTTTGGGATAACATCAAGCAGATACTGGTGGCGGTGGTGCTGGCGGTGATCATCAAAACCTCAATCGTTGAGGCGTACAAAATACCGTCGCAATCGATGGAGGACACTTTGCTGGTCGGCGATTTTCTGCTGGCCAACAAGTTCGTCTACGGCGCCCGGCTGCCGTTCGTCGGCTGGCGGCTGCCGGCCCTACACGACCCGGAACCGGGCGACGTGGTCATTTTCCTGTATCCCGAGGACGGTGTGACCAAGTACATCAAACGCTGCGTGGCTGTGGCCGGTGACACTGTCAGAATCAAGGACAAACAGCTTTTCGTCAACGGCGTGCGTTTCCCTGATCCGAAGTTGGCCAAATTCACCGACGCGGAGATAAAACCGCGGCGTCCCGGCGGAGCGGACAGTCCGGACAACTACGGACCGCGTGTAATTCCACCTGGGCGGTATTTCATGATGGGTGACAACCGTGACAATTCCTCCGACTCTCGTTATTGGGGCGACGTGCCTCAGGAGAACATCCTGGGTGAAGCGATTATCGTGCACTGGTCCTGGGATTCCGAAAAGCACCCGTCCGGCGAGGTTTCAGCGGGGGACCCGCTGTCGGTGGCCCGTTTGTTCATCCATAACGCCATTTACTTCTATGACAAGGTGCGCTGGCGGCGACTCTTCAGAGTGGTGTCCTAGCGCCATGACGTTCGCGCATCCGCCTATATCGGTCGGAGCCCCTGGGCCGGGCGTTGCACCGGCTCGACCTGATACTCCGCCATCATCAGCCGGGACCTTTGAACCGACCGTACGTATAAGACTCTGTATTGCACCCGAAGTGAAAGCGGACTATTGCACCTATGAGTAACGACGCAACACCCAACCCCAACGGTTCAGGACCGCCGATGCAGATTCGCCCCGCCGTCTCCTCCAGCGCTCGCCTGCTTAGGGAGTTCGTCATTTACGCGGCGCTCTTTCTCATACTGAAGACGAGCGTCCTGGCCGCTTACAAAATACCTTCTTCATCCATGGAAGACACTCTTCTGGTGGGAGACTTTTTGGTTTGCAATCAGTTCGTCTACGGCGCCCGCGTGCCGTTGCTGGATTATCGGTTTCCTGCTCTCAGAGATCCTCGGCCGGGGGATATCGTGGTCTTTCTTTTCCCCGGCGACTCCAGCACCAGGTACATCAAACGCTGCGTGGCGGTGGGCGGCGACACTGTGGAGATTCACGAAAAGCAGCTCCGCGTCAACAGTCGGCCATACCCGAACCCGTTCGCCGCCAAGTATACCGATACCCTGCTGACCGGCCAACATCGAACGCGCGAGATACGTGACGAATTCGGGCCGATGGTGGTGCCCCAGGATCACTTCTTCATGATGGGTGACAACCGTGACTATTCTTACGACTCCCGCTACTGGGGACCCGTACCGCGGGAGTTGGTTGTCGGCCAGGCGCTGATGATCCACTGGTCGTGGGATGATTCACGGGCGCCCTCACCTGACGTGAGTTGGAAGGACCCGTTGTCGGTTCCCCGAGTGATTATCCACGGCGCTATACATTTCTTTGAAAAAGTTCGATTCGACCGCATGTTCACCGTGATCTGAAACACGAGAATTCAGTAATTCAGTTTCCTGGGTTAGTAGTCAAAAACGGTTCGAGGCAATGTTGACATCAACGAGTTTCTCAAGTCACGACAACCGCAGGGCGATGGGAATCGCCATTGGTTTCATCGTCTGCATGTTGGCGGTAACGGCTTCGGTCCAGGCCGGGCCGGCCATCGAAATCAGCGAGGACAGTTTCGATTTCGGTCGCACCTCGCAGCACGCCGTGGTCAGTCATCGTTTCACCATCTCGTCGGTGGGTGACGACACGTTACGAATCACCAATGTGGTCACGGGGTGCGGCTGCACCAGAGCGCCGCTTACGGACTCCATCATCGCTCCCGGCGGACAGACGACTCTGGAGTTGTTCTTCTCGACCAAATCCTATCGCGGTCTGGTCAGCAAAACCACTTATCTCGAGACCAACGTCGGAGAGGCCAAGGAATATATCAAGGTGTCGACGGAGCTACTGCCGGATCCGGACACGGTCATGCCGATCCACCTCAGTCCGGCCAGGCTGGACGTCTCGCAGTTCAAACCGACGGTGCGGCAAAAGGCCAGGTTCTATATTCACAACAAGGACAGCGTCGATTATCAGATCACGCTCATCGACCATGCCGACCATGTATTCGACGTCACCCTGCCCGAGGTGGTCAAGGCGCACGATTCCGCCTGGGGTGGCGTGATCCTGCATGATGAGGCCATCGGGACCGAGTTCGAGCATTCCTTGACTTTCGAGATCAACGACGCCAACCGCACCCGCTACAGTCTCCCGGTCAAACGGATGTACCGGGTGAAGGAGTAGGTGTGCGCCGGGGGATATCTGAGCTTTTGGCTGCGGCAGGCCCGGAGCTTCCGACTCCGGCCAGGCAAGCCCCGCCGTGAGGCCGGGTTTATTCGACTCACTTGACGGAGGGGAAAAAGGGAAGGCCCCTCACGGGGCCCTCGTGAGATCGTCTGGACGCGGCACACCGGACACAACTATGGTATCATGGGACAGAGATAGATACAGGTGGTGTCCTCTGGAAGGGGTGGAAAAGGCACGCAGAAGCACTGCTGAAGAATATAGTGCCATTGGCCACTCAAGTATAGCTCGCCTTCTATCCACACCTCACAACACGGGGGTAACCCGGCCGTAGCCTTTTGCACGGTAAGGTTAAAGGCAAGCGAGAACACGAAGACAACAACCACCAGCGGTCCAATCCAGGAACGCACATTGATTCTTCTCATACACAACCTCCTTTCCCTGGGTCTAACCCAGTCTTTTCTCGACGTGTACCGGTCCTAACGATCCGCTATTTCTACTGGCCCTCGAATACCTCGCGGATCTCGTTGGTGGTGAGGGCGCCAGCTACAATCTGCCTGATAACCATATCCTCATCGATTTCGATGACCAATGGCTCGACGACCACATTGAGGCGGTGTGAGTACAAACGGTCACGATCCCACAATATGGGAAAACGTATCTCGTAGCTACCAATGGCTTTTTGTAAGTCAACCCGATCGCTGGACGAGATTAATACTACCCTCCGATAGTCGGAAGTATCGCTGACAGCCACTCGAGCGTTGTCCAGATGCTCAGTGCAGAGATAGCAGTCTGGTGCAAAGAACGTGATGAGACTGGGGCCGGTCACCACGTTCGACAGCGTGACCTTTTCCCCATCAAGAGTCTCGAACACGTTGTTCTGCTGGGAGGAATAAAGGTCGGCGACAAATACTCCAAGCAAATAGGCTGCGGCTACAGATGACACCACAAGGGCACAACCCCAGACGTACTTGCCTATGTTCATGGGCAATCCTCCATCGACTCCTGTTATTGTGTCAGTTGGTTCAACTTGACAAACGGTCAACTTCAACCGTCAATTACTGGACGGTTCGAGGCATCGTGGGGCGCTGAGGCAATGTATTGACAACAACCGGGTCGCTTGCGCATGACTTCGGCTTTATGCGTTCGCGTGCCTTTGGCGGAGCGACAATGTCAACAGTGTGGGTTGATGGTCCATTCTGGAGGAATCGCATGTTCGGGGTACGTTGGCTTGAACGGTGGCTTGGCTGCCTTTTGGCGCTGACCCTCTGTAGTTCGTCATCGGCGCGGATGTCAACAGCCAGGGAAACGAAGCCCCCCTGCGGATACACAGCGGAAGAAGAACCGCCATCTTATTGCGTTGTCGTGCACGACGTCGGTCGAATGAAACTGGCTCTTCACGATCGCGCCTGGCTTGGCGTAATCTACTTGGGGTTTGCCGCGACCGACTGTTTTACCGGCAAGGCTGTCATTCTGCCGTGTGAGTACCCGAAGGGTTCGCTTCAGAGTTACTTGTTTGCCGGTAGTTACTGGATCGGCGCCGTAGTAGGAAACGACACTCTGGTATCAACCGGCATAGACAGTTGGGATCAGATACGCGGCCAGGAGTTGAATCCGGATGAGTGGCCGTTGGGCAGGTTTCGCCACCGCTCGATCATGGACCCTGATGCAGACGAGTACATCGGTGCCGTATCCGAAGAGGACTATCTCAACACTTTCACCGATACCGTTACGGAAGGTGTACCAGGCGACTATTTTTACAACCGTCCGCACATCCCGCTGGGGATTGAGATAAGGCAAACGTCGATGGCCTGGTCCTACGGCTATGCCGAAGATTTCATACTATTCGATCTCGCTATCAGGAACATCGGTGACAACATTCTCAGAAACCTGCAACTCGGGCTATATATGGACCCAGACGTTGGCGTAGGCGGAGGTCCGATAGACGATGATATATGCGGCTTCCTGAGGCAGGTGGCCTCCTCTTTCGGGTGCGCCTTCGTCGATACCGTCAACGTTGCATGGGCCGCCGACAACGATGGTGATCCTGTGGACGGGGAGTGGGTCATCCCGCCGAGGAGAGACCCTATCAACGGCGATCTGATCGGTTCCGCACCTCATGTAACGGGCACCTGCGTTCTTGACGCCCCGAGCGAAACTCGGGCTGTGTCCTTCAACTGGTGGTTTAGCAACTACAACCCGGCGCTTGAGTTCGGACCGATGAGAAGGGACAATGTACGTGACTTTCGGACTGGTGGCATCGGTTCCCCTCATGGAGATGTCAACAAGTACTATGTCCTCAGCAACCATGAGTTCGACTACGATCAGGCCTTCACCGCCGTTATCTCGCCCTATGACGAACGATGGCTGTATCCGAATCAGGAACTGGCCGCCGACTGGGCCGACGGCTTCGATACCCGTTATCTGCTCTCCTACG
>Ga0214473_10000336_pt1 | contig 66219 bp, 57 predicted proteins | sample RVTome_7_FD_203509 | JGI IMG/M metagenome (GOLD analysis project Ga0214473, IMG submission 203509) | Soil microbial communities from uranium-contaminated site in the Upper Colorado River Basin, Wyoming, United States - RVT98D197 | ecosystem: Environmental > Terrestrial > Soil > Contaminated >...
CAGGTCTCTTTCCAGGGCACGAACCACCTCCTTGTTGATTCACACCCAAGTTAACCTGTTACCTATGTTCCCGGTTTAATCTGTTACCTATCTGCCCGGTTCATACCCTAGCCTAGGGCGTTTTCACGGGTTCCAAGTTCGAAAACTCAATCACCGTATCCAGTTCCATGGAAATCACGGTCACCATGCTGTTACGGTTGCACATTACTGTGTCGAGCACGATTCGCTTGGAAACGAACGAAAAATACTCATCGCTCTTGGGGATGACGAACCATTCAGAACGACGGAGGTTTCGTGCCATCTGAAACTGCATCGTCGCCCTGTGAACGTCCAGCTGTGGCATAGGCCCAGGTGGGTCCATCATCCCGACTACAGTATTCAATTCAAGTGGAAGGGATTCGCATGACGCCACGCAATGAAGCGTGTCGATTATTCTGGTGATCGTGCCATCTGCCACGGCGATGCCAGTGTCGAAGACGCTGTGCACACCAGCTCTAAGGCTTTCTGCAATGCCACTCAGTTCATCCTCAGTGAAGGGGATTACAGGTTCCGTTCTGGGACGGTTAGACAGGACTATTAAGTCCGAAGGACCCATATCGTCCCTCCGCCACTTAAGCGTTCCTCTCCACTCTGTAATAGTCCAGTTGTCGTAAGTGAGTAGTTCAGCATAGAGAACGAAAAACGCCGAAATGCTTACTTGTTTGGGCACCTCCATCCGAGGCATTGGAGGGAAGAACGACTCAGACGCTCTTGGATCGGCATTCATCACCAAGTTCGATACGATTACCCCAGGATTACACAAAAGCAAGTTCTCGGAGTCAATCTTCGTTACCACCTGAAGTCCTTTTAGGTGCAATTCCCAAGGTGTTGTGTCCGTTGACAGAGTGTCCCACGCCCAGTCAAAAGCTTTATCACGCCAATAGCTCAAGATACCAAGGCCTATGAACACGAGGATAACGGGCCGCCAATGTTTGCGGCAGAATTCAGCTAGCTTGGCTGGCAACGTCGGTTGAGCTTTCTTAGCGTTCACGGTCCCCCCTCCCCCCCTATATTATCCTAAAATAATCTACCAGCGTGCAGCGGCGGGGGCGGGTGAAGGTGGAGGCTTTGGTGATGCCTTCGCCGGTCGTGCCGGCGATCGACATGGACGCGAAACCCTCTCCCCCATACCCCAGCCCGGCCATGTTCGGGCCGTTCTTGACAAAGATGTTGGCCCGGCACAACTGCGCCATGTTGGAGAGGTTCACGATCGAGGTGGAATGCATGACAAAGGTGTGTTTGAACTGATGCTCGACTATGACCGCCTTCTCCATCGCCTCCTCGACGGTCTTGCAACGCACCATCGGAATGACCGGCATCAACTGCTCGGCCATCACCAGCGGGTGATCCCACGGCGCTTCGAAAAAGATGAGCTTGGTGCCAACGGGCGGGGTAACGTCGATCTGCTTGAGAATTTCCCCAGGCGACTTTCCCACGAAGTTGCGATTAATCATGACATGACGATACCCCTGCCCGTCGGGGTCTTTTTCAACGAGTATCTTGGTCAGCCTGTCGATAGCGACGCCCTCAAGCTCGAAAGCGCCGTTGGCGATCATCTCGCGCTTGAGGCGGTGGGCGATTTTGTCGACGACGAAAATCTCTTTCTCGTCGGAGCACAGGACATTGTTGTCGAACGACGCCCCGGTGACGATGCACTGCCCGGCGTGCGGGAGGATGGCGGTTTCATCGACAATAACCGGCGGGTTGCCCGGCCCGGCGCAGATGGCGCGTTTGCCGGACTGCATGGCCGCCTTCACCACCGCACCGCCGCCGGTGACGAGTATCAGATCGACGTGCTTGTGGTGCCACAGCGCCTGGGCGGATTCGATGGTCGGCTGTGAGACGCAGGTGACGACGTTGGGCGGCCCGCCCGCCTCGATGATGGCGTCGTGCACCAGCCGCGCCATCTCCCCCGAGACGTTCTTGGCCGAGGGGTGCGGGTTGAAAACAACGCTGTTGCCGCCGGAGATGATCGAGATCGAGTTGTTGAGCACGGTCGAGGGGGGATTGGTCGAGGGGGTGATCGCCCCCACCACACCCCACGGGGCCGGCTCGACCAGGGTCAGGCCGTTGTCGCCGGAGAAGGCCTCGGGTCGCAAATCCTCGGGACCAGGAGTCTTACGGGCACAGAGGATGATCTTGTTCATCTTATCGGGCATTTTGCCCAGCCCGGTCTCGGTGACGGCCAATTTCCCCAGCCGCTCGGCGTTTTCTAAAGCGCGGCGGCGGATATTTTCAACGATCCGGGCGCGCCGATCGAGCGAAACGTCGATCCACCTGCGTTGGGCCAGGCGCGCCGCCTCGACCGCGTCGTCAAGACTCGCAAATAGGCAGACGCCGTCGTCACACGCTCTAGCGCTGTTCGGAGGCAGCGGTGAGGCGGGTCCCTCGGCGGCCGGCTGCCTGGGCGGGGACGGCGTTACGACAGTCGAGATTTTCTGATCGTTGAGTTCTTTGAGGACCAGCCGGACAGTGTTCTCAACGGCCGGATTTTGGTCGGAATCAAGCATTTAGGATAGTAAAACGGGAGCTTTAAGTAAGCTCCCGAGGTTGTTTATTGTCATTCATTTGGCAGTTTTATTGGGAATATGTCCCCTACGTTCGCATGCGGGCGCGGGATGACGTGGACGCTCACCAACTCCCCGACTTTCTGCGCCGCCGCCGCGCCGGCATCGGTGGCCGCCTTGCAGGCCGCGACATCGCCACGCACGATAGCCGTGCACAAGCCACCGCCGACCTTTTCATACGCCACCAAGGTCACTTTGGCCGCCTTCACCATCGCATCCGATGCTTCTATCAAGGCCACCAGCCCCTTGGTTTCTATCATGCCTATAGCTTCCATGGACACTCCTGTCTTATTCCGAATGAGCTTATTCTTCCGGTTATAGTAAGAGCCGCCGGTGGCCTTGTCAAATTAAAAAACGGTCTTTCGCTTTTGCAGCAGGACCAGAATCGGCAGGCCGATCAAATAACATGCGATCAACTGCCCGACGCCGACCATCTGCACCGAAAACCAGTAGTTGAATCCCAGCAGCGGCGCCAGGTAGAGCGACACGCCGAAAGCGTTCAACAGCACCGGCGGCAGCGGAGCGACCAACAAGGCGACGTTTCTTCCCGCCCAGCGGAGGTGGGTCAGGATCATGACAACCACCGGTACGGTCAGTAGGACGATGCCGCCGCAGAGATAGACGTGACTGTCGTCGGTGTGACGGAGCAGGATAACCGCCACCAGCGCGCCGACGATGGCCAGAACGCGAGCCAGGGTGGGCAACCCGCGCGGTGGCGAACACTCGAAACGGGAGCGCTCGGCGACGAAAGCCATCAACAGCGAGACGAGCGAGACCAGCAGGCCGTACCAACGGATCGCGGTCAAACTAAAGCCGCTAAGCAGGTAGACGCCGCCGCTCCACATGAGAACGATCGGCACTACCGACAGCACCAACGACCGGCGCCGTCCGGTCAGATGACAGGCGCCGCGCGTCAGAAAGGCGGCCGCCAGCGTAATCAGCGGTCCGAAGACGATGTCGAGCCAGCCCATGCCGCCGATGATGTTGGCCAGCAGGCAACCGATGTAAAGCCCGGGTATGGCGGCGCGGGTCAGAAACGGCAGGACGGTGAGTGCTTCGGCGATGCGAATCTGGTAGACGCCGAATGAGATCGGCATGAAGACCAGACTGAGCAGTGTGTACAGCGAAGCGATCAGTCCGGCCGAGGCCAGTTCTCTGACGGTGAATCGTGACATCAAGGGAATTAGGCCCCGACTCACAACGGCGTCAATGTTTTTTTGAGTCCGCTTTGGAGCGGTAGGTTGTTCGGAGGTACTCCCCGATTGCGCCGAGATCTTCGCGTAGATCGTCCGGCTCGATCACATCGGCCTCGGCGCCGAAACCGAGAATCCAGCGCTTGATTTCCTCGAGGCCCCGGCAGACCACACTGTAGATGACGGCGCCGTCGTCGGCTTCCTCGATCAGTTCATCTGAGTGGTGGCTGCTGGAGGAAACCACGCGCGCCGCGGCGCCCGAGAAGCGGACTACTACCTTTACCGGTTCGCCGCTATAAACGCGCCAACTGCCCCGGAAGTAAGTCTCGGCTTCGATGCCATCCTTCTTGATAAACGTCTCGGTGGTGGGTTTTACGTCGACGACGCGATCAATCCGAAAGGTGCGGAACTCCTCGCGCAAACGACAGCGGGCCACGAAGTAGAAAGCCGTCCCTCGGAAAATAATGAAATATGGTTCGACCACCCGGTCGTTTGGCCCCGACTCGATAGATTCATAGGTCAGCTCCAGGCAGCGGCAGTTGGTGGCGGCGTCCTCGATCACCCCATAGAAACGCTCGGCTCGTTCCTGCTCCTGGGTCATGGCTATGTCGATGTGCATCGCCGCGGGTGTGAAGCGACTCTGTCTGCGGACGGCGTCGGAGAGACAGGTCTCCACCTTGACCTTGAGGCGTTTCATCAACTCGGTGTATTTGCCGGTGGCCCTGAGGGGCGAGGAATCCAGCGCCGTCTTCAGACAAAGGTACTCGTCGTAGCTGAAGTTGAGCGGCGGCAGGAAGCTGTCGGAGGCCAACTTGTAGCCGTTGTCGTAGTAGATCGGGATGTTCGCCTCGGACAGGGCGATCATATCGCGGTAGATGGACCGCTCCGTCACGCCGCACTCCTCGGCCAGCCGCCCGGCGTTCAGATTGCGCCGCACGCGCAGCAGATTCAGAATGTACAGCAGCCGGTCGTACTTCGACAACCCCATAACGCTACCTCCTGCCCCGACCCAATATATCATATTGTGCGGCGCAAATCAATGTGGGGAATCCCCCACACCTAACGGCGGCGGCATGCCGACCCGGACCACCGTGCGGTCGGTCGTTTAGTGGGCTTACCTTGGGGCGCGTCATGCGCTTAGCCGCGCCGGGCGGCCGGGCATCACTATTGCATCTGACCTCATGGAACGAAAACGGAACTCTAAAATTACAGGGGAAAATATGGCCCGAAAGAGAACCGCCAAACGAACCGACACGGAGACGCCGCGGAACGATCGTTTCCTGGTCAAGTACGGTTCCAGGATGCTCCTGGGGATCACGGTCATCGTGCTGTTTCTGACTCTGGCTCAGTGCACGGTGAAGAAGCCGGAGTCGCCGGAGTGGAACACTCGTCTCACGGTGCCGGTGGTGAACCGCACCTACGACATGGAAGAACTGGTCGACAAAATCGACCAGGACGAACTTGGTTTCGACCAGGCGGGGAACGTTACCTTTACCATCAGCGAGAGCCTTGACACGGTGCACTTGGACGCCGACGTACTGGCCACCGACGATATCTCGTACGGTGTCACCGAGAGTCTCGGTGCGGTGGCCATCGAGCCGCCGGTTATCGATCCGGTGTCGGTGTCGCTGGCCGCCATAGCCGGTCTGGCCACCGGACTGCCGGGCGACCAGGCCGATGTGAACGCCATGTCGTTCGACGTCTACAACACGCTGGAGACGATCAGCAGCATCACCCAGATGACTATTGCCGTCGGTGACGCCATCGCCGTCGTCGACAACAACCTGGGCGTGACTCTCGACACAGTAATCATTCAGGTTTATGACGTCACCAACGCCGCGGTGGTCGCCACCGGCGCTTTCCCCGCGCCCATCGCGGCCGGCCAGGTCGATTCATTGTTGGTTCCGCTGGCCGGCAAGACAGTGTCAAACGCGCTGCGCGTCGATGCTCACTGCTACACGCCGGGCGGCCCGATCGATTCCTATTCGAGTCGATACATCAGCACCGGTATACTGTTCGCCGACAGTCTCTCGGTGTCGGCGGCCATAGCCGAGATTCCGCCTCTGAATAAGTCCTTCTCCCAACAGGTGCCGCTGGCTGAGACGGAACGGATCGACACCGCGACCTTGTCCGGCGGTCAACTGAATTTGACCGTAACCAACAACACCAATCTGGGCGCCGATCTCACAATCTCGATCCCGGACGTGGTCATCGATGGGGCGCCCCTCTCGATCGATACTACCATACTGCCTCAACAGCAATTGCAGATCGTCCGCGACCTGGCCGGCAGCCGACTGGTGCCGGGTGGCAGCGGCCTCCCGCAACAGGTGAACATCGACGTCATCGCCGACGCCCCCGGCTCCGGCGGTCAGCAGGTGGCGGTGGATGAAAATGACAGCTTCGATGTTCAGGCGGAGTTGACGTCGCTCACTTTTGAAAGCGTTACGGGCGTATTCTCCAGCACCGAGGCCACCTTTGACGCCGAGTCGTTCGACATCGATGTCCCCACCGGATTCGACTCGCTCGAATTGGTCTCGGCCGTGCTGACTCTGGATATCGAGAACGGCGCCAACCTGCCCGGCTACCTGGACATTCAACTGGTCGGGAACAACGGCAAGAGCCTGACCCTGACCGGCGACATCGAGGCCGGCGCAAGCGACGCCCCGGTCACGACCACCATTACCAACGACGACATCGCCGGTTTCATCTCTCCTCTGCCGTCGAACGTCGAGGCTTCCGGCACGGTGACGTTCGGCAACGGTGTGACCCAGTCGACGGTCACGGTGGACGATTTCGTGTTCTCGCGAATACGCATCGTGGCGCCATTGGAGATCATCATCCATGAGTCGCGGGTGGAGACGGACATCGAACGCGAGGAGATAAATCAGGAAGATATCGACCAGATCACCGATCACGTGATCGAAGCCGGATTCGTCTATAACATCGTGAACCATCTCCCGCTCGGCGCCGGCGTGGAGATCTGCATCGGTCCCGACTCGGCCACCTTGTACAGCGACCCGGGGTTGCGCATCGGCCCCTTGAGCATCGAGGCCGCTCCCGTGTCCGGAGCCGGGTTGGCGATCGACACCGCCTCGACCGGCTACCAGGAAATAGTATTGACCAACGAAGACGTCCAGATACTGAAGAACGAGACGCTTTTTATCGGGCAGGTGTTGATCCTGCACGGTTCCGGCGGACAGTCGGTGCGGCTGATCCAGAGCGACTACATAACGGTAACCGGCCGCTTTGAAGTGGAGTACCACTTCGACGGCGAGTTTTAAGGAGGCGGCCATGATAAAGCTCCATGATATGAAAACGTTTACGCGCCGAGCCGCCTGGGTCGGGCTTATCGTCCTGATTGCAGCCGCACAAACCCTGGCCGGTGGTCAGTCGTCGGCCCGCAGCATGGCGATGGGCGGCGCCTACCTGTCGTTAGCCTCGGGCGTCGACGCCGCCCGCTACAACCCGGCCAACCTCGGCCTGGCGGGATACCGTCAAACCCGGCTGGAGGTGGTCGGACTGGGTGTCAACGTCAGCAACAACGCCATCTCGCTGAGCGACTACAATCGCTACACCGGCGCTATCCTGACCGACGCCGACAAACGAGAACTGCTGGACAAGATTCCCTCGGACGGGTTGAATCTGATCGCCGAGGTCGAAGCCTCGGCCCTGTCTCTATCCAAAGGACCGTTCGTATTGAGCGTAACCGGTGTGGGCGTGGCCGACGTCAACCTGAGCAAGGATATCGTGGAACTGGTGTTCAACGGGAACAGCTTCAACCAGGAGATCGAACTGACCGGCTCGTACTCCGACGCCGTAGCCTACGTGCAGACCGGCCTGTCGTACGGGCGACAGATTGCCGTGATCGGCAAGCGCAAACTGGCCGCCGGCGCCACCATCAAATACGTCCGTGGTATCGCCGTGGAGGAGTTGAGCGAATTGGAGGGCGGTCTGAACACGCTGGAGACCGGGTTCACCGGCGAGGGTCGTATGATCGCCCGCACCGCTACCGGCGGGTCGGGGTTTGCTCTGGATATCGGAGCGGCCCTTGAGCTCAACCGCGATTACACGGTCGGACTGGCTATCAAAAACTTCCTCAGCAACGTCTCGTGGAACAACGATACCGAAGAGCACGGCTACTTGTTCTCGTTCGACACCATGACGGTGGACAACATGGAAGATGATTACGTCGTCAGTGAAGACTACACCAAGGAGATCGGCGGCTTCTCGACCAAACTCCCGGCAACCATGACAGTCGGCCTGGCCAACGTCACCGGCAAGCTCCTCTGGGCCGTCGACTGGCAGCAGGGTTTCCACACCGGCTCCGGCGCCTCCACCAGACCGCGTTTGGCGGCCGGACTGGAGTGGCGCAAGATCGGATTTCTGCCGCTGAGAACCGGCTTTGCCCTGGGCGGCAACCGAGGATCGACGTTCTCCTTCGGCTCCGGGTTACATTTGTCTGCGTTCCGGCTGGACGTGGCCGCCCAGACCGGATCATCCCTTTCGCCTTACTCGACTCGAGGCGTCAATTTCGCCCTGGCGACCGGACTGGTTTTCTGATCACACACCGTCGGCTACGACGGAAGCTACTATCAACGAAAGAGGAGATCGCTCGGGTGGTCTCCTTTTTTTGCGTGCGCGTTTAACTCAGTTTGTAGGTCAGGTTCCTTGGAACCTGACGACACCGAAGATGTCAGGATCACAAGGCTCCTGACCTACAGAAACTGGATTCCGGCTTTCACCGGAATAACGTCTGTGTGGTCAGCCCGGTGAGGCACGCTATGGGGCGGATACCTCACTGTAGGTGTTTTCCCCCATCTTAGCACCCATCGTAGTACTTGAAACATCCTTCAAAACCTCCCGGCACGGCGGGCATTCACCACTCCCCCAACGGCATACGGCCTTCGCCGGGGCGCGGCATAGCCTTTGCCCAAGCAACAGGTGAAACAGATGCGGTTATGCGCAACGCGGAGGAATGATGACTGAAGACTTGATCCATAAGCTGATCTCAAAGCGATATCTGCTGGTGGCGGTGATACTGTTGCCGTTGACGGCAAGCGTCGTGTCCGGGGCGCCGCCGCATCCCGATCTAGTTGCGCGCGCCGCCGCCGGTGAGATCGAACTGCCGTATTACCTGTCGCACTATCACCAGTTGCGATCGAAAGGCGTCAACGATCCCGACATTCATCCCGGGACGGTGGACAAACGCTCGGACGGTATGCTCGCCCTCAGCCCACGATACGCCGGTGAGTTTCGCGTGCTGGCCGTACTGGTCGACTTCGCTGACAATCCGGCGAGCGTCGACGGTTCGTTTTTCGACAGTCTCGTCTTCGGCGATGTCGGACCGACGGTCCGAGAGTATTATCGCGAAGTATCCTATGACCAGGTGTTGATGACGTCGGTCGACCTGCCATCGGACCTGGGCTGGCGGCGGGCGCCGCAGACCTATGCCTACTACGTCAACGGCCAGAACGGCATCGGCAGTTATCCGCAGAACAGCCAGAAGCTGGTCGAGGACATCATCGAGCAGATCGATCCGCTGGTCGATTTCAGTATCTACGACAACGACGGCGACGGTGACGTCGACGGTCTGGTGGTCATTCATGCCGGTCAGGGCGCCGAGTACGGCGGCGGCAGCGACGACATCTGGTCCCACAAGTGGAACATCAGCGGTCAGTATCGCGACGGCGTCTATCTGTCGTCGTATACGATTCAGCCGGAGTATCTGACAATGCCCGGCGACCAGACTATCGGCGTGATCGCCCACGAGTTGGGGCACGTTTTCGGGCTGCCGGACCTGTACGACACCGACTATTCATCCCATGGCGTGGGCAAATGGGGTTTGATGTCGTTCGGCAGTTGGCTGGGGCCGCGGGGCCGTGGTGAATCGCCGGCCCATCTGTGCGCCTGGAGCAAGATGGAACTCGGATGGATAACTCCAACCGGTGTCGTCCAGGCTGTTCTGGCGCAGACGATCGCCAACGTTGAAGAGACCGGCGAGTGCTTTCGGTTGTCGATATCCGACACGGCGGGCAGCGAGTATTTCCTCGTGGAGAATCGACAGCGGACCGGGTTTGACTCGTACCTGCCGGGATCGGGCCTGCTGATCTGGCACATCGACGACGCCCAAGACGGCAACACCGGCGAATGGTATCCGGGTCTGGCCACGTCCACCCACTATCAGGTAGCTCTCGAACAGGCGGACGGCTTATACGAATTGGAACGCAAGAGCGACCACGGCGACGCCGGTGATCCGTTCCCCGGAAGTCTCGCCCGGACGTCGTTCAACGCCACGACCATTCCAAACAGTAACGCCTATAACGGCACAATCTCGTCGCTAGCCGTGGAGAACATCACCCTCATCGGCAGCGTCGTACAGGCCGATCTGCTGGTCGGGTATTCGGACGATAGTCTGGTGACCGGTGGTGAGGATCCGCCGCTCCCCGAACGGGTGACGCTGGCTCAGAATTACCCCAACCCATTCAACCCGTCCACCACCATCAGTTTTGCTACCGCCGGTTCGGCGCGGGCGGTGGTGGAGGTTTACAACAGCCTGGGACAAAAAGCAGCGACCATTCTTGATCGTGTCGTGCCGGCCGGAGAAACATCGGTGGTTTTCGACGGCATCGGCGAAAACGGCCGGCAACTGGCGTCGGGTGTTTACTATTACCGGGTCGCTCTGGCCGGTTTTGAGGAAGCGAAGAAAATGGTGTTAGTGCGTTAACGACAAGGCAAAAGTATAGAAGACTCCTCCTCCGCGCATAGCCCGTAAGAAAAACCTCGGTCGTCAGGCCGGGGTTTTTCGTCGGCTAGTCCGTATAGCCGATTTCCGGACGCTTGATGTCGTAACCGCTTCGATCTTCGCGTTGTGCTTTCTTGAACCTGGTGTGGCAGGTCTTACATCGCTTGGGATCATCAGTGTACCCGCGCTCGGCGAAGTACTCCTGAGCAGCAGAAGTAAAAACGAATTCTTCGTGGCACTCGCAACAGATCAGGATTTTGTCCTCGAATCCAGTAACCATCTTTCCCCCTCTCTTGCCGCGTCGGACAACTTCCTTGTTGTCGGTACAACGCGACAATCGAAGTATAGCGTCTAAATATTGTACCGCTTCAGACCGGTCAAGTAAAAAAAAGACAAAAGATTAGTAGATTTAGTTGTCGGTCGCGGCCGGTCAGTAGGGATTACAAGGGGGTGGATTGCCGCCGGTGAACATGAAATCCACCATTTCAACCAGGTCCGAGATGTCCACGGTCCCGTTGCACAGGAAGTCGGCGGCCTCCACAACCGGCTCCGGTGGCGGTCCGCCGCCGAAGGCGTAGTCCACGAAGTAGACCAGGTCGGAGATGTCGATGGCGCCGCTGAAGTCTAAGTCGCCTACCTGGAGAACAGCGCTGCAGGTCACGAACTGAGTATCAGCGACCGAAGGGTCGCCCCAGGATTTCACTGAGAAAAACAAGGTCGCGGTGTCTCCCAGCGGCGTACCCTGAGGCGGCCGGACGTTGATATGGAAGACGCTGTCGGCCCCAGGCGCTATCGGCTTACTAATGGTGTCCAGGGGCAGCCAGCCCTCCTGGTCCCAGACGATCACGCTGACTACGTCACTCAGCGGCGCGTGATTGGTCACCTGGTAAACGAAACTGCGGACACCGCCGGAGTAGATGACGGTATCAGTCGTCAGCAGTTGGGAACTGAGTTCGTACGGCGGTCGAATCTCGGCCCGGTAGGTGTAAGCCACGCCGCTTGAGTACTCCGTCACATTAGCACCGACCAATGCAACCCGGTAGTAATCCTCGAAGTGCGGCACCTCAACATTCCCCTGGAAGTTGCCGGGCGTGAGCGCGATCGGCTCGGTCTCGTGCTCATTCTCTGCGGTTGACTTGATCAACCAGGCGTGCCACTCGCGCGAGTCGGAGCCGTTGAAGTACAACGACAGGGTGCCGATTTCGGCGCCCGGGAAAAACTGAACATAGCTGGCGGCGTAGCCGGCCGGGTAACTGGGTGAATTCTGAGTGACCACGGGGTAACTGGAATGGCTGCGTCCCACCGCCGCCAGCGGATACGCGGCCGCTTCCTCGTGGTGCAGGCCGTCGTCGCGAATCGACGTGCAGAAGTTCCAGACGGCAAATTCGGCAAAGGCCGAATCGGCGGTCCATCCGTACCGGCCGTACAAACTGTCGCGGAGAGCCTCGAAGGCGGTCGGCACATACCTGGCCCCCTCCCAGGCGGCACGCATCAAAGAGGCGTCGAACTTCTGAGCCAGGTACAACTCCCAAATGAAACAGGAGTAGTAATGATGCGAATGTTCCATCAGAGATTTCTGAGGAAAAGGGAAGTACTCATCGAGATAGTTGTAACAGTCGTTGGCGGTGTCGAATACCAGTTCTTCAGTAAAGACGGCATCCAGTTCCATGTACCAGTTCTCATCATCCGCCTCGTATGCGTATTGGACGGTGTGATGGTACTCGTGAGCGACGGTCACTTTGGCCGCGCCCCACTGGGAACCCTCAGGGTCCTGGTTCGCATCGAAGCCGAGGAAATCGTTGTGCAGGACGATATAACCGTAGTAATCATTCCACGGCGCCGGGCCCTGTCCTTCCGGGACGGCGTAGCCGTAAGCCGACATATCCTGGAAGTAGACGTCGAACTTCCCATCGCCGCCCAGAACGCCGTCGGAAACCGGCAACAGATAACCCAACTCGATATGCCGATCGTAAGTCGAATCGCAATAGGCTCCGCACTTCTCCACAAAGTCCGGCACGTCACTGGAATCTTCGTCGTCGGCAGACACACCGTTGGAGTCAGGCCAGATATTGTAGTGCAGCTTGAAGAAGCCGCCGGGCGTATCGTAGGTGTAATCGGTTTCGAATCGCCCCAGCGCCGCCTGAAAAGCCCGCTGCGTCGAGGCCGACAGCAGATTCCAGTCCGCCATGATGTCCCTTAGCACCGGTGTGACACAACGCGTATACCCGCCGGACGCCGCCGAACCAAGTGGGCGATAAGATGCCGGCAGCTTTTCGGGAGCCTTTACGGCCTGGATAACGAGGAGAGCACGCTCATCCACTGACAGATCACCGTTTCGGTAAGCGTCCTCGATGGCGGCGATCGGGTCAAAGCGCTTCGCAGGCTGCTCCTCGGCGACCGTGGTCGACATCACCACGATACCCGACACCAGTATGACCAGGGGCCATCGACTCATTGCGCTTTTATAAACGTTCTCCATCTTCTGTTGTTCCTATCGGTCCGCTGCTACGCAACTGAATCTCCCCGCGCGTAGCTTTGTGGTCTATTGCGCCTGTTTGAGAAAGGCGACGTCGAAGTACACAACCACGGTAAGACCATACAATCGTCCCAAGCCGAACGCCGTGAGAAGCCCCGACCAGCGTTCAACAAAACCGGAACGGCCGTCCCCAGGGCGCATTCTTATCCACCCTCAATTTATTGAAATTCAACGACTTGTCAAGGCCAAAACGTCGTCGGGGGCGCTGAAATACTGGCCCGACGAAATCGAGAGCTGCCATCCATTGTGTTCCGAATAGGCGATGTCACATCGAAACAAAGAACGGCGTGAGGTCCGCTCGAACGACACTCTTAGACCGAGACCCACGCTGGCGTAGAAATCTCGCCCGGTCAGGCTCTCCCCCGTTCGGAATGTGCGTCCCAGGTCCACGAAGGCGGCGCCGCCGAAGAGCACGCTGAGCAATTGGATATCGGGGAAGAAGCGCCCCTCGGCGTTGAGCACCGCCCGCCGGTCGCCGGTACGGAAGTAGCGTCCGAAGCCTCTCAGACCGCCCTCGCCGCCCAGGATGAGATCATCGGTGCGGGCCATACGCCAATCGGCCAGGTAATCCACTCTCAGCGCCACGGTCAGGTAATCCAAGCCTGGGTTGTAGTAGTGAGCGGTCAGGTAGAGCTGCCTACGCAGAGTTTCGCCTCGGTGAAACCAGATTCGTCCCGATCCGGCCAGTGTCACCAGCCCCACGCCGAGACGAGAGCTCTGCGCAAGCGCGAAACCGAGAGCATTATGTACCACCGAGTCCGGATTCATGGCTCGGGCAACGCTGAAGGCCGCAACCGAGCCGAGAGTAAAATCCTCGGTATAACCGAAGCCGTCGATCTGTCTCAGGGCGATGAAGTCCACCCGAGCCAGACCGACCAGAAGTCGGACCTCATGATAAAGTGAATCAACGGGGAAACTGCGGTCGGCCTGAGCTCGATGAGTTGAATCGTCGGACATGTAGAAGCGGGCGTTGGTCGCCTCGCGTCGGTACTTGTACTGGAGCGTCAACAAGGCCTTCTGTCGATAACCGCCGCCGCGAAAGGCGCCGCCGAAATTGATCTGTTCGCCGTCGTAATCGGATTGGGCGATTAAGGAATCGTCGGCGTAAACGTCGCGGCGTCCGCCTACCGTTCTGAAAACCGCCTCCAGAGAGATCCTCTGGGAGAGACTGTAAAACGGGTGCGAAAGAGCCAGCCCGGTGAAGCGTAAGCGGGGATCATCGGAGTAGTCGACGCCGAGTCTGACCGGTCGGCCGAACAGTCGGTTGTCGGCGAAAGAGAGGCGGGCATGATCGGCTTCGGAGGCTTCCACGAAATAAGTGGCGCTGACGAACTGGTTGAGGCCGAGGAAGTTCCGCTCGGTGACTCCGATCCAGTAGTTGAGTTCGTTGGCTTCCCGCCGGAAACTGGCGCCGCCGGATAGACTCCATTGGTCGATGGTGACCACCCTGACCAGCAAACCTCCGCCCGGCAGACTGTCGGTGTAAACGTAAGCGTCATAGATCGGTAGACGTTGACGCAGGTTGCGGGCGGTCTCCGCGGCCAACTCGGCCGAATAGGGTGCACCCACCTCCAGGAGCATCTCGCGCTCTACTATGTGCCGTCGGGTCTTGCGGTGAAAGCGATTGGCCGCTCGAAAGATGAAATTGTCATATTGGGGGTCGGAAGTATCGTAGATGTTGCGGTTGTCGATTTCGATGCTGTCCACAATCGGAGCAGGGCCGTTGGTCTTTGCTTGCAGCCCGACGGTCGGAATGTCCACGGTCTGCGCCGGACGTGCGACCGGCGCAACCAACAGCCAGGTTACAAGTAGCAGTAATGCCGTCAGCGATGGAAGGCAGGGCAGCATCTTGTCAATAAACACCGTCACCTTCGACAAGCAACAAGAGAGTGCAACCTCGGGGAGTCGCACCCAAACCGGACCTTCAGAGAATCCGAGCCGCATCCGATAATTTAATGAATACAACTTTCAAGCGTGTGGATAGGTACCGGTGAAGAAGAAGATCGGTGACCTCCTCGTTGAAAAAGGCTATATCACCGAGCTTCAACTGGAGGAAGCCCTACGAGAACAAGCCATCTCGGGCCGACGCCTGGGTGAACTGCTGGTCGAGAAGGAGTACATCTCCGAAAACCAGCTTCTGGAGACGATCTCGGACCGGCTCGGCGTGCCGAAAGTATCGCTCAGCCAGATGGTGCTTGATCCCCAGGTGGTGCAGAAGGTCTCGGTCGATCTGGCCCGACGCTATACGATCATTCCCATCTTCGAGATCGGCAACACCCTCACCCTGGCCATGGCCGATCCGCTCAACATCATCGCCATCGACGAGATCAAGTACCTTACCGGCGCCAACATCAAGCGGGCGGTGGCCCTGTCCTCGGAGATTCGCGCCGCTATTGACGAATACTACTCGGTGGCCGACTCGCTTTTGCACATCATCGGCGCCCCCTCCGAGTCCGACACGGGCGCGGCCGAAGCCGCCGACACCGATTCCGACGACTCGGAGACGCCGGTGGTGAAGCTGGTCAATCTGATCATCTCCAAAGCCGTCAAGGATCGCGCCACCGACATTCATATCGAGCCGGAAGAGAACCGGCTGCGCGTGCGCTATCGTATCGACGGCGTAATGCGTGAGGAGGCCATGCCGCCCAAGTCAATGCAGTCGGAGTTGATCTCGCGGGTGAAAATCGCCTCCAACCTCGACGTCTCGGAAAAAAGACTTCCCCAGGACGGTCGCTTCATGACCAGCGTCGACGGCAACAGTGTCGATCTGCGCGTCTCCACCCTGCCGACTATTCACGGCGAGAAAATTGTCATAAGACTGCTCGACCGCCGCAACCTGCTTTACAGTTTCGATCAGCTTGGTTTCTCCTCCAAGGTGGAACAGCGCTGGAAAGACCTGGTGAACCAGCCCGAAGGTCTGGTGTTGATCACCGGGCCGACCTCAAGCGGGAAAACCTCGACCCTGTACGCCACCCTGCAGGAGGTGAACTCGGTCGAAAAGAACATTATCACGGTCGAGGATCCGGTCGAGTATTCGCTGCCGTTGATCATACAGATTCAGATAAACGAGAAAGCCGGCCTGACCTTCCCCTCCACCCTGCGCGCCATATTGCGACAGAACCCGGACATCATCATGATCGGCGAGGTGCGCGACGGTGAGACGGCGCGCATGGCGGTTCGCTCGGCGTTGACCGGTCATCTGGTGTTTTCGACCATCCACACCAACGACGCACCGTCGGCCATCGGCCGCCTCATCGACATGGGCATCGAGAAGTATTTGGTGGCCTCGGCCCTCAAGGGCGTGCTGGCCCAGCGTCTGGTGCGGCTGAACTGCCCGGAGTGCATTGAGGATTACCAACCATCCGACAGCGTGCTGGCCCGAGCCAACCTGACCGAACTGGCCGATGCTATGACTTTCCGGCGCGGCGCCGGCTGTCCCCAGTGCAAGAACACCGGTCAGAAGGGCCTCACCGGAATCTACGAGTATGTCGAGATCACTCCGCACGTCGCCGACATGATCATGAACAACGCTTCGCTCAACCAGATCAAGGACCAAGCGCGGCGACACGGCTACGTTCCGCTGTTCGAGGCGGGGCTGGAAAAAGTGGCGTCCGGCCGCATCTGTCTGGAGGAGCTGATCAAGGAAACCTCCAACATTGATGACGGGTACGAGACGCCGGCGCTGAGCCGCGTGACCATGACCCATGCCGACCCAGTATAAATATCGAGCCGTCTCCGACGACGGCCGGACGCATGAAGGCGTCTTTACCGCCGAACGCAACCAGCAGGTGCTGGACCACCTGGCCGAGCAGCACCTGATGCCGGTTTCAGTGGAGGCCGTCAAGGCGACCGCGCCGTTCTCCTTCTGGGGGTTTTTCGGCGGCGCCCACTACGAAGACCTCATAATGTTCACCAATAACCTCGGCACGTTGTACCGGGCCGGCGTGCCCCTTTTGAAGGCTCTGTCCATAATCAAGATCGGCGCTGGGGAAGGCCGCTTCAACTACGCCGTCTCACAGATTCGGTTGAGTCTGCAATCCGGCGTGCAGTTGTCCAGCGCCATGTCGGAGTTCGACGACCTCTTCCCCAAGTTCTACATCGCCAGCGTCGCCGCCGGCGAAGAGTCCGGTAAACTCGACGAGATCCTCGATGAGCTGGCCGCCATGCTGGAACGCGAGTTGGAGTTGACGCGCCAGATCAAGTCCGGCGTGCGCTATCCGGTGATGGTGGTGCTGGCCTTGATCGCCGCCTTCATCATCATGATGGCCTACGTGGTCCCGAAATTCGTCGACTTCTTCAACGCCTTCAACGCCGAACTGCCCATTTTCACCCGTCTCCTGATCGGTACCAGCCGTTTCTTCGCCGATTACTGGCCGGTCCTGGTCGGCCTCGTGGTAGTGGGCGTCTTAGCCTTCCGCAAGGCGGCTCACCATGAGAAGTCACGGCTGGTTATCGACGGGGCGATGTTGAAATTGCCGATCATCGGCCGTCTCATAATCAAAGGTAACGTGGCTCGATTTAGCCTTATGTTCCGCATTCTGATCCAATCTGGCTTGCCTATCATCAAGTCGCTGGACATCCTGACCGGCTCGGTGAAAAACAGCGTGATCGCCAGGGAGATCGGTCGGCTCAGAGTCTTGTTCGCCGAAGGCAAGGACAACCGCCTGACGAGCGAGGAGTTCGTCTGTTTCCCGGAGATGGCTTTGCAGATGATCAGCATCGGTCTGGAGTCCGGTTCTCTGGAGCGCATGCTGGATGAAGTCGGCCGCCACTATTCGAAAGAAGTCCAGTACACCTCGAGCCATCTGACGTCGATTCTGGAGCCGATTCTGACGGTCGGCATGGGCGGTTTCGTGCTGCTTCTGGCGCTGTCGATCTTCCTCCCGATGTGGAATCTGATCAAGGTTTTCAAGGGTTGAAGGCGACTAAAGCAACTTCCGCCGACAACCGATAAAGTAGATAGTAGCAACCATATGGCTTTCATTTTTCCGCAGGAGGAACCATGCGCACGCGTCTTAACCAAAGCGGTTTTACGCTGATCGAACTGGTGATCATTATCATCATTCTGGGCATTCTCGCCGCCGTGGCCATTCCCAAGTATCAGGACCTGTCGTCCGAGGCCAAGGAGGCCGCCGCCCGCAGCGCCCTGGGCGCCATGCGCTCGGGGATCATCATTTACTACGCCAACCAGGCCGTGCAGACCGGTACCGCCACCTGGCCGGTGTTGGACAGTCTGGCTACGGTGGGGGTGGTGATGGAACAGGCTATTCCCAACAACCCTTACCAGGTCGACGCCAACGCCCCCGATTCGGTCGTGACCGGCGTCACCAAAGGTGTCATCGTCGGCGCCCGGGGCGGTTGGGCCTACAAGGCGAGCACCGGTGAAATCTGGCTGAACACTAGCGGCGTCGGGGAAAACGCCTGGTAAAAAGTAAGCGATCAAAACCGTGCCGTACTGTGCTGTAAAGCTCACCGACCAGCTCGATCAGCGAGGTTTTACCCTGATCGAGCTTGTTATTATCATCGTGGTGCTGGGCATCCTGGCCGCGGTGGCGATTCCGAAATTCGCCGACATGGCGGACAGCTCCAGGATCGCCGCGACCCAAAAGGAAATGCAGTCGCTGCGGGAGGCCATTATCGGTAATCCGCAGGTGGTCTCCTCCGGGGTGGTGATCGACCGCGGCTTTATGGGGGACGTCGGTTTCACGCCGTCGCAACTGGTCGATCTGGCGGTCAAGCCGGACTCGGTTCCCGCCTACGACAAGCTCACGCGCCTCGGGTGGAACGGCCCCTACATTGACGGCGCCGGCGACGACTATCTGTCGGACGCCTGGGGGACGGCGTATTCGTACGATCCGGCCGGACGGCGCATCGTCTCGGTGGGAGGTTCGGACAGCATCCAGGTCACTTTTTAGGCGGCGGTAATCATGCTCAAGTTGGCCACACTCGTGCGCCGCACCAGCCCTCCGGCAAAGTCTCAAAAAGACCGCACCGGAATCAAGGAGCGTAGCTTCCAGGAGATCCTGTTGACTCCCCCGAGGCGGTGGACGGTCGGTCGGCGGTTGGCCTTCGCCGTCGGGGACGGCTTCATCCAGATGGCGGCGGCGCGGCACCTAGGCGGACGATGCGAGGTTCTCGACGTCTCGCGCGTGCCGCTGCTCAGCGAGATGGAACCGGTCGAGTCCCGGGCCGGCCACGTCTCGATGAAGATCGCGGAGTACGTCAGCCGTTTCGGCGGTTCCGCACCGGAGATCGACCTGGTGATCGCCGGACGGGAGACGGCTTTTCGATGTTTCCTCATGCCGACCTTGCGGAAGAGCATTCTGAAATCGGCCATTCAGTTCGAGGCCCGCAAGCAGATTCCGTTTCCGCTTGATGAGTGTATCTTCGACCACCGCTGCACCTTCAAGATTCTCGACAACCAACGATCCCGCTATCGCGTCGCCCTGCACGCCGCCACCGGCCGAATGGTCAAGGAGCAGTTGGAGCCGTTCCGCCAAAAAGGTCTCGACGTCAGTCACGTGGTCAACGCCGATGAAGCCGTCGGTCGTCTGCTCGATCATATGCCGGAGTTCGACAAGACGGCCGTCCACTCGCTCGTTGAGGTCTCGCAGGATCGGTGCAAAATCAGCTACTATCGCGGGGCTGCGCTGGAGTTTCTGCACACCGGCGCCGTGGGCATGTCGCAACTGGGCGACCATCCCGACGTCACCCGGATCGAGTACTTCGTCGAAAATCTGGCCAATGAGCTGACCGTCTCGCAGGACTACTACGCCGGCCAGTACGCCAAGGCGCTGCCCACCAGGATATACATCTGCGGCGAGCTGGCCGCGCACCCGGAATTGATCGAGCAGCTCAACGGCAAGACATCGTTCGAGTTTGCGCCCTTCCCGGCAGTGCATCTGGACCTGTTCAAAAACCGCCGGGCGGCCTTCGCCCCCCTGCTGCCGGTCTGTCTGCCGGTGCTGGCCGCCGTGAGCGTCCGGACGCATTTGTGCCGCCTCCTGCCCGCCAGGATTCGACGGCAGCAGGTCTTCAAGAGAGTTAACCGCTACAGTCGACTGTCGCTGCTGCTTCTGGGAGTGGTTCTTCTGACCGGCTGGTTGTATCTGCGCCTGTCCGTTTCCAACAGCCGGCTTCTGGTCGAGTCGCTGGAGCATCAGGCCACGGCGGCCGGGCAGTCGGAAGCCTACGGGACCCATCGCGCCCTTTTGCAGCAAATCGCCCTTGACCGCGCCTACATAAAGAAAACCGAGGCGGCCACCGGCTACCTCAATTACAACCTAAAGGAGTTGTCGCTTGTAACCGCTCCCCCGGTCAGTCTCTATCGGTTGGAGTACCAACCCGGCCAGGACAAAGCGGACATGGTCCTGTATGGACGCGTGACGTCGTCGGAGGTGCCGCCGGAAGTGATCTTGGCTCAGTACGTCGAGAAGCTGAAAGGATCGCTATTCTACCATGACGTGTCTTTGGTGCGCCACTCCAAACGCAGCGTGAAGGGCGGGTTCCAACTCGATTTCCAGATCGAAATGCGGGGGGTGGCGTGAAGCGAAGGATGATCCTATACTTCGGGGCGGCTCTGGCTATGCTGGCGGCCTGGTACTTCCTGTTGGAGGCCCCGCTCGGTCGACAGCGGGTTGAAATCTCCGCCCGCACCGACCAGGCCAGACAGCAGATAGTCGAGTTCCGGCGGATCATGGCCGAACTGCCGGTTTACCTCGAGACCCACCGCAGCCTCGAACAGACTCGCACCGATATCAATGAATCGCTCTACGCCAAGGACGAGATCCTCGAACTTTTCGATCTGATCACCGAGCAGGCCCAAACATATCGACTGGAGGTGCTGGAGATCTCGCCGCCAGTGGAAGAGTTGCTGCTCTTAAACAACCTGATGCCGTCACCCGACAAACCGCCGTTTCTCAACTTGACGATCAAGCTTCAGGGCGGGTACGTCGATTTCGGCCGCTACGTCGCCTTCATTGAATCGGCGCCTTTCTTCCGAGGCGTCAATCTCTGCCAGATCAGTAGTCCGCCTGACGACGACGACGCACCAACCAGCTACCTTTTGGGTTTTCGGGCCCTGCTGGGACAACTGGAGGCTTCCTCGTGAAGACGGCGACGCGTCAGAAACTCGTCCACGCCGCGCTCGTGGCGGCGATCATCTGGGGGGCGTACAACCTGTTCCTCACCGAGCGGCGGCAACCGCTGGGACCGGTGGAGGTGGAAGCTCCGGCCGCTATGCCGGTCGGCTCGGCCACGCAGGCGCACCTCGACCAGACCGATCTGGATAGGGTTGCGGCGGCGGGATGGGGGTATGATCCTTTCCGACCGGCGATCAAGGCCGTGGTCGAACCTACCGACAATTCCAAAAAGGACTTGAAGTGGGTTCTGTCGGGAATCATCTATAACGAGCGTTCCCCGATGGCCGTCATTAACGGAAGAATGGTGCGGACCGGCGACGTCATCAATGATGCCCGCGTGGTCGCCATCGAACCCAAGTCGGTCCTCCTGGAACGAGACGGCCAACACATCACCCTGAAAGTCACCAAAGGTTGATCTATGAAATCAAGCGCAGCCATGTTCCCGGTCGTTCGAATCCTCCTTTTGATACTGCTGGTATCGGCAACCGTCTGGACCGCGCCGGTCGATCCGACGCAAAGGCTGTCGCTGACGCTGGAGAACGTGGCGGTCGCCGTGGCCTTGCAAATGATTGCCGAGCAGAACAATCTGAACCTCGTGGTGGGCGGCGCCGTGGAAGGGGAGATTTCGCTCCGTCTGGTGGACGTTGACCTGGAGTCGGCTTTGCAGGCGATTCTGGCCCCGGGCGGCTTCAACTACTACATCCGCAATGATGTCATCGTGGTGAAACCGTCAGCCACCCACGCCGTCGGAGAACTGACCTCGCGCTCGATCACTCTGAAATATCTCGACCCGGCCGCGATCAAGGGCGCCGTGGAAGCGCGCCTGTCCGACCGGGGAACCATGGTGACGATAGCTCCCGGCGAGGAAGGCGGACGTCAAGAAAGCCGCCTCTCCCCCAATCGGATCGTGGTCACCGATTTTCCGCCGGTAATCGAGGAGATCGAAACGTTGGTGGCCGAACTCGATCAGCCGCCGCGACTGGTGTCTATTGAAGTCAAAATCATAGAAAGCAAGGTCGACTCTAGATCCAAGCTCGGGTTCGCCTGGCCGACCAGCGTGACCACGTCGTTGGGCAAAGGCACGCAGACCATCGGTCAGGAGAGCCAGTCCAACGGCTCTTCTGAATCATATCAGGCGGAGTTGGAAAACGTGGCCGGCAGCTACAACCCGGAGAACGGACGCTGGACCTGGGGAACGCTGACCGTCGATCAGTTGACGGCGGTGCTCGATCTGTTGAATCAGTCGGGCGACAGCAAGCTGATCTCCGATCCCCACATCACCACCCAGGAGAACAAAGAGGCCTTCATAAAGGTGCAGACGGTCATCCCCATCGCCACCATCAGCCGCTTCACCGAAGGAGCGGCCACCCAGGACATCCAGACGTTCTATGACGAAGAAGTGGGCATTTCGCTCAGCGTGACGCCTCGCATCAACGAGGGCAACCGAATCACGCTCGAGGTTCACCCCCAGGTGGAAGACATCATCGGGTACGCCGGACCGACCGACAATCAAAAGCCGATCACGGCGTCGCGCTCGCTGTCCACCACCGTGACCGTGAACGACGGCGAAACGGTGGCGCTGGGGGGTCTGCTCAAAGAGACCGACATCGTCACCAAACAGAAGTTCCCGCTGTTGGGACACCTACCGATAATCGGGGGTCTGCTCTTCACCAACAAGTCGACCGAGAAAACGATGACCGATTTGATAATCCTGATAACCCCCCGCATCATGCCCTGATCACCGGCGCGTGCACAGCCAGCGCCGCGACCGACTGAACCATATCTGAAGCGTCAGCGCCAGCAAACCGATATCCCGAACCAGCGCCTCCCGCGCCGACTCGGCGTCGCCGAAACAGCCGCAGTCGATGTTCAAACCCCGCACGACGGCGCTGGCGAGGGCGATGATGAACACGACCGTCATGCCGTTGACCAGCAGAGCCGCGCCGCGGTAAAGTATTCCCAGGATCAAGCCCAATCCGACCAGTAACTCCACCCAGGGCAAAATCAGCGCCGCCAGATTTATGAGCGCGCCCGGCGCGATATGGTAGTTCCAGATGAACCGCCCGAAATTTCCGGGATCGATGATCTTGTGGAACGCCGAGTAGATGAAGATCCCTCCTACAGCCAGACGGGTGGCGGCCGTCAGCAGATCGTTGTCGATCAGTCGTCGCACTGCCGCCTCCGTTCCATGGGCAGTTCGAACTTCTCCCACTCGCGCGCCCCGCCGAAGAAGATGGCCAGATTACTGTAGCCCAGAGACTGCATGTTGCGGGCCAGATGCAGCGACAGGTCGCACTCCTCACCGGAGCAGAACGTAATGACCTTCGCCCCCTTGGGCAGATGCGACAGCGCGGAATCTATATACGGCCCCAAATCCCCCTCCGGCAGATAGTCAAAAGGGATATTGACGGCGCCGGGGATAGTGCCGCATTCGAACTCCTCCGGCTCGCGGGCATCGACAAACAGGGCGGCCCTGGAGTTGAAATCCAGAAGCGCGGAATCAACCGCAATGAACATAGGATCACCCGGCTCCGCTGAGGGCGGCACGATCGGTCCGACCCCCTCTTGCAACTCCCGCCATTCGCCTACGTAATCGATTCTCTTGGGCGAAACCAGGTTAAGTCCCAGGCCCAGGACCGATGCGATCACCAGAATGTAAACTGACTGCCTAATGGCCTCCAAAGTCACCTCGCACGTTACGTGGTTATACCGCCAAGCGGCAAACCGGTTCGGGTCGAAACGGCTGCGGCCGTAAATAGGATGCCACAACCGGGCCGATGGCTGCCCCAAGAAACGCGTCCGACCCCGTTTCGTCAAGGATTGTGTGGCCCCCGCTCACTATTTGGGCAAAAAACGCGGGACTCATAAGATCAACGAGTCCCGCATGTCTTGGTGTTCGCTATCCGACTCAAAGCCGGGCGAAGAACTAATTGGGATAAAGGTGCTCCGCTTGCCTGCTCAGCCGAGAGGAGATCAATACGTACCGGCCGCGAAGTATCTGGCCGACCACATGCGAGAACTTCGTCGGGGTCAACATCTGCAGACCGTACGAATGCCAGCAGTCTTTCTCTCCCGGGCTTGCAAACTTTTGGTTGTCCTTTCTCTTCGGCATTGCGCATCTCCTATATCGTGTTCCCCCTCTCTTTCCACGAAGCAGTACTTTCGAACTCAATTAGCGGTGAGGAACAGAGATGCTCTGATTATGACCTATCACCTCCTTCGCTAGGCTCATCCTCCCCGTATGAGCGGACTAGCCTATTCTACGGACTCTCTCTCATTAATATGTCCTTTTGACATACACCTATGACACCATCAGTTTTCGTAACTTCTTGATCGCCCTATGCTTATAAATATGGACCACCTGCTGGGATATTCCCAGGACAATGGCGATTTCGCGTTCGGTCTTACCGTCCAGGTAGTGCCTAATAACCTCCTTCTGACGGCGGGATAACGAATGGCCGATGTGCCACCGCAGCTTGTCACCAAATCTCTCCAAGACAACGCTGGGTGACCAAGCTTTGTCGGGATCATGGTAGAGCGATTGCCTTTCAGGAAAGGACTCCAGCAGCAGCCTGCCAACTAGCATCTCCCGTGAAGCGTCGACACTTCTCTTCGGCACGGTAACAGGCTCCGGTTCAGTACCTTAGGTAGTAATCCTCATAGATTTCTTTAAGCTGTGGCATGGTTATAGAGAACTCCGCGGCGGTTTTCAGGCTGATTTCGTACAGCGCAACCTTGCGCTCATCACTGGTCAAGTCATTCGGCAGACTCTCATAGAGCTTCCCGTAATAGGTCAGCACTTTCTCTTTCAACTTGTCAGATTCGGACTCGGAGTCGTCCTGTTTGTTGCCTGTCGGCTTGGCCGGCACAGATTCAGCCGGTGGTTTCGGGCTGCCCTTCTGCGCAACGGTTGGAGGGGTATCGTCTTTACTCTCTTTGGCAGGTGGCTTCGACTCGGGGGCCGCTTCCTCCACAATTGGCCCAGCCGAATCCTGGGGTGGTTCGGGCAGGCCGATAGCCGAGTCGAGAAAACCGACCAGAACACTGATTTCGTGCCGCAACGCGCCGTCGCGAATGGCTAGCGAGTCGGCATATGCCTCTCGCTCAAGTTCCAGCAGCCGCTTCAATGAATCCACATCCCGCTGAAGGGCGGTCAACTCCTGTCGGCTCTTGATCCGACCGGATTCAAAGGCTTGACGCTGTCGGCCCGTTCCCCGCGTACTCTTTATGTATGCCGCGCCCACCACCACCAGCAGCAGCGCGACAGCTAGTATGAACTTCTTCATTCCCAATCTTCTCCTCTTTAGAATCAGGATATCCCGGAGTGGTTTTCAAGTCAAGTTTGAAACATTGGCCCCCGGCGCCGGCTGACTCCTCGGAGTCGACCGCTGGACTACCTCTTCAGTCTCAGAATCAGGAAAACCCAGGGGCGGATCATCGACCACCAGCCGACAAACGGCTTGATCTTGGAGTAGTTCTTTTTCTGGGGCGGGTAAACCATCGCCACCGGCGCCTCGACCACCCGGTAACCGAGTTTGAGAACTTTATAGTGGATGTAATACTCCATCTCATACCGCCCCAGCCATTCCTGGTCGATGTCGATCTCGGCATGGTCGAACAAATCCAGCCGATAGGCCCGAAAGCCGCAGGTGATGTCGGTGCCCTTGAAGCCGACCGCCAGGTTCACGATAGCCGTGAACAGCCTGATGGCCAGCTTGCGAAAGAGCGGCAGGTTGGGCGAGCCGCCGCCTTCGAGGTAGCGGGAACCCTGGACGTAGTCGGCCCGGCCGTCGCGGATCGGAGTTACCAGTCGCGGGATTTCTTCCGGCAGCATTTTGCCGTTACCGGCCATTACCACGATGATGTCGAAGCCGTGCCGCCGACCATACCCAATGCCGTCTCTGATCCCGGCCCCGACCCCCTGGTTGGAGTCGTGACGGATCAGTTCATACCCCGAGTTTCTCAGGAAAGTCTCGGTGCCGTCGGTGGAGCCGTCGTCGACGAACAGCAGATGATAGTCTCTCTCGGATGGGAAGCGCTTTGTCAGAGCCTTGAGTTTTCCCCCCTCGTTGTACGTCAGGACGGTTACGAGAACTTTAGGTCCCAACCTCTCCCCCGTCGTTGGTCGGGGCCAACCGGCCGTCGATCAGGCGGTAGCTCAGACCGCAGGTGCAGATTACCTCGGCGCTGCTGTTGAACGATGCATCAACCCCCAGGCGCTCAGCACACTTGCAGACGAAGCCGACCTGACGGGCCGGGTTGCCGCGCCAGAGGGTGAAATCCGGCACGTCTCTAGTCACAACGGCGCCGGCGCCGATGAAGGCGTAGCGCCCCACGGTGTGCCCGGCGATGATGACGGCGTTGGCGCCGACAGTCGCGCCTTCTCGAATCAGGGTTTGCGCCGGTTGTTCGTGATATACTTTGCTGCGAGGGTAGACATCGTTGGTGAAAACGGCGTTGGGGCCGATAAAGACATCGTCCTCCACCACCAGGCCGTCCCACAATGATACCCCGTTCTTGACCGTCACCCGGTCCCCCAACACGACGCTGTTTTCGATGAAGCAATGGTCGCCGATATTGCAGTCGCGTCCTATCACCGCCCCGGCCTGGACGTTGCAGAAAGCCCAGACGCGCGTTCCGGCGCCGATCTGTTTGCTCGCGACGATGGCGCTGGGATGAACGAAGGGTTCGGAATCGGTCATCTCAATCCAACTCGATCACGCGACCGTTGGCTCGAATGGAGCGGTTGGCCGCATCCAAAATCCGCACCACGCGCAGTCCGGCCTGACCGTCGGTGCGCGGCGGACGGTTCTCGTTCACGGCATCATAAAACTCACGGCTTACTTTCTTGAGGGCCTCGGTCAGGTCGATCTGAGGCGCCAACATATCTCCGGTCCGATACTGTACGAGTAGATCGTAGATCTGGTTGCGATCGTGAATCATCTCGACCCCCCGATCGTAGACCTTCACCTTCTCAGACGGCTCGGTGTCGTCATAGATTACCATCTTCCTGGAACCGGAGACCAGCGTCCGGCGCACTTTCACCGGCGCCAGCCAGTTGACGTGGATGTGGCCCAGTAGTTTGCCGTCATAGTAGGTTGAGATGTAGGCGATATTCTCGATTTCGTTGTCGAAATGGGCCACACCGGTGGCGGCGATAGCGCGCGGCTTGCGATCAATCAGATAATCCATGATCGAGACGTCGTGCGGCGCCAGGTCCCAGACGACGTTAACGTCGTGCTGAAACAGCCCGAGGTTGACGCGCACCGAATCGAAGTAGTACAGCTCGCCCAGTTCGCCCTTGTCGATGAAGCGCTTGATCGTCTCCACCGCGCCGGTATAGATGAAGGTGTGGTCGACCATGATCCGCAGGTTCTTCTGCTCGGCCAGGTTAATGAGACTCTCGGCCTGCTCCACAGTGGCCGTGAACGGTTTCTCCATGAACAGATGCTTGCCTTCGGAAAGCGCCTCCACACCGAGCGAGTAGTGAGTCGAAACCGGCGTGGCCACGATCACGGCGTCGATGTCGGGCGCTTTCAGAATGTCGTCGGCCACTTTGGTCAATCGACCGATAGCCGGGAACTGACGGTGGATGAAATCAAGGCGCTCCGTCCGCGGGTCGCACACCGCCGCCACTTGGACGTCGTCAAGGGCGTTGAAGTTCCGGACGAGGTTCGGCCCCCAGTAGCCGCAGCCGATTATACCTACTCTCATAATCTACTTTCCGGACTCCGCCTCAATATATCCGGAGATCTCCCGACTCCTTAAAGTGCATCAGGAAGATGTTGTACCTTCCCGCTTGCCGCCCCGGTGACGGGGACAAATCCGGTCCCGCCGTAACATCGGTCTCATTGCGTCCAATATAATAAGAAATCGTGGAATCAGACATATAATTCACAGCTTCCCGTATGCGCGGATCACCGCGATGGACATACCGTTCGACAGCCGAGTACCGCGGTGTCGGAATGAAAACCGAATCTCCGTCCGTGATGTAACTGCCGTATATCGTGATGAAATTGTTGGATTCATCGATGCGGTCGTTAATCGCCACGGAAATGTCGAGGTAACCGAGACTGTCCCTAAGGTACCTTATATCCGCCTTGTCCACTCTGATCATGGCATACTGTCTGAAAGCTTCGATACCGGTCGATTCCAGTTTAGCGTATTGGATGTAAGTCGGCTTTGGATAGAAACCATCGCTCAACGGCTTCTGGCCCCCGACGTAGTACCGCTGCATGTCGCCGATCGAAACGTTGAAGCTGTTCTTGCGACGGGAGGGAGAATTGAGATCGATAAACACTCCGAGCGCGTCACCCTCCGCCACTTTTTCAAGATTCGATATATAGATCCTGATTCCGGCTTTCACACTGGGGTCGTCCAGACGGCAGGCAAGCTCCGCCCATCCGTCGCGTGATAGAGTCGGTGTCCATGTCATGACAACGAAGACGAGACCGGCGGGCACGACAAGCCGCAACCACCGTGCGCCGCTCTCACGTTTGATGAAGAGGAGAGCCAACAGCAGCGTCCCCGCCAACCACAACATGGTCTTTACCATCAGTACCGCCGTCACCAGATAAAAAGACAGACCGGTGTCTAAGAACATGGTCAGCCACCCAGGCTGAATCAAGCATCCTCCCAGGACCAGCAGCAAGGACAAAACGACGCGGCCCGGACGACCTTGCCGGGGCAATGTCAGTTTGTCGAACGCCAAGACGGTGAAGAAAGCGGCGCCCATAATCAGGAAAGGCATAGCATTGAACGCGTAGCGGTTGATGGAATGAAACACCAGATGAATCGCCGTATAGTACGCGCATATAGCCAGCGGCCAGGCCGCCTGTGACCAACCGTGAACCGCCAGGCCGATCAGACCCAGGAGTCCCAGAACAATGACTATTCTGTGCATCCACTCCACGCCGAGATAAGGCAACATGAACGTCCGCTTGAAATCGTTGTACGGTCTCCCCCATAGCCGTTCGAACTTTTTCGCGAACAAACCCAAGTATTCCTTCCATTGCCGTAGCGGCTCGCCATAGATGGGTCGCTGCCAAAACTCAGGCTCCACAGTGTCAAGATCATAGCCTTCGTACTTGATCGACGACGACTGCCGCAGGTTGGCTCCGGCATAGGTCGGGTCGCGCAACACCAATTGACCATATTTAGCTGAGGTCACAGCCAGCCATGCTGCGAAAACCAGAACCGCCGGCGCAACAATCAAAAGCAGTGTTCCCAAAAATCGCGATCGCGTCCAATTTCCTCGCGTGTAGAAATACAACCCGACCACCAGCGGCAACCCCATCAGCATCGCGGTCGCCTTGTGCAGCACCAGCAAGCCGCAGATAACTCCGGCCAGGACAAAAGACCAACGCCGCGCCGTCTCGACCCCGCGCATCAATAGGTAAAGGTCCAGGAGTATGAAGAAGGACGTCGACGTCTCCAACAAAAGCATGGTGGACGTCAAGACGAACGGAAAATAGACTGCGTACACAAGACCGCTGATGACTGCCGCGCGGCGGCCGACCAAACGGACAGCTACCAGTACGATCAGCAGTACCGACAAGAGGTCAAAGATGATCCCCAACAACCGGGCAAAGGTGAAATCCGACAGCGGCGCCAGATAGAACACCACCGCCAGCATGGCCGGATAGAGCGGTCCGGAAAAAAACAGATCATCCCGCGCCTGGGTCAGCGTTGACGGCGCATAGTACTGCCAGTCGATAGGTTCCCCCTGGATGTACTTCTCGTAGTAGTGCTTGAAGGCATAGCGATCCGCTCGCTCGTCCTCGACCGGCGGCGGCATGCCGTCGGTGACCAGCGCGATCAGTCCCACCGCCGCGCAGGCATAACGCCGCGCGTCCCACATCACCGGCAGAACGTCCCCCGTCAACAAAAACCCCAGTCGCATCGTCGCGGCCAGGATCAATAGGAGATAGATCCATCGTCGCATAACCGGGTCACTCATGACAGCACCGAGAGCGACAGCAACGCCGAGATTGACCGTATACCCGAGGAATCATAGCCGAGCTTCGTTCAAGTGTCCCGAGGCTCACTTTCGTCGGAGGATGCCTCCGCTCCCAACTGCTTGAGCGAAAGGTGTTCCCTCCTTAGATAATAAAAGCCCATCAGCGTGACGACGATATATTGGGCGGCGTGCAGAACCAAGGCGCACGAAAGCGCCTCAGCCTTGGGAACACCGTAGGCAACCAGCGACCAGACGGCGCCGGCGTGATAGACGCCGACGAATCCGGGCGACGAGGGCACTAAAATCGAAATCGACACCACCACCAGAACCACGAACGAGGCGTCCAACGGCAAACCGAGGTCGAAGGCCCGAAACACGAAGATGTTGGAGATACCCATGAGAATCCAGATCAATATCGTCTGCAGTCCCACCCACGCCGTCGCGCGAGCATCGCTGAGAAAGGCCAGCCCTTGGGAGAACTTTACCACGATCGTACGAATCACGTCCTTCCACGATTCAGGAATGAAGAACAGGTAGCGGGTAATCATGCGGCCCGTTTGCTCGGCCTTCAGGGCCAGGATCAGAATCAGCAAGATCCCCAGGAGGGCGATGGCGATGGCGAGATTCAAACCGTATTTCATCGACTCGTCCAATTCGATCCTCGACCAGTAAAGCACGACGCCGAATATGAGCAGCAACGCCACTAGGTCGAAGACCATGCGTTCGACGAAGATAGTGGCTAACGATGCCGACTTGGTGATCTTCTTGTGCTGCGAGGCCAGCGAATAGGCCCGGACGAATTCCCCCAGGCGCAGCGGCAGGACGTTGTTGGCCATGAATCCGATCCAAGTCGCCGCCAGCAACTTGGGAAACGGGACATGGCCTATCGGCGCGATCATATGCCGCCAGCGATACGCTCGCTGGTACATGGTGACGACAATAAAAGCTACATTAGGTATCAACCAGAGATAGTTGGCGCCCTTGAGCGCCTCCCACAAGTCGGCAAAAGCGATATTACGAAACAGCGCCCAGATCAGCACGGCCGAGACCACCAGCCCGAAAAGAAAGTACAGGAATCTCTTGCCGCGAAGTGTCACGATCGCTCACCCACTATCTGAGTCAGCAGCGCCTCGAACTTGGTCGCCGCCGCGTCCCAGTTGAACTGATCGGCCCATTCGAGCGCGCCCCGTTCGAGACGTTTGCGGAGTTGATCGTCGGTCAGTATCGTCAGTATTCTTTCGGCCAGTTGCTCGATGTCTCCATACGGGTACAAAAAACCGGTGCGGCCGTCCCGCACCGAATCGCGCAGGCCCGGCACGTCGGCCGCCACGACCGTGGTTCCCACGGCGTTGGCTTCGATGTTGGTCAGACCCCATCCTTCCTTCAGGCTCGGCAGCACCGCGACGTGAGCGCGACGCATCCGCTCGACCTTCTCCTCCTGCGCAACGAACGCGGGAAACTCGACGGACTCACCACAATCGAGGGACGCCGCCAGCGACTCGAGAGGCTTGCGGTAGTCGCCGTCGCCGACGATCATCAACCGCGCGTTCGGCAGTTGGTGGCGCACGCGAACGAAGGCGCGGATGAGATGCTGTATCGATTTATACTTTTTCAGACGGCCCAGGTAGAGTATGGTCGGTTGATCGTACTTGGTTACCTCAGGCGCGATGAAGTAGGTCTCACGATCAATGCCGCAGTGGATGACCGAGATGTCGCTCCTGGGAATACCGCGCCCGGCGATGTCTTCCGCGGTCGACTCCGAAATCACGTTGAACGGCAGGCCGCGATAAACCGTAACCATCGGCCGCTCCATCAAATAAATGTAAGTTCCCAAAATGAAGTTTATCTCTCGGAAGACGGTGGTGGCGAACAAGTGCGGCACGATCACAAGAGTCTTGATGTTCAAATACAGCGGCGTGTAGAAAGGAATTTTGTTGATGTCCTCGACAAGGACATGGAACCGGTCTTCTCTTGTCAGCCGACGAAGGTGAAGCGGAGCCACGAGATTGAAGTTGAAGCGATTGCCGCGTCTCACGATGCGGATGCCCTCGATAGTCTCCTCTTCGCGACAATCCTCGAAGCCCGAGCAGAGCAGCGTGACCTCGTGTCCGATGCGAACCAGCCTCCGCAGCAGTTCTTCGAGGTGCACCTCGGCGCCGCCGGCATAAGGATTCTTCAGATCGTTCCAGTTAAGCGCCAGGATCTTCATTGACTGTCCCGCGGAGAGATACCCTGCCGATCCAGACTTATCTGAAGTTCGGCCAGCATAGCGCGCACCCGCTGGTCGTTGGGACTGGACTGCAACCATTGTTGCAGGAGCAGCTTCATGTTCTCCACCTGGTCAGTCTCGAAGTAGAGCCTCATCAACTCGTCAAAGGCCGGTCGGTAGCTCGGGGTGGCGGCAAGCACCGCCGACAGGATGTTCTCTGCGTCGGCGTCCTGGTCGAGGGAACGATGGGCGCGCGCCAGCAAGGTCTGTAACCAGAGTCTGTCGCCCGCTTGAGCCGTCTCAATCAGGACGTTCAGCGACTCGACTAGTCCGCGTTCGGCATAAACGGCGCCCAGGAACTCAACGGCGTCGGAGGAGTGGGGGATCAACTCCACCGCTCTCTCAACCAGAACCTGGACCCGCTCCATGTCCCCCCTTGCCCGCAACGTGTCGGCGACCACGAGAAAGCCGTTGGCGTAGTTGTTGGTCAGGCGACGACTCTCCGCGTCTTTGTAAACGCCTGGATCGTTGACGCCGCGCGCGCGAAACCCGTTCGCACCTGTAAAGAAGGCGATGGAACCATCGACATCGGTGCGCCGACCACCGCCCGTGGGATTGAGACGCCACATCATCCCGCTCAACTCCACCATGGAGTCGACGTTGCGACCGAGGTAGATTCTCGGCCCGCCGCCTACCGACACGGCGTAGTTGATCGGCTTCTTGCCCAGGTACTTGTAAATGATCTTGTCCATGACCATGTTGTTCAAGCGGAAGGTGGCGCCGTACGGTACGCCCAGCCGATAGAGACTATCCATCTCTCGCTCGGACACACCCAGATACTCATAGACCAGGTTATCTACATATTGTCCGCGTTGAGCCAGGGTCACGCTGTCCGGCACGTGAAAAGGTCTCAGACTGTCGATCTGTTGCTCGCTCCAGCCCAGGTCGAGACCCAGATTGTTCTGAATCTGTTTGATGTACCACTTGGTGTTGGCCAGGGCTAGGTTGACGATGGTCACGTCCGTGCGCACGCCGTAGACACCCTGGAGGCACCACAACGGAAAAGTATCGTTGTCACCGTTGGTGAAGAGCACGGCGTTTTCATCGGCGCATGAGAGCAGGTTCCAGGCGTAATCGTACGGCAAGTAGTTGCGCGAACGATCGCACATGTGGTAGTTGCCGGCCAGGGCGAACGTCGGAAGCAACAACACGACCAGACTCGAGGTCATTACAATGCGGCGCGGTGCGCTCGAAAAGCCGGCTACGGCCTCCCGCAAGTACTGCAAGACAACGGCGCTGCCGAGACCGATAGCGAGACCGAAGAATATGAAACCGGGAGTGAAGAAGTAGTCTCGGTCGCGCACCTCGATGTAGTCCGATCCGTTGGGCAACATACGGGTGCCGTCGGCGAAGTTCATGTACAACACCAGCCCGACCGTGCTTATCAGCAGCAGCACCACGAAAGGCAGCGAGACTATCGGACGTCGTCGCACGATCTCCCAGAGCCCGATCAATCCCAGAAGAAACAAAAAGACGAAACTCGGCCCGGTCAGACCGTACTGCTGATGAAAGAAATTCCAGAAACCCATGCGTTGATACAAACCGAACTGATGACTCCATTCGGCGCGGCGCTCGAACATCCGCTCCACCATGCCCATCGATCCATACTGTTTGCGTTCGAGGAAGTTTATCGTAGCCTCGTAGCTGTCGGAGGGGTTGTTCTCATCCAGGTAGGGCGACTGCGAGGAACGGACAGGCACGAACAGATTGACCGAAAAGCCGAGCGCCGCCATCAATAGGATCATGAGCGCCGTCTGCCACCGCGGCATTTTGAACAGTAAACCCATCAACAGAACCAGCACGGCCCCGACCACCAGACTGTAAAAGAACAACTTCAGGCCGATGATCACGGTCAACACACTGACTACGGCCACCAGGATAGGCCAGTTGATCCAGCGACGCATCCATACCAGGAGGAGCAACGCCGGCGCTGGCGAAATCACCAGAAATGAGAAGTATCCCTTGGGACCATACAGCAGGGCGGTCGCGGTCACCGCCGCCAGTATGAAGAGAATCGCCGGCAGCAGAACCGCCTTTTCTCCCTTGTCGGCGCCACGTCGGAAGTACTTGATTAAACAGTAAAGGCCGATGAGAATCACCGCGACGAAAGCCAGCAAACCAACGGTCGCCGCCGTTTCCGCCGCCGGCGCCAGTCGGTCGGCGCCGATCTCGAACAACAGCCCTGCACCTATGACGTATATCGGGGCAACTGCAACCATGAAGCCAGCCCCGATCCAAAGTTGCATTGCAGGGATGTGGTCGAAAGAGAAGATGTAGAATAGATAGACGAGGAACACGATAACAATGGGAACGTAGTACGGAATCTCGTTAGGTCGGGACGACAGAGCGAAGATCAGATAGAGTTCGACGGCGAGAAAGACGGCGACGGCAAACCACTTCGAGGCCGGCGCGCTTCTGCTGATGACAAAGAACAAAGCCGCCACCGGGAAGATGATGAAGGTGGTCATGTGAACGCCGATGCCGAGCACACAGAAAAAGACGATCAGCGGAATTATCGTTTCCGATATGTCGTTACCGCGTTCCTGAAAGCAAATAAGGGTCAGCCACAGAATACCGGAGACCATCATCATCGACATGCCGTACACCTCGGCTTCGATCGAGTTGTTCCAGTTGGTCAAACCGAAAGCCACGAACAGGGCGCCGGCCGCAGCACCGCCGTAAACAAGGAGCCTACTGTAGCGATCCGACGCCTCACCGAACCAGTAACGCAAAATCCGCACGGCGGCAAGATAGCAGAACATGGCGGTAAACGACGAGCACAAGCCGGAGAGGAAGTTCAACCTGACGCCGATGTCGGGCGATATCGGCACCAGCGAGAATAGGCGTCCGATCACCACCCATAGCGGCGAGCCGGGCGGGTGCGGGATAGCCAGATGGTAGGCGGCCGTAACAAACTCACCGCAATCCCAGAAGGACAACGTGGCGGCTCTGGTCAGCCAGTAGACGATCGAACTGGCCAACCAGACCCCGCCTGCTACCAGACCATTGATTCTGTCGAACTGTGGGCCGAAATAGAGTTTCATCAGCGAATTCCAGGTCCGTTCTCATTATACTCTGTTGCTTGCCTGAGGGGCGAACGGGTCCGTAACGGCTGTGCAATATAGCAGTTTTTGAATTCCTGTCCAGTTTGTTTTGAATGGATCGAGCGCAGGCGTCGACGTTCTCCGGCTGGGCGGATCGGCTCGAAATTCGACCGAACAACCTTTTATACCGTGCCCGCTGAGTCTTCAGATTCAGAGTCTGGAGCGATTGGTGACGTGGCGGCGATTACTGTCGAAACCCGAAGTGAGGCAGGTTTTCACCTTACGCTATTTGCGTCATTGCGAGGCCACGCGCTTCGCGGGGCCGCGGCAATCTCAAATCTCGTTGGTGGATCTGCCAACGGAGATTACCGCGCTCGCCCGCCCCTGGCCGGCTCGCTCGCAATGACGAGAAGTCTCATTATTTCGGTAGACCCTAGCCCGGGGTCTGTCCACCGAATTGCTCCTCACCGCTGTTGACGGTGTAGGCCGGTAGCAAGTTACGTCCGCCGGGCGTTCTCCATCTCTTTGGCGTACTTGTCAAGGATACCGTTGACGAAAGCCGATGATTCGACGGTGGAGAACTTCTTGGCTAATTCGATCGCCTCATTGAGCACCACTTTGATCGGCACGTCGACCATGTGGTCAAGCTCCACTATGGCCAGCCGCAGAATGTTGCGATCGATGGCGGCGATCCGGTCGAGGTCCCAGTTAGTAGCCAAGCGTTCGATCTGTTTGTCGACATCATCTCTGTTGGCGCGAACGAGATCAAACAGTTTCCGGGCATAGTCCACAGCCCGAGGCGGCGGCAGGTCATCGGCCTCCATGTTGAACAGGTCATCGCCGGGCACACGATCCCCGCACTCCAACGCGTACAACGCCTGGAGAACCATCTCGCGCCCCCTGCTGCGTGGAGACTCGGACATGATCAGTCCATGGCTCGATAGAGATTGACCATCTCGATAGCGCTCTCGGCGGCGTCCCAACCCTTGTTGCCCGCTTTGGTGCCGGCCCGTTCGATGGCCTGCTCCAGCGTGTCGGCCGTGACCAGACCGTAAATCACCGGCAGACCGGTCTCCTGCGCGATCCGCGCGATCCCCTTGGCCGACTCGCCGGCGACGTATTCGAAGTGCGGTGTGTCGCCGCGAATCACCGCGCCCAGACAAATGACGGCGTCATAGCCGCCCGATGCGGCCATGCGGGCCGCTACGTACGGTATCTCAAAAGCGCCGGGAACATAGGCCACGGAGACGTCGGCCTCCGAACCGCCATGACGCCGGACACAATCGAGCGCGCCTTCCAGCAGTTTGTCGGTGAAGAAGTGATTGAATCGGCTTACGACCATGCCGATGCGCAGGCCGGCCGCGTCCAGTTTGCCTTCGTATACTTGGTAGCTCATTAGTTGCACTCCCGTTTACTTGAATTTGAGCAGATGCCCTAGTTTGTCACGCTTCGTTTCTAGGTAGGCCTGGTTGTACTTCGACGGTTCCGCCTGGAGCGGCACCCGTTCGGTGATTTCCAAACCGTAGCCGCTCAAACCGATTAGTTTGCGCGGGTTGTTGGTCAGGAGGCGGATCGAGGACAGCCCGAGATCGACCAGTATCTGGGCGCCGATGCCGTAGTCGCGCAGGTCGGCCTCGAATCCCAGTTCCTCGTTGGCTTCCACCGTATCGCGCCCGGCCTCTTGCAATTTGTAGGCCAGGATCTTGTTGACCAGTCCGATGCCGCGGCCTTCCTGGCGCATGTAAAGAATGACGCCGTGTCCTTCCTTCTCTACGGCTTGCATGGCCGTATGCAACTGCGTGCCGCAGTCGCACCGCCGGCTGCCGAACACGTCGCCGGTCAGGCAGCTCGAATGAACCCGAACCAGGACGTGCTTCCGTCCCGACACCTCTCCCTTTGTCAGAGCCAGATGGTGGTGGTCATCGGTCTCCGATCGGTACAGATGCAGTTGAAAGTGCCCGTAATCGGTGGGCAAATCAACCATCTCTACTTTCTCTACCAGTTTCTCGGTGTGGCGACGATAGGCGATCAAATCGTGGATGGCGACCATCTTCAGATCATGTTCGCGACAGAACCGCCGAAGCCGCGGCACTCGCGCCATGCTGCCGTCGTCGTCCATGATCTCACACAGCACGGCGACCGGATTGAGGCCGCCCAGCCGCGCCAGGTCGGTCGAGGCCTCGGTGTGACCGGCCCGCGTCAACACCCCGCCTTTGAGCGCGCGGATGGGAAACACATGACCCGGTCGGGCCAGTTGATCCGGGCGCGTGTTAGGATCGGCCAGCACCTTGATGGTGCGCGCGCGATCATAAGCGGAGATGCCCGTGGTGGTCCCTTCTGCGGCGTCGACCGACACCGTGAAGCGAGTGCCCAAAAGAGCGGTGTTCTGATCCGTCTGCGGATGCAGTTCGAGCTTCTCGATCCGTTCCGTGGTCATACAGCAACAGATCAATCCGCGACCGTGCTTGGCCATGAAGTTGATATGTTCCGGCGTTACTTTGTCGGCCGCCATGATGAGGTCGCCTTCATTCTCGCGGTCCTCGTCATCGACCATCACAACGAACTTGCCGACTCGGATATCGCCGATAGCTTCCGGGATCGTGTTGAATACAATCGGTTCGTCGTTGTTCATGTCACCATCCGCTTTCCGTTAGTTTGTCCCTGGTCAGGCCCGATGATTGACTCATCCGACCCAACTTGAGGATGTATTTTCCAATCATATCGAATTCCAGATTGACCTTGTTCCCCGGTTTCAGGCGGCCGAAGGTGGTCGCGCGGACGGTGTGCGGAATCAGATTGACCGCCAGCCAACCAGCGCGGACAGCGTTGACCGTCAGCGACACGCCGTTTATCGCGATCGATCCCTTCTCGATCACCAGGGCGTCGTACTTGCGGTCGAACGTCACCGCCAACTCGATCGACTCCCCCACGTGGCGGGCGTAGTCGACCACGCCCACGTCGTCGATGTGACCGCTGACCAGATGGCCGCCCAGACGATCCCCCAGTTGCATGGCGCGTTCGAGATTCACCAGACTGCCTCGTTTGTACGCACCCAGAATCGTACGCGCCACCGTCTCCGGTGATGCTTCTACCACAAAGCGATCACCGGTGACTTCGGTAACGGTGAGGCAGGCGCCGTCGCAGGCCATCGATTCACCGAGTTGGATCGACGTCGGCTCGATGCTCGACGCGATAGCCAGCACCCGGTAGTCGCCACGCCGCCTGATCTCCTTCACCTCGCCGACGGTTTCTATCAAGCCGGTAAACATGGCTAACCCTTCCTCCTGGGATACCCAACGAACACGCAGTCACCGTCGGATGCGTCGAATGAGTAGCGTTCGAACCGCATGGCGTCGGCGAGACGCCGGATGGCCAGGTCACCGATGGAATCCACACCGCTACCGATAATGAGCGGCGCCGTCACTACCACGAGTTTGTCGACGAGACCGGCTCTTATGAACGATGTGACCAGCCGCGCACCCCCCTCCACCAATAAGGACCGTAGTCCGAACAGATCGGCTTTGCGCACCAGGTCGGTGACGTCAACCAGTCCATCGCGCGTTCGCTTGAGTTGCCAGAAGATGATTGGACTGCCGCGTCGGACGAGAGGCCGGCCATCGTGCTTGCCGGCGGCCGCAACGATGGTGCGACCGTCCTTGTTGTTTCGCAACACCTGGCTGCGGCGCGGCAGTTTCATGTCCGACGTCACCACGATCCGGTAAGGGTCGCGTCCCTTGACCAGGCGCACGGTCAGGGCCGGGTCGTCGTGACGCACGGTGCCGCTGCCCACCAGCACGGCGTCGACTTCGCTCCGCAGTTGGTGGGCCAGGCGGCGCGACTTCAGGTTGGTGATCCATTGGGAGTCTCCCGACACGGTGGCGATCCGTCCGTCCAGACTCTGAGCGCACTTGACTACTATAAAAGGACGTCCGTTCTCGTGATAACCGAAGAACTGCTCGTTGAGCCGGCGCGCCTGCATTCGCATGAGGCCGCCGCTGACGTCGATCCCGGCGCGGCGCAAAGTGCGCGCCCCCTTGCCGTTCACGCGCGGATCGGGGTCTTTCACGGCATAGACCACGCGCTTCACGCCGGCGGCGATGATGGCCTCGGTGCAGGGTCCGGTGCAGCCGGTGTGACAGCACGGCTCCAGCGTGATGTAGAGAGTGGCGCCCCGGCTGCGGCCGCGTGCTTTCTTGATGGCCACCACTTCGGCATGGTCACGACCGGCGGTGCGGTGATAACCCTCACCGACCACACGACCACCTTTGACCAGCACGGCGCCGACCATCGGGTTCGGACTGGTCAGGCCGCGCCCTTTGGCCGCCAGGGCGAGAGCGCGTTCCATGTATGCAGCGTCGGCCGCAGCCATAAAAAATCCCCAAAGCTGGTTCGGGGCATAGACGAGAGCCGGCCGTACGGCCTCGCCGACACAGCACTAAGTCGATCTTCTCTCATCCGGACTGTACCGTCGGCGCCTGGATTCCACAGGCTCTGCCGGAGTCACCTCCAGCTCGCGGGCTTTGACCGCCGGTCGAGGAATTTCACCTCACCCCGAAGATTTCTTCGGACCAATATAGCAGAGTTTCGGAGAATGGCAAGAGATTTCGGACAGGCCAATCGCTCTACCGCGCGGCCAGCTCGCGGACGACGGCTTTGACGTCTTTCAGATGAAACGGTTTGGGCAAAACGGTCTTGATCCCTTTCAGCGACACGTCCTCTTCGTCAAGCTGCGTGCCCCATCCCGTGATCATGGCGATCGGCAGGTCGGGGAACTTCTCGTGCACCACCGCCGCCAGGTCCAGCCCGGACATCCCGGGCATACCGAGATCGGTGATGATGAGATCGAAACGATGCTGGTCGACGGCCTCCAGCGCTTTGTAACCGTCGGCGCAGGCGACGGCGCTGTGGCCGTCGATCGTCAGCATGTCGCTGAGCACCTCGCGTATCTGCTCGTCATCGTCGACCACCAGAATGCGCAACCGGCCGGGCTGTCCGGTTTGACTGGTGGTGTCGCTGTCGTCCGAACCGCCGTCGATGCAGTTGAACGATACTTTAAAAACCGCACCGCCGTCGGGACCGGAGCCGACCTCGATCTTGCCGCCGTGGCCCACCACCACGCCGTGGGCGATAGCCAGGCCCAGACCGGCGCCGCGGTCAGGTTTGGTGGTAAAGAACGGATAGAACACTTTCTTCCTGTTGGCGTCGGGAATACCTGCGCCATGGTCGGTGACGGTGAGTACGACACTTCGTTCAGCGGCATCGAGGGACAACTCGACCCGTCCACCCCGAGGTGAATGTTCGACGGCGTTGTCTATCAGTTTGTCCAGGAGAGTCATCAGGTCATCGGCGTCGCCCGCCACGAAGACCTCGTCGGGCGCCCCTTCGCATGTCACCCTGACGCCGGCCGCATCGGCGAGTCTGCGCCACGACGAGGGGCGAGGGCCGAGACAGTTCCGCACGATCTCGGCCAGGTTCACGGCATCCAGTTTCTTGTTACGGGTGCGTCGCGTGAACTCCTGGATGCGGCGCACCGTTTCGGCCCCCTCCATGGCCAACGATTCAACCTTGTTGAGCGACGACAGCATCGGACCGTCGGCGAGCTTCATCTTCATCAGTTGGACGCGGCCGACGATGCCGCCCATGACGTTGTTGAAGTCGTGGGCGATTCCGGTAGTCATGTCGGTCAAGGCGGCCAGGGCCTCGACGTCGGCCAGGCGGGCGCTGGATTTCTCCAGGGTACGTTTGGATCGGCGCAAACGCCTCAGATGCAGCGCCGAGCGCAGCACGGTCCGGGCGGCCAACCCGAAGATGGACAGCAGTTCGATGTCGTTAGGCGTTAGTCCGGCGGGACAGTGTGTCCATGTCGCCAGCACGAAGCGGTGATCCTCGTCCGGGATCATCTCGACGGCGGCCGCGGCGGCGCAATAATCGGACAGCGGCGCGGTCAAAGCGATCGTCGATTCCCCGGCGCCGTCGTCCGATGAAAGGCCGAATTGTTCGTACACAACCTCGGCGAGTCGTTCGATCAGGCCGGGCGCCTCGGCGCCTGAGTCGGCGAACTCTACGACGCTGAAACGATCACCATCAGGATCTTCAGAGAGGAAGCAGGAACCGCAAGCGGGAATTAACGAGCGGATCAATCGAATCATGATTGAAGCCGTCTTGCGTATGGACAGACCCTCGGTGTCGACTTCCAAGATCGAGAGAGCTTTGGCCAGCCGAACCGAGAAGTCGTTCACGAGGTGAAGCTGATCGGCCATCGACATCGACCTGGCCACCAACTCCAGCAGCAGTCTGACGCGTTGGATCGCCTCCAGCGTTACGCCGTCCGGCCGGTTCCGCCAGTAAGCGGTCACCATGGCCGTAGCATTCTCATGGTCGCTCTGTATCATGACCAGCCGATGGGTCAGATGGTTGGCGGTCGCAAACTGGTCGTCGGACGTCGTGTCACCCGACGAATCGTTTGTCACAGGTACGACCTGCGGCATATCCAAACCTTCGGTATTGCCCGGCCGGCCCCATTGATGGTCCAGAAGGTTCAGCGAGTCGACATGGAGGTCATGATGATGCCGGCAGGCTACCGGTATTAGAGTGTCGTCGTCAGTGCGGCGATAGAACAGCGCGATGAAATCCGCGGCCAGTTGTTCCGCGGCCAATTGTGCGGCCGTGTCGAGCTGACCGATAATCCCGCCCAGTTGGTGGCTGCGCTGGATATGAAAGTACTTTGAAATCAGAGCGGTCGGCCCCGTCATGACTCGATCCCTTCCCCTTGACTGATCGGCCATGCGCCGTCGCCGTCACCCTCATCGTTATCCGCCGGTGGGGCGAATCTGAAAACGACACGACAGATGCGCTCGGGGTTCATGCTGAATTCGAGCTCGGCGTCCTCGAGAGACACCACCCCGTCGTCGTTTCCGTGGCTCTCCAGGCGTCGATGACTGTACATGCGCCCCACCATCTCCTCCAGGCCGGTGTGACCTATGATGTCGGCGGGGAACTCAAAAGCCAGTTGCGCCGCGGCATCACCGCCCCCAACCGTGACCGTCATGGTGCCCGAAGCGATAGCCTCATCCATCAAGCTCAGCACGAACGGCAGAACGTAGTCGTAGAGTTGACGGTAGGTCAGTTCGAATTGATCTTCCCGCGACGACATGGTTTTGATCGTGAGAGCGACGTTCTTGCTGTCTTTTACCTGCCGGGCGTGGCCGCCGACGATAGTCGGCAACTCCGCAAGCAGGCGTTGACATGAAACCCGGCGTTCAAGTCGTTCGGTCGTCAGCAGACAAAGCTCACGCAAATTGCCCAGGTAAGCCGCGATCCGATCCGCCGCCTTTTGTACTTTGGACGATCCGCTCAGAATGACACGGGAGGCGAAGGCGGCGTCATCGGCGGCGATGGCGCTTTCGATTATCTCGTTTTGCCCCACCACGACGGAGAGATGCTCCATCAAGTCGTGAAAATAACCGCCGGCCAGCCTGGCAACAGTGTTGAGCCGGTCATTGGCGACGTTGACGGACTCCTCGTTCGGCGTTCCGCCTACCACCGCATCGCGAGGCTTCACTCTCAGCCGCAGCGAACGGCACAGCGAAAGAAACTGCACCACCGCCTCAAGGAGTCTACGATGCGCTGTCAGATGGTCGCCGGTCAAAGGCGACCCGAAAGCGACGTATGAAAGCGCGCCGACCGGTGTGTCCAAGGCGAAGATGATCTCGGACGACACGTCATGCGCGCGGTATGAATCCAGTCGGTCCGCCAGGCGCGGCTCGCGGCGCACGTCGGGCGCCGACACGGGACCGGCCGCCTTCAGATTGTCCAACAGAATGTCCGGAATCGGTGAATCCGGTTCGGTGCGAGCCGTTGGTTCGCCGGCGTCGTCGGCCGTCACGACGACAGCGGGACCGCCGTCGGACACCACCATCCTCGACAAAGCCAGTTGACGACGCACCACGCGGTATGTCTCGACGAGGGCCTCCTTGCACTCCAGGTCGGACGAGTCTATCTTGTTGAGGCGGGCGTACAGGGACAGCACTTCCGAGGCCGTGCTGAACTGCGACTCATGAATGTGTCCGGCCAGTTGCGCGATCTGTCTCATGGCGGCCAGTTCGGCCATGCCGATGTCGCCCGGCATCGCCACCACCATCATGTACTCGGTTCGATCGGAAACGATGCCGGGATGAACGAACAGGTAGTTCGGCGGGTGGCCGGCAATCACCGGGTAGTTGGGCGTCATGTCGGCCGGCACGAAGAACTGTTCACGGCGCATGGCCTCGGACCAGTGATGCGCCGTTGCGCTTTTCAGCGTGCCTTCCAGTCGATCCGACAGATGAATGTCCCCCACCGCCAGGCGCAGGTGGTGAACGCCCTCGCTCTCGAAATAGACGGCGCCCAGCGTCCTGGGCCACTGCCGCGTCATCAGTTCCAGCACGGCCTTCTGAAACTCGTCATAACTCCGGTCACGCTCGAAGAGGCAACTCAGAAAATCCTTCAGCAGTCTCTGGTGGTCTCCCCGATCGGCGCCGGCGTACTTGCTTAACAGGGTCACCAGCACCGCGTCCCGGGTATTCTGGTCGAGCTCCAACTTCGAATCGGCGTCAACGGCGATCACGGCTCGCACCTGACCGGAAACCAGCACGGGATACAGGGTCACGTCTTCCGCCGCGATACCGCTTCGAGCAATGTGGCTGAATTGAAGATTGCCCCCCTGCACGATCAAGCTCTGTCTGATCGACGCCAGCATTTCGCCGGAAATATGGAGCCACCTATCCGGGTTATGGGCGTCGGTCTCGGCGGCCAATCGAAAGACGGTCGGCAAGCCCTGCCCCAGGTAGATGCGAGCGCCGGCCGGCACAGCCAGGCCGGCGGAGTGGCCCTGCAAAACGCCCTTTTGGGTTTCGGTGAGCAGTTTCATGGGTGCGACGCGGTCCTCGGGCTATAGCTGCGTATGCTCGGCGAAGCAGTCGTTAATTCGTTTGGCCGATTTATCGATGATCGAGAGGTATTTTTCCAGCGCCGGATCGTCCGCCCGGCCCCGCGACTTGATCATCTCCACCGAACCCATAATACCGCTCAAAGACGACTTGATCCGACCACGCAGTTGTGACGGTTCCGGAGTCGGCGAAGCGGCTCGGTCGGAGTCGCTGATCGCGCCGACGGTCCTTCGTCCCAATCCGTTCCGGATAGCCAACGCCAACATTGCGGCCAGCAACCTGATGAACAACACGTCAAGACGGCGATATCGGTGCTGCGCCCAGGGTCGAGCATCAGCGACACCGATCACCGCCAGCACCCGTTGTTCCAGCATAACCGGGACCAGCACGGCCGATTGGACCTCGGCGGAGAACGCCTGGCCGGCTTCCGGCGGCGTAATGCGCTGGTGGTCGTCCTCTTGGTTTGTTATCAATACGCGGCCGCTGTCCCGTACGCGTCGATGTAACGGCATCAACGACATGACCAGGTGACCGTCGCCGGGCGTGGCCGGTTTGACGGACGGATCATGAGTGACCGCCCGCGATTTCATGAAGGCGTCGTCATGACTGCATGTGGACACGCGTACTACCGTGCAGCGGAGTTCGACTGCGAGAACATCGGTCACCCTCTGAAACAGCGACTGCAAATCGGCCGTTTCGCCCGCCTGAGCCATCAGGTCGTTAATCAACGTTATCCGTCGCTCCCATTCGCGAGCGGCGCCGCGCCGGGTGTCGTCAAGTATCACGCCACGGAGAATCGGTCCGGCCGATTCCAAGAGCCGACGATCGGCAGCTTCATAGGCGTTGTTGTCGCCCGAGGCCACCGTCAGGACCGCGCACGGCCGGCGGCGGCACGTTACCGGCGCCGCCATCAGCGAACCAATCGGCCCGGCTATCACCAGGTCCTCGACCGGGCAGTTGCATTCTTCAGCGAGGCGGTTCACCAGCATCGGTTTCCCCGTCGACAGAACATGGTTGACGTGAGTGCCGTCGACCCGCAGGTCAAGGCCGATCTCATCCAGTAGAGCGCGGCCCACACCCAGCGTCAGCCGTCGCACCGTCCCGTCTTCCTGAGCCACCGCCAGCGAGATGAACTCGGTCTTTAGCCGGCCGCCGATCAATCGAGCGACGGCGGCGAAGTTCTCTTTGAGATCCTTGGAAAAGTCCACCGCCTCGATCAGGCTGCGACGCCACTGACGACGGCCGCGGGCGAGCGTGCCGGCCAGCCGCCGGCGGTCGAGATCGATCTTCCGGGCGATGATGTCAACGGCGATTTTTAGATTCACTCGTACTTCGTCTCCATCGGACGAGTCGGCGCCGGCCGCCCATAAAAGAAAAGCGCCGTAGACGCGATCAGTGACTTCCAACGGCAAGACCATACTCGGCGGCGCCACCGATGGCGGCAGTTTATGTACCACTTTTTTCACCGCAGACAACTCAGAATCATCGGCGTCGCTGAAATCGACGTTTTGAAACTCGACCTTCTGCAACACCTCGGCCGTCGCCGCCACAGCGCCGGAGGTGCTCAACAACGTCGCTGGCCCCGAACCGTCGGGACAGATGTATACGGCGCCCCAAGAGAAACCGGGGAGATCGACCATGTAGTCGAGGGTGGTGCTCATGATCTCGGTCAACCTGGAGTCGACCATGGCCAGTTGTTCCACCTTCTTTATCAGCTCCAAGCGTTGTACCCGCTCCCTTCCGTATTGCTTGTGGCTGCGGGCCAGCGGCAGCCAGGTCGAGACGCCGCTGACGACAAAGGTGGCGCCGGTGATTATGCCGATCCAGCCCAGCACTCGGAAAAACAACGGGTCGGACAGGAACGGAATGGTCATGAACAGGCCGACGCCGCCGTAGATGCGCATCAGGGCCACCACCGCCAGAACCGCCAGACCGCCGGAGAGGTAATGGTAGCTCTCGCGGTCGTGGGCGCGGATTTCGTTTCGAAAGCGCGCTACCACCACCAGGCTCAGCAGAAAAAACAACGCCACCAGAAAATCAAGAAGCGGCAGTCCCATCGAAGTCGACCTCCATTCTTAAGTCCCACTATGCTACAATAAGTATCGGCCGCTTTGGGAGTTGCGATTAGCGGACGGCGGCCTCCGGCAACAGGCCGAGGGACGAACCCCACAGCCGGTTCTTTCCAGGACATCACAATACACTTCAATATGCGCCCATAAGTCCATGACTGCCACACGCGTAGGCGGTTATGGCCGAGTCGGCACAAGCGTTGCACAAGCTCATAGAAGCTACTGAGAAACGTCCGAACGAAACTCTTTAAGGAGGGAGACATGCGCTCACGAACCGCCCTTTTCGTCGGAACATCCCTGCTCCTGGTCGGCATCCTGTGGCCGGCCTGCTCTGAGAATTCGTCGACATCGCTCGGCTCTTCGCCGCCGCTTGCATCGGGGATAGGTCAATACTTCCCGCTGTACGAAGGTTACAGCACAACGTATTCGGTTCAGTACGCCGACGGCAATCACGAAACGGTTCGCTTCAAGGTGGGACGCCAGGCACCGTTCGGCGGCGTCACCGCTCAGGAATGGTTCGCTTACACACCGACCGGCGCCGTCAACACCAGCTATTTCATAACCACGGCCAAGGCCATCGATCATTACGCCGTGCTTGCGGAGTCGGCGCAGCGAATCCTGGAACTGCCGCTGGAGCTCGGCCACACCTGGACGGTGAACGTCAGCACTACCGACGGGTACTATGACACCCACGACTCTTTGGCTACCGACACCAACGACGACAAACTACCCTATGATACCTCTGTCTATGACGACGGGGGACCCTTGTTTTCGTATCCGGCCCTTGGTTCGACCTATCTGACGGTGGAGGGTTTCGAGAATCTCAAGTTGAACAACGACGACTATTACAGTTCGGCGTTGAAGATCTCCAGCACCGATCGTTCCGGGATGTCGAGTTACTACTGGTACGTCTCAGGAGTAGGGCTGGTCCGGTATGTAATCGAGGCCACCGGCAGCGCTTTCCCGGAAGGTCGCGTGGTCGGTGAGTTGGAGCATTATAGCTATAACTGATCTGTGTGACCAGTATGTCAGGAGGCCGGGCAGCACTGTCCGGTCTTTTGTCGCTCTTTACCGGGCAAACAGGGTCGGATTGACGACCCGCCGGTAGTTCTTGAAGTGCGTCTTGGCCAGCTCGGTCAGCATCTCGACCCCGTGCTTGCGGACGACCGCCCGGCCGGCCGCATCGACATGCGCCGCCGCCCCCCGGGGAAGATCAAGGCCGCACATCGCCGAGAGCTGGTTCATCTCCCGGATAAACCGGGCGCGCGCCAGAATCGAGGCCGCCGCCACCTGGATGATGCGCTCACCCCGAACCAGTTGCTTCAAGGGGATCACGGCGTGACGCTTCGCCAGCGCATCCTCGACCAGTTCCGGTTTGCCGAATTTGTCCGACACGGCCAGATCGGCCGGATGTTCGCCCAGCAGGAGGTGGATCGCCTCGGCGTGCCCTTCAGCCAGGAGCTTGTTGAGGTTTTTGATCTCAGCGTAGCGTGTGTTGTAATCCGAAGGCGACAGCACTACGACGGTGTGCGGATACTCGGAGCGCAGTCGTTCATCGATCTGCAGCGTCTTCTTTTCGGCAATCAACTTGCCGTCGCGCACCCCGAGAGCTTTCAGGTCATCGCTCCGATCATCGTCGGCCAGAAAAGCCGCCACCACCAGCGGCCCGAAGAAATCCCCCTTACCTGATTCGTCGACGCCGACAATGCGGCGGGGTTTGCCCATCGATCAGTTGGCCCGCTCCAAGTACTCCCCGGTGCGCGTGTCGACCTTGACCTTGTCCCCTTCCTTGACGAACGGCGGCACTTTGACCGTCAGGCCGGTCTGGAGGGTAGCCGGTTTGGTGACGTTGGAGACGGTGTCGCCGCGCGCCGACGGTTCGGTCTGCACCACCTCCAGTATCACCGAGGTCGGTATGTCGACCGAGATGGCTTCACCGTCCAAAAACAACACCCGGTACTCTTCATTCTCAAGCAGGTAATACTTGGCGTCCCCCAGGTTCTCTCCGGCGATGGTGATCTGCTCGAATGTCCGCGAATCCATGAAGGCCATCTCGCCGCTGTTTTCATACAGGTACTGCATTTTCTTATCTTCCATGTCGGGAGGCTTGAAACTGTCGTTGGATGAGAACACTTTTTCCACCACCGCACCGGTCTTGATATGCTTCAGCTTGGTGCGGATGTTGGCCTTGCCGCGGCCCATCTTGAAGTGCTGGTAGTCGACCACGTAGTACGGCTGGTCGTCGACCACGATGCGCAGACCTTTTCGAAAATCAGACGGCGTATACATCTTACCTCCTGTACAATCAGGCCGGAATATAACAAAAATCCGATGAGTCCCAAGCGAATTCTGAGGTGGAATGGACGACGGTCGGCGGGAGCACGCCGCCCCTAACTCGCCGACACGGCTGTCGGCTGGAGGCTTCGGGCCGACCCAATACTGTCCGGGCGAAAGCGCGGCAGGCTGATACTAAACGTCGTCCCCCGCCCCTCTTGCGACTCGAAGGTCAGCCCTCCTCCATGCAGGTCGACGATCTTTCTCACCAGCGGCAGTCCCAGCCCGCTGCCGGAGGGACGTGTGGAGAAGAACGGCGTGAAGATCCGGTTGGCGTCCCTCTCGTCGATGCCGCATCCGGTGTCGGCCACCTCGATTGTCATCCGATCCTCAGCCCCCGACACTGTTATCCCCACCGTTCCGGGAGCGCCATTCAGAGCATTGACGCCGTTCTCCAGCAGGTTGGTCAAGGCTTGCTTTAGCAGTAACCCGTCGGCTTCGATCGTGTCGGCACTGCTTCCGCGAAAAGTGAAGGCGACCGCCGAGCAATCGTCCCTCACCCTGAAACCAGCCAGCAGTTCTTGTATCATGGCGCCGACGTCGAGCGGGGCCGATTGGAAGTTCAGCGGTCGGGCAAAGTAAAGGAAGCGCTCGATCATGGACTCGGCTTCTTTCGTTTCCTGCACCAGGGCTTCGGCGTGTTCGGTGTCGAGACCGTGGCGGGCGAGTCCCTTCCTGATGAGATTGCCGTATCCCGCGACGGCGCCGAGCGAGTTACGAATTTGATGCGCCAAACCGCCCGCCATCTCCCCCAACGCGGCCAGTCGGTCCTGCGATTCCAACTGACGACGCAGCGCCGATAATTCGGTCAGGTCGTTGATCAACAAGGACGCCCCCAATCCTGCCCCGCGGTGGTCGTGTATCATCGATATCGTCACGCCGAGGTTGAGTCGACGGCCGGCCGGAGTGGTGAACTCCGTTTCGCGGTAGGCCTGGTTCTTACCGCAGTCGAGGACGCGGCTTACGGCGTCGACCAGATGCACGTTTCCCTCCAGCAAGTCCCAGTAGTGGGCGCCTTCGAACTGCACCGCATCGACATCAAGGATCTCACCGGCGATGGCGTTGATCGACACCACCCGGCCCTCACGGTTGACCGTCATCAGACCGGAATTCATGGAACGCAGAAGATGTTGGTTGAACTGTTCGAGGGAGTCGGCGCGGTACGTTATCTCGCGGTTGAGTTTGAGCAACTCGGACTCTTTTTCACGCAGTTCATCGATGATGCGACGATAGTCGCTGACCATCGCCTCCACTTCGTCGGGACCCTCTTCGATGGTGCGTCCCGCGAGTAACGCCTCCTGTCTGATCTTGCGAAAGGGCGACAATACGAACCGCGACAGCAAACCGTAAACACCCAGCACCAGCAGCGCCGCCACTGTACCGACGAATACTACGGTGCGCCAGACGGTGTCGAGATAGGCCAACAGCGGCGCCTTCTGTCCGAGAATTATCAACCCGCGGGCGCTCTTGCCCGCCATTGGATACAGATAGAAATACTCGTCCGTCTCCCCGCGCATGATGCGACGCAGATCGATGTCTTCCCTTTCTGTCAGGGCCTTAAGCGATCTGTCCGAACTGCCGGTTGTCAGAGCGATCAGCCCTTCCCGCGACAGTGGCGTCCCGTCCGTCGGCAACGATCCGGGAAAGTACTCCAAACTGCTCAGTCCGAGTTGCCGGCGCAACGAGCTTTCCTCGTCGTCACTCAGGTGCGTGACACCCCAATCATCGATGCGGCGACTGGCCGTCAGAGCGGCCTCGCTCAGACGACGCTCCAACCGATCCCGCTCGGCCGATCTGGCTTGATAGGCGACATAATTTGAGGCGGCGTCCAGCACCAGCAGAACGAAGATGATAGCCAGAAGCCCCAGGTGGACTTCCAACTCGAATTTGCGCGGCGTCTTTTTCATACTCCTAAGCCGAATATCGGCCGAACCGCGACTGAGTTGAACGAGCGATCGGTCAGGGATGAACAAGGAAGGTGGCCAGGTAGAAACCGATGATCCGGTCACCGGCGACTAACGCCAGTACCGCAGCGACCGAAAGGAACGGCCCAAAGGGCACGGTCCGTTCTCGACGCAAACGGGCCGAGAAAGACATGAGCACCGATGATACTGCCAGCGCAATGACGGCCGAACTCATGAATATCAGAACGATTTTCTGCCAGCCCAGGAAAGCCCCCAGCATTCCGGCCATTTTGATATCGCCGCCCCCCATTGACTCTTTCTTGAACAGCCAGTCTCCCAATAGCGCTATCAAATACAGTGCACCCCCGCCCACCATCAGGCCGAGCAGAGCGCTGACGATGCCGATGCCGCCGGGTAACAGCGACACTCCCAGCGCCATGACCATACCGGGCAGCGTGATGCCGTCGGGGATAATCCGAAAATCAAGATCAATGAAGAAGATCACCAGAAGCGCTGACGACAGCAGAACAAAAACCGCCGCCTGAAGACTCAACCCATACTGCCAGCAGAAGTAACCGTAGAAGAGCCCGTTGAGAATCTCGACCAACGGGTAACGGATGGAGATGCCGGTTGAACAATAAGCGCACTTGCCCCGCAAGAAGAGAAAACTGAGCACCGGGATATTGTGGTACCAGCGGAGAGGTTGTCCACAGCCTGGGCAGCGCGACCGACCGACGACGAAACCGATCTTGCGGGGAACGCGGTAAATGACGACGTTCAGAAAGGAACCTACGGCCACACCGAGCGCCGCGGTCAGTATGAGTATCCAAAACTGCACGTTCATTGTATCGTCACAGGGGACGTTTATCTCAACTCTCCCAGCAAAGCCATCACCAGGGCGCAGGCCGTCGGGGCCGCCGTTTCGCTGCGAAGCACCCGCCGGCCCAGCGACACCAGACGGTATCCCGCCTCGGTGGCCGCCGCAACTTCCGAAGGTGAGAAACCGGCCTCAGGGCCGACCAGGAGTGTCACCCGGGCCGCATGATCGGATTCGAGGCATACCTCCAGCGGTCGGCATTGGTCGGTGGGGTGAAAGATCAGGTTGACGTCGGAGTGGTCGGTCTCTTTCAAAAACTGCTGTAGCGTCATGGGCGCCGCCAGTTCCGGGCGGTACGACCGGCGGCATTGTTTGATCGCCGCCAAACCGACTTTCTCCAGCCGCCGCAGTTTCGTGGCGGCCCGTTTGGGGTCGTCCAGTTTCACCCGCGACTTCTCCGACAGGATCGGTACGAACCGCTTGATGCCCAACTCGGTCGCCTTCTGAACGATGGTGTCGATCTTCGAACCGGCCGACAACCCGGCCGCCAGCGTCAGGCGCACGGTCGGTTCACCGAAATTGCGCAGCCGTGCATGCACGCGAACCGTAAAGTTACCCCTGGTTCCGGCTTGTCCGATCTCTCCCCGGCAGGCGTTGCCCAAGCCGTCGACCACAATCACAAGGTCGCCTCGCTTCAGCCGCATCACGGTTCCGGCATGATGACTCTCAACTTTGGACAGCTCGATTGACTCGCCGCCGAAAGAATCGGGAGGGGCGTAGAAGACCGGCGGCTCCATCTGACTACTCCCTCTCGACCACGAAAGTGAGCCACTCGTTGTCTTGAATGGTCATGAATCGCCCCAAACCCAAGGCACCGAGTCGCCCTGAGATTTCATCTTCGTCGGGCAGCAACAAACCGGCCAGGACAAGAACGCCTCCCTCAGCGGTAAGGTTCATCAGACGCGGCAGCAACTCCAGGATCGTCCGTTTGATGATATTCACACAGACGAACTCATACGGTTGGTCCTTTTCGCACTTCTCTATGGAGCCGAACAGGATCTCGCAAGGAGTTTCGACGCCGTTGAGTTCGAGATTCCGTCGACAATTGTCGACGGCGATGATATCGTAGTCGATCGCCTTGATGGACCCCGCCCCTTTCTTGGCCGCCAGAATCGACAAGATGCCGGAACCGCAGCCGAGGTCCAGAAACCTCCACCCCGCTTTGAAGCGTTGGGAGATCACTTTGAGACATGTCCTGGTCGTTTCATGTCGGCCGGTGCCGAACGCCATCTTCGGTTCCAAAAGAATCTCATACCGGGCCGCCTCCAACTGTTCATGCCAGGGTGCGCGGATGATGATGTCCGGCTCGATTCGGATCGGCTCGACCGTGAGGCGGTATTGTTCCTCCCAGTCGACGTTGGTGACGATCCGGCTGTCGATAGTCGGCGGCTCCGGTGTTTCCGGTGAGATGCGTCCGAGGAACGTTGTCAGGCCGTTCCGGAAATCCTTTGTGTCATCCTCGGGCAGGTAGAATCTGATGGTCGTAAGGGTCGATCCATCCTCATCTTCGAGCACGAGACTGGACGAGTAATTCTCGATTACGAAATCACAAACCTGCGCGGCCAGCGTTCGGTCGACCGTCACGCTGACCTCGACATAGGCGATCGGCTCGGCCTTTGGGTTGTTCATACCCCAAGCGTTTCTCTGAGTTTGTCGAAGAACGATTTGTTGCCGACCGGCGGTGTCATGGCTTCCGACTTGTCCAGTTTCTCAAGCAGTCGCTTGTCCTCGGCGCTCAACTCAGTGGGGACCCACACCGTTATCCTCACCAACTGATCGCCGCGGCCGTTATGGTGCAGATGCGGTATCCCCTTGCCCCTCATCCGCAGCACCTTGCCCGATTGGGTGCCCCCGGGGATGCGAAGCTCCTCCTCGCCCTCCAGCGTCGGCACCGTCACGCTCCCCCCCAGCGCCGCCGTGGAAAACGAGATAGTTCGGTCGCAGACGATGCTGTCACCGTGACGGGTGAAGTGTTCGTGCGACGCCTCGTCGAACACCACAATAAGGTCGCCCGGCCCGCCGTTGCGGGGCGCGGCGTTACCCATGTTCTCCACCGTCATGTAGTTGCCGGCCGAGACGCCGGGCGGCACTTTAAGGTCGACTGTCGAAGCACCTCGCGTGCGTCCCTCACCGCGACAGGACGGGCACGGCTCGGATATGATCTCCCCCGTCCCCTGACACTGGTTGCAGGTGACCACCTGCTGGATAGTCCCGAGAAAAGTCCGGCTGACCGTGCGCACGCGACCGCCCCCTCGGCACTGGGGACAGGTCTGCCGTGAGGAACCGGCGGCCACCCCGTAGCCGCCGCAGGTGTCGCATCGTTTCAGCCGCTTGACGCGAACCGACTTTGTTACGCCGGTGGCGATCTCTTCCAAGGTTAGCTTGATTCTGACCCGCAGGTCCTCGCCGCGATTGCTTCGCCGCGACCGGCCCTGACCGCCCATTCCGAAGAGGTCGTCGAAGATCGAGCCGCCGCTGCCGAAGTCGCGCATGAAGGCGCGGAGAGCATCGCCGAGATCGAAAGCGCCGAAGCCGCCGAACCCGGCGCCACCCTGACCCAAACCGACGTGACCGTACTGATCGTAGACCTGCCGCTTCTGCGGGTCTTTCAACACTTCGTAGGCTTCGGTGGCTTCCTTGAACCTCTCTTCCGCCGACTGATCGTTGGGGTTCCGATCCGGATGATACTTCAGGGCCAGCTTGCGATAAGCCGACTTGATCTCGTCCTCACCGGCGCCGCGATCGACTCCCAGTACTTCGTAATAATCCCGCTTGGTCATGCCTCACTTACTTCTTGTCGTCATCGACCACTTCGAAGTCGGCGTCCACCGCGCCACCGTCGCCGCCGTCAGTCCGCCCGGTTTTGGCGCTTGCACCTTCCGCGCCCGCCGCCGAACCGGCCGCGGCCTGCTCGGTCTGCGCATGCTTGTACATCTCTTCAGCCAGCTTGTGCGCGGCCGTCTGAAGCTCCTCTTGAGCCTTGTTGATAGCCTCCAGCGACTCCCCCTCGGCTGCCTTCCGCAACACCTGGACCTTCTCTTCGATGCTCTTCTTCTCATCTTCGGAGATCTTGTCGCCGTGTTCCTTCAGCGTCTTTTCGGTGGTATAGGCAAAGTGATCGGCGGCGTTGCGCGCCTTGATCAACTCCTCGCGCTTCTTGTCTTCCCCTGCATGGGCCTCGGCGTCCTTCACCATCTTCTCGACCTCGGCGTCGGACAAGCCCGATGACACCTCGATCTTGATCGATTGCTCCTTGCCGGTGGCCTTGTCCTTGGCGGAGACGTGCACGATGCCGTTGCGGTCGATGTCGAACGTCACCTCGATCTGCGGTATCCCGCGCGGCGCCGGCGGAATGCCGATCAGATCAAAACGCCCCAGGGTGCGGTTGTCTATGGCCATGGGACGCTCACCCTGGAGAACGTGAATCGACACGGCCGGCTGGTTGTCGTCGGCCGTCGAGAAAATCTGCGACTTCCGGGTGGGAATGGTCGTGTTGCGTTCGATCAGCCTGGTCATAACGCCGCCCAGCGTCTCGATGCCCAGCGACAGCGGCGTCACGTCCAACAGCACGATCTCCCGATCACCCATCTCGCCGGCCAGGATGCCCCCCTGAATGGCCGCACCCACCGCGACCACTTCATCCGGGTTGACCCCCTTGTGCGGCTCGCGTCCGAACAGTTCCTTGACCAGTCCGATCACCTTGGGCATACGCGTCATGCCGCCGACCAGCACCACCTCGTCGATGTCGGACGGCGAAAGCCTGGCGTCGGACAGCGCCGCTTTGCACGGCTGCACGGTGCGTTCGATCAGCGACTCGGTCAATTGCTCAAATTTTGAGCGCGTCAGGGTGAGGTCGAGGTGCTTCGGTCCCGACTGATCGGCCGTCACGAACGGCAAGTTGATATTGGTCTGCATGGTGGTCGACAATTCGATCTTGGCCTTCTCAGCCGCCTCCTTCAACCGCTGTAAGGCCATGCGATCCTTGCGCAGGTCGATACCTTGCGACTTCAGAAACTCGTCCGCCATCCAGTCTATCACCCGCTGGTCGAAGTCGTCCCCGCCCAAATGAGTGTCACCGTTGGTGGCCAGCACCTGGAAGACGCCTTCACCGATGTCGAGGATGGAAATATCGAAGGTGCCGCCGCCCAGATCGTAGACGGCGATCTTCTGGTTGACCTTCTTCTGCAAGCCGTAAGCCAGCGAGGCGGCCGTCGGCTCGTTGATGATGCGCTCCACCTCCAGCCCGGCGATTTTACCGGCGTCCTTAGTCGCCTGACGCTGGGCGTCGTTGAAGTAGGCCGGTACGGTGATGACCGCCTTGGTGACCTCGGCGCCGAGATAACTCTCAGCCGCCTGCTTCAGCGCCCGCAAAATCATGGCCGAAATCTCCGGCGGCGTGTAGGTCTGACCGCCGGCCTTGACCAGAACGGCCCCTTTCTCGTTCTCGGCCACCTCATAGGGGACAATCTTCTCCTCCGAACCGACCTCACTGTGATTGCGACCCATGAAGCGCTTGATCGAGAATACCGTGTTCTCAGGGTTGGTGACCGCCTGACGCTTGGCCGCGGCGCCGACTAACCGCTCGCCGTCCTTGGTGAAGGCGACGATCGACGGCGTCGTGCGCGCACCTTCGAGGTTCGGAATCACCGTCGGTTCCTGACCCTCCATTACCGCCACACAGGAATTGGTGGTTCCCAAATCAATGCCGATTATCTTTCCCATCTCCCGGACTCCTTACTATTGCAAAACTACTGTTCTTCCAATCCAACGGCAGCGACGGCCGCAAGACCGTTACGCGTCGTTTTCGGTCGTTCCGTTCTCCTTATCATCCGTCTCTTCAAGCTTTGCCTTGGCCACGCCCACCTTGCTGTGGCGAAGCACCCGCTCCCCTTGACGATACCCCTTGCCGATCTCCAGGGCAACCGTTCCCTCCGGATACTCGTCGCTCTCCGATTGCATCACAGCCTCGTGCAGATGGGGATCGAACGGCTTGCCCACCGCTTCGATCGGCAAGACATCGTGACGACTCAGAAGGGTCGTCAACTGGTCGTGAATGAGCTTCATGCCTTCACGATAGGCCGCATGATCGGCCTGACTGTTGGACCGATCGAGGGCGCGTTCGAAGTTGTCGACCACTTCGAGCAACTCCAGGAGGATTTGGTCGTTGGCGCCGCGTACTATCTCCTCGAACCGCCGCGCCGTGCGCTTTTTGTAATTGTCGAACTCGGCCACGGTGCGCAGCAATAGATCGTCAAGCTCCTCCACGTGGGCGGCGAGTTTCTCTGCCTCCGTCAGCTCGGTTGCGGCGGCTTCCTCCGAACCGTTGTCGCTCTCGTCGGCCGCCTCGTCGGCCGCTGCTTCGGCGACCTCTTCGGCAGGCGCCGTCGGTTGCGGTTGCTCACTATCTGCTGTCGATTCGGTATTGACTTCTTTGTCGTCGCTCATACTCTGTCAGTCCTTATCACTGTCATAACCGGAGAGCACTTCGGTGATGGTCTTGGCGGTGTGCTCGACCACTGAGACCAGCTTCGAGTACGGCATCCGGGTGGGGCCGATGATGCCGATGGCTCCGGTGATTTTGCCGATGCGGTACGATGACGCCACCAGGGAACATTTCATGATGTCGGCGTACTTGTTTTCACTTCCGATCACGATCACCAGCCCGGCGTCCTGGGCGTCCTTGAGAAAATCGCTCAAAAGCCGCCCGTTTTCAAGGATTTTGACCAGCTCGGATATCTTCCCCATATCAGAGAACTCCGGCTGCTGGAGCAGATGATCGACCCCCGCGATGCGAACGGCATCGGGGGCAAGATCGGTCCATATTTTGTTGTCGGAGTCCAACAGCAGCTTAACCAGCCGTCCGCCCTTGGGAACATCGGCCAGACGGGAGCCGATAGTCCGCCGGATTTCACCCAGGGTCAGACCGGCCAGCCGTTCGTTCAGCACCGCCTCCACCTCGCCCAACGAACTCTCGGAGATGGCCGCCTCGATCTCGATAATCACACTGCGGGCCAGCCCTGAGCGGACCACCACGACCACCATAATGCGTTCGCTGGTGATCGGAATCAGATCAAGCCGTTTGAGGACACCTTCGTCGAAACGCGGGCCGATGGAGACACCCAACTCCTGAGTGATCTCCCCCAGCACCTTGGAGGTTTGGCCCAGGATAGCATCAACGCCGCGCCCCTCCCTCAACACGGCATCGCGGATCGCCTCTTTTTCGGCGCGAGTCAACTGGTCCGGCTTGAGCAAAAAGTCGACATAAACGCGATAGCCGAGATCAGTCGGAATCCTGCCGGCCGAGGCGTGCGGCTGCTCCACCAGGCCCAGTTCCTCAAGGTCCTGTAAGGTGTTGCGAATGGTGGCCGAGGACAGTCCCATACGAAAGCGATTGGCAATCACGCGCGACCCCACCGGGTCGGCGGAGCCTATGTAATGTGTTATCAGGTTATAAAGGACCTGTTTCTCTCGTTCACTTAAGTTCTCAAACGCCATACGATTAGTCTCCGCCGCACGCTATGTCTGCCATATTGGCAGCCGACGTGTCAGACTGCTGATAAGGTACGCCGTTTATAGTTGCAAGTCAAGGATAAACGCGCGGTATGACCGCGAAGGCGCCCGGCTGAGTATAATTTCACTCCCAAGGCAACTCCTATCGGGAGGTTTTGTGGGCGGCGTATGTCAACATGCACCGCCATAAAACACCGCATTCGCCAGGCAGCAGATGTGAACATCTGCCGCTCACGGGAACACTCCCGAAAGCATGGGTCCAGCTTTCCTCCCGCGGTACGAAAGATCGGTTTGAGGTTGCCGCAGACACAACGGCAAGGTTGTCCAAAGCCCACACACACAGCGGCCGCATCGAAAAATGCGGCCGCCATCCATCCGTGAGCTTGAAGTACTACTTCTTCTTCTCGGTCTTCTTGTCTTTGTCCTCTTTGGCCGCTTTGGGCACCAGCTTCTCCTTGCGGTCGTCGATGCCGTTGTTGTTCTTGTCGATAAAGTCATCGTACTTTTGAGGTGGCTTGGTCGTCTTCTCGACCGGTGGTTTGGGCGGGGATTGCAGTACCGGCTTCTTCTCCTCGGCTTTCTTCACCTCGGGCTTCTGCTGCTTGACCACCTTGGTGGTGTCCTTCTTGGACTTTTTGCTGACGGCCAGGACATCGCCGCCGAAGGCGAGCAGTACCGCCACGCTCACCAGCCCGACCAGGAAACGTTTCATCAGTCTCATTTATCTGCCATCTCCCTGTTTGGACGCGCCGCCGCCGGTTTTGGTTTTTGTGGTCGTCGACTTGGCGCCCGAACCGGAGCTCGGCTTGCTGGGCGGCGGTTTCACCGCTCCGGTCTTTTTCTCGCTGCCGCCTCCGCCGGACGGAGGATTCGGTCTGATGGTCGGCTTTGACTCACTGCCCCCTTTGTCCCGTTTGGGTTGAACGGCAGGCTGACTCGGTTTGCTCGTGGGCGTTTGCGAGCCGGACTTCTTCTGGTAAAAACCTTTGGACTGCTTTTCGGCCGGCTTGCTGTCAACTTTCTTGCCGCCGGAGACTACGCTGCCGTGATCTGACCCGCCGTTGAAGCTATCGCCGGTAGTCTGGCGCTTGCTCTGGTCGATACTGCCGGTGCTCTTGAGCGGTCCGTCGCTTGTCCGAGTGGGAACGCCGGTAGTGCGCCGCTCTTTGCCGCCGACCGCGCCGGCCGTCTCATACCCACGTGCGGTGGCCACCAGCTTGGCGTTGCCGCGGACATAACGCTTGTCGCCGGTCGGCTGGTAGTCGGCCGCTCCGTTGGTGACGTTCGTAGCCTTCTCCTTGACACCCGGCGCCTTAGTTACCACCGGCTGATGTTCTTTGAACTTGGGATAGCCGCTCTTCACGGGATCGCGATAGCCGATGCTGCGCACCTCCTTGTACTTGGAAACAACGAGGGGTTGGGGGCGAATGATGTCGCGGTTCAGGATGACCGTGTGATAATGGGAGAAGTGCACGTCCTGTTCCCAGCAGTGACCCCAATGGTTGTAGATCGTGATCGTGTGCCAGCCCACGTAGATGCGGGGGATGTACAGCGGGGCGCAACCCCAGTAGACGCCGTCGATATAGATCGAAGCGCCCCAGGGATAGTCGATATAGGCGTTGCCGCACACCGTCCACGACGGATAGTAGGGATAGTAGATCGGACGAAAGTAAACCGGTTCCCATTCATTGATGTACATCGCGGTCCGGTCGAATGCGAACTTCTGACCGTCGTAACGCACGAAATACTCACCGTTGAGGTTGTCCATGAACTCATGGCGATCATCCCAGTCACAGATCAGGCCGGACACCGGGAACCATTCCGGAATGGGGAAGCGCTCCCGCGAGGCGATGATCTGGATGTTCTCGACCCCATCGGGACCGGATACGACGAGATCGAAGTCGTCGTCCGGACCCGGCAGATAGTTGGTGACGCCGCCGGGGACGAAGTTGTCCCGGCCCGGGTCCGTCGGGAACAACAGGTTCACCCGTCCTTTGGTGTCGATCGAATAGATAGCCACAAAGGCGTCGCGACTGGCGCGGTAGTTGATCACGACGTTGTCACCGACAAAGAAGTCGCCGTCGAGATGGTTGGTCCACACTTCCACGTCGAGGTAACGATCGATGCGGACATTATCGAGATAGTTGGGGTCGTTGTTGTAATCCTGGTCGTAGTCCTGCTGTAGGTTCTGCGCGACCGCCGTTCCGGCCACCGCGAACCACATCAGGGTCGCCGTCGCCGCCGTATTGAGAATTCTGCGCAACATGTCGATCACCTTCCTTTCAATGATCTCTATCCTATTGACCCGAGGCGACGCTCGGTCGCGCTTGGACAACGCTTTCGTCAATCACCGGCGGCGCCAATTCGGGATTATTCTCAGCGGTTTGATAGGCCCACTGGAACCGCACCCACCCATCAAAACCATTCTCGGAGAGGACGCGCAGCTTGGCGTAGTTCCAGTCGCCGTGAGTATCTTTTATCGCAACCACGTAGATGTGGCCCTCGACGATTTCAGCCCAGCCGTTGAACGACCAGCCCTCATCCGGCGCCCACGGCGCCCAGCCGACACCGTCGAAACTGGAGTTGAAACCCATCGGCTGCAATAGCACGTCAACATCACTTATCACATTGATGTAAAAGACGTCCCCGGACCGATCGAGGTACACGTCAGCGCCGACATTGTCGGATGCAACCACCGTCGCCGCGGAAAAATCAAAGGCCGAGGCACTGGGGTCGACCGCGTCATCATACAACGTCATCCGGCCGTCAGGACGAGGCGTGTCTTTGACCGTCTCGGCCGACAGATCGGACTCCTGTCCGGCCTTGTCGATGGAGGTGACGGCGTAATAGTAAGTGACGCCGTTGGTGACGCTGTCGTCGATGAATCCCGGATCGTAGTAGTGCAGATCAAGATCAGGATTAGGTTCCGCTTCTCGGAGACCGATCCTCCCGTAGCCGGTGAACTCGTAGAAAGAGCGGTACACCTCGTAGTGAGTGATGTCACCTTCGTAGGGAGCGGTCCAGTAAACGAAAACGGAATCGTTGCCGGTGATGGAGAAGACTCCTTGCGGCGGCTGCGGGGGCGGGTCGTAGACGGCGATCACTTCATCGTCATTGCTGCACCCGACAGTCATCAAGCCGATCATCGCGAGGACGAGTATCGAAAATTTCCTGAATTCCATGTCTGACTCCTTGCCAAATCATTTGCTTGCCGCCCGACATAGTGTCAAACGGCGTGCCAACCACCGTAACGGCCGTGGTGGCTGTGACTTAACGCGGAGATAGACCCCTCGGGACTCAACTGCCCGCATAGATTCTGTGCACACCTCACGGCTGCTGCACAATATCAAGTCACCTCTTTTGGAGATTGTATTCTTTGATCTTGGCGCGAAGTGTGTTGCGATGGATGCCCAGTTTCTCGGCGCACAGACTCATATTCCAGTCCAGCAGGTCGAGGCATCTCTTGATATGGCGACTTTCCATTTCGGCGAGCGCTTCTAACCCTCCCGCCTCTCTCCCGCCGGCATGCTTGGGGCTAAGGCCGGTGAGATCGTTTTTGGTGATCTGGTTCGAGTTGGTCAGCACAACGGCACGCTCGATAATGTTCTCCAACTCCCGGACATTTCCCGGCCAGTTGTAAGCAACCAACAACTCCGCCGCTTCACTGTCGACCCCGGCGATTTCCTTGCCCACTTTGCGGCTGAACCGATCAATGAACTTTTCGGTCAACAGCAGAATGTCGCCGGCCCGCTCGGCCAGCGGTGGTATATCAATCGTTATCACGTTCAGGCGGTAGTATAGATCTTCCCGGAAACCACCGTCGGTCATCAGCTTCGACAAATCACGGTTGGTGGCGGCGATGATCCGGATGTCGAGCGGTATCTCCTTGACCGAACCGAGCCGCTGAATGCGTCGCTCCTCCAGCACCCGGAGCAGCTTGACCTGCATGGTCGGCGGCATCTCGCCGATCTCGTCCAGAAAGAGCGTGCCGCCGTCGGCCAGTTCAAACCGGCCCTGTTTAGCTTTCTCGGCCCCCGTGAAGGCGCCCTTTTCGTAGCCGAACAGTTCCGATTCGAGCAGTGTCTCGGGAAAGGCGGCGCAGTTGATAGCGACCAACTCTTTCTCGGCGCGCGGCGACAGGGCGTGAATGGCGCGGGCCACCAACTCCTTACCGGTTCCGGACGGCCCGGTGATCAACACGGTCGCCTCCTTGGGCGCCACCAGCGAGACCAACTCCTTGACCTTGAGAATAGCAGGAGAGTCGCCGATGATCTCCGAACGGGGAAACACCTCGGCCAGTCGTTCGCGCATCACCTTGTGTTCGACCACCAGTCGGTTCTGCCGGGCCGCTTTCTCCAGCTTCAGCAACAACTCGTCGAGATTCTCGACCGGTTTGGTCAAGTAGTCGAAAGCCCCCGCCTTGATCGCAGCCACCGCCGTTTCCACCGAGCCGAACGCCGTCAACACCAGCACCTGGATGAACGGATTGATCTCACGTAGCTTCCCCAGCAGTTCCAGGCCGGTCATACCCGGCATTTTCATATCCACGATGGCCAGCGGAGAGAAAACGTGATGATACTCCTCCAGAGCGGCCGCACCGGAGGCGAAGGCATGAACATCGAAGCCTTTTTTGGAAAGATAGCCAGCCAGCATCTCGCGCTGCCCGCTTTCGTCATCCACCACCAGCAGTTTGGTTAAGGCCATAGCGTCAATTTACACAATCCGCCGCTCGCATCAACACAAAAAACCCGCCGAGGCTGCGGCGGGCTGGGTTGGACCAGAATGTTCTACTCCCCGGAGCCGATCAGAACCCGTACGCCGGCGTGAATGTCCCACACTCCCAGCGTTTCATCGAACGTCAGGGTTTCATCCCGGTACTCACGTTTGGCGTCGCCGGTGGCGGCATGATGATAGCCAACTTCGAGGAAAATCCCACTGTAGTCGGCGCTGTAGTAGAACAACCCCAACCCCGCTCCGGCCGCCAGAACCGGGTCATACGACACCGCCTGGTACCTGGGCTCGCTCAGCAAGGTGGTGAATTTGGCGTTCTGAATGCCGACGTGCGCCTTCACATACGGCTCCAGGTTGGATTCCCCGATGAAGTAGTATTTCGCATACAGATTGGGATTGTACAGACGGTGGTACGATCCATCCACCTCCGGAGGTCCGTCGATGCCGAACTGCGTGTACATGAAATTGACGCCGACAACCAGATTGTAGCGGAAGAAGTAACCGAAGTCCGCACCCAGCGACCAGCCCATCTTGGCGCCCAGGCTGTCGTGCCAGTCACTCAGCCCGCCGGAAGGGGCGCCCAACCCGCCGTAGAAGCATACTTCCAGCAGATCGCTTTCTTCGTCCTCGTCTTGCGCCATGGCCGCGAGGTTGATGCCGAAAAGCAGAATTACCGTTAGAAGGATTGACCACCGTTTCATCTACCTATCCTCAGTTTGTTGCGCTTCGTCTACCGTTCTATTTCGACTCCGCCCCTCCGAGGGCGCTTTCGAAGCCGATTCAGGCGGTTAATAAATATGCCAATAGACGCTTTGTCAACAGATTATGTCCAATCGTTTGTGGCGCACTCGACTGCCTGAGGGAGGGGGCGTAAGGGTGGGGGCGAACCAGCCGCAGGCGGCTGACAACCTCGGCCGCTCCTTGCCGCCCAACCAGAGAGAAGCCAGCCGGAAACCAGCCACGCCCGGCGTCGGCTAATGGGGGGTAGCGTTTTGATTATCATTGAGAAGCGTCTTTGTGAATGATGTAGACCACCAAGTCACACTTCTGTCCATGTAGTAATGCGAATAGTAAATACCCAACACCACCAGTCCCCCTTCGCACGAAATATACGACGACGCCTTATACACGGTATGGTAGCGGTTGCGACCGTCACGATAATCGGCCATGAGCGGACCGCGCCTCAGGTCGAACGTAAGTCCGTCATCGGTCGACACGCCCAGATACATATCACTTTTGCCGCAGCCGGAGGTCATAAGAATATAGTAGATTCCGCCCCAGCGTTTCACTTCGCCATGCCACACGCAACGTCGGTGCGCCCACGCTGTGTCTTCGGGTGTCAGGACGTGGGGATACAATGGTTTGATCCGGCAGGTATCGATGAACGTCCAGGTGCTGTCCGGATGCGGCGTTCTATACAGCAGGAGCCGGTTCGTGGAATCGCACCGACCGTTGACCTGGCTCACGGCCCATATACTGAGGCTGTCGCCGCGGTAAGGAGATGCCGACATGGAAATGAAATCTCTTGTCGAGTCGGGTCCGGCGACCAGCCTCGGACCGGTCCAGGTAACAAGATCGGGAGACTTCAGGACGTACACCGCACTTTCAGTGGCGTTCCCACAAAGGGCCGTGTAATAGAACGTCGCCCGGAAGAAGAAGTAGAAATACCCGTTGGTGTAGCGGGTTAGGTGGCCATCAGAGAGGTGGGAAGCCACGCACCCGCTGTCAAAAGCGTAGGTGGAACAGCAGGAAGAATAATGCGTCCACGACGTGCATGCCGCAGGGGTTATGAGCGGGTCTGGACAGGTGTCGTCGCCGCTGATCGGCAGGTTCCAGGTCACGTTGTCATGGCTTACCCTGACGCACGGGTTCTCGTAACCGGCGCTTGTGTACGGCGTAAACCCGAGAACATACTGCCAGAGACTGTCGGTCACTCCGACCGGATCGTATATGAGCGACGGATGGATGGCCATATACATATCGTTGGCCGTGATGGTATCCGGTTTCTGATAAGGATCCGTGCGAACCTTAAGCGCTTTGTAATTGCTATCCGAACGCACGACATAGAAGCCGCCAGAGTCCTCGGCCGTCACCCTCATACTCAACCAATTGTGGTTGTTAATCTCGTTCACGAAGCTAGCGCAGATTTCCGCGACGGTGTTGGGTCCTGCCTGAGATCGTTCTACCGATACTACCGTGTCGTAAATGGTGTCACACCAGGTGTACGGGAAATCGTGCGTGCGCGGCGTTATGTCGATCCGATGGGGGCGAATCCACGCGCTTTTGGGCACAACTATGTCAAGACAAGTGTCGGAGGGGATAACGACAACGTCGGGCGCCAAGGAACTGTCGCAAGCCGCCGGGCCGCCGGCCTCAACTGCTGTCGTACCCGGATATTCCTTTGCGGAGTCGGCGCTGCCGCCGCTGCTTCCGGTTGAATCGGCCGGCTTGCCCGAGCCGACCACAGTTGCGTTGCCGCTCCCCGAAACGACGGATAGCGCCGTGATGATAACACCAGCATCGGCAGCGGTGTTACGGCCCTTGGAGCAAGCGACTCCTATCGTCCGACAAGTGGCAAGAAACGACACGATCACTACCGTGATCATCAGACCGGCCGCACTGCGAACGTTGGCTGAATTCACCATATTGTCTCCACCAGGTCGGATTGTCTCCGGCGCGTGCACGCGGTAGTTCCTTCTGATACGGACGATTCTGTCGGTAGTATATCGGTTGATCTGACACAGTCAAAGGCAATTGTCATGGGCAGTGCAAACCAACTGGGGTGTTTTGGGAGATTGAAACAAAGAAGGACTTGACCTTGGCTTTTGGGAGTCGTTGACTTATTCCCATGGCCGCAAGGCCGAGGATTCCGTGCCCTTTATCTAAAACAGACCGGCCATCCGAATTGGAATCGTCGGGCAGATTTCTCCGAACCCTGCCCTTTCTTACAGAGCAGAACTTGTATCGCCCCGGCCGAACTCGCAAAGCGCTAGAACTCAAAACACGGGTTGACCGGCAGCGGACCGCCGGTATATATGAAGTCGACAATCCTCACCAGATCGCTAACATCAACATCGCCAGAGCAGTCGACGTCGGCCAGCAATACAGATGGAAACGGCGGAAGCCCGCCGGTGTACATGTAGTCTACCAGGTACACCAGATCGCTAATGTCGATGAGGCAATCAGGGTCGTTGTCAATATTGCCGCGTGAAATCGACAGGATGGCGCGGAAGGCGTCCACCCGTCCCCAGCCGTACTCAACCGATGGTGTGTCCGGCAACGCCCCCCAGTCGAGGTTCTTGACCGCCGAACTACATAAGATGGTGTGGACTTCCAGAGCTGTGAGGGTCGAATCGCGTGCCAATACCAGACTGGCC
>Ga0214473_10000337_pt1 | contig 66122 bp, 68 predicted proteins | sample RVTome_7_FD_203509 | JGI IMG/M metagenome (GOLD analysis project Ga0214473, IMG submission 203509) | Soil microbial communities from uranium-contaminated site in the Upper Colorado River Basin, Wyoming, United States - RVT98D197 | ecosystem: Environmental > Terrestrial > Soil > Contaminated >...
CGGAGATCGCACCGTAAAGATCACCGACACCGTGCCCTCCATCCGCGAATTCACTCACCGCGTTGCGCAACTCGGTGGATTCCTCGGACGTAAGTCCGACGGTGACCCGGGAACACAAACACTCGCACGCGGCATCGCAACGTTCGACATCATCGTGCTTGCATATGAAATCTTCAAAGAAACTCACGCACCACCGTAGCGCCTGTGTCCAGAACGGACTTGTGGGTAACGATCAGCTCCCCTCAGGGGTTGCGTCGCCTCCCGCGCGGGGGCGTAGATTGAAACAATTCAGTCTCTCGCATGTAAGGTCACGCGGGGTTACCGCCAGGCGTGAAGAGCGAGAGATGTGCCTGCACCCAATGCAACACCCGCTCAGCCAGTTCGACGGCGCGGGCGTGCTCGTCCGCGGTCACTTCTTCTGCCAGACCCGGGTAGCGCGTTTCCACGGCGTAGTGTGTTAGCGCATCCGCCTCACAAATCTCCGGCGGAATCTGCAGACCGCTCTGGTCGAGCAACGTGAGCAGGTCAAGCAAATCGTGCGTCTTCGGAAAGCGCACTTGACGATGGACGAGCACTGCCTTGATCGCTTTTTCCGCGGCCTGCTGCGCATCGAAGCACAGGTCTTCGTAGAGCACGTCCGGCAGGTTCAGGCCGGCCGGGTTCTGGCCAGGTTGCTGCGCGCACGCCGTAGCCACTCCTATGGGCTGGTGGGGTCGCGTTCGTTAGGCGGCATAAACCTCGCGCCCTTCACGTAGCGCCGGCTCGATGATGGTCCCGACTCTGTTGCTGAAGGTGCGGACGTCTCCGGGCGTGACCACAATGACATCGATCGGGATGGCGAGCCCGAAGAACGCCTGATGGATCTGCTGCGCGAGTCGGCGCCGATGCGCGACGCCCGACTTGATTACGAGGAGGTCGACGTCGCTATCGGGACCCATGTCGCCACGGGCCGCAGAGCCAAACAACACGATGCGATCCGGGTGCGCCACGGCCACGACGCGCCGGACGATCTCGTCGAGTAGTGTTGCAGGCAACTGTCGGTTCGTGGCGCTCACGTCATGGATGATACACAAATATCGGCCGTCGTCGAAGCCGCAGCTTCTCCATTGCTCTTTGCCTCACGCTCATCCCTCATCCTCTGTCGGTCGCAACTGCCCGAGGCCGAAGTGCGCGGAGTAGCCGAGGATCGTTGCCATCTTTCTATTGCTCGTACGCCCCCCGCCGTAGCAGGGCTCTCACCTCGTCGTGGGTGCCGAGGAACGAGACATACAACGCACCAGGGCGATCCTGGAACACAAACCGAAGGCTAAGTGTGCCCCGGCATTCGAAGATCTTGCCGCCGAGCTTTCGCACTCCGAGTCCGCCATGGCGATGTGGATGGCCGAAGGCCTCGGTCAGCTCGCAAAGGGCCAGAAGACACGCGATGCGGTCATCTCTCGACACCTGACGTAGCCGGCGCAGCACCGTCGGGTCGATCGATAGCAGCTTACCCAAGCAACGTCCTGAGCTCGTCTGCCGTCGTAGTAACCATCTTGCCCGCCCGTTTCAGGCGGCGGTATCGGGCGTCGGTGGCGCGGTCCAGGCGCTGGACTTGCTCCTCGGTGGCGCCGTATTCGCGCTGCGCGTAGTCAGTCGATTCGACCTCCACCTTGCGCAAGGCAATGATGTCCGCCCCGGCGACGATACCTATGTCCTCCCCGCGGGCTGCGGCCGTGAGCCAGCGCCCGAGGTTGCGCTTCGCCTGAGTGATGGTAAGGGTCTTCATAGGGGCTTTATAGAGTTTCTGATTGTGCGGCTCAAGCGCCATCCGCGCGTAAGGCGAAGGCGGAACGGGATGCTTTCCGATCAATCTTTTCACCAGCGCGCTGGAATCTGGTATGGAAAGGCGTTGCTTCTAGTCGAGATCTAGCGAGGCAGGGCCTCGGACCGTAGGTTCGGCGGGGCCGCTCCCCGTTGGGTCGCTGGGAGCTGCTCCGAATGTAAACTTGACTCAACGGCAACGGATTCTGGATTCCACGCAACCTAGTTCGGCACGCGGGCTTTTTAAACATGTACACGCGCTTTTTCGGTTTCAAGGAAAGACCATTCAAGCTGGTGCCCAACCCGGCCTATCTCTATTTGAGCAAAGGGCACGAGGAGGCCCTGGCCCATCTGCAGTGCGCCGTTTTGCATGAAGACGGGTTCGTGGCCATTACCGGCGAAGCCGGGACCGGCAAGACCACCCTGTGCCGCAGCTTTTTGGAGAACCTGGCCAGGGAAGTCGAGGCGGCCTACATATTCAATCCCCGACTGGATGCTGTCGGACTTTTGAAAGCCATCAACGAAGAGCTCGGCATCGAGTATGCCGCCGATGCCATCAAGCCGCTCATCGATGCCTTAAACCAACACCTCATGGCGCAGCATGCTCAGGGCAAAAAGGTCATCCTCATCATCGACGAGGCCCAGAACCTCGGCCGCGACGTGCTGGAGCAGCTCCGCCTCCTCTCCAATCTGGAGACCACGCGCCACAAGCTTCTACAGATCATCCTGGTGGGGCAGCCCGAGCTGGGGGAACTCCTCGATTCCCACGAGCTGCGCCAGCTGAGGCAGCGTATCACTATTTACACGCATCTGACGCCCTTTACCTTCAAGGAAACCCGCGATTATATCGAGCACCGCATCCGCATCGCCGCCGGCCGGCCAGCGGTGCGTTTTACCCAGGCCGCCTGCCGGCGCGTCCACCGCTTTGCCGGCGGCATTCCGCGCCTTATCAACATCGCCTGCGACCGGGCCCTGCTCTGCGCCTTTGGCCTGGAAAGCCGCAAGGTCACCCGCCGCATCGCCTGTGAGGCCCTGGATGAGCTCAGGTACCCGCGCCGGCGGCCGAAGGTTTTCCCGCTGGCGGTCGGGTCGGTTCTCGTGTTGGCCTTGATCTGCGTTCTGACGGTGCTGGCGGTTTCTCCCCGCCTTCCGGTATTCTCCGCCTTCTCCCCGTTTGGCAGCGTAAGGCAAGAGGCGCAGCCGGAAAAGATCGCTTCGGCCGGCCCGGTCGTTCCGGCTGCTAAGCCGCCTCAACCCTTGGTCGAGGACTCCGACCCGGCTACTGACGCTGTCCCTTCGATTACCCATTGGCCCGAATTCGTGAGCAATATAAGCCGCCAGGCCAATGCGACGTCCTTGCGGCAAGCCGCCGCCGATATCCTGCTTACGCGCTGGCTCAAAGAAGATGTCATCACGGCCGTCGCAGAGCCATCCCTCGACAACGAGACCTATTTCCGCCTCGCAGCCGGCCGTAACCAGCTTGAAGTGCTCACATTGGAAAACGACCTTGTAGTGATCGAGCGGCTGAACCTGCCCACCATCCTGGATCTCGGTTTGCCGGACGGCGAAGGCGACCAGGAACTGGCTGGTTTCGCGGTGCTGGAGAAGATCGAGGATGGCGCCGCCTTTCTTGCAGGCGGGACCCCGCTTGCAACTTACAGGGTGCCAGTTGCGGATTTGCGGGCTGGCTTTTCCGGAAAGGCCTTTGTCTTCTGGAAGAATTTCTGGCATCTCCAGGGAACCATTTCCACCAGCGCGCCGCCGCAGACCGTTCTGCTCCTCAAGATGTATCTGGCGGAAATCGGCTTTCCGGAAATAGATCCAGCCCCAGTCTACGATGCCCAGACCCGCTCGATCATCAGCCGGCTGCAGGCCCGGCATGGCCTTTTGAGCGATGGGCTGGTGGGTGCGCAGACCAAGATCATTTTGTATAATGACAACAATACCCTTAAAATTCCTTTTTTGTGTTATGAATCACGACTTGATAAAGGGCGATAGGCGTGAGCTCGATCTTAAAAGCTTTACAAAAACTTGAGGAAGAAAAGCAAAAGGGAGAGGGGGATATAGCCTTTCCCGCCGGAAGCCTTGGCCGGCCCGACCAACGGCTATATGAGAAGAGGAAATCTCCTTGGGCTCGGGTCAGTGTGCCGTTTCTCATGGTAATGCTTTTAGGTGGCGGCTGGTTTGGCCGGGCCTATTTCAAGGAAGCTGACCTGCCCGTAACAAGGCAGGCTCTCAAGCAAGTGCCTCCCGCCCAGGATCAGGAGCAATTGGCAGGGCGCGCAACTGAGCTTGCCGTTGCCGCAGAACCGGTCTTACCCGTTAAACACCAGGTTGGGGCAGGCGCGGCTTTGAAAAACCCGGAGCCAAACAAGGCGGCGGCGATCTTGCCCCGGCCTGCCCCCCTGCCGGTCGCCCTGGAAGAAGAAAGCTCGCAAGGGCAAGAGGAAGAAGAAGCGGCCACCGGGGCAGGTTCTCCTTTAGCGCCAAAAGAGGAGCCAAGGACGCAAACACAGGCAAATGAAGCCGGAGCGGGACCTGAGGATTCGATCCCAGTTTTTCATAACGCGCCCTTGAAGGTCCAGGCCCTGGTCTGGTCTGAGAATCCCGCAAAGCGCATGGCCGTGATCAATAACCTGGTGTTAAAGGAAGGGGACCGCATCGAAAGCTTTCAAATCGCGCGCATCGACGCGGACGCGATAGTCGTCAATGCCGACGGGCATCTTTGGCAGATCCCTTTTGGCTTGAAATAGAGGGAAGGCGAGGATTACATCTGGACCGTGCTCGCTGAGTTCGGCACGGCTGCCCGCTGGCGCATCAGAGTAGCCGCGGGTCGAAACGAAAGGCCTGTGGTTTGCCAATGCGCAGCCTGCTGAACTCGGGATGGGCGGGATTGAGTAGATAGTTATTTTCCTGAGGCACGACCGCAGAGGGAACGACCAGTACCGCCGTCTTCCCCTCCCGCACCCAGCGGGTACCCACGTCACGGGTGGCCTCGGGAGACGGGTAGTAGCACCAGCCCGCCGGCAGATCCGCCTCGGCTACACGGGTCATCGTCAGGCGCTCCGGAACGTCGATCGCGAAGGTGACGAGGTCCTCAGGAATGGTCGCCGCGTCAACGTGAACCAGCAATTCCAAGATCGCCAACGCCAGCGTAGCGGATGCGTAGACGACTGCTACGCCGGGGTGGTTCCAGCGGCCCCCATAGGTGCGTGCTCCTTCACCCTCAAATGCGCGCGCCGCCAGCCTCTCTGCACAGATGCGCCAGACGACCATGTCACATTTTGCGTCCGAGATAAGGCCTATCGCCTGCGGCGTTCCGATCGGAGGCCATCCGCCGCATGCGACCGGCCGCGGGGCGTAGCCGCACTAACTGTACACGCCGTACTCAATGCGGCCCAACACTTCTTCTACCTGGCGCGCACCGATATCGTTATCGAGCAGAGACAGCGGGGCCTGATTGCCTAGGGCACGGTTTGGCTGATGCAACCAGCGGGCAGCCTTGTCGTGACTTCCAAGAACCTGCGTCGCCTGTGCGGCGATCCGGGCCAGCCGCACCAAGCGGTCCGACTCGTCGGCGCGGAGCCGGCCGTGCTTGCGCCGCGCGATGGTGCGCAGCGGCAAATTGAGTGCCGCCGACGCCTCGTCACGCGTCACGCCATAGCGCGCCATCACTGCCTCCAGCGCGGCATATGGCAACCCCATACGTGACTGTTCCCGCAAGTCGTCCACGCTCGTGATCTTCCGCCGCAACCCGCGTTGCCCCCCCAAAGCCTCAACAATATCTCCCGTGCGTAACATCGCAATTGGCACATAGACTAATGCCACTTGGCACCGATTGCAAGCGCGGGCCCGAGGGGGCGAAATGGAACGGATCGAAGGACGCAAGCCCCTCACCGGCCAGCTGACTCGACAAACCCTCACGTGCGTGGAACCCTGGGGAAGCTCGCGCGTCTACGCCAGGAGTCACAACACCGGGAAAGGGGGTCTGTCATGCTGAAAGAGTTCAAGGAATTCGCCATGCGCGGCAACGTCATCGACATGGCGGTCGGGATCATCATCGGGGCGGCGTTCGGTAAGATCGTCAGTTCTTTTGTGGCCGACATCCTGATGCCACCCTTGGGTCTGCTGTTGGGCAAAGTCGACTTCTCCAATCTGTTCGTCAACCTGTCGGGACAGTCGTACCCCACCCTGGCGGCGGCAAAAGCGACCGGTGCCGCGACCCTCAATTACGGCCTCTTCTTCAACACCGTTCTCGACTTTCTGATCGTGGCATTCGCCATCTTTCTGCTGATACGGCAGGTGAATCAGTTGCAGCGCAAACCGCAACTGGCCCCCGCGCCGCCACCGACGACCAAAGAGTGCTCCTTCTGCTTCTCCAGCATACCGATTCGCGCCGTGCGCTGCCCGCACTGCACTTCCGCATTGACGGCCGTGACCTAGCCGGTGGCGAGCCAGGCTGGTACCCTCACCCTCCCCTCTCCCACGCGGGAAAAACGCGCGGGAGAGGCCGCCATTCCTAGCTGCACCGCCAAGACTGAGGAGTTACGGCAGCGGCAATTTCTGAATTGCGTCCTCCCGGGGGCTACGCTATGGTTTACCGATGCTGTTTGCCGTCGAAAGCACGATAACGGGCTGTGCCTGTTCAGGCGACACACCATTCTGCCCCGCACCTGCCCGCGCATGACGTTCACGAGTCAAGAACAATGAACAGCCGTGATATCTTAACCTTGATCGAGAACGGCGGCGTGGTCATGTACCCACTGCTGCTGTGCTCCGTCGTCAGCATCGCGGTGATCATCGAGCGCGCCTGGACGTTGATCCGTGCCGCCCGCGCCGCCGAACGCCTGCACCAGCAGGTGGGCGAAGCGGCACAGGAGGGCAGCCTGACCGACGCGCTGGCCTTGAGCCGGCGCGACGACTCGCCACTGGGCAACATCTACAGGGCGGTTCTCGGGCACGCCGACGAAGACACCCGCGCCCGCATTGCGCAGCGCCGTCACAATGAAATGTCCCGCCGCCTCAAACGCTACATCTGGTTGCTCGGAACCGTCGGCAGTCTGGCACCGTTCATCGGTTTATTGGGCACCGTCATCGGCATCATCAGGGCATTCGAGAACATGGCGGCCACGGGCTCCGGCGGCTTTGCGGTGGTGGCGGCCGGAATCTCCGAAGCCCTGATCGCCACCGCCGGCGGTCTATTGGTCGGTGTGCTGTCTATTTTCGCCTACAACGCCTTCATGGTGCGTATCGGCAACCTTTCGGCCCTGTGGCGCGATTGGACCGACGAGTTACTCATGCAGCTGGCACAGCCCCGGCCGCGCGAAGGAGGCATCACGCGTGTCGCTCAGTCCCGGTAACGCCGACGGTGATTTCAATGATGAGGCGGACATCGTTGCCGAAATCAACGTCACGCCGCTGACCGACATCTTCCTGGTCCTACTCATCATCTTCATGGTGACGAGCACGGCCTTGACGCAGCAAGGCACCAAGGTCAATCTGCCCCGGGCTGGCAGCGGTAACACCGAGCCCTTGAGCATCACCATCACAGCGACGGAGGACCACCGCATCGAGGTCAACGGCAAGCCCGTGGCCATGGAAGAGCTGCGTGTCGCTCTGGAGAGCGCCCTGCAAAAGACCTCAGAGCGCGGCGTGATCCTGCAAGGTGACCGCAACGTCGTCCTGGAACAAGCTGTGCAGATCATGACCATTGCTAAGGAAGCCGGGGCAGAGAAGATCGCGATCGCTACGGCACCTCTTCAGGGCACCGGCTCGCACTGAAGCACCACCTCCAGGTGCACGATTCGGATCCACCGTCATGGAGAACAGCGCAGAACCTGCGGGTAAGGCTCAACCCGAGAGCCGCTCACTGCGGGCCCTGCGCGAGATCTTTCAGGCCGGGCGGCCGCTGACCTACATTCGTTCCCCCGAAGAGCTGCGCATTGGCCGACTGCTGCACGAGGCGGCGCAGCTGTTCTTTGCACCGCCGGTTCAGGTCTGGACCTGGACTCTGACCGAAGGCCTGCGCCAGGACGGAACATCGAGCGGGACCGAGCCGCTTGGCCCCCGGGCGGCACTCGATTTTGTCGCCTCCTACGACGGACCTGGAATCTTCCACTTCAAAGATTTCCATGAGGTCATGCGCGACTCCCCGGAGATCCGCCGGCGCCTGCGCGACCTCTACGAGCGGTGCTTCGATACGGGCAAATACGTGATCATCTCTTCTCCGGTGCGCTACATTCCGGAGGAGATCGCGCGCGACCTGGTCTACCTCGAGCTCAGCGTGCCCGATACGGTAGAGCTGACGAGCTTCTTACGCGAGGAGATGGAGCGGGTGGCGCAGGCCGGCGGCTCGGTTGACTCGAGCGAACCCACCTTGCGCCAGCTGGCGCGGGCCCTGCAAGGGCTCACGTTCGATGAGTCGCGGCACGCCGTGCGGCGCGCCCTGGCGGTGCACAAGAAACTCGATCACACGGCGGTGCCTATCCTGCTGGAAGAGAAGAAGCTCCTGGTCAATCGCACCGGGCTGGTCGAATACATCGCCGACGGCACCGAGCTCGGGCACGTTGGAGGCCTCGATTACCTGAAAAAATGGCTGCTCGAGCGCCGCAAGTTGTTCGAGATGCGCGAGAGTGTCAGCGCCGACATAGTACCCAAGGGACTGCTGGTGATGGGCATTTCCGGCTGTGGTAAGAGCCTGTCGGTGAAAGCCATCGCGTCCTATCTCGGGTTGCCGCTTTACCGCATCGATATGACCGAGATCTTTTCCGGCCGTCACGGGCCGGCGGAGGGCGCCTTTGTACAGGCCTGCCGCATGCTCGAAGAGATCGCTCCCGCCGTGGTTTGGTTCGACGAGATCGAAATGAACATCACCTCGCAAGAGTCCACCGGTGAGCAGGGCCGTATGTTCGGTTTCTTCCTGACCTGGATGCAGGAGAAGGCCCGTGGCTTGTTTATCGCCGCTACCGCCAACCGCATCGACTTGCTTCCGGCCGAGATGATTCGCAAGGGGCGCTTCGACGAGGTCTTTTTCGTCGACTTGCCGCTCGATGACGAACGTGTCGACATCTTCAGGATCCATCTGCAACGGCGCGGCGTGGACCCGGCGAGCTTCAACCTCGAACGGCTGAAGCGCTTCACCAAGGGCTGGACGGGCGCCGAAGTCGAGCAGTGCGTGGTGTCGGCTCTGACCGCCGCCCGCCTCGAAGACCGGGAGATCACCGACGACGATCTGCTCAACGCCACCGCCAACATCGTCCCGCTGTCGAAGACCATGAAGGAACAAGTCGATCACATCCGCTCGTGGGCCTACGACCGCGCCGTCCGCGCCTCACCGCGCGAGTTTACGCACTGACGGGGAGGCGTGGGAGCGTGGAGTGTGGGAGCGAATTATCTCTCACGCTATCACGCTCTCACGCTCTCACGCTCCCACACTCTCACACTCTCACGCCTCTTCTAAGGAGAAACGGGCGTGCCCACTTTCCGCTACCGGCTGACGCGAGCACAGCCCCGGGCCTCAAGCGGCTTTGCCCGACAATTCAGGAGCTGGCCGCCAAGAGAAGGCAGCTACTCGGGGGGACCGGACCTGTCTTGATTCTGACGCAGTTTTCCGTTCGTCCCGAGTAGGCACGGTCTTCTCACGTGCCGTATCGAGGGACCTGACCAGCCAGTTTGCAAGCATCCACTTCCGCAGCGTAACCTGAGGTGAAATGACGATCCTTAAGCAAGTTCTGGCTCCCTACGCATTGTTCATCGTCACCGCCGCTGCGTTTCCCGCTGGCGCTCGGCAGGTCGAAGTGCCGCTGCAGTTCGACCACGCATTCATTCGCCAGGCGCTGGTGGCGCAGATCTACACCGGCGCGGGGGAGAAAGCACAGCTGTGGGACGACGGCACCGGCTGCGGTTACCTGAAACTGCGAGAGCCTGCGGTCAACAGTGCCGGCGGCCTGCTGCGCGTGGTCACCAGAGGTGAGGGCCGCGTGGGCACTCCGATCGGGGAAAAATGTTTTGCTCCGATACAGTGGGACGGCTTCCTGGAGCTGCTGGAGGAACCGCGCATTGGTGCCGACCAGCAGACACTCCAGTTCCGCATCGTCGAATCCAACATCTACGATCAGGAATGGAAGAAGGGCCTGCTGACCGGAAAACTGTGGGATCTGGTGAAGGAACACGTGCAACCGAAATTCGAAGCGGTACGCATCGACCTCAAGCCCGCCTTGGATGACCTTCACGATTTCCTTCCGCTGGTGGTCGGAGGCAGCGATCAGGCGCGCATAGAGCAAATGTTGAGTTCTCTGCGCCTCGCCAACGCGGCCGCCACTGAGAGCGGAGTCAAGCTCGATCTCGGCTTCAGCGTCAGCGACGTCACGCCAGCAGTCCCTGCGCCGGAACCCACTCTGACTCCGGAGGAGCTGCAGCGCTGGGAGCAGACCTGGCAGCGGTGGGATGCCTTCCTCACGTTCGTGGCGAAACAATTCGCCACCGAGGCGGGCGGCGAAGAGCTGCGCCAGGCGTTCTTCGACGTGTTGATGGAGGGACGTTACGATATCATCGAGGCGCTGGCGCCATCGGCTGCCGGCGCGCCAGACCCGACGAAAGCTCTATTCATCAAGACCTGGACTCGGCTCGTCCCGGTGGTCAGGAAGACGGCCACCTCTATGCCCGGCACCACCGCCATGCGTTACCTCAGCTTCATCGCCGCGGGCGATGCTTTGGTTGCCCTGGAACAGATCGGACCGGAGGTGGGCCTGGACATTTCGGCCGACGGCCTGCGGCGGCTGGCTCGCATGGTGGCTCCAACCAGCGTCCAGGATCCGCTCGAGTACAGCCTGGCCGTTGATCCCAGCTTGCGGCAGACCTTCGGCTTCGGACCGCCACTACCTCCGCCGGACCTGTCCGCCGAACCGGGTGAGGCGGACGCTCAGGCATGGTGGCGCGGCCTGCTCGCAATCCGAGCTGCGCACGCAGCCAAGGAACAACCACCACCGAAAGCACTGGAGCAGTGGGCGCCACCGGACGCGGAGTCCGTCGACGCCTATCTGCAGGCAGTCCGCGACGTCCTTACCGAAGCCACGCAGAAGAGCTTGGACAAGGGGGACCTGCCCAGGCCGCACCAGGATCTTTATCGCAAGCTGGTGCGCGCCACCGCCTGGCAGGAGAGTTGTTGGCGTCAGTTCGTGCGCCAGGGCAAAAACATTTCCTACATCAAGTCCGCTGTCGGATCGACCGGTATCATGCAGATCAATGAAAACGTCTGGCGTGGCTTTTACGAGGTCCGCGGCCTGCGCTGGGACATCCGCTACAACGCTACCGCCGGCAGCGAGGTGATCCTGCGCTATCTGAAGAGCTACGCTCTGACACGCGAACAGCCACCTGGTGTGCCTGATTTCCATGCCCGCGCCACCTATGCCGTTTACAACGGTGGCCCCGGACACGTTAAACGTTTTTTGAAAAAGGGGACGAGCAAAACCCTCAACCGCATCGACGAACTGTTCTGGCAGAAGTTCAAAGCCATCAGCTCGGGAAGCGAGGACAGCGTGGCCCGATGCCTGGTCGGAGGGTGAGAGGAAGGGCGTGGGAGCGTACGAGCGTTGGAGCGTGACGGCGTGGGCTTGGGAACAGCTTCTCTACCTCACGAAGCCGGCAGGCTCTCACATCCGTTGCCTCAATCCTTTACCCGGTCGACGGCTCGCTGGAATTCGCAGTGCCAGTTGGTGACCGTACCGAACTGCTTCACGTAAGCATCGAGCCCCACCAGGGCACGCGCCAGGAAGACCCGATGTCCGGGCGCTTTGAACAGACGATTTTCCAGGCCGATGGTTGCCATCGCCATGGCGGTTTCCACCGTGTTGAACTCGCGCGGGTTGTAGATTCTGTCTTCCAGGACTGGCGTGAACATCAGGTACATGATGCGGATGAAGGGCTCAGGATTGTCGCCGCGGTCCAGAAAACCCAGCCGCACTAAACAGTCCGCCATGGCGGTTTCATCTTTGGCCAGGATGGCCTTGGCCAGACCGTGGTAGGCGCGGCGAATGGCGTCCGGGAAGACGCGAATCGAGCCGAAATCGAGAATGGCTAGCTTGGGGTGGTAAGTCACGAGGTAGTTGCCCGGATGGGGATCCGTGTGGAGGACGCCGAACTCGAAGATCTGTCGCCAGATCACCCGGAAGTACTTGATTGCTACCCAGTCCTTGAGCGACTGATCGACGCCGGGGCTGAGGACGTCGTTGAACGGATAGCCATCGAGCAAGCTCATGGTCAGCACGCGCCGTGACGAGAACTCCGGATACACCTCGGGAATGAGCACCTCGTCATCGTCGTGAAACATCTTCTGAAAGCGCACGATGTTCCGCGCCTCGTTGAGGTAGTCGAGCTCTTCGTGCAAACGTTCCTCGAGCTCGCGGTAGACGTCGGACTCGTCCACCTTCTGGCGCATGACGTCGCGGCCGATGAGGGTGAAGGTCTGTAGCAGAGCTTTGATGTTTTGTAGATCTTGATCCACGGTGGCGTCGACGCCGGGGTACTGCACCTTGACGACCACCTCTTCTCCACTGGGGAGCCGCGCCTTGTGCACCTGGCCGAGCGAGGCGGCGGCAAACGCCTCTTCGTCGAAGGCGGCAAAGAGCTTCTCCGGCTGCTTGCCGAGCTCGCGCACGATCTGCTGCCGGATGAGGCCGCAGTCCATCGGCGGCACCGAGGACTGCACCACCGAGAGCACATGCAAAGCTTCGGCGGGGAGGATGTCGTCGCGCATCGAGAGGATCTGGACCAGCTTCATGAAGGCGCCGCGCAGCTCTTTTGAGCGCTCGACGATGCGCATGGCGTTCTTGATGTGAGTATCGAGCAGCGCCTTTTCACGCGCGCCGGCGGAACGGAACGGCCAGCGCAACGCCTGCCAGACGTAACTGGAACCTACGGAGGTCGCCAGCTCGCCCACCTTCAGGACGCGCTTGGCCCGCCCGCTCGTTATGTCGCCCTTGGTCTTCGAAGCGCCAGTCGCCACAGCGCCGATATTAAATGGCGGGATCGGGATTGTCGATGTTGGGGCTGGTAGTCGTTAGACGACCTTCATCGGCACAGAGCATTCCGCGCTCTCGCGAAGGCTTCCTCGGCCAGCACCCCCTGGATCAGCTGGGCTTACGAGGAAGTTGGGCACCATGCCAGACGCCGACGATCCAGACCGTATCGTTCTTTGTCCGGTAGAAGAACCGGCACGGGGCAACGATGACCTCGCGATGCGGAAGGTCTGGGAACTCCGGGATCTTTCGCCCAGACTCGGGAAATTCCTCCAGTCGTCGGAGAACGGTCTCGGCACGCCGCCGGAACCGTGTGGCCGCCGACGGTTTGTCGCGGCGGATGTAGGCCACCGCACCCAAGAACTGCACCCGCGCCGACGGGGTAAAGCGGACCCTCACCGTCGCTTGGTCGCAAGCATAGCGTCGGCATCAGCCAACACGCTGTCGAGGTCGAAGCCGGCACCTTCCGCGATCTCCCTCTCTCCACGCGCCAGCAGTCGCAACAGCTCGCGTTCATGCTCGGCTTTCTCATACGTCGTCATGCTGAGCAGGACCGCCGTCCTGCGACCGCCCTCGGTGATCACCAGCGGCCGCTTGGAGGAACGCACCCGGCGCAAGACGGCACTGGTGTCATGTTCGAGATCGGCCACTGGGATACTGTCGGCTTGTCTGCCCATCCGGTTCCTCCGTAGCTGCGCAAGCTGAAAAGTACCCCTTCACAAACACGATCACAAGATCCAACCTTGTTCCGCTACGGGCTTCGCGAAACCCGTTTCGTAGCCGTCGGAGCCCCATGCCTCACCAGTGGACGAGTTCCTGCCAGTAGCGACTCCACCTGCGCACGCGCGAGTACCACCGCCTCGGCCTCTAACTCACGCCACAACGTTTGCGCCACCGCTTACTTCCGTCTGCTTCGGCCTTCCGGACGCGATCCGGTATTCACCCGGCTGCCGGGTTTCTCCTGAACGCCAGTCTCTTTCCGCTCCGGCTGCGCCTCGGCCTCGCGTGCACGGCGCTTGGCTACCCAGCCTTCCCGGTGCACCTGCGTCTTGGAATTCAACACCAGCGCTCCGGACGGCACGTCGCGCATGACGGTAGTACCTGACGCAATGTAGGCATCGTCCCCGATATTCACCGGCGCCACCAGTTGCGAATCGCTGCCCACCTGCACGCGGTTGCCGATCGTAGTGCGATGCTTGCGAAAACCGTCGTAGTTGCAGGTGATGGTGCCGGCGCCGATGTTGGTCTCCTCGCCAATTTCCGCATCACCCAGATAGGCGAGATGGTTGGCTTTGGTGCCGGCGCCCACGACGACGTTCTTGGTCTCGACAAAATCGCCAATGTGGACCCCCTTGCTCAACCGCGTTCCCGACCGCAGCTGGGCAAATGGGCCAACCTGGACCTCGTCCTCCAGGACCGCCTGCGTCATCACTACGCCGAACTTGATGTGAACACCTCCGGCAATGGTGCAATCGGTGATGTGGTCGCTGCCGTCGAGGCGGCAGCCTTCTCCGATGCGGGTCGCGCCGCGCAAGATCACGTTGGGACCGATGACCGTGTCCTGGCCGATCACCACATCAGGGCCGATATACGCCGTGGCCGGATCTTCCAGCGTAACCCCGGCCGCCATCCATTGGGCATTGATCTTCGCCTGCAATTCCTTCTCCCTGGCTGCGAGATCGGCGCGGGAGCTCACCTGCACACCCTCCCCCGCCGTGGCTGGCGCATCCGCAATGCTGAGGCCTTCGGCGTGCGCCCGTACAACGATGTCCGTCAAGTACAATTCTCCTTGCGCGTTAGTCGGCTGCAACCCCTCCAGGGCGCGGAAAAGAAACTCGGCCTCAACGCAGTAGACGCCCACGTTGATCTCCCGAATTGCACGCTGAGCCGGTTCCGCATCCCGCTCTTCGACGATAGCGATCACACGGCCTGCACTGTCTCGTACGATGCGGCCAAAGCTGGTCGGGTCGTCAACTGTTTCGGTCAAGAGCGAGATCGTGGCGCCCGTGGTCTGGTGCGCCGCGATCAAGCTGCGTAAGGTCTCCGGACGCAAGAAGGGCAGATCACCCGCAACCAGCACGAGAGCGCCGCGAAAGCCGCCTAGCTGCGACAGGGCGGTGCGGGCTGCGTCGCCGGTGCCGCGAGGCTGCTGCTGTTGCGCAAACTGCGCCTTGTACGGCCGGCAAGCAGCTTCCACCGCCTGCGCCTGATGGCCGACCACCACCACGATAGGTTCCAGACCGGCAACCTGCAGGGCGGCAAGGGGATACGAAATCAACGGCCGGCCGCCGAGGTGATGCAGCATCTTGGCGCGTTTGGATTTCATGCGGGTCCCAAGCCCCGCTGCCAATACAATCGCCCCGACCGCACGCTCTGTCATTTGCGCATCCCAACTCGGGCGATAGTCGCTCACGGCAAACAAAACCACAACTTCAACTCATGTCCCTTCACCGTACGAGCCGTTCAGCGGCCCATCTGTCCGGAACATGTGGCAACTATCCGCGCTCGGGTGTGGGCCCTCAACCCGCCGGGGGTGCAGGTCCAGTTCCTCCGCCATGCTCGGCATGCACTGCTGAAAGGTAGGAGCAAGCATGAAAAGGAGATGCTGCACCGGTTCGAGATCGACGCCAAAGATCTGCTGCACCTGCGCCGTGTACCCTCTGACCACAGCTCGTCCCACCATTTCGCTCACACGCGGAACGTCAGTCCACGGTTCGAAAGAATCTATGTCGGAACCGGAGCGGCGCATCCGGCCGTCGGCAGCGGCAATGACCAGGTGCGGCAACTCGGCTTCGAGGTGGGCCGTGGTCTCAAAAGATTCCTCCATTTCCTCTTCGAGCGGCAGCGCATTCGCATTGGGCCGGTAGTACAGGTCCGACAACACGCCTCGCAGCACTATCTTCAAGCCGTCACCCTTCATCCCGTCCATGACGATACTGCGCGCGAGAAGCGGGCTGCCAGCCACCGTGCCGCTGTGATCGGGGCGGCGTTGCTGTTCGCGCCCCACCGCCGACTCGAGCACCGGCCCGAGCAGCCGCAAGAGCGTGAAGATGTGGAAGCACCCCCGCGGACCGCCGATCTGCTGCAGCAAGACCGTTCCCCAATTTTCGCGTAATGACGCACCGACCAGACGCTGCACATCCGGTAATCGGTCCGCACAGCCCTCACCCCGCGTGACGCTACTGGCGGCATAAGGGAATGCCGCCATGGCCGGCTGAATGCTGCGGATCTGTAAACTCGGGTAGACCAGTTCCAGCCGGACCGCCATGTCGTGGACCACACCCGGGCCACGGAGGCGGCCCGCCAACGGCATGATCCCGCGCTTACGCAAATCGAAGATCCTCCCCTCAACGATGATGGAACCGGGTGCGCCCCACACGAGGCGCAGAGAAATCATACGGGTGTGCAACGGTGTCAGCGTCATAGTCCAAGGTCCAAAGTGCAACGTCTAAAGTCTGAAATCTGAAATCTAGCCAAAACGTCCTCTCACGTCTGCAGTCGAACGCTTCGATAGCACCGAGCCGTTCACTCGACAAGAAAACCGGCTGAATCCGCCCGCCACCCTTACTTTCGCTTCTGCGCTTCGCGATAATATCAACAATATGGCGCTCAAGGAGCAAGAATTCTCCACCGAGGTGCGTGCATCGGTAGCACAGTGTTTCGCGGTCATCACTGACTTCGAGAGTTATCCCAAGTGGTTTTCGACGATACAGCGTATTGACGTCCTTGCGCAGTACCCCAACGGACTCGCACGACGGGTGGAGTACCATGTCGACATGAAGCTGAAGACGGTGCGCTATGTGTTGGAATACACGTACAAGAAACCGACGCTGCTGAGCTGGAAATCCGTCGACGGCGACATCGAAGCGATCGCAGGAAGCTATCGCTTCGAGAAGCTCGGTCCGGCCCTGACCCGCGTCACCTGCCGTCAAGCCGTGTCCTTGGGATTCTGGCTGCCAGGGCCATTGCGCTCACTGATCGAGAGCCAGGCATTGAAGCAGTCCATCCTCGAGTTCAAGGCAGCGGCGGAGAAAAATCGCGTCTAGCATATCGCGTATCGCATATCGTTAAGGACTCAGGACTCAGACGATACGCGATATGCGCGCGGGCGCGTCAGCGCCTGTAGGTCCCCATCAGTTCCGCCTGGGCGAGGACATGCCCTTCGATTGCACGCAGCACGTCGGCTTTGGTGGCGCGTGGTTTCAAGTTGGTTGGCGTGTCCAACGCATAGAGCTTGAAAAAGTAGCGGTGCGGCTTCCCGGGGGGCGGGCACGGTCCGCCGTAGCCGGTTTTGCGAAAGTCATTGGTGCCTTGCCGGCCGCCGCCCGACAGCGTGTCGGTGGCAGGCACGGCTTCCGGCAGCTCGGAAGCGGTGGCAGGCAAGTCGTACACTACCCAGTGCACCCACGTACCCACGGGGGCATCGGGGTCGTCAGCAATCAGGACGAAGCTCTTGGTTGCGGCGGGCGCTCCGGTCCATCTGAGGGCCGGGGAACGGTCAGCACCCTCGCAGGTATGCCCTTTGGGGATTTCAGCACCGGAGCCGAAGGCAGTGCTGGTCAGGGTGAAAGTCATAGCTGCTCCTCCGTGTTGCGACGACGTCAGGCACGCCAGAACAGCAAGTGAGAGCCAGAAACCGAGCGTGCGCGGCTTGCGGCAAGGCATGTGTTCACTTTACCGTGGCACCCCGTTCGAGCCAAGTGGGCTTGCCGGGCTGGTGAGCTGCGGGTCAGCCGCGAGGTAGGATCTTGCGCAAAGCATGGCGCCCGTCGGCCGGCGCAAGGGGCGAGCAAGCGGAAGGTCGATGCGGTAGACATTGCGGTCGCAGTGATCGAGCGTGAAGACCGAGGTCGCCTGACGTGCTGGCGGAGGGTACTGGACTCGGCTACTGTACTGCATCGATGCACAGTCGAATCACAGCTACCCTCGGCCCTCTGTGGAAACGAGTGGTAGGCGCGTTCTTTGCCCATTTCTTTCGTTGTTTGCTTCTCGCCGTCAGCATTTCCCAATGGGTGGTGCTTGGATACCTATGGCCAGCGGTTCGCCACCTGCCAATAGCGGCTCAAGTGGCGGGGCCACTTTTCATCTACGCCGTCAATCACGCTCTGGCGTTACGGACGCAGCGGCAGCGGCGCGACCGGGCACCGGTCGGCGGCATGCCACGTCTGTATTACGCCGTCAGCTGCACCTGTCTGTTCTGCGTCATCTTTGTGCTCTTCAACAACGCTCTGTGGCTTACCGCAAAGGTCTTGCTCGGAGCACTGGCGGCGCAGGCGGGCACGGTACAAGCTCACCATATGCGGATTTATTCCGAGCTCGATAGTGTCTTCGAGTGGCTCGCCAATGCAGGCATGGCGAGCATCGCGGTGGCATTCGCGTACGGGTACACCATCGGCCAAAGGCGCCTGCGCGTGAGGCAGTTCACGTTGCCCCTACGGAACTGTCCGCCGGCGTGGAGTGGGCTGCGGATCGTGCAGATCAGCGACATCCACATTGGACAGAACATCGACCGGATCCAGCTCGCGGGTTTCGTGCAGCGCGCCAACGATCTACATCCAGACATCCTGTGTATCACCGGCGATATCGCCGACTCGCCATCGGCCGATCTGGAGAATTTCCTGCCCATACTTGCCGGATTACGTGCCCGCTACGGCGTCTACGCCATCCTGGGAAACCACGACCATTACGCCGGTGCCGACGAGGTCGAAGCGGCTTTGCGCCGGCTCACATCGTTCACGGTGCTGCGCGACCAGCACACCACCGTCGAGGTGAATGGACACTGCTTGCGCATCATTGGGCTGGACGACTATGGCGAAGACTGGGCTCGGGGCCGAAAGCTGATTCCCTACCTGGAGGCCGCAATGGCCGCCGCGCCCGAGGCTGAACCCGTCTTGTTGCTCTCTCACCGGCCGGACGTTTTTGCGCGCGCCGCCGAGCACGGCGTCGCCTTGACGCTGGCAGGACACACCCACGGCGGACAGATCGGCATCCCCTGGTTCGGCGGGCGTGTCCGCAACGTCGCCGAGTTCATGACTGAATTCGACCGCGGTTTGTTCGAGCGCAACGGCAGCTATCTCTACGTCAACTGCGGCCTGGGCGTTACCGGCCAGCGCATCCGGCTCAACACGCCGCGAGAAATAGCAGTAATGCAGGTCGTTGGTTGTTAGCAGAGGTTGTCAGGTTGTTATGTACCTGAAGAGGGTAGATACAGGAGCCAACAACCTGACAACTAAAAGCGTAACTACCTCGAAAACTCCAGGAGGGCACCTATGTCTGTTCGATGCTGGATGCTAGCCGCAAGCATTTCTGCTGGCCTCTGCTTTGTTGCCACCTGTTCTGTGGCCGTCCGGGCGGATGAGAAAGCGCCGGAGCGGCGTACGCTTTCGGTTACCGGGGAGGGAGAGGTCAGCGCCGCTCCCGACACGGTCGTTCTTTCCATCGCCGTGGAAACCGTGGGGCCAAAGGCCTCCGCCGCGGCCAGTGAGAACGCGCGGCGGAGCACGGCCGTGTTGGACGCCGTCAAAGGCCTGGTCGGAAAAGAGGATAAGATCACCACCTCGCGTTATGCCCTCGAACCCCGGTATCAGCAGCCCAAACCCGGGGAAGCCGTCGAGCCGCGCATTACCGGGTACGTGGCGCGCAACGAGGTACAGGTGGAGACCCACAAGCTTGACGCCGTGGGCGGTCTGATTGACGCCGCCAATGCGGCCGGAGCCAATCGCATCAGCAACATTCAGTTCAGCCTCTCGAACCGCAACGAGCAACTGCGGGCGGCGTTGGAAAAGGCCGGGGCTGAGGCACGGGCACAGGCCGAAAGCGTCGCCAAAGCACTGGGTGTGCGGCTCAAGGAAGTGGCCTCAGCGAGCACTACCACGGTCCCCGTGGTGCTGCCCCGCTCTTTCCCTCATGGCGCGATGGCAATGGAAGCCCGGGCACCAACCCCGATCGAACTCGGCGCGCTCACTATCTCGGCAACGCTGCAGGTGACATACAGCATCGAGTAGACGCCGCATCGGTGCTAGGACCTGCGGTCGGCGTAGGTTCGGCGGGACCGCTCCCCGTTGGGTCGCTGCTGGCTGCCAAGCCCGAGAGGCTGCTAGGCCGCTGGTTGGTAGGTGGGCTCGCATCTTCGGTGAGCTGCCAGTCCAGGGTGAGGTGCGTATCGCCGTAGAAACAATCCAGGTCAATCCGCTGCTGGCGCGCGCCCTCGGTACCTCTGCGCAGCTGCCGGGTAGCCAAGTCGGCCAGCTTGCGAGCCCGAAACCGCAGCCACCGGCGCTGAAAAGCCGGGCCGAAATCGCCCCGCTGCGTGCGGAAGATCAGGCTCTCCCAACCATCGCTTTCGATCAGGTCGGGTTCCAGGCGGTTGCGCGGCAGGGAGGCGAATTCGGCAAACCAGGTAGCCTGGCACCCAGGCTGGCATTGCAGCAGTTGGATCTGGCGGTGCGCCGGCAAATGGTCATCGAAGACCAGATCGCGGCACTGAAGGCACAGCCGCAAGCGAATTCCCTGGCCGCCGCTCAGCGGGCGCGCCAGGCAAGCCCGCAGTTTGGCCAGGCGCCAGCGAATGAAGGTACGCTGCCTGGTAGCATCCTGGGCAGCATAGGCGCGCACGGCGGCAAGTAAGCTAGTGAGGAATTCGCCGTTACGTTCCTGCCAACGACTATAGATTCCATCATCCTCGACCCGTCCCAGCGTGTCGATTTCAGCTATCAGATATTCCCGAAGGCGCAGGGGCAAGGGATGGCGGAACAGCACGTAGGCCCAGTAGGAGTGGCGGTGATGCTGGCAGCCTGGGCCCAGACCCTGGCAACTGGCGCGCGTGGTAATCCCCCTGATCCGATTCAACAGCTCAACCACCTCGCGCACTCCCGCGTCGATGTGGGCGTCCAAGGGCACGGTCATAAGCCTACGTCGCGGCAGGCCCGGTTGGCAAGGGCTCAGCCGCCAAGGCGCTTTACACCTAGGAAACGTAATGGTAGGGAAAACTATTGCTGGAGGCACACCGGTGAATCAGCGGCAACTCAAGCCGTTTTACAAGCTGTTGATGGCGCGGCGGCAGGAACTGCTCGACGAAGCGCTCCGGACAGTTGGGGGGATGACCGACGCCAAAGAGACTTTCCCCGACCCGACAGATCGTGCCTCCCTGGAAGCCAATCGCAACGCCATGCTGCGCATTCGCGATCGGGAACGCAAGCTGATCAGCAAGATCGATGAGGCACTGCAACACATCCACAACGGCAGCTACGGTCTGTGCGAGGCTTGCGGGGGTCCCATCGCTCTGGATCGGCTACGGGCCCGACCCGTGACCACCCTGTGCATCGACTGCAAATCCGATCAGGAAGCTCAGGAGCGCCGCCAGCGCGGCCTTTGAACTCCTGGGCACCCCCAATACCCCCCAATCAGTGTTCGTCGAAGCAGCGGGGTTGTTTTGACCTTTTGTTGCGGCTACGAATTCATGATAGATAAGTTTTCTGACAAACCGCACGACTGAAATGGGAGAATGAGAGCTCGTCTGTGGCGCGTGTCGATTCCATGATTCTGCATGAGATCGCGCATGTCATCCAAGCGCGCACAAAGGTACCGGAACGAGTGTGGGTCCAGAAGCGTGAATACCAGATCACCTACCTAGACGACCATCGCCAGCGCATTGAAGAGGCCCTGCGCCGGCACGATACCGACCGGCTGAACATGCTCTTCGGGCAGCTACCAAGCAAGGTAAAATACCAATTGTTACGACTGGTTGCGGCACCGGAACGTCCCCCCGCAAGTACCCACAAGAAATCCCGCAGTCCGCTGCGTAAACAAGCAAGAGCCCGCTAAGGACCTATACCCCTGAGGCTCCGGACCGGGTTGACCAATCTTCCCCGCAACCCGGACCTTTCTGGAGCGTTTTAGCGAATGAGTACGCCATTGGACACCCGTGGGGATCCAGATGTGCAGCTCATGCTGGAAGTACAGCAAGGCAGTCAGGCTGCATTTCGTCAGCTGTTCGAGAAACATGCGGCAGGGGTAATCGGTTTCGCCATGCAGTTCGTCAAGATCCGGGCGCGGGCGGAGGAATTGGCACAGGAGGTGTTCCTCCAAGTCTACAGGACACGAGAGAGATACGTACCGCGAGCACGGTTCAAGACCTGGCTCTATCGTATGGTAACCAACGCCTGCCTGAGTGATTTGCGGCGGCCCGAACATCGCATTCACATCCGGCCACTCGACCCCTCAGCCGGGTTGGACGACCCGCCCGCGGCTGCTGAAGCGCCTGGCCAGAGCAGCGAGGACATCGCCTTGGGCCGCGAGACTGTTGAACGGCTGCAGGACGCTGTGGCTCGACTTCCCGCTCAACAGCGCGCCGCCCTGCTGCTGGCGAGAGTGAATGGGCTTTCCTATGAGGAAGTTGCAACCACCCTGTCGTGCTCCGTGTCCGCAGTAAAAAGTCTCATCCATCGCGCCACGGTCACGTTGCGCGATCGACTCGAGGAGGAGAAGGTGTAGACCATGGCATGCTGTGGCACTGTCCAAAGGAACCTTACGGCATGGATAGACGGAGAATCGTCATCCCGTCGGTCCGAGCGCATCGAGCGGCATCTAGCCCGATGCCGTCGTTGCTGCACTGAGGCCGAGAATCTGCGCGCCACAATCCAATGGCAGGTCCGGGCACTATCTTCGCTGCTTACCGCGGGCGAGGTGGATACCCGGGCGCTGCAGCTAAGACTGCAGAGAAGGATTGTCGCGGAACCGGAACCGCGTGATAGTGGTTGGGTCTGGCTGCTGCGCCCATTCGCGGCCGCCGGGGGGGTGATGACGCTAGGGCTCGTGCTGGCCTTTTCCCTGCTGGGCGGACCCAAAGCCGTGCTTATGCCGCTGGGGATTGAAGCGCCGCCCATGGGCGTAACGCGAGAGCCGGAGCTATTCGAGAACTATCAACTGATTCGCGACCTGGATGTGCTGGAGAACTTTGACACAGTCGAGGCCGAACCTCTCGACGACGATCAGACCCTCCATCAAGGGTAGTATAGCCAGATGAATGTACGCCAGACGCTGACGGGCCTGCTGCTATTCTGCGAGGTGTGCGGCACTGCCTCGGCCACGTGGGCACAGGCCTTTCCCGTCAAGAGATGGCGCGAACAGAATCCGAAAGAGCGCTACGAGACGCTGCAGAATTACTGGCAGCACCAAAAGCTTCCTACAGACCGCCAGCGCGAGATCGAGCAGCGCTATCAGAGGTGGCGCGAGATGTCGCCGGACGAACACGAACGCGTCCGGCAAAATTATAAGCGTTTTCAGCAACTCCCCCCCGAGGAGCGCCAGCGCTTCGATCGCAAGTACGATAAGTGGCGCAAGAAGGGCGGCGCCGGTCGCTGACCAAGCACTGCAGACGCGGCGCGGTTCTCGGCAGCCGCACAGCCGCCAACAAGCTGACGAACCGACCATATCGTGTCTGTCCCAGCGACGCCGGTGAGCCGCACCCTGGGTCGAAAAAATGATGGAACGGGTTTTGCCAGGGATTATGCCGCGAGAGGCGATACTTTCCATGATTACGACATCAATGGAATTGGCGGCTAGCGGAGTCGTTCTGGTGGTCGACGATACGGAAGACAACCTAATCTTCGTCACCCATTCACTTAGAAGGGCTGGCATTCAGTGTCTTACCGCTTCGCGAGGATGGCAATGCCTGGAGATCGTGAGGAACCGGCGTGTCGACCTGATCCTGCTCGATCTCCTCATGCCCCAGATGGACGGCTGGACCACGCTGGCGGAGTTGCGCCGAGATCCAGCCACCCGAGACATCCCCGTCATCATGTTCTCGTGCGACGACCGGCTGGTTGTCCGGGAGCGGGCCATGAAGGAAGGCGCTGTCGACTTTCTTCCACGACCTGTGATGGGTGATACCCTGCTGGCTTGCGTCAAGACCCACCTGCAGGCGGTGGCCCGGGCGCGGGCACTGGACGTATTTGATCGAGACCTGGAATCTACGCTATCGCGGGCTGCTGGAAGCTGTGGCCCTTAGCGCAGCGGTTCATAACCCCGATGAACTCCTGGCCACAACAGCAGTCAGGTACCGCGGATCTCGCTGCGTATATCAAACCTTCTCGCCAGCCGCCATCCTACTTTCCCCTGGCCAGCAGGCGCGCGGCGTCTTTGGCGAAGTAGGTTAGAATGACGTCGGCGCCGGCGCGACGGATGCCGACCAGCGTTTCCATGATCACACGCTCCTCGTCCACCCAGCCGTTCTGCGCCGCCGCCTTGATCATGGCGTATTCGCCGCTGACGTTGTAGGCGGCCAGAGGATAGCCAAAGGTTTCCTTCACCCGCCAAATCAAGTCGAGATACGGCAAGGCAGGCTTCACCATCACGATATCGGCGCCTTCTTCAATATCCAGCCGCACTTCCCGCAGTGCCTCATCGGCGTTGGGAGGATCCATCTGATAGGAGCGTCGGTCACCGAATTGCGGCGTAGACTCGGCCGCGTCGCGGAAAGGACCGTAAAAGCCGGAGGCGAACTTCGCCGCGTACGCCATGATTGGAATCTGGTCGAAACCTTCTTCATCCAGAGCTTCACGGATGACGCCGACACGCCCGTCCATCATGTCTGAGGGAGCGATGATATCCGCACCGGCTTTGGCGTGCGATAAGGCTTCTTTCACCAGCAGGTCCAGCGTGGCATCGTTGTCGACGTCGCCGTCCACGACCACTCCACAATGTCCGTGGTCGGTATATTCGCACAAACAGACGTCGGTGATCAGCAACAGCCCGGGCACCTGCTTCTTCACCGCCCGCAAGGCCTGCTGCACCACCCCGTGGTCGCTGTAAGCGCCGGAGCCGGCGCTATCCTTGGTTTCCGGAATACCAAACAGAATAACCGCGGGAATCCCAAGATCCCGGATGACCTTGCACTCGTCGACCAGGTAATCGACCGAAAGCTGCGCTACTCCGGGCATGCTGGCGACAGCATTCCTCACCCGCGCCCCTGGCACTACGAACAGCGGCATCACCAGGTTGTCGACGCTCAGCCGCGTTTCACGCACCATGCGGCGCAGATTCTCGTTCTTTCGCAGACGCCTTGGCCGGTATGCGGGGAATTCCATTTGCGACCTCCGGTTCGAGTTCAGTCAACGTCAATCTGAAATAACCTGCCAGTCGATAGTCGATAGTTTAAAGTCGAGAGTTGGTCTTGCGCAGATCTGCGGACATGCATAATCCGGCGTCAGGGTCAGGCCATACTATGAACTGTCGACTATCGACTGTCGACTGAAAGAGTTTCGGATCGAGTGTAGTAGCTCACGATGGCTTCCACAAAGGCTGGAATGGTGTACGCGCTGGGCTGAATCGCCACGCGCATGCCGTAGCTGCGAGCCGTGTCGGCGGTCACGGGACCGATACAGCCTATGGCGCAGTGGGCCAACACCGCTTCCATAGCGCCTGCAAAAATGGCAGCGAAATTGTGCACTGTACTGGAGCTCGTAAAGGTAATGAGGTCAGCGCCGCCAGCCAGCACCAGGCTGCGCAACTCTTCGCTGACCGGCGGCATGCTTGTGGTGTACGTCGCTACTTCCTCGACGATGGCGCCGTGTGCGCGCAATTGCACCGGCAACACGTTACGAGCGGCGGCAGCGCGCGGCAGCAGCAGCCGTTTGCCGCTCACACCCGCACGCGCCAACTCAGTCACAATCGCCTCGGCCCGGAACTCCTCCGGTATCATCTCCACCCGCAGGCAGTACTGTTGAATCGCCTTCGCCGTCTGCGGGCCGATGGCCGCCAGGCGCGCCCGGTGCCACTCACGGACGTCACCGCCAATCGCCTGCAGGCGTTCGAAGAATACTCGCACCCCGTTGGCGCTGGTGAAGACTACCCAGTCGAATTCACTGGCGCGATGGATGGCCGCATCGAGGAGCGTGAAATCCGCTGTGGCTATCGTCTCGATAGTAGGAAACGGAATGACCTCGGCCCCCCACGCCTCCAGCTGCTCGGCGAACTCAGCCGCCTGGGCTCGCGGGCGCGTGATCACGATCCGGCGCCCAAACAGCGGCTTGCGCTCGAACCAGTTCAGCTTTTCCCGCAGCGAGACCACTTTCCCCACGACCGCAATCGCCGGCGGCTGCAGGTGTTGGGACTCCGCCGTATCGGCGATCGTGCCGACTTCTCCCACCAGCGTCTGCTGCGCCGCGCGCGTACCCCAGCGAACGACCGCGGCCGGCGTGTGCGCTGCCAAGCCGGCGGCCATGAGCTTCTGCATGCTCGAGCGCAGCTGGCGGGTCGCCATGAGGATCACCAGGGTGCTGCCGGAGCGGGCCAGCTCATGCCAGCGTACGGCCGGCTCTTCCTTGGAGGTATATTCGTAGCCGGTGGTGAAGACGACGTTGGAGGCAAATTGCCGGTGTGTAAGCGGTATTCCGGCGTAGGCTGGGACGGCGATGGCGGCAGAGACCCCGGGAACGATTTCAAATTCGAACCCGGCATCGTACAGCGCCGCGGCTTCTTCCCCGCCGCGGCCGAAGATAAAGGGATCACCACCCTTCAAGCGCACGACGTTTCGGCCGGCACGGGCGTGCTCGATAACCATCGCCGTGATGACATCCTGCTCCACCCGCTTGCCGCCGCCATGCTTGCCCACCAGGATCCGCCGGGCTCGCGGCGGGGCGTAGTCGAGCAAGCGCGGGTTGGCCAGGTAGTCGTAGATCACGACGTCAGCACGCTCGAGGCAGCGCTTACCCTTGAGCGTAAACAAGCCGGGGTCGCCCGGCCCCGCACCTACCAGGTAAACCTTACCGCTCACCCTGGACCTCGCTTCGGGAAATGGCCGCGGACGTGCGCTGCGCCGCACCTATCCCGCTTGCAGCGCCTGCAAAATCTCAGCGCCGCCCTTTGCAAGCAGCTCCTCCGCCAGGCTGACGCCGAGCCCATTGGCTCTGACTTTCGGACCACACCGCCGTCCCCGGACAACCTGTTTACCGTCCGGGCTCGCAATCAGGGCACGCAGGTCGATCTCCTCGCCGGATATGGTCGCGTAGGCAGCCAGCGGCGTGCGGCAGGAACCCCCGGCCCGAGCCAGGAAGGCACGCTCGGCGATCACCGCCGTGTGCGTCATGGCATCATCCAGAGGCGCCAGCAGATCGGCGACCTCGTCAGCACGGCTTTCGATGGCGAGGGCGCCTTGGCCGATGGCGGGAAGGAAGTCGAGCGGATCGCAGAACGCCACACCTTCCCTCTTGATCCCGAGCCGATTCAAGCCTGCAGCAGCCAAAATGATGGCGGCAAAATCGCCGCGATCCAGTTTGCGTAAACGCGTATCCACGTTGCCGCGCAGGTTCAGGACCTCGAGGTCCGGGCGTGCCGCGCGCACCAGCGCCATACGGCGCAGACTACTGGTCCCCAGCCGGGCGCCCTGCGGCAACTGCTCGAGCCGCAGGCCCTGGCGCGTGATCAGTACATCGCGCACGTCCTCGCGCGGCGGTACGGCAGCGATCACCAGGCCCGGGGCCAGTTCCCCGGGCACGTCTTTCATCGAATGCACCGCGCAGTCGATGGCCCCAGATTGCAAGGCCTCTTCGATCTCCTTGACGAACAGACCCTTGCCACCGATCAGGCTGAGCGGCTGCTCGACGAAGCGGTCGCCCGACGTGGTGATGGTGACGAGATCGACCTCACAATCAGGAAGTTGTCGTTGAATGCACCCCTGTACCCAACGCGACTGCGTCAGCGCCAGCTGGCTGCCGCGTGTGCCAATGCGGATGGTCCGTTTCACTGATGATCTGGCTCCTCGATGTCGAACAGCTGGCGAGCCGCCGCCACATAGAAGGCCTCACGTTCTCGCTGATGCTGTTTCAGATGGGTGATCGGCGCGTGCAATATCTTGTTGACGATGGCTGCGGTCATGGCTTCCAGGATTTCACGGTGCCGCGGCGAGAGGTCCCGCAAGGTGGCGAGAGTCTTCTCCAGCTCACCCTTGCGGATGGCCTCCATTTTCTCCCTCAAGGCGACGATTGTAGGCACCGCATCGAGAGAAGTGAGCCATTTCCAGAACCCCTCCACCTCGGCTTCAATGATGGCCTCGGCTTTCTCGGCCTCGCGGCTGCGCTCTTCGCGATTGACCTGGGCCACACCGCCAAGATCGTCGATGTCGTAAAGATAGACGTTATCGACATCGTTGATCGCCGGGTCGAAATTGCGCGGCACGCTCATGTCGATCAGGAACATGGGACGGTAGTTGCGCGCCCGCAGTGTCTCCTGGAGGCGAGCCGGTGTCAGGATGTATCCATCCGCCGCGGTTGACCCGATGACCACGTCGGCCATCTGCAGGTAGCGCGGAAACTCCTCGAAGGGCACCGGCGTGCCTTGAAACTCCCGCGCCAACTCTACGGCACGCTCGAAGGTACGGTTGGCAATGATCAAGCTGCTGACGCCGTGAGCGAGCAGGTGGCGCGCCGCCAACTCGCTCATGGTGCCCGCACCAAGGAGCAATGCCGTCTTGTCCTCGAATGTGTCGAAGATCCGCGATGCCAACTCGACGGCCGCCGAGCTTACCGAAACGGCCTTGCTGGCGACCCCGGTTTCGGTCCGTATGCGCTTGGCGACGCTAAATGACTTGTGAAAGCAGCGGTGCAGAACGGTGCCGGCGCTCCCGACACTGGCCGCGTGGCCGTAGCAGTCTTTCAACTGCCCCAGGATTTGAGGCTCGCCTACCACCATGGAGTCCAAGCTGGCAGCAACGCGGAACAGATGGCGGACCGCTTCGCGTCCGCGATAGACCGACAGGTGCTCCGCCAGTTGCTCGCGCGCGATACGTTCTCCAGCCGCCAGGAAATTGATCAACACATCGACCGCTTCGTCCCCTGCCATAGTAACGGCGATCACTTCGACGCGGTTGCAGGTCGACACGATTACGCCCTCGTCGACGGCGTGCAGCGTCACGAGCTCACGCCCGGCCTGCTCCAGCGTACCATCGGCGAAGCTCAAACGTTCACGAATTTCCACCGGCGCCTTACGGTGATTGACACCGACAATGAGTACTTCACGTTCCATCAGTCGAAGCTTCCCGTGTGCTTACCCGGGAAGACGAGGTTCACGCTCAGGAACGAAACCAGGAGCACGACAAATCCGACAATGGTCAGTGTGGCTGCCCTGCGGCCGCGCCAGCCCGTGTTGCGTGCGTGCATCAGCAACGCATAGAGCACCCAGGTCGTCGCCGAGGCGACCTCGACCGGCTGCCACGACCACAGCGCCCCCCAGGTTTCTTTTGCCAGCAACGTTCCGGTGATGATCCCGACCGTGAAGAGGGCAAAACCCCAGCTCACGAAGCGGTGATTGAGGTGATCGAGGGTCTCGAGCGACGGCAGCCGGCGAAACAAATCACTCTTGCGCTTTCCCTTGAGCTGCTTTTCTTGCAGCAGATAAATCACGCTCATGCAGAAGGCGAGGGCGAAAATAGCGTAGCCGAGGAACGCCGGCGCCACATGAGCCGGCAGCCAGATGTTCTGCAGCTGCGGTGGCAGCTCCGCCGTGGGCTTGTCGAAGGCATACGCCGAGAGCGTGAAGAGAAAGGCCAGCGGTGTAACCAAGGCGCCGACGACGGTCAGATTTGTACGCTGCACCAGAAACAGAGCCATCAGCAAATACACCCCGATCATGATGCAGGCGATATAAGACAGCTCTTCCTGAAAAGTGGCGACGGATTCGTACCCCAGCAGGACAGCCTGCACCGAGAGCGCGCTGGCATGCAGGGCGAAAGCACAACCCAACAAGCCCAACGCCCAACGCCGCATGGACTCCTGCCCCGACACCACATGAGCGATGCAGGTCGCGGTACTAAGAAGATAGAATGCCAGGGCGTGTGCCAGCAGCGATTGCGTCATGGCTCAACCGAGCTCCATACCCAAAGTGGCCAGTGAGACGTCATCGCCCACGATTTGCGCCAACAAGCGGTCGATTTCATGTGTCTGCCGCTGACGTAAATAGTCGAGGAGCGGCGAATTTACCAGCGTTGAGAAGATACGCTGGCGCTCCGCGCTTGAGCGTGACGGTGTCGCCAAATGTCGTCGTAACCTTCCGAGCAATTCCAGGGCTAGTTCATACTCCGACCCGAAGGCTTTTTCCAAGTCCTGGCGGATGCGTTTGGCCAGGGCCGGACTGGCCCCAGCCGTGGAGACTGCCAGGCACAGATCTCCGCGCTCGACTATCGCCGGCGCGATGAAGTCGCTCAGCTGCGCCCGGTTAACCACGTTCAAGAGCACACCGGCGGTGCCAGCCTCCACAGCTATAGCGCTTTGCGCGTGCTCATCGCTGGTGGCGGCGTACGCCAGAAAACAGCCGGCGAGATCGCCGGGCATGTACGGGCGTTGGTGGCATTCGATTGTCCGGGCAGCGGCCAGGGCGGCCAGTCGCGGCGTCAGCTCGGGGCTGACCACGGTCACTTGTGCCCCGGCCCGCAGCAACGATTCGACCTTTTTTTCGGCAACTTGGCCACCTCCGACGACCAGACAGCGCCGCCCTGCCAAATGCAGAAACAGGGGGTAGTATTTCATCCTGGCGGTGGCAAAGAATCACCCCCGGCTCAGGTCGAGAAGGATGAGCCGCAACCGCAGGACTGGGCCGCCTTGGGGTTGAGGAATTTGAAGCCGGCACCGTGCAGGCTCTTTACGTAATCAATGGTGGTGCCTGCGAGATGGGGAGCGCTGGTGGCGTCAACAACGAGCCGGACACCGTATTGTTCGACCACGGCGTCATCGGGATGCACAGCATTATCGAAATTCAGGCTGTATTGCAGGCCGGAGCAGCCACCGCCGACCACTGAAACCCGCAGAGCATAATTCTCCAGCCCCTCCCGCTGCATCGAAACCTTCACCATTTCCGCGGCTGTTTCGGTCAACTGCAGGACGGCGCCAGTTTCCACTTGCTCCGGGCTAGCAGACTGCTCCATGATATCTTCTTCCCCTATTACGGTAATTCGTCGCCCTTACACGAAGTTTGGCTCGGTGCGACTTGAAGGTTATGAACTCTGGATCGTCAGTTAAACGTACCCAGGGGTCTCTGCTGTGTCAACCGCGCCACGGTTTGCTTGAATTTCTAAGGATCTTTCGATTATACAGGTCAGAGTTTTGCATGAAGATTGCACCGCGACATCTGGTCTGGGTCAACCTGGTTCTTCTCGGGTTGATCGCCTACTGGGGCGCCTCAACCGTAAGTACGGCGGTGGCGGCAAAGCTCACTCCCCCACCCCAGGTGCGTCTGGTGCAGCCGCCGCCACCGATGGAACACGGCCCTCGCCGCCCGGTTTCCTACTATGCCGCCATTCATCAGCGGGACATCTTCAACTCCACCAAGCCCGAACCGGACAGACCCGCCGAGCCACCCAAACCCACAGAGCTCAAGCTCAAGCTCTGGGGCGTGGCCATACATGACGGCAAGCCTTCGTACTGCATCATTGAGGACCTCACCACCCGCAAGCAGGAACTCTACCGGGTGAACGACAAGGTCGCGGGCAACGTGACCGTCAAAGCTGTGGAGTGGGACCGCGTCATCCTGGATCGTGACGGAAGAGATGAGGTACTGGAGCTGGCTACTCCGCAGGGCGGCCCCTTGCCAGCTCGGCCGGCCACCTCCGCTGCCGGCGGTGCGGGATCTACCACCGCCAGTCCCCGCGGCACGGGATCGTCGACTGCCGCGGGTGCCGGCCAGACACAGGGCGGCAACCCCCACATCCAGCAAGTCAGCGAGCACCACTACAGCATCGATCGAAGCGAGGTGGATTCGGCGCTCGACAACATGAGCCAGCTGTTCACCCAGATTCGTGCCGTGCCGCACTTCGAAGGGGGGCAGTCGACCGGTTTTCGGCTGTTCGCCATCCGGCAAAACAGTTTGTTCGATAACATTGGGCTGCGAAACGGCGACATCATCCAGAACATCAACGGGAGCCCGATCAATGATCCAGCCCGAGCTCTGGCCCTGCTTCAAGAGCTGCGCAGCGCGCACCAGCTCAACGTCCAAGTCTTGCGAAACAAGGAAACCGTGAACTTGCAGTACAACATCGGCGGGTAGGACTGCCGAGCGTCAGAGGGGTGGCATGCGGCAATCAGTCAAACGCCTTCTTGTACTAAGCTGGGCAGCCCTGGGATTGCTCTCCTACGCAATGACTCCGGCCTTTGCGCAGGGCATGCCGGCACCGGCGGGCGGAGCAGAGCCGCAGGACAGCCAAAGACTCATTCAGATGGACTTCCAGGACGTCGACGTTGCCGTGCTGGTCAAGTTCATCAGCGAATTGACCGGCAAGAATTTCATTGTCGACGAGAAGGTGCGCGGCAAGGTCACGATCATTTCGCCGTCGAAGATTTCGGTAGACGAGGCCTATCTGGTCTTTCAGTCGGTGTTGCAGGTCAAAGGCTTCACCACCGTCCCCGCCGGTTCGATCATCAAGATCGTTCCGACCAAGGATGCCAAGAGCTCCACCATCCGCACGGTTAATCCCAACGGCTCACCGGCCCCGATCGACGAGTACATCACACGCTTGATCCCTCTGAAGTACGTCGACGCCAACAACATGGTGGGTGTTCTGCAGCCCATGCTCTCGCCTGACGGGTTGCTCACCGCCTACTCTACCACCAACACCTTGATCGTCATCGATACCGCAGCCCAGACCGAACGTCTCGCCAAGATCCTCACCCAGTTGGATGTCGAAGGTTCGGAGCAGCTGATCGAGATGGTGCGTCTGAACTATGCTTTTGCGAGCGATGTGGCCGCACTCCTGCAACAAGTTTTGAGCGAGCAGGCCGGCGGCACCGCTCCCGGTACGCCTCAGACTCAGCCGGGCGCTGCGCCTGACGCTCGTCTGCGCCGTGGCGGGAGTGCGCCGCGCACCGGTACGACGGCCGGATCGGGCGGGGTGGTCTCTGGTGGAACTACCCCGGAGAGGGCTTTCAAGATCATTCCGGACGAACGCACCAACTCCTTGATTCTCATGGCCGGACTGCTGGAAATGCGCCGCCTCAAGGACCTGATAACCCGCCTCGACGTGCCCCTGCCGCTGGGAACGGGTCGAATCCACGTCTACTACCTCAAGTACGCTAACGCCTTCGAGATGATCAGCGTCCTCAGCTCGCTGATCGGCGGCGGAGGGGGTGGCGGCTTTGGCGGGGGCATGGGCGGCTACGGCGGCATGGGCGGCCGGGTGGGCGGCTTGGGTGGGGTCCGCGGCGGCGGCTACGGCGGCAGCCGTTTCGGCGGCGGGGGCGGATACGGCGGAGGCGGATACGGTGGCGGCGGATACGGTGGCGGCGGATACGGCGGAGGCGGCTACGGCGGCGGCGGATACGGCGGCTTCGGACAGACCGGCCTGGGCGCTTCCGGCTCCATCGGCGGACGTGGCAGCGGGGGCATCGGTGGCGTCGGCAGTGGCATCGGCGGCATCGGCGGCAGCGGCGGCATCAGCGGAGGCGGCAACGTACCGGGACAGCAGCAAAGCCAGTTTCAAGGCGGCGTACGCATCTCGGCTGACCCCGCCACCAACGCGCTGATAATCGACGCCTCACCGCAAGATTTCGAAACCCTGAAGGATGTCATTGAAAAGCTCGACGTGCGCCGCCGGCAGGTTTACGTGGAGGCCATCATCGTTGAGATCTCCCTCAACAAGACGCGCCAACTCGGCATCGAGTTCCAGGGCGCCACGAGCTTGCCCAACGGCATCGGTGTCGGCCGCACCAACCTGTCGGGCGACATCAACAGCCTGCTCAACCCCACCAGCCTGCAAGGCCTGATTCTCGCCGCCGCCAGCAGTCAGACAGTAACCGTCAACGGAGTCACTGTCCCGGCACAACAAGCCCTGCTGCGGGCCCTCGAGAATGACAACGATGCCAACGTCCTTTCGGCACCCACGATTCTCACCACCGACAATCAACCGGCCGAAATCGTCGCCGGACAGAACCTGCCGTTCATTGCGAGTCTGGCCACCAGCGACGTGAATCTGTCCAACACCTTCGCTTCCATCGACCGGCGCGACGTGGGCATCACCCTGCGCATTACGCCGCAGATTTCCGAAGGCGGCTCGGTGCGGCTCGACATCTTCGAAGAAGTTTCCGACGTGCTCTCGACCGATCCTCGGCTCGGTCCGACAACCACCATCCGCTCCGCCACCACCACTGTGGTGGCCCGTGATCGGCAGACGGTCGTGATCGGCGGCCTGATATCGGACTCGGAAAACAAGACGCAGTCGAAGGTCCCATTCATCGGCGACATCCCGGTGGTGGGCCATTTCTTTCGCTTCACCAACTTCAACCGGCGCAAAACCAATCTGTTGATCTTCCTGACGCCGCACATCATCCGCAACGAACGCGATCAGCGCAACGTGTCGGTGCGGGAACGCGAGCGCGTGATCGAGGCGCCGTTCGAAGAACGCGGGATGCGGGGCCCCAACTGGGAAGTGCTCAGCCGGCCCTCGTGGGAAGCTCGGCCGTCATTGGAGCCTTCGCCGTCACCAGAAGAATCACCACACAGCTCCGCGCCGCCGAGCCGCTCCCGTCCCATGCAGGAAGAGCCACTGAGCCAGTCCTCGCGCGGCAACGGTTCGGCGGCAAACGCAGCGGTGGAGAGCACCACCGGAGCGCCAGCGGCAGTAACCGACCGTTACATCCTGCTGGCAAACATCTGGGAATCGGGCACCGCCCCGGCCAGTTTGAACAGCAGCAATGGATTGCTGGCGCTGGCGGTACCGGTCAACACCAACCTCGCAGAGCTGTTCAACCGGGGCGACAGTTATCGTTTCCAGAGCAACAGCTACACCGCCGGCTTCCTCTGCCTGGACATTTTCCCTTCGGCGCAGGACGCCTTTGTCGCCTATCCGGAAGGCATGCGCGTGAGCGCTTCGCCAGCTAGTTATCTACACTGGCGCGAACCGAGCGAGCCGGCATCGTTGGACCCGGCAAACTGGACCCGAGTGAATTGATCTCTTATGGCAGTTGCGGTTGGATCAATCGAAGCATCCCTTTTGGAACAGGGGGCCATCTCGGCGGAGACACTGGACAAGGCCCACGAAAAGCAACGCGACGGCAAGGGGCTGGGCGAAGTACTCCAGGAGATGGGCGTCATCGACAGCAGCACCTGGGCACGCGTGCTGGCGGATCATTTCGGCCTCCCGTTTCATGAGCGGCTGCCGGATGACAGCGAAATCCTCCCCTTGATCAGCGATTTGCCCATCAACTTCGCCAAACGATGCCAGGTGCTGCCGGTCGGCCGCGACGGCGATGCCATCGTGGTGGCAACCGCCGATCCCGCCAACCTCGGACCGCTCGACGATCTGCGCTTGTTGCTGCGCAAGCCGATACGCGCCTTCGTCGCGCCCGGGCCCACCATCATCGACGCCATCAACCGGGTCTACGACCTGGCGTCCGGTTCGGCATCCGAGTTGATGGACGGCCTGGAAGGGGAACGTCTCGACTTGATGGCCACCGACCTGGAAGAGCCGCGCGATCTGCTCGAGTCGGATGACGAGGCTCCCATCATTCGCCTGGTAAACTCTCTCCTCTTCCAGGCTGCGAAGGACCGGGCCAGCGACATCCACATCGAGCCGTTCGAACGCTCCCTGGCGGTGCGCTTCCGCATCGACGGGATTCTCTACGACATCTTGTCCCCGCCCAAGCGCTTCCAGCCGGTGATCATCTCCCGCGTCAAGATCATGGCCGGCCTCAACATCGCCGAGAAGCGCCTGCCGCAGGACGGGCGTATTCGCATCCGCCTGGCCGGCAAGGACATCGACATCCGGGTCTCCATCGTGCCCACCGCTTTCGGCGAGCGCGTCGTGATGCGCTTGCTCGATAAGTCCACCACCGTGCTGCACCTCGAGGAGCTAGGCCTGCTCGGCGCCAAACACGAGATGGTCAGCCGCCTGATCAAACAAAGCCACGGCATCATTCTGGTGACCGGCCCTACCGGCAGCGGCAAGACCACCACCCTCTACGCCGCGCTGTCGAAGATCAATACCACCGACAAGAACATCATCACCATCGAGGATCCGATCGAATACCAGCTGCACGGTGTCGGTCAAATCCAGGTCAATCCGAAGATCGAGCTCACTTTCGCCAACGGGTTACGTTCCATTCTGCGCCAGGATCCGGATGTGATCATGGTGGGTGAGATTCGCGACCTGGAGACGGCGGAGATCGCCATCCAGGCGGCCTTGACCGGTCACCTGGTGTTCTCGACATTACACACCAACGACTCGTTCGGCGCCATGACACGCCTCCTCGACATGGGGATCGAGCCTTTCCTGGTTTCCTCATCGGTGATTGCGGTGATGGCCCAACGGCTGGTGCGGCGCGTCTGCGCCAACTGCCGCGAGCCCCACCAGCCCAGTCGTGAAGAAACCGAAGAGCTCGGGATCGCGCCCCAGCGGTTGCTCGGCCACACCATCTACAAGCCCGGCGAGGGCTGTGGCCAGTGCAAGCGCACCGGCTACCGCGGCCGCACGGGGATCCACGAACTGCTGGTAGTGGACGACGAGATTCGCACCTTGGTGATGAAGAATACCGATGCGGCTGCGATCCGCCGCGCAGCGACTTCGCGGGGCATGAACACCCTGCGTGAGGACGGAGCGGACAAAGTGCTCGAGGGCATCACCACGATCGAAGAGGTCTTGCGCGTCACGCAGGAGGATCTGGTGTGACCATTATGAAAAGCGTGAGAGCGTGGGAGAGTGGGAGCGTGAGAGCGATCGGATCTTGGCCGACGTATTTACGCTACCACGCTCCAACGCTCCCACTCTCCCACGCTCCCACGTTTTCCATATGCCGGTCTACGCGTACAAGGGGCTGAGCCAGGACGGGCGCGCGGTTAGCGGCATCATCGACGCCGACACGCCAAAAGGTGCACGCCAGAAACTTCGCAGCGGCGGGATTTTCCCCACCGACCTCACCGAAGAGCAGCGCCAGAAGGCGCGCCAGATCGCCGAAGCACAATCACAGTTCAGTCTGAACTGGCTGGTCGAACGCATCAAACCGCAGGAGCTGGCACTGCTAACGCGGCAACTCTCCACTCTGGTCGGAGCCGGGCTGCCGCTGGTGGACTGCCTGTCGGCACTGATCGAGCAGGTAGAGAGCGCCCGCATCAAGCGCACGCTGTCGCACATTCGCGAACAGGTAACCGAGGGTAGCTCGCTCGCTGACGCGCTCAAGGCCCATCCGCGCATTTTCAACGACCTGTACGTGAACATGGTTCGTGCCGGCGAGGCCAGCGGCGCTCTCGATCTGGTGTTGCTGCGCTTGGCCGACTACACCGAGAGCTACGCCGCCCTGCGTGACAAGGTTCGCTCCGCCCTCACCTACCCCGCTCTCATGGCGGTGGTCGGCACCGCCATTCTCTTGTTCCTGCTCTCCTACGTCGTGCCCCAAGTGACCAAGATCTTCGCTGAAAACAAAGCCGCCTTGCCGCTGATGACCACCATCTTGCTGGCCATCAGCGGTTTCTTGCAGGAGTACTGGTACCTGGTGGTGGGCAGCATCATCGCTGTGGTCGTCTCCATCCGCCTCAGCATTCGCACACCAGCCGGGCGTTTGCGCTACGACCGCTACGTGCTGGCGGTCCCGTATTTCGGCAAGCTTCTGAAGAAGGTGGCGCTGGCGCGTTTCGCTCGCACGCTCGCGACCCTGCTCACCAGCGGCATCACGCTGATGCAATCGCTCGACATCGTCAAGAACGTGGTCAACAACACCGTGCTGGCCAAAGCCATCGAGGAGGCGCGTTCGAGCATCCGCGAAGGACAGAACATCGCGCCGCCGTTGAAGAAGAGCGGCCTGTTTCCCGCCATGTTGATCCACATGATCGCGGTGGGCGAGCGCAGCGGCGAGCTGGAGCAGATGTTGTCCAAAGCGGCTGACGCCTACGACAACGAGGTGTCTTCGGCGGTCAGCGCCCTGACCAGCATCCTCGAGCCCATGATGATCCTGATCGGCGGCGGCGTCGTGCTGTTCATCGTCTTGGCCATTCTGCTGCCGATCTTCAGTCTTAACCAGTTGGTGCGTTGAATGGCTGCGTTGAACGCCCTCAGGGCCGCTGCTACACCGGCGTACACAGGCGCCCTCGGAAGGAGAGACTAATGCAACGTCTACGCGCGCAGGCGGGGTTTACGCTGATCGAAATCATGGTCGTGGTGTTCATCCTCGGCTTGCTGGTAACCCTGGTGGCGCCGAAGATCATCGGGCGAACCGATGAGGCGCGCCGGACCAAGGCTCTAGCCGACATCAAAGGTATCGAGGAAGCGCTCCACCTCTTCAAGCTCGACAACGGATTCTATCCCACCACCGACCAGGGCCTTCAGGCCCTCGTCACGCGGCCGTCGAATGCCAAGAACTACAGCCCCGACGGGTACCTGGACAAACTGCCTGCGGACCCGTGGGGCAATACGTACACCTACTTCGGCGACGGGCAGGACTTCATCATCAAATCGTACGGCGCGGACGGGCAGGAGGGCGGTGAAGGCAAGAATGCCGACATCGACAGCCGCACCTCCTGACCGCCCTGGGCTGACCCGGCGGCGACAATGTCAGTTCGAAGTGCATGGCGGCTCGGCCGGCTTTACGCTGATCGAGCTCGCCCTGGTGCTGCTGATCATGAGCGTGGTGTTCGCTCTGGTGATTCCACGCCTGCGCGATACCGCACGCGCCGAGCTCGAGGCCCAGTCGCATCACCTGGTACTGACGTTCCGTTTGCTGCGCAGCCAGGCGGTGCTGAACGGTAGTGCCTATCGTCTCAACTACGACCTCAACGGGCAACGCTATTGGGTGACCCCCGGAGACGAGTCGGTCGACCTCGAACAATTCGCGCACGACATCGGCCGGTTAGCCCGCGGCCGTAAGCTTGAAGCTCCGGTCGGGATCATGGACGTGGTGCTGCCCACTCTCGCCGGCAAAGTCGCGCAAGGTCTGATCTATACGGTTTTCTATCCTGACGGATCCATCGATCCAACCGTCATTCACCTGGCCAACGGCCGCGAAGCCTACACGCTGTGGCTGAATCCGATGAACGGGCGTCTAAACTCGGAACCGGGGTACCGCGAGGTGCAGTACTCGGAGTGACAATGCGGGTTCGAAACCGTCAACATTATCGCGGGCCGGGCGCGGGCTTTACGTTGCTCGAGGTGATGGTCGCACTGGCCGTCATCGCCTTCGCTATCGTCGGTCTGCTGGGTCTGCATGCACGCAACATCAAGATCATCGCCCGCGACCAGAACCTCACCCGCGCCACGCTGCTGGCACGGGAGCTGGTCAGCCAGATTCAGTTCCAGGTTACGACCACCGGCTTGGACGACTTGGGCGACGACCAGGGCACGTTCGAGGGCTATCCCGGGTATCGCTGGGAGCGACAAGTCATTTCCACCGGCCTTGATGAAATGCGCCAGGTCGTAGTGCGCGTCATTTGGGACGAGGCCAACCCGAGCGCCTGCGAGTTGGTGTACTTCGTGCGCGATCCGGGAGTGTGACATGGCGCGCCGGGGTTTCACGCTCATCGAGATCATGATCGCGACCACGATTCTGGGGATCATCATGGTCACCGTCTATGGCGTGCTGTCGCGTGCGCTGGCAACCAAGAACCATGCGGAAGAACGTGCGGATCTGTACGCCTCCGGACGTGAAGTGGTGCTCAAGATCGCGGACGAGTTGGAGGGTGCCCTGCCACCGACGGCGGGACGCGCCATCGGTTTCCTCGGCATCCCCGGCAGCAGCCGGGTCCCCGCCGATGCCGTGCAGTTCTGTGTCGTCGTCCGCCGGCTGTACGGCGCCGCGGAGACGCGCGGGGGCAGAGCCCTGGTCTCGTACTCCGTCGACCCAGCCCCCAATACTCCCAACCTCTTCGCCCTGCGGCGGCAGGAGCAGTTGCTCAATCAAACCGGGGCGGAAGACCTCGAGTCGGAGGGCTTCGACGAGGCGCCCGTGCCCACACCGGCCGCATTTTCCGCCTACATCATGGACCAAGTCGCCGGTCTGCGCTTTCGCTATCTGGACCCGCAGACGGGCGAGTGGGTCAACACCTGGGACACCACGGTAGAACCGCAGGCGGGGCAGCCCCCTATCGGTCTGCCGGGCGCAGTGGAGATCACACTTTTCCTCGCCGACAATCAGGGCGGCGTACACGACTTCAGTACCATCGTAGATCTGCCGCTGTTCATTCCGCCACCGACGCCCGTCCGATGAACATGAACAACGTACTTGCCGCCAAAGCGCGATCGAGAGCGTCGGTCTTCTCCAGCTGGGGCCCTTCGAGATGCCGCCAGAATCCTTCGAGACGCTTCGCTCCTCAGGAGGCGGCTCCTCAGGGCGAAGGCTTCTACTGCTGTCCTAGGAAGCACTCTCCGCTCGCGGGGCGGAACGAGCGCGGGATCGCATTGATCGTGACTTTGTTGGTCGTGGCTCTACTCACCATCATAGTGATCGAGTTTACCTACTCGGTCGAAATCGACGCCCATATGGCTCGCAACGCCTTGAACGGTCTGCAGGCATCGTTGCTGGCGCGTTCGGGTATCAATCTCGGGGAAGCCCTGCTCCTGCACGACGACAACAACAAGTTCGATTCGTACACGGAAGACTGGGGCAACCCGGAACAACTCAACGCCCAGCTGATTCTGCCCGAGAACATGCTTTTGCGGGTGCAAGTGATCGATGAGGGCGGCAAGCTCAACCTCAACTTGACTCGCCCGCGCAATTTCACTGATTGGCAGAGGGCGCAGCAAAATCCCGAGGGGCAGTACCCGTTCAAGCGCTGGACCCAGGCTTTGGCGCTGCTGCTGGAGTCGCGCGGCGGTTCCCCGGAGATCGCCGACGCAGTGAATGACTACTGGGGGCAGCTCTTTCAGCTGGCAGTCCAGAGCGGCAGGGCTGGAGCGCTGACCAATACCGGACAGCCGGGCGCCACTCCCGGTGTCCCCACTCCCGGACCCAGTCAGACCAACCCGATCCTGTGGGACTTCCCGTCTTTGGACGATGCCAGCGTAATCCCCGCCCTTACGCCGGGTTTGATCAGGCGGGCGCGACCGGTTCTGACCGCAATCGACACCCGGCTGGTGCAGAAGCTGAATGTCAACACGGCCCCCCGTGAGGTTCTGGCAGCCCTGATCCCGGATGCCGGCGTAGTCGACAACATCATCTCACAACGCCAGGACCAGGGGCTTGCCGACAGCGATATAGCGGCGTTGTTCGCCGGAGCGGATCCGGCCACCTCCGTTATCCGCCCCATGCTGGGAGCCACGAGCAGCTTTTTTCTCATCCGAGCGAGCGCTAGGGTTAACGCCAACCCGCTCACCGGAAAAGGCGGGATCAGCCGCTCCGCGTCTATGCTAGTGTATCGCAGACAGATCGCCTGCAATCCCCCGCGCCAACCGCCTACTGCGCCGTGCTGGACTTTGACCCAATTAGATTGGCAAAAGGAGGGGGGCGCAGTGTTGTTTCAGCAGGGGAGCGACCAGGAGCCCGGAGCTGAGGATCTGCTAAACTCGGGATCTTCAGGAATGGGCGGATAAACACCAGGTATGCCACAACGGGTTTTGGCGCTGGAAGTCGGCGCGCACGAATTGAAAGCCGCGGTGATCGAAACGAGCTTCCGAGATTATCGGGTGGTCGGTTTCTATCACGAAGCGGTCGCCTCGACCGAAGAGCTCGCCGGCCAGGTGCGCAGCTTTCTGGAGCGCAACCAGGTCGAAGCCGACACGGTCCTGTCTTCACTGCCTGGAGAGCTGGTAGCACTGCGGACCTTTTATCTGCCCTTCCGTGATCGCAAACGTCTCGATCAGACTGTGCCGTTCGAGCTCGAAAACCAGGTGCCCTTCGGCCTGGACGACGTCGTCGTCGATTATCACGTACTGCAGCGCGACAACACCGGCACGACAGTACTGGCAGCGCTGGTCCTGCGTCGCGACCTGGAGCAGCACCTGGCCGTGCTGCACGCCGCCGGACTCGACCCCAAGATCGTCGACTTCGCTCCGCTGGCCACGCTGAACGTTCTTACACTACTGACGGCCTCGCTGCCCGATACCTACCTCTACATCGAGGGCACTCCCTGGCGCACGGAAGTGGCTCTGTTCCGCGGCCAGCAACTGGTCGGGGTGCGCAGCATCAGTGTGGCTCCGGCTGCGCCGACGCCTGCGGTCGAAGCGGCCGTGGCCGGCAATGGCCATGCGCCACCGGATGCGGCACAGGTAGACGACCTGGTGCGAGAAATCCGCTGGACGGTCCTGGCCTTGAACGCCGGGCCCATGGAACCGCAGACGCCGTGCTGGCTGGCCGGAGAGGGGCCGTCCTTCGACCTGCTCGCGACCGCGCTCAGACGTGAGCTTGGTGTCAGCGTTCGCCGGCTGACCGAATCCTCGCTGCGCAACGTGCCGGCGGCATTGTCGGCGGACGTCGAACGTTTCGCCACGCCCCTCGGACTAGCCTTGCGCGAAGTCACGCCGAACGGCGGCGTAGGGGTGAATTTCCGGCAAGGCGAATTCACCTACCACCGCGGCGAGGACGAGTTGCGCCACGCCCTATGGCGCACAGGCATACTCGCGGCGCTCGTACTGGTGCTCATCATCACCAACCAGTATATGAGCTACCATCAGCTCGCCAGCCGATTGGCCGCAGTGCAGGCGCAGATTCGCAACGTATTCACGCAGACGCTGCCGGACGCCCACCGCATCGTCGACGAGCGGACCCAGTTGAAGAGCGAGTTCGATGCAGCGCAGAAGCGCCTGCAGGTCCTCGGCGGTCTGGCTCCCATCAGCGGCGCCACTGCCATCGACATCATGCGGACGATCGCCGCAGCGCTTCCGGACACGATCAAGATCGACACCGATGAGTACGTAATGGATCCCGAGGCCGTACGCCTGAAGTCCAAGGCTGAATCTTTCGAGGCCGTGGATGCCATCAAGCAACAGCTCCTCAACACCCGCTATTTCGGCGACGTGCAGGTGAAAGAGGTCAAGTCCGCCCAGGACGGCAGGGTCGATTTCCGCCTCGTGCTGACGTTGAACAAAGACGCAGTGGTGGGCGTGAATCCGGCGGGGAACCAATGAAATACGATCCGCGCGCACTGCTCGATTACTACGACCGGCTGGCACCACGGGAGCGTCTGCTGACCGCCATTGCGGCGGTGAGCGCCGTGCTCATCTGCTTGTACAGCTTCGTGTGGGAGCCACTGCAGACCAGCCGCGAGCGCATCGCCACGCGCATTACGGCGAAGGAGAAGGACCTCGCCACCATCCAGAAGGAGCGCCAGACCTATCTGGATCTGCTGCGCCACATTGAGGCCAACCAGTCCGCCCTCAATCCGGGCGATCCTAACTTCTCGCTCTTTCCGTATTTGAACAACGCCGTCACCCAGGCTGTCGGCCGCGAACACGTCACCTCGATGAATCCGAGCGAGAAGAACATTCCCGGCACCGACTATCAGGAGCAGGTGGTGGAAATCCATCTGACTCAGATCAGCCTGCCGCAGTTGGTGGATTTGCTCTACCGCATCGAAAAGGGCGAACGTCCGCTGCGCTTCAGCCGCTTGCAGATCAAGAAGCGGCACAACGACATTCGCAACTTCGATGTCGCCGCCAGCGTGTCGGTGCTCAAGGCGGTGAACCAGTGATGCGCCTGCCCCGTCTACGTTTGCCGCAGCCGCCCATTTCATTGGATTGGCTCAGTGCCGTGGCTGACCGCCGCACTGTGTTGTACACCGGCTACACCGCCGCCCTTTTCATTCTGTTTCTGTTCATCACCTTTCCGCACGATTTGGTCGTCCGGCGGGCGCTACGCGTGATCAACCGCGGCGCGGTGGCCGTGGACTTCAGTAGTGTCAGCTTTGCCTGGCTCAGCGGCTACGAGCTGAGTAGCTTTCGCGTGACAGCGCTCGAAGCCGATGGCCAGCTTCCCTACCTGGAGAGCCCGCACGTATGGCTGCGTCCGACCCTGAGGGCGCTGTTGCGCGGCAGACCTTACGACCTGATGCTGGGCGCCGACCTCTATGGCGGCTCGGCCAGCGGCAAGATCGTCACTGAGGCAGGTGGTCTGGCGGCCAGTCTGAAATGGGCAGACATCAATCTCGGGCGCTATCGCCCCCTCATGGCGCTGTTCGAAGAAGGCCAGTTGGTGGGCCGCGTCTCGGGTTTCCTGAATTTCGAAAGTCGGACGGCCGCTCTGGCTGCCGGGCAGAGCACGGGCGAGCTCATGGTCGAGGGGGCTGCCCTCACAGGCGCCAAAGTCAACGGCTTTCCCGTGCCGGACCTTCGTCTGCGCCAGACGAAGGCGAAGTTCGCGCTCCGCGAGGGCAGGCTGGAGATCCAAGAATTTCAGACCGCCGGCGACGTGGACTTACAGGGTTCGGGCAACATCCTGCTGCGCGATCCGCCGCGGGAGAGCGTGCTCAATTTGCGTGTAACACTGCAGCAAGGCCTGACGACTCCCGACGCCGTCAAAACCCTGATAGCCCTGATCCCCCGCCCGCCCGGGTCGAAGCCAGACGCCCCGATCACGATTACCGGCACGATCGAGCGCCCACACGTCCGCTGACGGACCCGTCCATGGCCTGAAAGCCTGAAGGACCGAGAACCTCGGAGGTGATCGCATGCAGTGGTATGGTTATCTGGCGCATTTCTTCGCCGGCGTCTTCCTGGCCAACGCTGCGCCTCACTTCGTTCAAGGTATCTCCGGCCACCCCTTCCAGTCGCCCTTCGCTTCTCCTCCGGGAGTGGGAGAATCTTCCCCGGTGATCAACGCCCTGTGGGGATTTGCCAACGGTGCTGTTGGATATCTGCTGTTGACCGCAGTAGGCGAATTCACCCCCGGAGCTTCTCTTGATTCCCTTGTCGTGGGAGTGGGAGCGTTGGCGACTGCACTCCTGCTTGCGGCTCATTTCGGACGCGTGCGCGGGCAGTGACGGAGGTGGACTCCTCCGCCGAATTGCGCTTTCTTTAGCGGCATTATGCCGAACTTCCCGACGATCACTCCCGCGGAGATTGCCGCCGTCGCCGGTGCGGTGCTGATTGTGTATGTCGCGCCCTTCGTTGGCACTACGGTTGAGAACTACCGGAGGCGCAAACTGGAGCGGCAGTATGCCTTGCGCCCGGAGCCGTTTCCCCCTGACGAGACTCCCTCCTATAATGCCCCGGACGCACTACCCCACGGCTCCCCGGAGATCACACCCCCCACAGAGCCGGAGACCTACACGGCCTTCACTGAGCAGGCCGTAACCGCGATGCCTGCCACGGCGATGGCTCCTGAAACGGCACCAACTCCTGTCCACGACGAAGTATCGCAGCCCCGGATTGAGGCTAACGCCGCACCGGCTGAGCCAATTGCCGATCGCTACAGCGGATACGAACCAGCCGGCGTAACCTCATATCGCGGCGAGAACGGTTACAAGTTCCGCCTGGAGGATCTCCACCGGGCACGCTTGGCGGAGTGGCCGCCTGCCACCATCCGCGACGACCCGGCCCGTAGCCAACTCTGGACCGAGGCAGAGCGTCTGTCGGAGCAGCACCGAGGCGCGCTGCTGTCGTCGGTGCTCAGCTCTCCGTTTCCGGTTCGCTCCGCCTGTCTCGGAGGAATCGAGCAGGTAGGTGCTGTCTCATTTCTCCACTTCCTGCTCTTCCCCGATCTGTGGCCGGTTTCTCCCGACCAGGCCGTGGCCCGAGCGGTATTCGAGATCGGCTCGGCCGGCCACGAAATCCGCGGGCGCGTGGACGTGCTGATCAACTCAGCTTCGTGAGATGCGGCCGGACGCAGCAGTCGACCGATTACGGCTTCTGCAGGACCTGTCGCACCGTTGTAACGATATCGTCGAGGGGCAGAGGCTCGCCTGGCTGGCTCAGGGCACCATACGCGGTCACCAGGGTCAAACCGGATGCATCCTGATTAGCGATCAAGTTGTTGCAACTGACCACTCCGCCCTGGGTGCCGAAAGGCCCAGAACAGTGCTCGGCCACACACGGAATCTCTCCTGACACCGTGCATTCGCAGATCGACATACCGTCCTGCTGGTTGACATTGCTCATCTGCCCGGTTGCCGTGCCGGTCACGAACGGGAGTGTCTTGGGGAATCCACGCACGAGCGGGCTTGGCAGATCGTCATCCGTACAAAATCTTCCGTCTGATCCGTAAAATGTCGGATCGCTACCCGTGCATGCCGCGGGAATGAGGCCGATAGACAGGGTGTCGAGAATCTTCGCCGATCCCGCCCCTCCGAGAACGGTAGAGTTGAAAGTGACGTGCGGGGGCTCTCCGCAGGTCGGGTATTCCGGCTTGGGCGGAGCAAACTGCGGGTCAAATGGATCGCATTGCGCTGGATCCTGAATGCCCCTCGAGTCCTGCGTAAAGGTGAGATTCACGCCTGGAAGACCGCCACATCCGATCACTCCTGAGGCGGCGTTTCCGGAGCCGTTCACGAAGGTACAGGGAGGCAGCCCGGCGTTGGTGCATACGCTATCGCCGGAGCTGAAGCCGGGCGTACAGTCTTTAGCCGGCGTGCCGTCCGGCTGGAACAACGTGCCACCGCACGTCTTCTGCGCCACTCCCCGCACACAAGCACACAATGGCGAGCCGCTGAGGTCGAGTGGGATGGCGGGAATCTGCACCGACTGCGCCGGGATCACCACTGGTACCACTCCCGTGGCGGGGTCCATCTTTCCGATCTTGAGTATTTGCGTACCGGAGAACTGCAGTGGGACCTGTGGAGCGACAAACTGACCGGTGTTGATGACCGCGCCGCTCCCCGCTCCCAGTGTGACCGCCACGATTGTCTCAGTCGTACAGTTTGCGGCACAAGTACCGCCCGCTGAGATGACGCTATTGCCGGAGGTCACGCAGTGCACGCACTTGCCGCCTTGTTGCGGATTGCACACGGCGTCGCTGGCGCAAGCCAACTGCGGGTTCGGGCCGCCCACGCAGACGCCGGCGCCCTGGCAATCGGTCTCGGCAGCACAAGGTGTCCCGGCATTGGTGCCGCCGATGCACGTGCCGCCAACGTCACAGTCCTCACTGGCATCGAGCTTGGCGTTGCCGCACACCGCCAGGGGACAGCCGTTGAGGGCGTTGTTCACGGCTCTCAGTATTTCATCGACCGAGACAGTGCTGTCGCAGTTGCTGTCGCCCGGTATGCATTGCGACACATCGGCAATGCCGAGGGCGATGTTAACCGTGGTCAAGATCTTGTCGACCGTCACGCTGCCGGACCGATTACAGTCGCCGATGCAGCCAAAAGCGGTGCCGCAGGCCGCCTGACTGGGATGCGGGCGCAACACAAATCCGAGAGCGAGGATGAACACGCCCAGGACAACGAAACTACGGGAAGCGGTTGGGTGCTCGCATCTTTCGATCATCTCTACCCCTCGAGCCAACGAGGCCATCGCCTCGGCTGCTGTCAAAAGTCCCGGTTCGACGCTGCACTCACTTGTCTAGTGATCGAGATTACAGCCACTGATTTGCTACAAACACGGCATGCCGTCAAGAAGCACCTCGGGCCCACGGGACCGATTGCCATCCGCAGCCGGCAGGGTTAGGTTCAGCCGCGCATGACTTTCCCGCGCACAGCCATTCACCCGATCTACCTGCGCATTGCCACCGAAGACATCGCGATGCTCAAGTTTGTGTTCGAATCCTACGAAGGTGTCGGCATCGTGCGTACGGTGGAGGTGCGTACGGCAATTGTCGTTATCCTGGTGGTGGAGGACTTTCTTTCCACGGCCAGAGAAATCCTGCGCGACCTCCAACACCAGGTCGACTGCACGGAAGTGGCTGCTCCGGACTTCGAACCGGACGATTGGCTGATGCGAGAGATTGTGCCGTAGGGCAACCATTGTGGTTGCCCTACAGGCGGCTGCCTGGATAACACGAGCGGTCACGAGGCCGCCCCTACGGGACTCTTTCCTTGCCAAAGACGTACGCCACACCGACGCTCAAGCCGTAGAGCACGAAGAGGGGCGCCGCCATCAGCATCTGTGACGCCATGTCGGGACCGGGTGTCAGCATGGCCGCGACGATGAAGATGACCAGAACGGCATAGCGGGTGTACTGCAGCATCATGCGATGCGTCACCAGCCCGAAGCGCGCCAAGAAGAAAACGATCACCGGCATCTCGAAAGTCACACCGAAGGAGAGAAGCATCCGTGCGGTGAAGGTGAGATACTCGCTGATGCGGATCTGCGGATCTACCTGGATAGTGGCGTACTGGCCGATGAAGAACTGGTAGCCCACCGGCAGCACAGCTTCGTAGCAGAACGCCGCGCCCGCAAGAAAGAAGAATGTCCCGAAGCAGACGAACGGTGTCACATAGCGCTTTTCATTCTCGTAAAGGCCGGGCGTGACGAACTTCCAGATCTGGTACAAGATCACCGGGCTGGCCAGGAAGACGGCGGCTACCACCGACACCTTGAGCTTGGTGAAAAAGGCCTCCACCAGGCCGGTGCCGATCAGGTGGACAACGTCCCCTTGCGCGCCGTCCCCGACGTTGATGGAAAGCAAGGGCCGCGTCAGCAGATCAAAGAGAGTCTCGGCGAAGTTGTAGCAGATGGCGAAGCCTGCGGTGATCGCCAGGAGCGACTTGATGAGTCGCCAGCGCAGTTCCTGCAGGTGCGCCGTGAGGGGCATCTTGACATCGGCCATCTACCGCTCCGGAGGCTCATCGTCTTTTTCCTCCGCAACCGGAGCGGGCGTTTCGGCGCTAGCACCGGCCGCTACCGCGCCGGCAGGAGCTTCCGCCGCTGGCTCCGCCGGCTTTTCCGGCCCAAAGTCCGCTAGACTGCTGGCGGGCCGTGGGGTGGGCGGAACTTGGGGAAATTTCGGTTTGGCGTGCTCCCGCATGGCGGCCTGCGTCTGCTCTTCCAGCATGATTTTGGCGTTGTGCAACTCGTCGGTCAGACCGCTGGTAGCCTTGCGCAACTCGGCCATGGCGCGGCCAAGCATACGGGCAACCTCCGGCAAGCGCTCGGGCCCAAGCACTATGAGGGCCACGACAATAATGACCAAGAGTTCAGGTGTGCCGATGCCGAACATGGACGACGTCAGAGGACGCAGTCACGCTAGTGAAATCCCCCCAAGGTGTCAAATCAGGCAACAGCAGACGCTAGTGGGGCCGAGGCCGCTAGGCGCTTGGTTTCGCTGTCCGGTTGAGATAGCGATGCAGACAGATGGGCTTCGAGATCATCGGTACTTTTACCGGCATCGAGATCATCGCGGTCGGCAGCGGAATCCGAATAGCCTCACAGCTCAAGAAGCGCTATGGTAAAGCCCGATGGAGGAAGCTGAAGGGAACGGCACAGGTTCGCATGTCGGACGGCACGGTCCGTTTAGCTGAGATTCACTGGTTTCAGGCGCATGGCATAGGCAAGAAGAAGATCAGGATCAAACGGTTCCTCGATTAGGCCGATGGCAAAACGGCGAAGAACCCCGCAATTTGCGATCTGCATTCGCACAGACGACCCAGACCTGCTGACGCCGCGAATGGTGTATCGTGTCCTCCCCGATGGCAGTGCGGAGCGCTCCCGGTTCATCCGGGTAATCGACAACGAGGGTGAGGACTACCTGTATCCCGCCGACTACTTCATGGTGGTTGATCTTCCCGCCGCAGTCGAGCGCGCCCTGTCGCACGCCTCGTGAAGCACCATTTCCAGCCTCCACCTTGACCCTAGTCCTCAGGTGCCGGAGGGGTGCGGCTCGGTTTCGCCGAGCTGCTGCGCATGAGCATCGAGGTTCGATAACGCATCGGGTAGAGCATCGCGAGAAGCCTTCCGCTGAAGCGTTACAAGGTTCAGTGTTTCCTCTCCTGCAGGACTGTAAGGGCCCGCGCCGCCCCACCCCCTCGGGGCGATGCCCATGCGTTCTGCCGGCTGCTGCTAGGCAAGAGCTGTAGTGCACGATGTCCTGACACTGATTCCACTGCACGATGTCCTGGAACGTGAGACTTAGGCCTCATCGTACCGCCACCGCCAGGCGGGAAGACTTTGGAGAAGTGACACCGGAGCGGCCGTTTTGCTATCCTGCCGCCATGGCTGGCACCGGCGTCGTAATCGACCCTCGATACATGGACCACGACACCGGCGCGGGACACCCTGAGTGTGCCGAACGGATCGGCGCCCTGTTACCGCTAGTCGAGGCGCTCGCACCGGAGGTGACCCGACTCCAGGCTCGGCCCGCCACGCCGGACGAGCTCGCCCTGGTCCACGAACCGGAGTACATCAAGGAGGTCGCTGCGACGCAAGCGCTGCCCCATTTCGCCTTCGACGCCGACACGCCAACCTCACCACGATCTTATGAAACGGCTCGGCTTGCCGCCGGCGGGTTTCTGGTGCTGCTCGACGCCATCATGGCGGGCGATGTGGAAAACGGCTTCGCCCTGGCGCGGCCTCCCGGACATCATTCCGAAAGCGGGCGCGCCATGGGGTTTTGCTTTTTCAACAACATCGCCGTCGGTGCCCAGTACCTGCGCCGTCGCTACGGCCTTGGGCGGGTGTTGATTGTTGACTGGGACCTGCATCACGGCAACGGCACGCAGCACATGTTCGAATCCGATCCCGGCGTTCTCTACGTCTCGACACATCAATTCCCGTACTACCCCGGCAGCGGGAATTTTGGCGAAGTGGGCACTGGCGAAGGTGAGGGATACACCGTCAACCTGCCCTTCCCTGCCGGATTTGGCGACGCGGAATATCGCCAGGCCTTCGAGCGCATCGTAGAGCCGGTGGCTCGTCAATACGATCCGCAGTTCGTGCTGATTTCAGCCGGCTTCGACGCACACGCCCGCGATCCCCTGGGCGGCATGATGGTCAGCGAAGCCGGCTTCGGCGCGCTGGCGCGAGTGCTCCTCGATGTCGCGACTGAGCACAGTCAGGGCCGGTGTGCCGCCATTCTCGAAGGCGGTTACGACCTGAGCGCCATACGCAGTTCCGTACACCACGTGCTAGCCGCCTTCGGCGGACGCTTGGCGGCTGACTCCAGGGCACTGCCTCCAAGTCGCGCCGCGGCAGTTCTCGAACGCGTCAAGAAGACGCAGCGCCGGTTCTGGAAGCTGTGAGGGCGGCTTGGACGGGGTCCAGGGGTTCTGCATAAAGTCGGTCACGGCGGGCACCCTTCGATACGGCCCCTGAACAGACGGGCCTACTCAGGGTGAGCGGAGTAATAACCCTTGCACCGTACAACCGCTCACCCTGAGTAGCCGCCTTCTTTTGGCGGCGTATCGAAGGGTCCCGCCGCGATTCTCTTGGCCCCCAGGCCCAAGCCGACTTAATCGGCGTCCTGGAACGACTCGCGGTCGATGGCCGGCGCCAGCTTGACGGGTTCAGCGGCTGTGATGGGCGGCTCGGTTCCTCGCCGGAAGCACTCCAGCGTACCGCCACCGCTCCCCGGTGTGATGCGTTGTCCGGTACGCGGGTTGATCAGGGCGAAACTGATCCCGGAAGCTACCGGGAAATCAAGAATGGGCTCATTCTCCAGTGCCCGTTCCATGAAGCGCGCCCAGATCGGCGCCGCCACGTGCCCGCCGGTTTCCCGTTTTCCGAGGCTGCGCTTCTCGTCGAAGCCGATCCATAGGCCCGCCAGCAACTGCGGCGTGTATCCGATGAACCAGGCGTCGTTCATGTCGTTTGTCGTTCCCGTCTTACCGGCGGCAGGTCGGCCAATGCTCTTCGCCTGCCGGCCGGTGCCATGATCGATCACGCTTTGCAGCATGCTGGTGATCAGATAAGCCGTTTCCGGCGAGACCACCTGCTCGGTCTGCGGGATGTTCTCGTCGATTAACGCGCCCTGGCTGTCGGTCACCCGGATGATGAAGCGCGGCTCGACCCGCTGGCCCTGGTTGGCAAAGACGCCGTAGGCCGCAGCGAGGTCGAGCAAGGTGACCTCCGATGAGCCGAGGGCGAGAGAAAGATTGGGTGCCATGGGGCTTTGAATGCCGAGATTGCGAACGTACTTGATCACGTTCTTGACCCCCAGCCTGGTGGCGAGCTTCACCGTCACCACGTTGCGCGAGAACGTCAGCGCGTCGCGCAGGGTAGTCGGGCCGAAGTATTTCTCCTCGTAGTTGTGCGGCATCCACACCGCCTGGTGGTCTTGAAACGAGATCGGCTCGTCGACGATGACCGAGGCGGGAGTGAACCCGCTATCCAGCGCGGCGGCATAGATCAACGGTTTGAATGCCGAGCCCGGCTGCCGCGCACCTTGAACCGCGCGGTTGAACTGACTGTGGTCGAAGTCGTAGCCGCCGATGAGGGCTTTGACGGTTCCGTTGCCGGGATCGAAAGCCACGAAAGCGCCCTGCACCGGAGGCTCCGGGTCGCGGACGAAGTCGTAGTTCTTGTCCTTGGGGGGTGATTCGGCCAGACGCACGCGTACAACATCACCGGCCCGATAGATCTCCGGAGCCTTGGAGTCTGGCGCCGTCGAGGGCTGCAGGGTGCCGTGGAACGGTCCGACCTGAATGCGGACCACGCCGCGCGTGACCGCCGTCACCAGCGCCTCGTAGGTCCGCCCGCGTTCCAGCGCGTGTTTTCCGATAGCCTCGCGCTGCGCCCGCAAGAAAGCTTCCTTTTCTTCCGGCGCGATGTGCCGCAGGGTGCCCTGGTAATGCTGTCGTGCCGCCAACTCGTTCAAGCCGTCGCGCAGAGCGGCTTCAGCTGCACGCTGCATGCGCAGGTTCAAACCCGTCTGCACGCGCAGTCCGAGGGAGTAGAGGGCAGTCTCCCCGTAGCGCTGCTCCAGCAGTCGCCGGACATGCTCCACGTAATAGGCCGCGGCGATGTAACTGCCCTTGCGCGAGGCCAAGGCCAGCGGCTCCCTCGCTGCCGCCGCCGCTTGCACCGGGGTGGCGAATCCCACCTCGACCATGCGCTCGAGCACGTAGTGCTGGCGGTGCTTGGCGCGCGGCCAATGGTTGAACGGAGAATAGCGACTGGGCGCCTGCGGCAGGCCGGCGAGCAGTGCAGCCTCCGCCAAGGTCAGCTCCTCGACCCGCTTTCCAAAGTATGCCTCGGCCGCCGCCGCAACCCCGTGCGCCCCACTGCCGAGGTAGATGTGGTTGAGGTAGAGTGCCAGAATCTGGTCTTTGCTGAGTTGCCGCTCCAGACGCAGGGCAAGAAGCATTTCCTTCAGCTTGCGCTCGTAGCTCTTGCGCGGAGTGAGCAAGAGCGACTTCACCACCTGTTGGGTGATGGTGCTGCCGCCCTGAATCTTGCCGCCCGCCACCAAGTCGTTGAACACGGCGCGCGCGATACTCATCGGGTTGATTCCGGGATGGCGATAGAAGGCGTCGTCCTCGGCAGCGATGAAGGCGTTGCGCACCATGACGGGAATACGCTCGATGGGGACCAGATAGCGCTTCTCGAAGTAGAATTCGCCCACCACCGTCCCATCATCCGCCAGAACCTGGGTCGCAACGGGGGGGCGGTATTGGGACAGCTTTTCGACCGCAGGCAAATTGGCGGTCAGCTCCCAGTACAACAACCCGAGCGCCACGGCACTGGCCACCAGTACGGCGAACAGGAGCACCAGCACCAGGTTGCGGACCGTACGCCCGAACCCAGCTTCACGGCGCGGGCGAGATCGCGGTTGAGTCATCGGCAATCGGAGCAACGATACCGGCCAAGACCGGGGCGGTCAAATGGAGTGATGGGCTGGGGCAAAGGCCGGGGCTGGGGTCAGAAGCCCAGCCCAGCCCGTGCCCCAGCCCTTGCCCTTTTCCAGCTGTGTCGCAGAGTAAATTTCGCTAGTATACTCTCCCATGTCTGGCACTGATGCTGGCAAGATCGCGCTGCGATGTCATCACTGTGGGCGCGAGGTTTCTGAGACCATGCACACGCGTTCCGCGTACCAGGTCGACTACTATCTCCTGCACACCGGCGAGGTGGAACCGATCACGATTCAGCGAACGGATGATCCTGCCAGCTCGATCAACGCACTCAAGCTGCTGCGGGGCACCACTATCGTGACCTGTGCTGACTGCTATCGCCAGCCGCAGGTGCAGCACGAACGTGAACTGTTGTTCCGGCCGGAACTGGAAGCCGATGCTTCCGAGCCTGCCGCCAGCGATGGGTAGCAAATGGCCCGGGTGAAGCGCTCAGAGCTAGCCGGAACCTGGTACGCGGCCGACTCTTCCGGCCTGCGCCAGCAGCTCGACCGCCTTTTTCTCGCCGCTGGCGCCGCGCCATCGGCTCCGCTGTTCGGGCTTATCGTACCGCACGCCGGCTACGTGTACTCCGGACGCGCCGCCGCTGCCGGCTACGGCCGGCTCGCGGCCGGCGAATATCGGCGCATCGTGATTCTCGCCCCCAGCCATTTGGCCGCCTACCGCGGTGTGGCCGTGATCGAGGTGGATGCCTTCGAAACCCCGCTGGGACTGGTACCCGTCGAACGGCAGGGCGTGGAGCAACTCCTGAATCACGACTTGTACCGCAGTAACCCTCAGCCGTTCGAGGGCGAACATTCGCTGGAAATCCAGCTCCCGTTTCTGCAGTGCGTGGTGCCCGGGATTCCGGTAGTCCCGGCTCTGGTTGGCGATCTGGACGGCAGTGATTTGGCGGAGGCAGCTACGGCTCTGCGGCGTCTCGACGACGGCACGACGCTGTTCGTCGTCAGCTCGGATTTTGTACACTACGGCTGGCGTTTCAGGTACACGCCGTTCCCGCCGGATGGAGCGGAAGCGGTACGGTCCGGTCTGCGCGCTCTCGACATGGGCGCCATCGACCGGATCTGCAGCGGCCAGTGTTCCGCGTTTCAGCGGTACATCACGGAAACCGGCGCAACCATTTGCGGCCGCGTACCCGTCGCACTGTTTCTCGCCATGTACGGTCAACGAAGCCCGGGCGAGCTTTTCACGTATTACACCTCGTTAGACGTAACCGGCGACTACGAGCACTGCGTCAGTTACGCCAGCATCGGTTTTCCTCGTCCCGGTTGATGCGCCGGTTTCCGCCGCGTTGTCGCTTATGGAGGGGTAGTATATAAACCTTCGTGAGGCAGTTATGGGTATGGATGTCGTCAACGAGGTGTCCCCGACGCGTGAACCCCGTCGCCGCCACAGCTTGCGGCTGCTGGAGGACATCGGAGCCATCGTCACCCATGCCTCCGACTGGCGGGCCAGTGTTCAGGGGATCGTTGAGACCGTCGCCGAGCACCTCGCCATGGAGGTCTGTTCGCTCTACCTCTACAACCCGGCGGCACGTTCTCTCACCCTCTGGGCCACCACCGGATTGGACCCTACCTCAGTCGGCAAGATCAGCATGGGGGTGGACGAAGGGCTTACGGGAATCGTGATCCAGAAGATGGAGCCGGTCATGGCGATCGATGCCATGGCCCACCCACGCTACAAGTATTTTCCCGAAACCGGAGAGGAGCGGTTTCACTCCTTTCTCGGCGTTCCCGTGGTCGACCAACGCCAACCACTTGGGGTGTTGATCGTGCAGACCTCCCGCCGCCGGCGCTTCACCCGCGAGGAAGTGCGCCTGCTAAAGGCGATCGCCGTCCCGCTCGCCGGCATTCTGGCCCAGACCCGGCTGCAAGCCCGGCTCGAAACCAAGGAGGAGGAGCGTCTTTCCTATCAGCAACGGATGGTGGCGGCAATGGACCGCTTGCGGGATTACGAGGCGCAGGGAACGCATCGTGCACCGGCTCGCCAGGCCAGACATGCGCGCTTGCTGGGCATCGCCGCTTCGCCCGGTTTCGGCATCGGGCGGGCGCACGTCATGGACTCCGAGATCAACATCGACGACTTGCCGCAAGAGCGGAAGAATCCGCCCAAACGCGAGATGCACCGCGTACGCGGTGCCGTGGCGCGCGCCATCGAGGAGCTGGAGCGCACCAAGGAGCGCATTCTGTCCACCGTGCCCGAGATCGACGCGGCCATGTTCGATGCCCAGCAGTTGATGCTGCAGGATCAGAGTTTTCTGAACCGCATAGAAGAACGTATCCGTAGCGGCCTGAGCGCGGAAGCCGCGCTGCAGCAGACGGTGAACGAATTTGTGGCGCAGTTCGCCGGACTGCAGGACCCCTACATGCAGGACCGCGCCGCCGACATCAAAGACATCGGCCAGCGGTTGCTGCGTCACCTTTTGGGCGTCACCGAACGGCAACGGCCCTTCGCCAGCGGCATCGTATTGGTTGCCGCTGGGGTCTCGCTCTCGGACCTGGCCATGGTCGAGCAGGAGGATCTCAAAGGCGTCGTTCTGGCCAGCGGCGGCGTCACCTCCCACGCCTCCATCCTGGCGAAGTCGCTCGAGATCCCGACCGTCGTCGGCGTGCAGCACGCCCCGGAGGCCATACGCGCGGGCGATCAGCTCATCGTCGACGGCAATGCAGGCGCCGTCTATGTCAATCCCACGGTGGAAATTCTGCGTGAATTCGACCGGCTCGAACGCGAATACCGCGCCTTCAATCGCGACCTTGAAACCCTCAAGGATCTCGCCGCCGAGACTCTCGACGGCCATCGCCTGCACCTATGCGCCAACATCGGACTGCTGGCGGACATGCACCTGGCCCTGCTCCACGGAGCCGAAGGTATCGGCCTCTATCGCACGGAAGTGCCTTTCCTTTCGCATCGCGATTTCCTCACCGAGGAGGAACAGGTGGATCTCTACCGGCGCGTCGTCAAGGGCATGGCCGGAAAACCGGTTACCATCCGCACCCTGGACCTCGGCGCCGACAAGTACCCCGCCTACCTGAATATCCCCCGGGAAGACAACCCGTTCCTGGGTTGGCGATCGATCCGCATCTCTCTGGAAATGCCCGACATCTTCAAGACCCAGCTGCGCGCTATCCTGCGAGCCGCCAGCTCCGGGTCGGTCCGCATCATGTTCCCGATGATTTCGAGCGTGGAGGAGGTCCGCCGCGCCAAGGAGCTGGTGGCGGAGGCACGGGCCGAGCTGCACGCCACCGGCCAACCTGTACCAGACGAACTGAGCATCGGGATCATGATCGAGGTGCCTTCGGCCGTATACCTCGCCGAACATCTGGTCCAGGAGGTCGATTTCATCAGCATCGGCACCAACGATCTGATCCAATATGTGCTGGCGGTCGATCGCAACAATCGTAAAGTCGCGTCGCTCTACGAACCGCTGCACCCGGCCGTGATTCAGATGGTCGCGCGCGCCGTACGTGCCGCCAAAGCTGCCGGCAAGCCGGCGTCGATCTGCGGAGAAATGGCGGCTGATCCGGTCTGCACGCTGTTGCTGGTCGGGTTGGGGTTCGACGACCTCAGCATGGGGCCCTTCTTCATTCCGGTGATCAAGCGCCTGATCCGCGCCATGTCCTTCAGCAGCGCCAGCACGCTGGCGGAGGAGCTTTTGACCATGTCCACGGTCAAAGCAGTGAAGAGCCGCATCTTCGAGGCCATGCGCGAACTCGGCATGATCGACATCATGGAGATGTATCACTGATATTGTGAGTCGTGCTCGTGAATCGTGCCCGTAAGCACCGATCACGATTCACGAGCACGACTCACGATATCTGGACAACTTTCGGCACTTCGCATAGAAGACCTGCCACGAGGCGGATGACATTGACTCGTGGCGAGGGGGGTAATCGGGTGCAGCGATACCGGTGCGGCGTATACTGGTTGGGGTCTGTACTGGCCGTCTGGCTCAGCGTGGCCGCTGTCGTGCCTGCGGCGGCTCAAACACCAGCCGCCCCCAAACGAGAGGTAAAGCCCGCCAGGGCGGACCTGACGCGGGACGTTGGCACGCTGCTGGAAGGCTATCGGGCGCTGAACACCACGCTGGCCGAGATGCGCGAGCAAATGGACACCTTGCAGCGCGGCATGAGCGGTACGCAGGATGAGATTCGCGAGAGCCGCGACCTGCTGCAGGCGCTGCTGGCCGAAGTCAAGGAGATGCGCGAAGAGGTGCGCGGGCTGTACGTGGAAAGCAGCGGGCTGAAAGGCGACATCGCTCAGCTCGGCGAGAAAGTTGAAGGGCTCGGAGGCAACCTCGGTAGTTTTCGACTGAACTCGGGAATACTCCTCGCCGTCGTTCTTGTCCTCCAACTCACGCTTGTGGCCTTGACCTTTCGTGGTCGCGGACAGTAAGCCCCGTGGGTACGCACCGCATCCGCTCGTTGCTGGCGCTGGCGGCCCTGGCGGCATGCGTCGGCTGCGAGACCGCGGAGAAGGAAGCCCTACCAGCGCCACGCACCGTCGCCCATACCGACAAGTTCTACGACGTCCAGGCACTGGACGCGGCCCACGCCATCGTCGTCGGGTACGGCGGCAAGATCCTCCTGACCGCGGACGGCGGCCGCACCTGGATGCGCGTCGCCTCAGGTACGACGCACGCCCTGTTTCGTGTCCGCTTCGTTGATGCGACGCACGGTTGGATCGCGGGTCAAAACGGCGTGGTTCTGCACACACAGGACGGCGGCCGGAGCTGGGAGCGCCAGAGAAGCGGCACTGACGTTTATCTCTTCTCGCTCAGTTTCGCCGACCGGCAGCACGGCTGGGCTGTCGGCGATCAGTCGATCGTGCTCCAAACCAATGACGGCGGAGCAAACTGGAGCCTTCAAAAGATCATTCCAGCTTCACAGAAAACCCTCTCCCGCGAGGAAGCGCTCCTTTCCCAGGACCCGGTGCTCTACGACGTCCAATTCCTCGACGCCAGGACCGGATGGGTCGCCGGTGAGTTTGGCAAGATCTATCACACCGCCGATGCAGGACAGTCATGGTCGGAGCAGGAGCAAAGCCTGCTCGGGGCCGAGGTGATGGATATTCTCGACCTGCCAACTTTCTTCGGCATCCACATGGTCGATGCACGGCACGGGTCGGTGGCCGGACTCGACGGCAAGATCGCCCGCACCGAGGACGGCGTCACCTGGAAGTTCCACGATATGCAGCTCGATTATCCCATCGTCGACCCACTCTTCAGTGCCGTCCAGTTTGCCGACGGCACCGGCTGGGCCGTCGGTGCCGCCGGCGAAGTAGTTCGTTTGGACACCCCCGCGGGCGCATGGCGCCGGGCCGAGCTCGGCATGGAGGTGTTCACCTGGTTGCGCGCCATGAGCTGGCTCAATGAACGTGAAGGCTGGATCGTCGGCGGCTTCGGCTTGATCCTGCACACCAGGGACGGCGGTCGGAGCTGGCTGCCCGCTTTCGGCTAAACGGCGCGCCCCGAGATCGCATGGCCCTCGACTACGAAGTCCCCGAAGACAAACGCCTCCTCTACTGGCTGGGCGACAAGCTCATCGATTACCGCCACCCGGTCTCGTTTGTGGTCATCGTGGTGACGGCGTTCTTTGCCTACTGGGCGTTCCAGCTCCATCTGGTGACCAGCTTCGGCGAGCTCCTGCCGCAAAGCCACGCGTACGTCAAGGTTCACAACAAGTACTCGGCCAGCTTCGGTGGCGCCAACAACATCAACATCATGATTGAGGTAACAGAGGGCTCGATCTTCACCGTCGAGACCTTGAACAAGATCTGGGCAATGACCGAGCGCCTCGACCAGGTTTACGGCGTCAATCACAACCAAGTCGATTCGATTGCTCACCGCAGCGTGCGCTACCTCAAAGTCGCCGCCGGCGGCACCATGCGAGCCGAGCCGGTGATGCTGGAGCCCATCAAGACTGTCGAACAGGCCGCCAACATTCGGCGCATCGTGCACAACGCGGAGAATATCTATGGCCTGCTGGTATCGCGCGACGACAAAGCCGCTCTGCTGCGCGCCAACTTCATCGAAGGACGCCTGGATTACCAGCGCATCTTCACCGAAGTGAACGAGAAGGTGGTTGAGCCTTTCCGCGACGCCACCACCGAAGTGTATGTCGCCGGCGAACCGCGGCTCTACGGCTGGGTGTATCATCACGCCGGCGATGTCTTCTTCGTCCTGGTCGTCACCTATTGCCTTGAATGGCTGTTACGCTGGCTTTATTTCCACGACTGGCGCGGAGCCCTGCGGCCCACGATTACCGGCTTGATCGCCGCTTTGTGGGGACTCGGATTCATCCACCTCATCGGCCTGGCGCTGGATCCGCTCACCCTGGTGATGCCCTTCTTGATCACGGCGCGCGCCGTGAGCCACGCCATCCAGATGCACGACCGCTACTACGAGGAGCTACAGAACTCAGGCTGGCACAAACGCCGCGCCATCGTAGCGGCCTTTGCCGAACTGTTCGTCCCGACCTTGTCGGGAATCACCACCGACGCCTTCGGCGTGCTGGTCATACTCCTGGTGCCGGTAGTCATGCTGCAGAAGCTCGCCATCACCGCCTCCTGGTGGATCCTGGCGATCACCATCTCCGAAATGCTGCTCAATCCGATCGTGTACTACTACCTCAAAGCGCCCGAGCCCGAGCTGGTGGTGATGCGCGAACGCGGGCTCTTCCGCCGTTGCATCGAAGGCTTTGTCGATGCCCTGCTGACCCGCTCGGGCAGGATCATCACCGTCTCCGCCTGGCTGGCTTTGGGGGTAGTGGCGCTCTATTTCGTCCGCGGGCTTAGCGTCGGCGATCCTACCTCAGCATCACCGCTCCTGTGGCCCGACTCGCCCTACAACCTCTCCCACCAGGCCATTCAGAACAAGTTCGGCGGCGTCGAACCGCTCATCGTGGTGAACGAAGGCTACGACAAAAACGCCATGAAACACCCCGAGAGCCTGCACGCGATGGAACGCTTCCAGCGACATCTCGAACGCGACCCGTCCGTCGGCTACAGCTTCTCACTCGCCGATATCATCCGCGGCGTCAACAGCGTCTTCCACGAGTTGGAGCCGAAATGGGGAGTGATCCCGGACAGCTGGGTGGACGTGGGCGGGCTGTTCTTCATCTATTTTTCCGGTTCGCCGCCCAGTGAGACGGCGAAATACGTCGACCCCAGCTACACCAGCGCGCACGTCACCTTCTTCTGCAAAGATCACCGCGGCGAGAACATCCGGCGTATCATCAAGGAGTGCAAGGACTTCATTTCAAGCGCGCAGCTCGAGGACCTGGGCATCAGCGTCAGCACCCGGGACAATCACGTCACGGTCGGCGCCGTGGCCGCGGAGCCGATCTGGGAAAAAGCGGGACCCGCGTGGGTGGCTGGAAGCGTGGCCTCGGACGACGCTCCTTTCAAGCTGGGCGACCGCATCGTTGCCGTGGGCAAACAAACGGTAGCCACGGAAGACGAGTTCCGTGCCGCGCTCATGCGGCAGGCGGAAACCTCCACCCTGCTCGACTTCACGGTGGAGCGTTCCGGCCAGCAGGCGACCTCGACGGTGAGCGCGCCGTGGAAGGCGGTCTTCAAACTCGCCGGAGGACTCATCGGCACGCTGGCAGCCGCCAACGAGGAATTGGTGCGCAACGACGCCCTCATGAACTCCCTCGGCTTCCTCACCATGTACACGATCATGCTGTTCACCTACCACTCGTTCGCGGCGGGACTCTACCTGCTCGCCCCCCTGGCTCTTTCCAACGTGATGGTCAACGCCTACATGGCGGTAAATCATATTGGCGTGAACATTCACACGCTGCCACTGGTCACGGTGGGTCTCGGCTTCGGCATCGATTACGGGCTGTACATCGTCAGCCGTACCATCGAGGAAATCCGTTGGCGCGGCAATCTGGAGGAGGCCGTGCGCGCCGCGCTGGTCACCTCCGGTAAAGCGGTCACTTTCACCGCCATCACCATGGTCATCAGCACGGTCTTCTGGACCACCTCCAGCATCCGCTTCAACGCCGAGATGGGGCTCCTCCTGGCCATATGGATGGCGCTCAGCTACGTCGGCTCACAGACACTTACCCCCGTCCTGATAGTGCTGTTTCGACCCGGTTTCATCATGAAAGAGGCCAATCGCGCTCCGGCGTCGGTGCGCATGTCCTCCGCATCAGTGGTGAGGTGAACATGAAGTTGAACATGTGGATCTCTATCGCCATCGTCCTCGGATTCAGTTTCTTGGTCATTTTTCTCGACGAGTACATCGTCAAACGGTGGCGCCATAGGAGATGGGAACGACAGGCGGCCGGCGGCGACCCCGAGGCGGAAAAGCTGCTCAAGATGGCCCGCTCGGCCCGCGTGAGCCAAGAGTGAGTCTGGCGAGGTACTTCGGAGCAGGAACAGGCAACCGTTGCCATCCAGAGGTCAGAGATCAGACGCCAGAGGTCAGACGAGTCGGGTTTCGATCATGATTGTCCTGCGTCTCATCCGCATCGTCGCGATCGCCCTGGGTTTTGCGTGCCTGTTCGCGCTCTCGCGCTACTTCACCGCCGTCCGCGGGGGCGAGGATCTGCCGGGGGTTTCGTGGGCCCTCGCTGTGCTGTCCGCCCTCTTCACCGCCTCGGCCGCGGTGAGCGAACGTATCCGAGGCCCCGAAGCTGCGGTCCACAAGGACGTGCTCTGGGGTCTGGCGCTGGGTGGAATCATTTCGGTCATCGCGCGGCTCTGACCAACTTCGCCAAGCCCGCCTGCATTCCTGGCTCTCGGCGCACGGGAGGATCTAGCTTCCCAGAGCTGAGAACCCCAGCAACAGAAGGCTTCGCGGGCCGAAGTGTTGGTGCCGGCAAAGCGCTGGCCCAACTCTTGCGGTGCAGCACTGCCGTCGAGCGATCGGCGTCAGATTGTGGTGGCTAGACGAAGGCCCAACGAGTATGAGGACACATGTCACGAGCAGGCGCTGAAGAACTTGCCAGAAAACGGCCGGTATTGCCCCGCAGAACTTACCAAGCCACGGCCGTAGTCAAGTTCCAGGTCGAGTTGAGTCCCGACTTGGAGGATGCCCTGGAAGCAGCGAAATACTTCCTTGAAGAAGAGCTCGGATTTGATAGTCCGCGCATCTTTTGCGTCGAGAATTCGGCACGAAAGCGCAAGTCAGACAGACGTTGAGTCGAAGCGCCTTGCATTGGCACCGGACTGAGCCCGGTGCCACCACTGGAACCGGACTCAGTCCGGTCCCGCAGGCGCGGCTTCAGAACCGAACGTACCGCTGCAGCTGCGCGCGCATCGCCTCAGCGGCGCTTCGCGGGTCCTGAGCTTCGAGCAGGGCTGAAATCGTGGCGATCCCGTAAGCGCCGTGCTCACAAAGAGGCGCTACACGCTCCGCCGACACGCCCCCGATGGCCAGTACCGGAACTGATATGCTCCGCGCCGCAACGGCCAGCGGTTCCAGTCCCAGCGGCGGCAAGCCGAAGGGGCGTTTGGAAGGGGTCGCGTATAGGGGGTCAGGGGGACGTAGGGGCGAGTGAGACGAATGCTGGGGGGTCAGGGGGACGTAGGGGCGAGTGAGACGAATGCTGTGCTGCGTGCATCGTATTATAGTTGACTCTATACATAGGATCATCATATTGCTTGCGTATGCCTCGTGGTCCACGCCTCGACTTCGCTGGCGCCCTCCACCACGTGATCGTCCGTGGCATCGAACGACGGCCGATATTCCGGTCCAACGCCGACCGAGAGCTGTTCCTCGATCGGTTGGCCGCCTGGGTCATCGAGTCGCGCGCCGGCCTTTACGCCTGGGCACTGATGCCCAATCATGCGCATCTGCTCCTGCGCAGCGGGGATTTGCCCCTGTCGCGCCTCATGCAGGTGTGGCTGAGCGCATACGCAACAGTGTTCAATCTGCGGCATCACCGCAGCGGGCACCTTTTTCAAAACAGGTTCAAATCCACACTCGTCGAAGAAGAACCCTACATGCGCCAGTTGCTCGCCTACATCCACCTCAACCCGGTGCGCTCTCGGCTTCCGGTAGCCCTGGAGGGCCTCGATCGGTATCCCTGGACAGGCCATGCGGTACTGCTCGGGAACCACATCTATCCAGCTCAGGACAGTGACTTCGTACTTTCCTTGTTCGGCCCCTCGGTTGACGAGGCGAGGCGCAGTTATCGGAGCTTCGTGCACGAGTACGCTTGCGGTGATCACGTCGGTGACCTCGATGGCGGTGGTCTCCGTCGCAGTCTCGCCGGATGGCAACACCACGAGCGGCTGCGTGGTGGGCGCGAGCGTTGGGCGCACGACGAGAGAGTGCTCGCAAGCGGTGAGTTTGTCCAGAAGCTGCTTGCTAATACTGATGGTGTTGCCGTCATCCCATCTAAGCCTGCCGCGACCATTGCGCCCCTGATGGAGGCCGCCTGCGAACGCTTTCACGTTACGCCCGGCGAACTTGCCAGCCGCAGTTTGCGTACCGACGTGCTCGATGCGCGCGCCACCCTGAGCTACGCTGCTGTGATGCATCATGGCCTGTGCTTCACTGCTGTCGCCCGGCAGCTTGGCATCTCACGCCGCAGCATCAGCCGAGCGATTGAGCGCGCACAGATTGCCGGGCTGACTGACGCCATCATACCGGCGAAGGTGGTTTCCCAGACCACTGCGTCGTGAGTCGGACGCAGCGGTCGCCGCTGTCCCACGAGCCCCCTTGTTCCGCTCGGCCCACTGTCGGGATAGGGCGCCGGCCATCGACCGGTAGGTTCTTCCTTGGCATGTGTCCAGCGTTTCCACTTTCGTGCCCGTTTAGGATTTCCCATGAGTCGACGCCGACGGCCCCCCCACAGATCCGGACATGCCCGATTAAGGCATCCGGCTCCTCACGTTACGGCCTCACTGCTTGACGGAAAACGGAATGGACCACTACCGCCGGTGGAAATGGGTAGTGCTGGAGGAACTGCTGAAAACGCTCCCACGACATCGTTGGGCGCTGGCCTCGGCGGTTGAGCCACCCGTGCCAGACGCGAAAGATGTTGTGGCGGAAGCGAGCCAGGGCCGCGCCGTTTCCGGTGATCCCGTAGTATGCGCAGTGCCCCTGGAGCTTCCGCCCCAGTGTACGGTGCTGCTCCGCAATCGGCTCGTGGCGATTCGCCCGACACCACTGGGCGATCGCTTTGACGGCTCGGGCAAGCCGCTTCGGCGCGGTCTTTCTTTGCACAGCCCACCGCCCCTTGCGGGTGCGGCCCCAGTAGTGCGTGAAGCCCAGCAGATCGAACGACCCCTCCCCGCTGCCGCGCTGGTGCGGCTGCGGTTTGTGGAAGTCCACCATCCGGGTCTTCTCGGGGTGGAGAGTCAAGCCGTACTTGCCGAAGCGTTCGGGCAGCACCTCCATGACGCGCCGTGCGTCTCGCTCCGAGGCGAACACCATAACGAAGTCGTCCGCGTACCGGACGAGAAACGCTTTCCCCTCCAGACGCGGCTTGACCACCTCTTCGAACCAGCGGTCGAGCACTTCGTGCAGATAGATGTTTGCCAGCAGCGGCGAGATCACCCCGCCTTGCGGCGTACCGGATTCCGGGTACGTCACCGCCCCATCCTCCAGTACCCCGGCCGAAAGCCACTTGTCGATGGCACGGCGCAACACGCCGTCGCGCACCCGCTGGTTCAGAATGGCACGTAAATGGCCGTGGTCGAGACTGTCGAAAAACGACCGAATATCGACCTCGATCACCACTCCGCCCCCCATGTCCATCAACCCTTTCCACAGGGCCTCCAGCGCCTGATGCGCCGAGCGCCCCGGCCGGAAGCCGTACGAGCAATCGAGAAAGTCCTGCTCGTACACCGCCTCCAGCACCATCGCCACCGCGCGCTGCAGCACCTTGTCCTCGAAGGTCGGTATCCCGATTGGTCGAGTCTTGGTGCCGTCCGCTTTCGGAATGTGCACCCGCCGCACGTTGGGTGCCCGGTACGTCCCGGACTTGAATCGGTCGAGCAGGCTGCGCAGGTTGACCCGCAGGTTCTGCGCGTACTGCTCCGCCGTCTGTCCGTCCACGCCCGGTGCGCCGTCCATGCGTGTGCGCAGCATGGCTTTGTAGAGAAAGTAACCGTCGATGTGGTGGCCCAGTGAGGTGAACGCCATCTGCGGCGCCCTCTTTGCCAGCTCTGCTACTTGCTGGAGTCCCGTTGAGACTTCACCGGAGCTCGGTGTCTCCGTCATCTTGCCCTCCTGCAACTCCGTAAACGTGGCACTCCGCTTCCCTCCACGGGCTCCTCACGGGATGAGTTTCCCCGCTTCGCCGGTACCATCAGAGTGCTCCGACTTCCCCCCGCCCGTCCCGGCACGCTTCGTTTCCTGGCCTGCCGGTACCGCCTCGTTGCTGTGGCGGAGACGAGAGGATCTCCCAGGTTCCTGGGGAACCCCGATGCATACATGCCCCGCTCTCAGACCCCGGTGGGATCGCGGTACCGCTATCCCCTGGTACTGCGATGCTGTCTTCCGCCGGACCGACGGCGTCGACTCCCACGAAGAGACGATTTCGAGGCTCCATTACGCGGCCTGCATGTTCCCTGTGTACGCTTCACGCCCGCAGTTGCCTGCGGCACGCGCAACACTCGGTTCCGGCTGCGGATCTGCTTTGCCGGGCGGGATTGGCTACCCGCTGGGTTCCACTGAAAGGTTTCCGCCTTCGTGTGTCCACTACATGCTTTCCCCTTTCCCAGGCTTTGCCTGGCGCACCG